>Ga0209699_100159_pt1 | contig 76147 bp, 69 predicted proteins | sample SynthPrep_1_END__FD_187204 | JGI IMG/M metagenome (GOLD analysis project Ga0209699, IMG submission 187204) | Synthetic microbial communities from Ohio, USA - SynthPrep_1_END_DS7_MetaG (SPAdes) (version 2) | ecosystem: Engineered > Bioreactor > Aerobic > Activated sludge | place: USA: Ohio...
CAGGGTGCACTACGCCGAGATCATCGCCTCGATCGCCAGCAAATCCGCCGGCCCCGGTACCCGCGCCAATATCGACGAATTCACCGAGACCACCTCCAGGGCCATCGAAGTGATCGGCGGTGCGGCCAAGGGCAAGGCGATCATCATCATGAACCCGGCCGAGCCGCCGCTGATGATGCGCGACACCGTGTTCGTGCTCAGCGAAGCCGCCGACCAGGCCAGGATCGAAGCCAGCGTCGAGGAAATGGCCGCCGCCGTGCAGGCCTACGTGCCGGGCTACCGCCTCAAGCAGAAGGTGCAGTTCGACGTGATTCCCGAGTCTGCGCCGCTGAACATTCCCGGCCACGGTCGTTTCAGCGGCCTGAAGACTTCGATCTTCCTCGAAGTCGAAGGCGCCGCCCATTACCTGCCGGCCTACGCCGGCAACCTGGACATCATGACCTCCGCCGCGCTGGCCACCGCCGAGCGCATGGCTCTGTCGATGATCAACGGCTGAGGACTCCGACATGAACGGCAAGAAACTCTTTATCTCCGACGTCACCCTGCGCGACGGCAGCCACGCCATCCGCCACCAGTACTCGATCCGCCATGTGCAGGACATCGCCCGTGCGCTGGACAAGGCCAGGGTCGATTCCATCGAAGTCACCCACGGCGACGGCTTGCAGGGTTCCAGTTTCAACTACGGCTTTGGCGCACACAGCGATCTGGAATGGATCGAAGCGGCGGCCGACGTCATCGAGCACGCGCGCATCGCCGTGCTGCTGCTGCCGGGCATCGGCACGGTGCATGACCTCAAGGCTGCTTATGACGCGGGTGCGCGTACCGTGCGCGTGGCCACCCACTGCACCGAGGCGGATGTCTCCAGGCAGCACATCGAATACGCACGCAGCCTGGGCATGGACACCGTCGGCTTTCTGATGATGAGCCACATGATTCCGGCCGAGGAGCTGGCCCGTCAGGGCAAGCTGATGGAGAGCTACGGCGCGCAGTGCATCTACATGGCCGACTCCGGTGGCGCGATGAACATGAACGATATCCGCGACCGCATGCGTGCCTTCAAGGCCACGCTGAATCCGGAAACCCAGACCGGCATGCATGCCCACCACAATCTCAGCCTGGGGGTGGCCAACTCCATCGTTGCGGTGGAGGAGGGCTGTGATCGCGTCGATGCGAGTCTGGCCGGCATGGGCGCCGGTGCCGGCAACGCGCCGCTGGAGGTGTTCATCGCCGCCGCCGAACGCATGGGCTGGAACCATGGCACCGACCTGTACGCGCTGATGGACGCCGCCGACGACCTGGTGCGCCCGCTGCAGGATCGCCCGGTGCGGGTCGACCGCGAAACCCTCGGCCTGGGCTATGCCGGCGTCTACTCCAGCTTCCTGCGCCATGCCGAAGTGGCGGCCGAGAAGTACGGGTTGAAGACCCTGGACATCCTCGTCGAGCTGGGCAAACGGCGCATGGTCGGCGGTCAGGAAGACATGATCGTCGATGTGGCGCTGGATCTGCTCAAACGCTGAAGCCTTGCTGCCCGCTGCTTGGCAGCGGGCAAATTCATAACAAAAACAACAGGTACCGATAGATGAAAACAACGCAAAGCGCGGCCTTCGTGCAGGCCGATCAGGCGAGTCATGTCTCGCAACGTGGGGCCTGGCTGACGATCTTTCTCTGTTTTATCGTCGCCGTGCTGGAGGGGATCGATTTCCAGGCGCCCGGCATTGCCGCACCTGGAATGGCGCAGGCCTTCGGTCTGGACAAGTTGCAGATGGGCTGGGTGTTCAGTGCCGGCATTCTCGGGCTGTTGCCGGGGGCTCTGCTGGGCGGCTGGCTGGCTGATCGCATTGGTCGCAAGTGGGTTCTGATTGCCTCGGTGGGCACCTTTGGCCTGTTCTCCATCGCGACGGCACATGCCTGGAGCCTGCCCAGTCTGCTGCTGGCGCGTCTGTTGACGGGCGCCGGTCTGGGCGCGGCCCTGCCCAATCTGATAGCGCTGTGCTCGGAGGCCGCCGGTGAACGGCTGCGCGGCACGGCTGTAAGCATGATGTATTGCGGCGTGCCGCTGGGCGCCGCTCTGGCGGCTCTGGTCGGAGTGGCCGGGGTGAATGCCGAATGGACGCTGGTCTATTACATCGGCGGTGTACTGCCATTGTTGGTGGTGCCGCTGCTGGCGCTGTGGTTGCCCGAATCATCTGCCTTCCAGGCTCGTCAGGCTGCGCCGCAGCAGGCGCGGTTATCGGTGACCGATGGCTTGTTCCAGCAGGGGGCGGCCGTTTCCACCCTGCAACTGTGGCTGGCTTACTTCTTCACCCTGATGGTGGTGTACATGCTGATCAGCTGGTTGCCCAGCCTGCTGGTCGGGCAGGGGTTCAGCCGGGTCGAGGCGAGTTGGGTGATGTTCGCCCTGCAGATCGGCGCGCTGGTCGGGACGCTGGCTCTGGGTGTGCTGATGAATCTGCTGAGCCCCCTGCTGATGTCGCTGCTGATCTACCTGGGCCTGCTCCTGGCCCTGGCGGCACTGGGTTTTGCCGAGAGCTTTGGCACCATGCTGGTGGCCGGGTTCGCCGCCGGCACCTTCGCTACCGGTGGCCAGGGCGTGCTGTACGCCCTGGCGCCACTGTTCTATCGCACCGAGGTACGTGCCACTGGCGTTGGCGCTGCCGTGGCAGTGGGCCGTCTCGGGGCGATGAGCGGGCCGTTGGTCGCCGGCAAGATGCTCGCACTGGGAACCGGCGCCGCCGGTGTGATGCTGGCTTCTGCCCCCGGCCTGGTGGCTGCGGGCATCGCAATCTATTGCCTGTTCCGCCGTAGCCATCAGATGGCTGACTGAACCCGTCGATCCCCGGTCATGGCGCCTGTCTGCGACAGGTGCCTGGCCTGTCGTGCCTGGCACAACAACAACAACAGGAATGCTTCGATGCGATACATTGCTCCTTTCATGGCGGGCATGCTGCTCTGTGCCTGGGTGTCTCTGGTGCAGGCCGATCTGCTCCGCGACAGTTCGGCAAGCCTGCAACTGCGCAACTTCTATTTCGATCGTGATTTTGATGAAGGGCCGGGCCAGTCCCAGGCTCAGGAGTGGGCGCAGGGCTTCATCCTGCGGATGAACTCCGGGTACACCGAGGGATCGGTAGGCTTCGGCCTGGACGCACTCGGCATGTTCGGGGTGAAACTGGACTCGAGCCCGGATCGTGTCGGCAGCGGATTGTTGCCGTTCGACCCGATCAGCCACGAACCGGCCAACGAGTACGGCAAGCTGGGGCTGACTGCCAAGGCACGGATGTCAGCCAGCGAACTCAAGGTGGGAACCCTGCAACCTTTGCTACCGGTCATTCTGGCCGTACCGTCGAGGCTTTTCCCTCCGACTTTCCGGGGCGGTCACCTCATTTCTCGCGAGTTGGACGGACTCGACCTGCACCTGGGTCATATCGACCGTATCAACCTGCGCAACTCCACCAACTACGAGCCCATGCGTATCAGCAGCCCCAACGGTCGCTTCGGTGCCGGCGCCGAGTCCAATGCTTTCAGCTTCGCCGGGGGCGAGTACGCCTTCACCGAGCGGCTCAAGGGGAGCTACTTCTACGGGCAACTCGACGGTCTCTATCAGCAGCACTATCTGTCGCTGCTGCACCAGTTGCCGCTGGGCGAGGGCAGTCTGAAGAGCGATCTGCGCTTCTTCGACAGCCGCGAGGACGGTGCCGGGCGTGCCGGCAAGGTGGATAACCGTACCTACAACGCGATGTTCACCTACCAGTGGCAGGGCCACGCGTTCGGTCTTGGCCATATGCACCTGAGTGGTGACACGGCCTTGCCCTATCTGGCCGGGACGGACGTCAACGTCAACACCGAAGGCGCCCTGACCTCGGAGTTCGTCAACCCGGGCGAGCGTACCTGGCAGGTGCGCTATGACTACGACTTCGCTGCCATCGGCATTCCCGGACTGAAAGCCATGTGGCGCTATATCAAGGGCGACCATATCGATCTTCCGGGTGGCAGTGGCGACTCCAGAGAGCGAGAGCGAGGCATCGAACTGGCCTATGTGGTTCAGGCCGGCGCATTCAAGGGGCTGGGCCTGCGTGTGCGTCAGGCCGCGTATCGCAATGATTTCTCGCGCGACTTCGACGAGACTCGGGTCAATCTCGACTATACCCTGGCACTCTGGTGAGCCAGGGCACCGCCATTGTCAGGTCTTGTCGCCGCGGATCAGCCTGCGCAGCATGAAGCGATTGGGGTGGCTGGCTTCGGCCACGTCGCGCGGTACCGGCAGCGGCTCGTCATCCAGCCAGGCGGCGATCAGTTCGCCCGACAGCGGCGCGGTGATCAGCCCGCGTGAGCCGTGGCCACTGTTGATATACAGCCCTTCCAGCCAGGGGCAGGGGGTATCCGGCACCTGGCGTGCGTCCCTGGCCAACACGGCATAGGCCTCGGCGAAGGCCTGTTGCTCGGCCAGCGGACCAACCAGTGGCAGGTAGTCCGGGCTGGTGCAGCGAAAGGCGGCGCGACCCTCCAGCACGGCCGGGTCGAGTGCCTGCGAGTCGAGTCGCTCGGCCAGGTCGAGGGAAATCTCGCGCAGCAGCTGCAGATTGCCGGCGTGTTCGGCCACGCTGGGCGTCAGATCGTCGCTGTGGAAGTCGAAGCTGGCGCCCAGGGTATGCTCGCCACCACGTGCCGGGGCGACATAGCCCTCGGCGCAGACCACGGTACGCAGCGTGCGGCTCGCTTCGCTGGCCGGCAGGCGCGTGATCTGCCCGCGAATACGCTTGAGCGGCAGGTTCGCCTGCGGCAGCAGGCGGCCGATCTCGGCAGCGCAGGCCAGCACCAGTACCGGGGCTTCGGCCAGCGGGCCGCTCGATCCGTCGATGCGCCAGCGATCATCCTGTCGGCTCAGGTTCAGCGCCTCCTGGTAGGGGCGCAGTTCGATCGAGGGATGTTGTACCAGGTGCCGGCACAGCGCCGGCGGGTGCACCCAGCCGGCGTCGGGGTAGAACAGGCCGCCGGCCGGCAGGCCGATGCCGGCGCGATCCTCGGCGTCGCTCCGCGGCAGCGCTTGCAGCAGGTCGCCGGGGAAGGCCGCGGCCAGTTTGCTCTGACGCTCGGCTTCCCTGGTATCGAAGGCCAGTTGCAGGACACCGCAGGCATCCCACTCGGTGCCGCGTTGCAGGTGTTCGAGGAGGCGGCGGGTATGGCCGAAACCGGTGACGATCAGCCGGGACAAGGCCGTGCCGTGGGCCGACAGTTTCAGGTAGAGCACGCCCTGAGGGTTGCCGGAGGCTTCGCGGGCGACGTCGTCGTGGCGTTCCAGCAGGGTCACGCGCCAGCCGCGTGCGGCCAGGCTGGCGGCCGTGGCACAACCGGCCAGGCCGGCGCCGATCACCACGGCATGGCGTTCGCCGACCGGCAGCGCCGGGCGCGCGAACCAGGGGATCTGGCGCTGCGTCCGCTCAGCCTGGAAGGGGCCGGCGAGCATCTCGCGTTTGTGTCCGAAGCCCTTGACCCGCTGCACGGCGAAGCCCGCGGCGATCAGCCCGCGACGCACGAACCCGGCACTGGTGAAGGTGGCCAGGGTCGCGTCGGGCGCCGACAGCCTTGCCAGCTCGGCGAACAGGGTATCTGTCCACATCTCCGGGTTCTTCGACGGCGCGAAGCCGTCGAGGAACCAGGCATCGACCCGTGCGTCCAGTTGCGGCAGGCACTCCAGCACATCGCCGATCATCAGTGTCAGCACCACGCGGCCACCGTCGAGCAGCAGGCGCTGGAAGCCGGGATGGATGGCACGGTACTGCGCCAGCAACTGCCCGGCCCAGGGCGCCAGCTCCGGCCACAGGGCCAGCGCACGTTGCAGATCCGCCTGGGTCAGGGGGAATTTCTCCACGCTGACGAAGTGCAGCCGCGCATCGCTCGGGGCGTGTTCGGCGAAGGCCTGCCAGGCACAGAGGAAATTCAGCCCGGTGCCGAAGCCGGTTTCGCCGACCACCAGTCGCCCGCCGGCCGGCAGTGCCTGGCAACGCTCGGCGAAGCGGTTGTGGGCGAGGAAGACGTGGCGGGTTTCCTCCAGGCCGCTGGCGCGGGAGAAGTACACGTCGCCATAGCTGCGTGACAGCGGCTGGCCCTGTTCGTCCCAGTCGAGCTGGGCGTTATGTACGTCGGACATGGCGGTGTTCCAGGTAAAACAGGCGGCGATTCTAACCGCTGGACGTGCGCTTTACCCGGCGCAGATCAATCGCTGCGCCATGTCCGTCAGGCAAAGTCGCGGCCGATCCATTACGCTTTAGCGATCATTCCAGGGAGGTTTTTGCATGTTCGAATCCGCCGAAATCGGCCGCAGCATCGACAAGGCCACGTTCGAGGCCGAAGAGCCGGCGCTGCGCGAGGCGCTGCTGGAGGCGCAGTACGAGCTCAAGCAACAGGCGCGCTTTCCGGTGATCGTGCTGATCAACGGTGTCGAAGGCGCCGGCAAGGGCGAGACGGTGAAGCTGCTCAACGAGTGGATGGACCCACGGCTGATTCAGGTCAGCACCTTCGACGTGCAGACCGACGAAGAACTGGCGCGGCCACCGGCCTGGCGCTATTGGCGACAGTTGCCGCCGAAGGGGCGCATGGGCGTGTTCTTCGGCAACTGGTACAGCCAGATGCTGCAGGGCCGCGTGCATGGCAAGTTCAAGGATGCCGTGCTGGATCAGGCCATCGACGGTGCCGAACGGCTGGAACGCATGCTCTGCGACGAAGGCGCGCTGATCTTCAAGTTCTGGTTCCACCTGTCCAAGAAGCACATGAAGGCGCGGCTCGAAGCGCTCAGGGACGATCCGTTGCACAGCTGGCGCATCAGCCCGCTGGACTGGCAGCAATCGAAGACCTACGACAAGTTCGTGCGTTACGGCGAGCGCGTGCTGCGCCGCACCAGCCGTGACTATGCACCCTGGTACGTGGTCGAGGGGGTCGATCACTATTACCGCAGCCTGACCGTCGGGCGCATTCTGCTCGAAGGCTTGCAGGCGGCATTGGCCAATCCGCAGCGAGCCACGTTGCAGCCGCATGCCGCGCCGCTGGTGTCGAGCCTGGACAATCGCGGTCTGCTGGCCAGCCTCGACATGACCCAGGCGCTGGACAAGGACGACTACAAGGAGCAACTGGCCACCGAGCAGGCGCGGCTGTCGGGCCTGATGCGCGACAAACGCATGCGCAAGCATGCACTGATCGCCGTCTTCGAAGGCAACGACGCGGCCGGCAAGGGCGGTGCCATCCGCCGCGTGACCGGCGCACTCGATCCGCGTCAGTACCGCATCGTGCCGGTCGCGGCGCCGACCGAGGAAGAGCGCGCCCAGCCCTATCTCTGGCGCTTCTGGCGGCATATCCCGGCCCGCGGGCATTTCACCATCTTCGACCGCAGCTGGTATGGGCGGGTACTGGTGGAGCGTGTCGAGGGTTTCTGCAGTCAGGCCGACTGGCTGCGCGCCTATGGCGAAATCAACGACTTCGAGGAGCAACTGACCAATGCCGGAGTGATCCTGGTGAAGTTCTGGCTGGCCATCGATCAGCAGACCCAGCTGGAGCGGTTCAAGGAGCGTGAGCAGATTCCCTTCAAGCGCTTCAAGATCACCGAGGAGGACTGGCGCAACCGCGAGAAGTGGAACGACTACGGCGACGCGGTGGGCGACATGGTCGACCGTACCAGCACCGAGATCGCACCCTGGACGATGATCGAGGCCAACGACAAGCGTTTTGCCCGGGTCAAGGTGTTGCGCACCATCAACGAAGCCATCGAAGCCGCCTTCACCAGGGATTGATACATACCGAAACCGCTGCGGACATCCGTAGCGGTGGGGTGGCAGCGATGCCGTTTGCTGTGCGCCGGATCGTCTCGTATACGCCAGATCAATGATGGTCGCATCCCGGGATCGGCTGGCTTTATCTTCACGCCACTCGCCATCCAATAACAACGAGGTGCGTCATGCGTGAAGTGGTGATCGTCGACAGCGTCCGGACCGGTCTGGCCAAGTCCTTTCGCGGCAAGTTCAATATGACCCGGCCGGATGACATGGCCGCTCATTGCGTCGATGCGCTGCTGGTGCGCAACGGCATCGATCCGGCACGGGTGGACGACTGCATCGTCGGCGCCGGTTCCAACGAGGGCGCCCAGGGCATGAACATCGGCCGCAACGTTGCGGTGCTCTCGCGCCTGGGCAATCCGGTGGCGGGCATGACCCTCAACCGCTTCTGCTCCTCGGGTCTGCAAGCCATTGCCATCGCAGCCAATCAGGTGGCGTCCGGTTGCAGCGACATCATCGTCGCCGGCGGCGTCGAGTCCATCACCATGACCCTGAAAAGCATGAACATGGACAACCTGTTCAACCCGCTGCTGCAAAAGGAAAACCCCGGCATCTACTACCCCATGGGCAAGACCGCCGAGATCGTTGCCAACCGCTACGGCATCACCCGTGAAGCCCAGGATGCCTATGCCCTGCAAAGTCAGCAGCGCACCGCGCGGGCCCAGGCCGAAGGCCTGTTCGCTGACGAAATCGTGCCGATGTCGGTGAAGTATCAGGTCGAAGACAAGGCCACCGGCGAGAAGAAGATCGTCGATGGCGTGGTCGAGGCTGATGACTGCAACCGCCCGGACACCACCCTGGAGTCCCTGGCCAGGCTGCAACCGGCATTCGACCCGGCCGGCAGCGTGACCGCGGGCAACGCTTCGCAACTCTCCGATGGTGCCTCCATGACCCTGGTGATGAGCCTGGAGAAAGCGCTGGAGCTGGGCCTCGAGCCCAAGGCCTACTTCCGTGGTTTTACCGTCGCCGGCTGCGAGCCGGACGAAATGGGCATCGGCCCGGTGTTCTCGGTGCCCAGGCTGCTCAAGGCCAAGGGCCTGAGCGTGGCCGACATCGACCTGTGGGAACTCAACGAAGCCTTCGCCTCGCAGTGCCTGTACTGCCGTGACACGCTCGAAATCGACAACGCCAGGTACAACGTCAACGGCGGCTCCATTTCCATTGGCCACCCCTTCGGCATGACCGGCTCGCGCCAGGTCGGTCACCTGGTGCGCGAGTTGCAGCGCCGCGAGCTGCGCTACGGCATCGTCACCATGTGCGTCGGTGGCGGCATGGGCGCCAGCGGATTGTTCGAGGCCTATCGGTAGGGGGCGCTGTGCGCACGGCGCAGCCTAGGGTTTGAACCGTGCGCTGTTTATACTCGCGCTCTGCCCTGCGGACGGAGCGCCTGCCCATGCCCTTTGCCGAAAACCTCATCGCCTTCACCCTGGCGGCCACGTTGCTGACCCTGACACCAGGCATCGACACCGCGTTGGTACTGCGCACTGCCGCCGTTGAAGGCCGGCGACAGGCTTTTCACGCCGCCCTCGGCATCAATGCCGGCTGCCTGCTCTGGGGCGCAGCGGTGGCTTTCGGCCTCGGCGCGCTGCTGGCGGTTTCAGAGTTCGGCTACAACCTGCTCAAGTATTGCGGTGCGGCGTATCTGGCCTGGCTCGGGCTGAACATGCTGTTGCGCCCGCGCACCTCTCTGAAGCCTGCCCAGGCGAGCGCTACACCCGGGGCCAACTGGTTCCTGCGCGGCCTGCTGGGCAACGTGCTCAACCCCAAGGTGGGTATCTTCTATGTGTCTTTCCTGCCTCAGTTCATTCCACCCGGGCAGCCGCTGATCGCCTGGACATTCGCCCTGGTGGGCATTCATGTGGCGCTCAGCCTGATCTGGGCGCTGCTGCTGATCGGCGCCACCCAGCCGCTCGGTCACTGGCTGCGGCGCGAGGGGATGATCAAGTGGATGGATCGCGGCACGGGCCTGCTCTTCGTGCTGTTCGCCGCGCGCCTGGCCTTGAGCCGGCGCTGATTCCGGACGAGGCCGGGTCATGAGGTACGCTGCGTCGGTGCAACAGAAAAGCAGGCGGTGACGATGGATCGGTTTCAGGAAATGAGGGTGCTGCTGGCGGTGACCGAGGCCGAGAGCTTCGCCGGTGGCGCCAAGCTGCTGGGTATCTCGCCGCCCAGCGTGACCCGTGCCGTCGCGGCGCTGGAGGCGCGTCTCGGCACACTGTTGCTGGCCCGCAGTACGCGCAGCCTGCGTCTGACCGAGGCCGGCCAGCGTTATGTCGAAGACTGTCGGCGCATCCTGCTGGAACTGGAGGAGGCCGAGGAACTGGCCGCCGGTGGCAGCGTGCGTCCGCGTGGTCGGCTCACCGTGACCGCGCCGGTGATGTTCGGCGAGCTGTTCCTGATTCCGCGCATCGCCCAGTACCTCGACAGCTATCCGGACGTGGAGATCAACGCCCTGCTGGTCGACCGCGTGGTGAACATGATGGAGGAGGGCATCGACGTCGCGGTACGCATCGGCTCGCTGCCCGAAGGCGATCACCCAGCGTTGCAGGTCGGCCAGATCCGCCCTGTGGTCTGTGCCGCACCGGCCTTTCTCGACCGTGTCGGGCGCCCACGTCACCCTGGAGATGTACGCGATGCGCCCATCGTCATGTCCAGCACCAGTGGCCTGATGACCCACTGGAACTTCGTCGGTGCCGAGGGCGTGTTCGGCTTCACCCCGGCGCCGCGCTTCACCGTCAGTTCCAATCAGGCGGCAATCGGTGCCGCGCGTCTGGGCTGGGGTTACACCCGCGTGTTGTCTTACCAGGTAGCCGAGGCAGTGGCGCGTGGTGAGATCGAACTGGTGCTCGAAGCCTTCGAACCTCCGGCCTTGCCGGTGCATATCATTCACCAGGGCGGGCGGCAGGTATCGGCCAAGGTGCGCACCTTCGTCGATCACTGCGCCGCGAGCTTTCGTGCCGATCCGGCCTTGCGTGCAGCCGGCACATCGCCCGTAGCATGAGCCACTACCGTGAAATGCAGGTGTTCCTTGCCGTGGCACAGGCAGGCAGCCTGGCGGCCGCGGGCAGGGCGCTGCAACTGTCGCAGGCCACCGTGATGCGCACCGTGGCCGCGCTGGAGCGCCGCCTGGACAGCATCCTGCTGTTGCGCGGGCCCCGTGGGGTGAGCCTGAGCCCGGCTGGTGCGCGTTTTGCCGACAGCTGCCAGCGCATTCTGCAACGGGTCGAGGAGGCCGAGCAGTCGGTGACGGGGCTGCATGCCCGCCCGGCCGGACAGCTGACTCTGGCCCTGCCGCTGTTGATGACGCATCAGATACTGGCGCCCATCGCCGTCGATTACCTGGCGGCATTTCCCGAGGTAAGCCTGGCTACCCTGGCGCGCGAAGAGCTGCCGAGGTTGCTGGAGGAGGGGATCGACCTGGTCGTGGTGGTCGGCCATCTGCCCAGTTCGTCCGGCTTCGCCGTGCGACTGGGACAGGTTCGCCCGCTGGTGTGTGCAGCGCCGTCCTACCTCCAGCGCTGGGGCTCACCTGCCAGCCCGCAGGCCCTGCAGGCCCATCGCACCATTGGCACGTCGTCGACCGGCCATGCCGGCGAATGGCGCTTCGCCGACGCGGCGGTGAAGCTCGCGCCGCGCCTGACCTGCAGCACCCCCCAGGCGGCCATCCGCGCGGCGCTGGCCGGCTTCGGGCTGACCCGTTGCCTGAGTTACGAGGCCTACCAGGAGCTGCGCAGCGGTCAGTTGCAGGTGGTGCTGGAAGACTTCGCCGCAGCGCCCGTGCCGGTGCAGCTGTATTACCGCGAAGGACGTCGAGCGGCCGCGCGGGTGCGCAGCTTTCTCGATTTTGCCGTGCCGCGCCTGCGCGCCCATCCGGCCTTTCAGGTATGAATCGCGGCAATTGCAGAAAATGAAATAGTGGATTGTTTCGTTTGGTGATTCTTATCGCAGTTGGATATGGCGAACATGGCCCCATCGTCGCGAAGACACGTCGTCTCGCGGTGACCCAGGTCAACCTCAGAGGAATCATCGCCATGTCTCGTCCCGCCATCAAGCTGTACAACTTTCCCCGTTCCGGCCACGCCCACCGTGCCGAGCTGATGCTCTCGCTGCTGCAACTGCCCACCGAGCTGATCTTCGTCGACCTGGCCAAGGGCGCGCACAAGACGCCGGAGTTCCTTGCCCTCAACCCCTTCGGCCAGGTACCGGTGATCGATGATGGCGGTGTCATCGTCAGCGACTCCAACGCCATCCTCGTCTACCTGGCCAAGCGTTACGGCAATGACGACTGGCTGCCGCAGGAGCCGGCTGCTGCCGCCCGCGTGCAGCGCTGGTTGTCCGTGGCCGCCGGGCCGGTGGCCTTCGGTCCCGCCGCTGCTCGTCTGGTCACCGTATTCGGCTACTCGTTCAACACCGAGGAGGTGATCAACCGCGCCCATGCGCTGTTCACCGTGATGGAGGGCGAACTCGGCGAGACCCCGTTCCTGACCGGCGACAAGCCGAGCATCGCCGACGTCGCCAACTACTCCTACATCGCCCATGCGCCGGAGGGCAACGTCTCGCTGGAGCCCTACCCGAACATCCGTGCATGGCTGGCCCGTATCGAGGCGCTGCCGGGTTTCGTGCCGATGCCGCGTACCGCCATTGGCCTGCAAGCCTGATACACCGCCGCTGCCGGGCCACCGGCAGCACCTCTGAAGGAGGGCGCAGCATGCAACAGCTCCCCAGCCATCGGCAGTCGCCCTGGCACGCCGGTGAACGGCGACTGCAGGAAAAGGTCGGTGTCGCCGAGCGCATGGAAGTACTCGGGCAGAAGGTGATCCGCGACTACATGCCGGATCAGCATCGCGAGTTCTATCACCAGCTACCGTTCATGGTCGCCGGTGCTGTGGATGGCGCAGGTCAGCCCTGGGCCACCCTGATCGAGGGCGAGGAGGGCTTCGTCAGCTCGCCCGATCCGCGCCGGCTGTCCTTCGATCTCGCCGCCATGGCGCTCGATCCGCTCGATCCGGCCACATCCGGCCTGGTTGGCGGCGAGGCCATCGGCCTGCTTGGCATCGAGTTGCACACGCGGCGGCGCAATCGCATCAACGGGCATATCCGCCACGCTTCGGCGCAGCGCCTGGAGATTGCCGTGGAGCATTCTTTCGGCAACTGCCCGCAGTACATCCAGCTGCGCCGGTATCGTCGCGTCTCCGAGCGGGGCGTCGAGCGCGTCGATGCGGCCGAACTGGATGCGCGCAGTGCCGAGATGATTCGCAGCGCCGACACCTTCTTCGTCGCCAGTTACGTCGAGCACGACGATGGCCGCCGCTCGGTGGACGTTTCGCACCGTGGCGGGCGCGCCGGCTTCGTGCGGGTGGAGGGCAATCGGCTGACCATTCCCGACTACGCCGGCAACCTGCATTTCAATACCCTGGGCAACCTCAGCATCAATCCGCGCGCCGGCCTGCTGTTCGTCGACTTCACCACGGGCGACGTGCTGCAACTCGCCGGCCGTGCCGAGATCATCCTCGACAGCCCGCTGATCAAGGCTTTCGAAGGTGCCGAGCGGCTGTGGACGTTCGATGTCGAACAGGCGGTGCTGCGCCCGGCGGCGGCCTCACTGCGCTGGGCCTTCGAAGAATATGCACCGACCAGCCTGATGACCGGCACCTGGGCGGAAACCGACGCCCGCCTGCGCGAACGTGAGCAGCGCAACCCGTGGCAGCGCTGGCGCGTGCAGCACCAGCAGCAGGAGAGCGCCGATGTCCGCTCGTTCGTGCTGGCGCCGGAGCAGGGCGCTGCACCGCGCTTCGCCGCCGGTCAGCACCTGCCCATTCGCATCACCACTGCCGCGGGTGAAACCCTGCTGCGCACCTACAGCCTGTCCAGTGCGCCGTCGGATGGCTACCTGCGCATCAGCGTCAAGGCGCAGGGTCGTGTCTCGCGGCATCTGCACGAACAGGTTCAGGTAGGGGATGTGCTGGAAGTCCGTGCGCCGCTGGGCAGCTTCATCCTCGACAGCCAAACCACTCGACCGCTGGTGCTGATCGGCGCAGGTGTCGGTATCACACCGCTGCTGTCGATGCTGCGCGAACAGGTGGCGTTGCAGCAGGGCCGGCGTATCCATTTCTTCCAGGGGGCACGGGCGTTGGCAGACCTGCCGTTCCAGGCAGAACTGCGGGAGCTGGTGCAGCGCGCCGGTGGCTTGCTGCATGTTCATCGCGCCCTCAGTGCGCCGGGCAGCGATGCGCTGCTCGGACGGGACTACGAGCAGCACGGTCGCATCGACATGGCACAGATCAAGGCGGCGTTGTCGTTCGATGACTACGACTTCTACCTGTGCGGCCCGGCAGCCTTCACTCAGGCGATCTACGACGGCTTGAACGATCTCAACGTCGCCGACGAGCGCATTCACGCCGAGGCCTTCGGCCCCTCGACGCTCAAGCGTCGCACGCAAGGGCAGGGCACCGCGCTGGTTCAACCTCCGGCAGCGCGCGAGCCGGTGCCGGTGTACTTCACCCTCTCGTCCAGGGAGGCGCGCTGGACGCCAGACAGTGGCAGCCTGCTGGAACTGGCGGAAAGCCGTGGCCTGACACCCGAGTTCAGTTGCCGTGGAGGCTCCTGCGGCACCTGCAAGACGCGCCTGGTCAGCGGCCAGGTGCATTACCCGAACCCGCCGACCGAGTTGCCGCCAGATGACAGTGTGCTGATCTGCTGCGCCGTGCCGGCGCAGGGCGAGCCATTGCAGTTGGAGCTGTAGACGATCCGGTAGTCGCCTCAGGTGTTGGCAAGGCTGTCGCCAGCACCGTAGGCCTGGGCGCAGATGCGATCACGCCCTTCGCTCTTGGCGCGATAGAGCTGTTCGTCAGCCCAGTGCAGGTGCTGTTCGAGGCTGGCCGGCGAACCCGGCAGCAGGGTCGCAACCCCGATGGAAAGGGTCACCGTGTCAGCCACCTCGGATGCCCGGTGTTCGATACCGAGCTGGCGGACGGTCGTCTGCACGTGCTCGGCGACGCTGAGCGCACCGATCTCATCGGTATCCGGCAGCAGCACTGCGAACTCCTCGCCGCCGAAGCGCCCCACCAGGTCGTGGGGGCGGTTCACCGCGCCTTTCAGTGCCTGGGCCACGTCACGCAGGCACTGGTCGCCGTGCAGGTGGCCGTAGACGTCGTTGTACTTCTTGAAGTAGTCGACATCGATCATCAGCAATGACAGGGGGCGCTGCTCGCGCAGTGCCTGGGCGCGGGCCATCTCGAAGCGCTCGTCGAAACTGCGGCGATTGGGAATGCCGGTCAGCCCGTCGAGCATGGCCATCGCGCGCAGCACGTCGCCCTGGATCTTCAGGCGCAGGTGGTTCATCACCCGGGCGCGTACCACCACCGAATGAAAGGGCTTGCGGATGTAGTCCACCGCGCCCAGTTCGAACCCGGCGGCTTCGTCGTTCTCGTGATCCTTGCCCGTCACGAAGATAACCGGAATCTGGCTGGTCTCGCTGCTTGCCTTCAGGCGCCGGCAGACTTCGTGGCCGTCCATGTCCGTCATCACCACGTCGAGCAGGATCAGATCCGGCAGCAGGTCACTGCTCATGCTCAAGGCCTGTTCGCCGGTGGTGGCCATGTACACGTCGCACTCGCTGCGAAACAGCTCGTGCAACATGCGAATGTTGATCGTCTGGTCGTCGACGATCAGCAATTTCGGGCGCCCATGGAGATAGCGTTTCAGCCGTTCCAATTCAATTCCCTTCTACCGCGTTCAGTAAGGCCTGGAGCGAGCGCCGTGCGCGTTCGAAATCGAGTGCTTCGACCGCATGGAGAATCTCCTCGAAATCGGCACGCAGTGCCTGCGGAACCTGCGTCGCCAGGTCTCTCATGGAGTCGAGGGCAGCCAGGTTGCCCTGTTCCAGTTGCAAGTTAAGCCTTTGCATGGACGTCGTCCATTCACCTTGCGTAGCAGGTTCCGGGTCGTTCACCTGATCGGTAGCAGGGGTTGCGAACAGCGCCCGAAGGCGCTCGCAGCTCTCGTTCAGTTGTCGGCGCAGATCGATCAGCCAGTCGGTCTTGTCGAAGACGGCGTCGGCATCCTGCGCAACCTGCTTTTCCAGGTCGGCGAAATGCGCCGAGAGTTGTCGGGCACCGATGGTGCCGGAGCTTCCCTTGAGGGTATGCAGGCTCTTCAACGTGGCCTGGCTGTCACGCTCGAGCAGATGCCCGTGCAACTGATCGAGTTGCCGGTGCAGGTCATCGGGGAAGAGCTCCAGCATCGTGCGCAGCAGCGTCAGGTTGCCGCCGAAACGCTTGACAATGGCCTCCCGGTCTTCCAGCGTCTCGTCCTGCTGCTCCATCGTTTCACTGGCATCGATCAGCCCGCACCACTGCCTGATCACCGCCACCAGTTTCTCGATGTCGATCGGCTTGCCGACATGATCGTTCATGCCGGCTGCCAGGCAGTGGTCGCGGTCGGCATGGGAGGCGTTGGCGGTCATGGCGATGATCGGCTGACTCTGGTGCGCCGGATGCTGGCGAATGCGCCGTGTGGCTTCGAACCCATCGATATCCGGCATCTGGATATCCATCAGAATGGCGTCGAAGGCCGGTATCGCATCCAGCGTCAGTTGCACGCCTTCCAGCCCGCCCTCGGCGAGGCTGACCTGCGCGCCTTCGCCAGCCAGCAGTTCGCGGGCGACCTGGCGGTTCAGTGCGTTGTCCTCGACCACCAGCAGGCGCAGGCCGAGCAGCCGCTGGATCAGCCTGTAGTCGTGTAGCGGCGGCGCGTTGTCATGGCCATGCAGCGCCTGGCGGATGCAGGCGAGCAATTGGCGTGGTGTCACCGGCTTGGTCAGGAACCCGGCGAATGGCGCATCGGCTTCGCCGTAGTGCTCGGCCATTACTTCACGGTCATGGGCCGTGATCATGATCACCGTCGGTGCCTGCTGCCCTTTCCGGCCGTTCTGGCGCATGCGCTTCGCCAGCTCCAGCCCATCCATCGCGGGCATGCGCCAGTCCAGCAGTACGATGTCGAAGGCACTCTGCGCCTGCTGCAGTCGCGCCAGGGCCGCCTCGCCGCTTTCCACTGTCTCGGCGTCCCAGCCCAGATCCAGGGCGGTCTGTTGCAGCAACTGTCGTGCTATCGGGTTGTCGTCGACGATCAGCAGGCGCAGATGCTCCGGCATGCCGTGGGCCTGTACCCGCAGATCGGCACCGCCACTGGCGCCCAGTTCCAGCTCGAACCAGAAGCAACTGCCCACGCCAGGCTGGCTTTCCACGTGCAGGGTGCCACCCATCAGTTCGACCAGCCGCTTGCAGATCACCAGCCCCAGCCCGGTGCCGCCGTAACGGCGTGTGGTGGAGGCTTCAGCCTGGGTAAAACCGTCGAAGATGCGCTGCAACTGGTGCTCGCTGATGCCGATGCCCGTGTCGCTCACCGCCACGCGCAAGCGCACATGGCTGTTGCTGCGCCGCAGCTGGCGCAGGCTGATCACCACCTGACCGCGTTCGGTGAACTTCAGAGCATTGCCGGCCAGGTTGATCAGCACCTGCTGCAGGCGCAGGCTGTCGCCCAGCAGCGTGTCGGGCAGTGCGGTATCGATATCGAACATGACCTCGATGTCCTTGTCGCCCTGATTGCCTGCCAGCACCACCGCCAGGTCGCGCAGCACGGGTTCCAGCTCGAAATCATGCAGATCCAGCTGAAGCTTGCCGGCCTCGATCTTCGAGTAGTCGAGAATGTCGTTGAGCAGGCCGAGCAGCGATTGGGCCGCGCTTCGGGCCTTGAGTACGTAGTCGAGCTGGCGTGGGGCGAGTTCGGTGTTCTGCACCAGTTGCAACATGCCCAGTACGGCATTCATCGGCGTGCGGATTTCATGGCTCATGTTGGCCAGGAAGGCACTCTTGGCCGCACTGGCTGCATCGGCCTGTTCCTTGGCGTGGCGCAGACTGGCTTCCAGTTGCAGTTGGGCGGTGATGTCGCGGTTGATGCCCGTGACCTTGAGTGGGTGGCCCAGGTCGTCGCGTTCGACATGGGCGGCTGGCTGGATATGTCGTTGCGTGCCGTCGGGCCTGACGATGCGGAACACGCGGTCGAAGGCCGTCCTGCCAGCCAGCGCCTCCTGCATGTTCGCCTCGGTGGCAGGCAGATCGTCGGGGTGCAGGCGGTTGCGCCAGTGCTGGTAGTCGAGTCCTCGCTCGCGCAACTCGAGCGGATAGCCGTAGAGCTCGAACATGCGCTCGTTCCACTGCAAGCGGCCGTCGTCTGGCGTCCATGACCAGATACCGAGCTCGGCGACCTTGGCCGCCAGCGCCACCTGATCATGGGCGGCGAGCGCCTCGCGGCGCAGTTGCACTTCCTTGGAGAGATCCAGCGCGATGCCCAGATAGCCCACCAGGCTGCCGCCGGCATCGCGCATGGCAGTAACCAGCAGGGTGACCGACAGGCGCGAACCGTCCTTGCGCACGTAGGTCCATTCGCGGCTTTGCGCTCCCTCCAGCTCGGACTTGTGCACGAACACGCGAAACCCGCTGATCGGCTGGCCGTACTCCCGGCTCAACTCCTCCCCCCGGGCCTGCACTTCTTCGGGGAGGTGGAAGATCGCCGGGGAGTGCTTGCCCACGACTTCATTGGCGTCATAGCCCAGCAGGCGTTCTGCGCCCCGGTTGAACACGCGAATCGTGCCGTCCAGGTCGGTGGCGATGATCGACACTTCGGACGCTGACTGCATCACGGTATTGAGCAGCAGATTGAGCTCGCGCAGCTCCCGTGTACGCTGGCTGACCTGCTCCTCCAGGCTGGCATTGAGTTCGCGTATTCGTGCTTCGGCGGCCTTCTGTGCCGAGATGTCGCGAACGGTCTTCGACAGGCCGATCAGCGTGCCATCGTCGCTGAAGATGGGCGATACCGAGATGGAAACGTCCAGCAGGTGCCCGCCCTTGCAGCGATAGCGGGTGTCGAAGTTGGCGACCGGTTCCTGTGCCGCTATCCGTTGCAGGGCCGAACGCTCCTCGTCGACGAGATGTTCGGCGATGGTCAGGTCGAACAACTGGCGGCCGACGGCGTATGCCGTGCTGTAGCCCAGGATTCGCTCGGCGCCCCGGTTCCAGCTGAGCACCGTGCCATCGATGCCCTGGCCGATGATGCCGTCGTTGGAGCTCTCCACGATGGCGGCGGATCTGGCCTGCTCGGCGAGTATCTGGCGTTGCCGCTTGCGGCTGACCAGGATCATCCCCGTCAGTGCTGTCAGCAGCAGGCTGAGCAGCGTGCCGATCAGCGCTGCCAGTCGCGGTGCGAAGAGGTTCAGTTGCTCTTCGAATGCCGGTTGGGCATGCAGCTCTATCTGCCACAGCCGGCCGTACACCTGCCGCGAAACCCCATGGCTGGCGATATCCTGTGCGGTGTCCGAGGTCGTGTGCTGGCCGAAGAAATGCACTGGGCGGTCGGCGTCCGTGATGTCGCTCAATTGCAGATGCAGGCCCTCTCGGTCGAGCTTCAGGCCGTGCAGCACCTCCTCGGTGAGCAGAGGCGCGTAGCTCCAGCCGATGCCCTCGGCCATGCGTTCATCCAGGGTGGCCGGAGTGACCGAACCTCGGTAGATGGGCAACAGGATCAGAAAGGACTGCAGTGGATTGCCGGTCGCCTGTACCAGGGTGATGGGGCCGGTGATGCGTACCTCGCCAGTGGCCATGGCCTCCAGCGCTGCATGGCGGCGGCTGTGCTCCGAGGCGATGTCGAGCCCGATGGCAGGCCGGTTGCGTTCCAGCGGCTCGATGTACTGGATGACGAAGCGTTCGCCATCATGTGGTGTGAGCTGGCGTATCTCGAAGTCGGGCATGCCGTCGGCGCGGGCCTGGGCGAGAAACCGCTCCTGCTGCTCCCGTGGTACTCGGCGGATGAAGCCGAAACCGCGCGCGCCCGGAAATTCCCTGTCGATATCACGGGTCTTGCTGTAGCTGAGAAAGCGCTCGCGGGTGATCCCGTTCTCACCGCTCGCCAGCACGGCGCCCCGTGTGCCACGCAGTCCGTACTGGTAAAGCTCGATGCGCTTGGCGACGTTGTCCGCGGCCCGTTCCGTGGCATTGGCGAGGGCGTCGTGCATCTGCCGCTGGTTGGCTTGTTGCAGCAGACCGACAGCCAGGGCGGTGGTGGCCATGCCGGCGGCGAAAGTGAGCAGGACGATCAGCCGCACCGTTGCGTTTCCTTCTGCTCAGTGATGTTCCCGGATTGCCGTGATGCCCAGGCTTTCGCACAACTGCTTGAACGGCATGGGACGGCAATAGTGAAAACCCTGCATCAGCTCGCAACCCAGAGCGAGCAGCTTCTGTGCCTGCGCCTGGCACTCCACGCCTTCGGCCACCAGTTCCAGGCCCAGTGCCTGCCCCATGCGGACGATGGCCTCGATGATCGCCGCATCGCTCTGGTCGGTCAGCATGTCGCGGACGAAGCTCTGATCGATCTTCAGCACGTCGATCGGCAGTTTCTTCAGGTAGGAAAGGCTCGAATAACCCGTTCCGAAGTCATCGATGGCGACACGCACGCCCATCTGCTTGAGCGCGTCCAGCAGGCCGCGTGCCTGATCGATGTCGCGTGCCAATACGCCTTCGGTGATTTCCAGCTCCAGCAGTTCGGGCGGCAGACCCGTTGCGGTGAGTGCTTCCTGGACCATCTCCAGAAAGGACTCCTCGCGAAACTGCACCATCGAAATGTTGACCCCCACGCACAGGCGTCGGCCCAGATCGAGCAGCGTCCTGGCATCGTGGCAGGCCTGGTGCAGCACCTGCTTGCCGATCGGCACGATCAGGCCGGTTTCCTCGGCCAGTGGAATGAAGGCTGCCGGAGACACCAGCTCGCCGTTTTCGCGCCGCCAGCGGATCAGCGCCTCCATGCCGCAGCTTTGCTCGCGGCGCACGTCGAAGCGCAACTGATAGAACACCTCGAACACGCCCGATTCCAGGGCGCTGCGCAAATGCCGCTCGAGCAGGTGACGGGCGCGGGCGTTGCTTTCGATGCTGTGGGAGACGAAGCGGTAGCGATGCCGGCCCTCCTGCTTGGCCTGATACATCGCCGCGTCCGCCTGGCGATAGAGTGCTTCGAGGTCCTCGCCGTCATCGGGAAACACACTGATGCCGATGCAGGCGGAGAGGTCGTAGCGGTTGCCGCCGATGGTCATCGGCAGGGCGATGACGCTCAGCAGGCGCTGCACGTAGTCACTGATGGTTTCCGTGCGCTGGATGTCGGTCACCAGGATGACGAACTCGTCGCCGCCCTGGCGACTGACTGTATCCACGTTGCGCGAGGTTTCGCTCAGACGTCGGCCGATTTCCTTGAGGATCAGGTCGCCCGTGGAGTGCCCGAGGGAATCGTTGATGCCCTTGAAGTTGTCCAGATCCAGCAGCAGCAGGGCCAGGCGCGAACCATTGCGCCGGGCCTTTTGCAGCATCTGTTCGGCTCGATCGCGCAGCAGCATGCGGTTGGGCAGGCCGGTCAGCGCGTCGAAATAGGCCAGGCGCTTGGCCTCGGCGCGAAGGTTGAGGTGAGCCCGCACATGAGCGCGGGCCACCGGAATGCTCAGCGGCTTCTGAATGAAGTCGATGCCACCGTGATCCAGCGCGAGGATCTCGTTCTCCGTCCGGGTATGGGCGGTCACGAAGATAATCGCCGCATCGCACAGCTTGGGATCGGCCTTGATCAGGCGGCACAGCTCGAAACCACCCATGCCGGGCATCTCGATGTCCAGAAGCACGACATCCGGTCGGCAGAAGCGGGCGACCTCCAGTGCCATGGTGCCGCCGTGGGCGACATGCACCTGCGCCAGTTCGCCAACCGCTTCCTGCAGAATTCTGACGTCATTGGGCTGATCATCGACGATCAGGATGACAGGGGTGGGATCGAATCGATTCTCGGCCATCTCGGCACTCCGGAAATCCTCTTTCCTGAGGCTGAGACTAGCCCAGCCTGAGCGATGCGCCCGGGATTTGGAATACCTTTTGGGGTGGCCTCACGCGGCGTGGTGGAGCGCACTATCGACAGAAGGCCTTAGGGGGGGGACGGTATGGCTGCGCCTGGTGGATGCAGGGTGTCTGCGAAGCGGTTGCCGTTTCGCCGGAAACGGCAACCGCCTCCGCTCAACCAGGCGTGTGGGTTTGTTCCAGGGCCTGGCGGTAGGCATCGGCTTCATCCCGGGACGGGAAGATGCCGACCAGCTCGCCATTCTGGATCACATCCCAGACCACGATCCCCATGGCACGGGCTTCACGGGAAAGATGCTCGTTGTCACGCTCATGCACGATCACGTTCATGCTTGTCTCCTCGAAATGCGGGTGCGGCGAAATGTCGCATTTCGGTTATACGCTTCGTTAGCAAGCTCATTAAACCGCCCATTCGGCAAAGGACTGTTGCATCAGTGCAACGAGCGAAACGGCTGCGCGGTTGTCGTCGGGCCCGGATGGCCGACACGCAGACGGTGAATGACGGACTCAGTTGCGTCCGTACTGCTGGCGATACTGCGCGGGCGTCAGGCCGGTCAGAGCCTTGAACATGCGTCGCAGATTGGCCGCGCTGCTGAAGCCCAGCTCGGCACTGAGGGTGCTCAGCGGTGACGAGGTCATGGCCAGGCGCTCGCTCAGTTGGTAGAGCTTGACGCGCCGCGCGTAGCCGGCCACCGGCTCGCCGGTTTCGCTGCGCACCTTGCGCGCCAGGGTACGTTCGGACATCGCCAGCCTGCTGGCCAGTACCTGCACGGTCAACTGCTCGGCGGGCGTCTGTTCGATCAGGGTGTGCAGACGGCGCAGCAGCCCCACCGGCTGCTGCATCAGGCTGGCACCCTGAAACGCACTGTGGGGCACGGCCGGGCGAGGCAGCACCATCAACTGGCTGAGGTCTCTGAAGGCGTCTTCGCTGACATGCCGTTCGATCACCCCCTGGGCGATGGGCAGGTAGCCGTTCACCCCGGAGGCCGTGGCCACGCCCTGGGCGAACACGCAACTGCTCTCGCTCTGCCAGCGAACCTGGGCGAAACGTTCGCGCATGACGTCTGCCAGCCACCAGGTCACCGTTGCCGCCTGGCCGTTCAGACGACCGCTGGCCGCGAGCAGGCAGACGCCGGTGCAGTAACTCCATAGTTGCAGGTGCTTGCCGGCGGATGACAGCGCCTTGATCAGCGCGGCATTGCTCGCCAGCAGCGTATCGGCCTGCTCCGCCGACTCGGCCCAGAAGCCTGGAATCAGCAGGGCATCCAGCGTGCGCGGGGCGAGATCGGCGGTCGCCTGCAGGATGACCCCATGGGCGCACTCCACCGGCCCGGCCTGCCGGGCGACATGCCGCACCTCGAACAACGGACGTCCGCTTCGGCGATTGGCGGCATGCAGCAGATCGGCGAAGGCGAGCAGCCCGGCAGGCATGCAGTCGGGATACAGCAGCAAACCAATGCGCATGGAGAGATGGCCTGAAATGAATCGAAGATGTCCAATACTGCCATTATTGTCCGGGCGCCGGATAGGCAGCATGGAGCCCTCAGAACCCGAGGGCTTCTCATGAAGATTCAGCAACTGCGCAATGCCACCATCCTTCTAGAACTGGGCCAGCATCGCATCCTGGTCGACCCCATGCTCGCCCGGCAGGGCGCCTTGCCACCGTTGCGCCTGTTCGGCGCCCGCCAACGCAACCCGCTGGTGGAGCTGCCGGTGGAGGCCGGGGCCGCGCTGGAGTCGGTCACTCACTGCCTGATCACCCATTGCCGCAAAGGCCACTTCGATCACCTGGATCGCGCTGGCGCCAAGTGGCTGCGCGAACGGCAGATTCCGGTGATCTGCACACCGCATGACGCCGAGTACCTGGCCAGGCGTGGTCTGAACGTCCAGCCGCTGCTGACTGATCATGAGCGTCCCGGCCCGTTTCTCGGCGGCCGTATCCGCACCATCCGCTGCACCCATGGCCGTGGGCTGGTGGGGCGTCTGATGGAGCACGGTGTGGGCTTTCTGATCGAGATGCCGGGCGAGCCTAGCCTGTACCTGGCAGGCGATACCCTGCTCACCGACGCCGTGCGCGCCTGCGTGCGCGAGCACCGGCCCGAGGTCAGCGTGATCCCGGCAGGGGGCGCTCGTTTCGACCTGGGCGGCGACATCATCATGGGCATCGACGAGGTGATCGAGTTCGCCCGGCTGAGCGGCGAGACCGTGGTGGCCAACCACCTGGAAGCCATCAGCCATTGCCCGGTCAGTCGCGTGGCATTGGCCGAGGCCGCGGCCCGCGCGAAGGTCGAACTGCTGATTCCGCTGGACGGCGAGGTGTTGAGTTTCTGACGGGCTCGAGGACACTCTGAAAAAGCCGTCCTTCCCGCGCAGGCGGGAATCCAGATACTGTGAAGTTCCTGGGCTCCCGCCTTCGCGGGAGTGACGATCAATGACTCCTTAACGGAACGTGCGCTGCTCGATCCAGCGCCGGTACCGGCGGGTGCGCAGCAGGTCGATCACCTGCTGCGACAGCAGTGCCCACAAGGGGGATACGTCGGGTTGGGGCTTTCGGCCCTGACTGAGCATGCGCAAGTGATGCTTGACCACCGCCATGTTCGCCAGTGAGGCCAGCACCTTGTTCCGCCAGGTGATCGCTGGCAACTGCGGGGCGCTGCCATGGCCACGCTGCCAGTCGCGTGGCAGGTTCGGGTCGATGGCCAGGGCCGTGCCGATGCCGACCATCTCGATGCCGCTGGCCAGCACCTGCTCGGCGACCGGGGCACGGCGGATGCCGCCGGTGACCATGACCGGCATGCGCGCCACCGCGCGAATCTCGCGGGCGAACTCCAGGAAGTAGGCTTCGCGCGCCAGGGTGCGACCGTCGCGGGCCTGACCCTGCATGGCCGGTGCTTCGTAGCTGCCGCCGGACAGCTCGACCAGATCCACGCCCAGTTCACCGAGCAGGCGCACCACCTGCTGCGCGTCATCGGCGCTGAAGCCGCCACGCTGAAAGTCCGCCGAGTTGAGCTTGACGGCCACGGCAAAGCCCGGCGACACCACGGCGCGCACCGCCTTGACGATCTCCAGCAGCAGGCGCGCACGGTTTTCCAGCGAGCCGCCCCACTGATCGCTGCGCTGGTTGCTCAGTGGCGACAGGAACTGGCTGAGCAGGTAGCCATGCGCCGCATGGATCTCCACGCCGCTGAAGCCGGCCTGCTCGCCCAGGTACGCAGTGCGGGCGAAGCGCTCGATCACGTCCTGGATGACCTGCGGCGTCATCGCCTGCGGTGTGGCGAAACGCCTGGACAGGTTGCCCAGCTCCAGCGGCACGGCCGAGGGTGCCCAGGTCGGCTGGCCCAGGTTCGCCTGCATCTGCCGTCCCGGATGATTGATCTGCAGCCAGAACTGCGCCCCCCTGGCGCGGCCGGTACGGGCCCAGTGCGCGAACCGCGCCAGTTGCCCGTCATCTTCCAGCACCACACCGCTCGGCCCGGTCATGGCGCGGCTGTCGACCATCACGTTGCCGGTGATCAGCAGGCCGGCGCCGCCCTCGGCCCAGGCCTGGTAAAGACGTATCAGCTGTGTGGACGGCGCGTGCTCGGCGTCCGCCATGTTCTCTTCCATCGCCGCCTTGGCGATGCGGTTGGGCAGGGTCGAACCATTGGGCAGGACAAGGGGATCGAACAGGTTCATGGGGCGCTTCCTCGGCTGAAGGTGAGGCGACCTTAACCTTAAAGTTCACTTTAATGTCAATGGGGCGCGAGCTGCTTCGAAGCGTTACCGCGTGGAAACGAAATTCTGGCTTCGACCGCTTGACCTTGGGGGTGCCGCGTCTGTCTCTCAGGGCGCCTTCCGGCGGGCAGAAGACATCGACACTCCTCAACGCGGATGCCAACCATGAAGCAGCATGTCGAACTGACCAGACACCTGTCGAGCTACGTCCAGTCGCTGAAACGGGGCCGGGTGATGAAGCACGAGTACCTGCCGGGCGCGCTCTACGCGCCCGAGCCGCTGGCGCTGACGGGCAGGCTGCGCCGTGCGTGCGGCGCACCCCGCGAGGTTTCAACCGCGCCTGTTCGCCTTGCCTGTGCGCCTGGGCGCCTCGGGCGTGCCCGGCCCACCCAGGTTCATCTTCGACAGCACCCGCCTGGCGTTGGCGGCGCAATCGAGGTCGTCCGGCTTGCTTTCGATCTCCTCGATCAGCGCGCGCAGATGCGTCTTGCTCTGCGCCAGGCGCTGCTCCAGTGCCTCGATGTCGTTCACCTTGGCGTGCAGGGTATCGAGCAGCTTGCCGTGCTCCCACTGCGACAGATCCTGCGGCAGCAACGTGCGCAGTTCATCCAGACTGAAGCCTGCCTGCTGGGCCGTGGTGATCAGGTTGAGCACCAGCACGGCTTCTTCCGGGTAGTTGCGATAGCCATTGGTCTGGCGCTCCACCAGTCTGAGCAGGCCGATGCTTTCGTAGAAACGAATACGCGAGGCTGCAAGGCCCGTACGTTGCGCCAGTTCGCCGATCTTCATTGCGCTTGTGCCTCTGTCACGATGGATGACCACAGGTTGAAGCGCCACTGTAACCTTCGTTTTCGCTCAAGCAACTGCTGCGTTTTCCCGACACGAGCGGCAGCGCGATGCAGGCGGCAGCGGCTATGATTGCCTGATTCTACGAATTGCCAGGCAGGATGCGTGAAGCCGTCGATATTCCCCTTAGCGCTGCTATGCCTGTTATCGGGTGCCCTGGCCCGAGCCGAGCCGTATCGGGTCGTCACCGAAGAATGGGCACCCTACAACTACCGGGAAAACGGCCAGCTCACCGGCATGGCCACCGAGGTCGTACGAGCCATCATGGCGCTTACCGGCGACGACTTCGAGATCGTCCTGTTGCCCAGCATGCGCACCGTGCACACCCTGCAGAACCGCCCCGGAACCCTCATGTACTCGATCTTTCGCACCCCGGAGCGCGAGCCGCTGTACAAGTGGGTCGGGCCCATCGTGGAAGAGTCCATCCACCCCTACCAACTGGCCAGCGCCTCACCGCCGATCACCTCCCTGGAACGATTGCTGAACGCGCCACGGATCACCACGCGGCACGCCGGCCTGGTGCCGAACATGCTGCAATCGCTGGGGTTCGACAACCTCGACAGAAGCGCGGCCGAGAGCCATCAGCTCTACCGCATGCTGCTCGCCGGCCGCACCGAGATCATCGTGGGCGATACCGACGCCGGGGTGGCCTACTACAGCCGCCAGTTGAACATCGCCCCCGGCACTCTGCGGCGAATTCCCATCGAGCTGTTCCGTTCCTCGCTGTACATCGCCTTCAGTCGCGACAGCGACGATGCGCTCGTCGCTGCCTGGGCCGAAGCTCTGGAACAGCTGCGTCGCTCGGGAGAGCTGGAGCGCATCCGGCGCCGCTACGAAGGGGCGGACGTTCAATGACCGGCTGAAACCCCCTGATCGATCGCCATGTCGGCTCCGGTGATCGAACGGGCGCCAGGCTGGCAGAGGAAGAACGCCAGTTCCGCCACTTCCTGCGGCTGTATGAAGCGCGCCCGTGGGCCCTGCGGGTACTTGGCCAGCAGATCCCGGTAATAGGCTTGCGGGTCGCCATTGCCGTAACGTTCTGCCTGGAACCTGAGCATGGGCGTTTCGATGTCGCCGGGCGAGACGGCATTGCAGCGCACCCCATGGGGCGCCAGATCGAGTGCCAATGCCTTGGTGAACAGGCTGACGCCACCCTTGCTGGCGCAATAGGCCGCCGCATTCGGGTTGCCCTGGCGCCCGGCGTCGCTGGAGATGTTGACGATGGCGCCCCGCGTTTGCCGCAAGTGAGCAATCGCGGCGGCGCACATGAAGAAGCTGGCCTTGAGATTGACGTTCAGCACCAGATCGAAGTCCTCCTCGCTGAACGACTCCACAGGTCCCTCGCGCCATACGCCTGCGGCGTTGATCACGGCATCCAGCCGGCCGGCTGCCTCGATTGCCGATGCCACCACCGCATTGCAGGCAGCCGGCGTGCGGATATCCGCCGCCAGACTGCCGACCAGCGCATGACGCTGGTTCAGCTCGGCCAGTCCAGCCGCGTTGGCGTCCGTGGCGAAGACGTCCCAGCCGCCTTCCAGGAATCGGCTCGCCAGCGCACTGCCCACACCGCCGGCTGCGCCGGTGATCAGCACCACGGGTTTCATTGTCCGGCCCTCTGGTTCGTTCGATACGTCATCCGGCTTCACGGTGCCTTGTCCTCGATCAGGCAGTTGCCACCATCGACGACCAGAAGCTCACCGGTGATATAGCTCGCCTCGGGAGAGGCAAGAAAGGCCACGGCCGCCGCCACTTCCTCGGGACGACCGGCCCGACCCACCGGTACGTAGGTAGCGGCGCGTTGTTCGTGCGGCGTGCTCGATCCTGTCGCGATCCAGCCGGGCGCCACCGCGTTCACCGTGATCCCGTGGCGCGCCACCTCCAGTGCCAGTCCCATGTTCATGCCCACCATGCCGGCCTTGGCCGCGCTGTAGGCTGCCTCCCCCGGATTCCCGGCGCGGGTGCCGGTGGTTGAGCTGATGCTGACGATCCGCCCGTAGCCGCGCCTCTGCATACCGGGCAGCAGCGCACGGGTGAGCAGGAAGGCGCTGGTCAGGTTGCGAGCGATCGACAGGTTCCAGGCCTCCAGGCTCATGCTGGATATCTCCGCGAACGGCTCGGGGCTGCCCTGCATCGCCATGCCGGCGTTGTTGACCAGGATATCGACGTGTCCCCACCGTTCTTCGGCCCAGGTGGCGAAAGCCTCTACACCGGCTTCGTCGGTCAGATCCAGCGCCTTGCCATCGGCGGCGTAACCTTCGGCGCGCAGTTCGGCGATACGCGCCTCGATGCGCGCACTGCTGGCGGTGACGATCAGCTTCGCTCCGGCCGCACCCAGGCGCCTGGCGATTGCCATGCCAATGCCGTTGGCGCTGCCGGCACCACTGACCAGTGCGACCTGGTCGTTCCATTGCTGTTTCATGCCAGGTACCAGTCCTGTTGTCGATGACTGGAAATTAGGGGTGTCGAGCTGATAAATAAAGACGATAGTCATCAGGAAAATTGACAACTGTCATGGCCTTCAACAGCGAATCCCTGCGTGTGTTCCTCGCGGTACTGGATGCCGGTTCATTTTCCGCGGCCGCCCGTCATCTGGGGCGCGTGCCCTCGGCTGTGAGCATGGCCGTCGCCCAGCTCGAGGCGGAGCTGGATCTGCAACTGTTCGACCGCAGCACCCGCAAGGCTCTGCCGACCCAGGCGGCGCTGGCGCTGGAGCCGCAGGCGCGGCAGGCGGCCAGCCAGCTCAACCGGCTCGATGCCCAGGCGCTGCAACTGCATCAGGGGCTGGAGCGGCGCCTGGTCATTGCCATGGCGCCGGAGTTGCAGAGCGGCATGTGGAGCCAGCCGCTGGTCGACCTGGCAGACGAGTTCCCACTGCTGGAAATCGAGGTGCGCTCCGCTTCTCAGGCCGAAGCCGTGCGCCTGATGCACGACGGCAGCGTTCACCTTGCTCTGGTGTTCGAACGGCCGGGTATCGACGAACGTGAACGTTTTCTCGAAGCCGGCAGCCAGTTGCTGGTGGCCGTAGCCGCGCCGGATTACCTCAGGGGCATGGACGCGCAGCGCATGGTCGATGCAAGGCAGATCATCGTCGCGACGGGTTCGCCATCGGATACCGATCCGCAGATGATCCTGTCCCATCGGGTGTGGCTGACCGACAGCCACCTGGCCACGCTCAATCTGGTTCAGGCGGGACTGGGCTGGGCGTATCTACCGCATCCGCTGGTTGCCACGCTGCTGGAGGCCAACGCGCTGCAGGTGGTGAAGTTCGACAACATGGCCAGCCAGTTGCGGCTGTGGGTGGACATCGTCTGGAGCAGCAGCCGGCCGCTCGGGCTGGGCGCGCGGCGTTATCTCGAGCGGATACGCCAGCGTATCGCGCAGCATCCGCCACGCGGCTAGAGCACGTGGCGCGACCTGCGCGTGGCTATTCCTGCGACCGGGATGCCCGGCCGTGGGGGCTTCGATCAGATCGCCTGGCCGCCGGATACCTCGATGCGTTGAGCATTGACCCAGCGATTCTGCTCGCCGAGCAGGCTGGCGATCATCGGGCCGATATCGTCCGTTACACCGACCCGGCCAAGCGCCGTCATGTCCGCGAACACCCTGTTCAGATCCGGCATGTCACGGACGGCACCGCCGAGGAAATCGGTCTCGATGGCACCGGGCGCCACGGTATTGACCGCGATACCCCGGCTGCCCAGTTCCTTGGCCATGTACAGGCTCAGCACCTCGACCGCGCCCTTGACCGCCGCGTAGGCGGAGAAGCCGGGATAGGAAACGCGTGTAAGCCCCGAAGAGATATTGACGATACGACCGCCGTCGGCCATCAGCGGCAGCAGTGCCTGAGTGAGAAAGAACACCCCTTTGAAATGCACGTTCACCAGGGCATCGAACTGCGCCTCGGTGGTTTCGGCAATCGAGGCCATGTCCCCGTGGCCGGCGTTGTTGACCAGATGATCGAAGCTCTCGCGTTGCCAGGTTTCGCGCAACGCCTGGCGCACGCGCTGCACGAAGCTCGCGAAGGTGGCGACGTTGCCGGCATCGAGTTGCAGGGCGACAGCCTTGCGCCCCAGCGCTTCGATTTCGGCGACCACGGCCAGGGCAGCTTCGGCCTGGCTGTGATAGGTGATGACGATATCGCTGCCCTGACGCGCGATGTTCAACGCGGTGTTGCGGCCGAGTCCACGGCTGGAGCCGGTTACGATGGCGATCCTGGTCATGGTAAAAACCTCTGGTTGGGTGAACGGGATTTCATTGTGTGACCCGTGGTGCAATCCCGTCCTTACCGAAACCTCGACGCTTTTTGCCTATTTCTCCAAAGGTGAATCCCGTGCCCACGATCAGCATCAGAACACCACGATGAGCGCAGCGTTGCTGGAGGTCGTCCGCGACTACCTGAACAGACATGCAGGCCCCGAGAGCCTTGCCCAGACGCCCATTGCGGGCCTGACCATCATTCGCACGCTCGAACCCAGCGGGCTGGATTACGCCATTACTCGGCCACTGGCCTGCCTGGTGCTGCAGGGCCGCAAGCAGGTGATGACGGGAAACCGAACCTTCACCTTCAGCGCAGGCGACTCGCTGCTGATCAGCGCCGATGTGCCGACGGTCAGCCAGATCATCCAGGCCAGCCATGAGGCGCCGTACATCTCGCTGGTAATCGATCTCGATCCTGCATTGCTCACCGAGCTGATGGCCGAAATGAAGGTGGTTCCGAGTGCAGAGGCAGAGCCGATCCGAATCGAACCGACCGACACCGAGGTTGCCGAAGCCACACTTCGGCTGATGCGCCTGCTCGATCGCCCGGCGTCGGCTGCGGTGCTGCATGCCTCCCTGATGCGTGAGCTGCACCACTGGTTGCTGGTTGGGCGGCATGGCGCCGCGATCAGTCGTCTGGGTTGGCCGGATGGTCATGCGCAACGTATCGCCCGGGCGGTGAAGGTGTTGCGCACCGAGTTCACCCGCCCCCTGCCGGTCGAGCACCTGGCCTGCGTGGCCGGCATGAGCACCTCGTCCTTCCATCAGCACTTTCGCAACCAGACATCGCTGACACCGCTGCAATTTCAGAAGCAGCTGCGCCTGATCGAAGCGCGTCGCCTGATGACGGGGGAGGGCGCATCTGCCAGCAGTGCGGCGTTCGCCGTGGGATATGAGAGCGTCTCGCAGTTCAGTCGCGAGTATCGCCGCCTGTTCGGCCAGCCCCCGGCCAGAGACAGCCGTGTCGCCTGTTGAGGCAAGTACAGCGTGGCGGTGCAAGGTGGCTGATGGCCACAGCTTTTCTCTTGCAGCCAGAGCGGCGACCATCTCGCGGATCCGGACATGACAAGTGGAAACGGCATGGGCATCACACTGCGTAACGAACGAAGCGAAGACATCGAGGCGATCGCCCGATTGACCAGGATCGCCTTCGAAGAAGAACGGCACTCGAGTCACACCGAGCATTTCATCGTCGACGCGTTGCGTCGCAGCGGGCAGCTCAGCGTCTCCCTGGTGGCGCAGGAGCACGGCGCCATACTCGGTCACGTGGCCATCTCCCCGGTACGGATATCGTCCGGCGCAATGGGCTGGTTCGGGCTCGGCCCGATCTCCGTGTGCCCGGATCGCCAGGGGCAGGGCATTGGCTCGGCGCTCATGAAAGCCGCCTTGAGCGAGTTGCAGCGCATCGGCGGCGTGGGGTGCGTGGTGCTGGGCGATCCGGGGTACTACGCCCGCTTCGGCTTCTGTTGCCACCCCGGTCTGGAATTGCCGGGCGTACCCCAGGAGTACTTCCAGGCGCAGGCCTTCACAGGGGCGGTGCCGACGGGCGTCGTGCAGTATCACCCGGCGTTCGACGCGACCGAGTAACGGGCAGGCGCAGAGCCCTGGGCTGATCGCTGCCTGTCATCAGTGTCTGCTATCAGCCGATGGCAGCCACTACAAGGCATAGCGCGGCCCGACCCGGCAGCTCCAGGAAAATCGACAAGCTCATCGCCTCGTACAAGGTCAGGGATTGCAGAGGGAGTCAGGGGCGCGTGGTCGTTGCGAAGCCACATCCAGATTAACGGGGCGCTGGGTGAATGCAGAAGGAGGGTGCCTGTAAACGCAGAAGCCCGGAAAGCGCCGTCGTGTTGAGCAGCGATACTCTGCATTCAATCAGGGTTTGGGAGCTTCCTCTTCCTGGCAATGAGTGGGCGCATATTTGTAAATCGATTTGTCTGCCCGGCACGTCCATAAACCGTCGTCGCTGCGGGTGAGAGTCAGGGTGCCATTATGGATTTTTTGTATTGCCAGGGCTTGGCCGATTTTGCATTTGAGTCCGTTGGGCTCCTTATCCTTGCCAAACACAACGCTGATGGCGCAATAGCGGACTTTGGAAGCGCCTATATAGCCTGGCTCTTTTGAATCTGTGCTGGGTTTGTAGCCCTGATTTCGAGCCAGTTCGAATTGCGTCTTGTAGGGGGCCAATTCCGAGAAGGCGGCCATGGCTTGAGCCTTGGCGGAGTAATCCTGATATTGCGGGATGGCGATGGCTGCCAACACGCCCATGATCGCTACGACGATCATCAGTTCGATCAGAGTAAATCCGTGCTGTTTGTTCATTCAGTACACTCTTTCGGTCGGTGTGCCATCGGTGGTTGGCATCGTTACTTGAGGTGTACGTGCTGTATGGCGTCCGTCACGCTCGCCATGAGTATTCCAAGCCCATGCTGAACAAAGGCTGTATGGCTTCATGGATGGGCGTTGGACGATGCGAATGGCGCGGTGGCGGCCTCGGCGAGCGAGGTGCCGCTTCTGTTTTCGACCTCCCGAGCCTGGCGCTGCAGGGCGTGCCGCAGCCAGGAGTGGAAAGCAATGAATGGTACCGAGGGGTAAGAGGGGGGATTCCGAGGCGTTGCCACAGGTCTGTTCCCCCCCTATGGATCAGCCGTCTCAAGGGACTGTCATGACCACGTCAGGGGCGCTGTGCTGATCGACCTCCTCGATGTGGTAGACCTTGGGCTCCTGCGAAAAGTATTGCTCCATGCCCATCATGAACATCCGGTGATCTTCGCTTTCCTCGAAGCCCGGTGTGTGATCCTCGAGGGTTTTCCAGCGGACTATCAGGTTGAACAGCTCGGGGTTTTCGATACCTTGCGCCAGCAGGTGCCCTTCGTAACCCTTCGCTCGGACGAGCAAAGGGGCGACTTCGGTGAATGCACGCTTGAAGGGTTCGATGTGTTCCCTGAGCACGGGAAACTGAGCGATTTCATAAACCATGGGACTTCTCCTCAGTGTCGGTCCAGTGTTCGAGATGGCACGCTGACGAGATGAGCCTGCGGCTCGACGGCAATCGCGACTTTTCCCTGAAGTCCGTTATTGGGGCTTTCCAGCAGGGCGTGGGCGAGTGAAATGTCGGCAAGCGAGTAGACCGCACCGACATGCGGGCGCAACTGGCCGCGCTCCACCAATGCGCTGAGTTCATCGAGCTTGCCGCGGTTCTGGCGGGTGAACACGAAGTGATAGCTGGCGTTCCTGCCCCAGGCCTGGATCAGGTTCTGCGGCTGAGCAATGTCCACGATCGAGACCACGCGGCCGAGCTGTGCGAGCGCATCCGGGCTACGGGACAAGGTGTCGCCACCGATGGTATCGAGCACCACATCGACTCCCTTGCCAGCGGTTTCTCGCAGCACGGCATCGACGTAGTCTTCCTTCTCATAGTCGATGGTCACGTCTGCTCCCAGATTGCGCACGAACTCGACGTTCGCTTCGCGCACGGTCGTGAATACGCGGGCCCCCATGGCTTTTGCCAGCTGAATGGCCACGTGGCCAACGCCTCCTGCACCGCCGTGGATCAGGATGCTTTCCCCGACTCGCAGTGCAGCGCGTACGACCAGCGCTTCCCATGCCGTCCCCCCAACGAGGGTCAGGCTCGCCGCTTCGAGGTGGCTCAACGCTGCCGGCTTCCTGGCAACGATGCCTTCGGCTGCCACGTGGTATTCGGCATAGCTGCCAGGGCCATCGAAGATCTGCGGGGTGTACCAGACTTCGTCTCCCGGCACGAAGCTCGTCACTCCAGGCCCGACGGCCTCGACGACACCGGATACGTCATGCCCGGTAATGGCCGGCAGGGGCACCAGATCGGCATAGTCGCCACGGCGAACCTGATAATCCAGCGGGTTGATGGACGTTGCGTGCACGCGCACCAGAACCTGTCCTGTTTGCGGTACGGGTTTGGCAACCTCGCCAATTTCGAACGATTCCGGGCCGCCAAATGATTTGAGTATTGCTGCTTTCATTGATGAGTCCTTGTTTCGATAAAAAGGGATATCGGGAAATTTCGATATATATTTTGAAGAATCAACCGTGTTTCTCGTGATCTCAGGCCATTGCATTTCCTCGTTTCGTTAAATTTGGATATCGAGATTTATCGATTTAATAGGTGGAAAAAATTACAGCTCTTTGCCGATCAGCTCGGCCAGAGCGCTGATGGCTGCTTCGTTGCGCTTGTAATAGGTCCACTGCCCGATGCGCCTGACCTCGACCAGGCCCGCGCGTTGCAGCGTTGCAAGATAGTCAGACACCGTAGACTGCGACAGCCCGACGCCTTCCTGAATGCTACTGACGCAGACACCCACCGTATGCACATCCCCTTCATCCTGCGGTGGGAAGTTCTTCACGGGATCCTTCAGCCCCTTCAGGATTTGAAGGCGCGTACGGTTCGAGAGGGCTTTGAATACTTCGATCAGTTCCATGGCGGCGATGATATCGGTATTTTCCGATATGTCAAAGCGTGCTTCGGCAATTCATGAAGGGGAGCCCGACGAACCAGCCGCTTACGGAGCTGCACCTGCTGCTCATCGTTCCTTCACGCTTCTGCCGATCCCAGGCAGGCGCCTGTTGTCCTGTCTGCGCTGTCCCAGGCAAAGTCATCCGGCTCGAACCGCTCGCTCGCACCCATTCGAATCCCTCGCAGGCTGCGCGTCGGCAAATAGGATGCATACAGCGTTTCGGCGCAGTAGCTGATCAGGATCGAACGGCGGCGCGTGCCAAGTCGGTTCAGACTGCCGGCGTGCACCAGGTCGACATCGAACACCAGAATGTCGCCTGCCGAGCCGCACAACTGCACCGTGTTCGATTCGTCGTCGAGGTCGAAGGGCGGTTCGTCCGGTTTCGGTCGATGGCTGGCCGGGACGATACGCGTGGCGCCGTTCTCCGGGCCATAGTCGTCGAAGTAGGCCATGACGTGGGCGATATCGCCCGGGCGCTGCTCCGAGAGGTCACGGTGCAGGCGCTGATGGCCCGCACCCGCCAGAGGCTCGCGCCCCTCTACCTGGGCGAGAAAGAAGCGCTCGCCGATCAGCTCGCCCACCACCGCCAGCACCTGCGGCAGGCGGCACACGGCCTGGATCATCGGCTCCTCGTCCAGCAGCGCGTGGCGCCAGCCCGCACCGCGCGGCACCGGCCACTGATCCGATGGCCTGACGCCGGCATCGAACGCGGCACGCAGCTCAGCCAGCCACGCCATGGGAATCGCCTGGCGCAGCAGGGCGTAGCCATCTCGATGAAGTTGCTCGCGGGCGCTCATGGTATTGCGGATATCCTTGTCAGCCAGGTGGAAGGGAGCCGGAATCCTCAGGCATGTGCTCCTTGCACGTGCAGGCATCATCCTAGTCGCTGCGGCAACCTCGCGCCGCTTCGACTGCATCATGGCGCGCAGTTCGGTGGCTGCGCCCGTCATGGCTGACCATGCTGACCACCTGGCGTTCGTCGCCATGGCGGCAGATGGCGAACTCGCAGTAGGTGTCCGGCGCAAGGTCGGCCGCATTGTGAGCACCGCCTGGTTTTCGGTGAGCAGCCAGCCGTGAGGGTCGCTGTAACGCTCGTGCAGGGTTTGCCGGAGGGAGGCTCGGCTGCGGACATGCGCAAACGCACAGCGAAGAGTGCGTTTCAAATGTCAGTGGACAGTATTCGCGTTACAGCGATTCGCCGGCTTGCATTGCAACGGCCACATCGGCAGCCCCATGATCGCGGTGGATACCCTTGTCACGGCGACAGCCCCTACAATGGACGCCTGATCACTGCGCGCCATGAACATGGCTGCCCGCACAAGGAATCCGTTCATGGCCTCTCCAGAGAAACAGAAGAAGCGCGCCCAGCGAGCCAAGACCAAGGCCCGGCAGAACCGCATGGGCAAGCCCAAGGCCCGCTCCGGAATCACCCTCGTCCATCCGATTCTGGCCAACCCGCTGATCGACGAGCCGTTCGACGATGTTGCGATCGACCTCAGCGCCTTCGACTTCAAGGACATCGAAGAGAACGGCTTCGACCCGGCGCATTTCGATGACCTGTTCCAGGCCATGAAAGCCGCGGAGGGCATCAGTCTGCTCGCTCAGTGCCTGGTCTTCCTGCAATACCCGGTGCTGGAACTGGTGGTTGCCGAGGAGTCGCAGGAGGCTGCCACCGATTTCATGATGGGACTGCTGATCGTCTACCGTGCGATCTTCCACGACGAAGACGAAGACGCCGCCGTGGCCTGGATCGCCAGCGAGGCCTTCCAGAGTGCCTACAACGAAGCCTCGGACATCCTGCAGAAGAAGAACGCGCGCGCCTGAACGCCGTGGTGCTCAGCCCTTCAGCGCCGCTTCGATCCGGGCGATGTCGATCTTGCCCATGCCCATCATCGCCTCGAAGGCGCGTTTGGCGGCTGCGCGGTCGGGGCTGGCGATGGCAGCGCTGAGGATGCGTGGCGTGATCTGCCACGAGATACCCCACTTGTCCTTGCACCAGCCGCATTCGCTGGCCTGACCGCCATTGTCGATGATTGCGTTCCACAAGTGATCCGTCTCGGCCTGATCGTCGGTCGCGACCTGGAACGAGAAGGCCTCGTTGTGCTGGAACAGCGGGCCGCCATTGAGGCCCAGGCAGGGGATGCCCATCACGTTGAACTCGACCGTCAGCACATCGCCCTGCTGGCCGCTGGGGTAGTCACCGGGGGCGTGGTGCACGGCCAGCACGGCGCTGTCCGGGAAGGTGTCGGCATAGAAGGTTGCGGCCTCCAGCGCGTCGCGGTCGTACCAGAGGCAGATGGTGTTCTTGCGGTTCATCACGAATCTCCAGGGTGGGGTATGGGCTCAGGAGTCCAGGGGATGCTCTGAAATAGTCGTCATTCCCGCGCAGGCGGGAAACCAGAGGCCACGAAACTTCGCGGGATTGACCAGTCAGGGTATTTCCACGCCAGCAGCCTGTCTGGCGCTGCCGGTGATCCGTTCGCTGGGCATCGCCGCAAGATCTGCTTCAACCTGCCGACTCGGTTGAGCCGCCGGTGATGCATGGTCGCCAGGCTGTGCCTGGCTCACTCCTCACGTGAAGACCCCGCCGTCGCCCATCTCGATTCTGGCCCGTACCAGCTTCCTGCGCACTTCGAATCCGAGGTTGCAATCACTGCCTCTGCTCACGCCCGTAACGGGCACTGCATTCAGCCATGGCGATCACTGCCACGCACCCGGAGATGCCTGATCGTCAGGGCGGCGCCTGGCCGAGAGGCATCGATGCAGGGCCTGTGTTGCGGGGGGGCAAGAGGCGGGTGAGACGAACCTGCAAGCCAGGCTGAAGGAGATAGGCGATGCCGGCGTTCAGCAAGCATACAGCATGTGTCTGCGTTAATAGTCGCCAGCATTTAGATGCTGAAACTTCGATTTAATGGAGGTGCTTAATTATGCAGATGCAAAAAGGTTTCACCCTGATCGAACTGATGATCGTGGTGGCCATTATGGGTGTGCTGGCGGCCATTGCGCTGCCGCAATATCAGGATTATTCGGCCAAGGCACAGGCGATGGCTGCCTACGCTGAGTTGCCATCTTATCGGACTCAGTTTGAGCTGGCCCTGAATGAGGGTATTGCACTTGATAAGATCGGCTTTGATGAAGAGAAGATGACCGCATATATCGGGCCGGAGAAGACGGGAGGTATGTGCACCATGTCTATCCCGGAGAAAACTAAGAGCATCGTGTGCAAAATTGAAAAGGGTAATAAGAAGGTTGTTGATGAGACCATTACCGTGACGCGTAATGACTCTGGTAGTTGGGTATGTACCTCTACGTTGGAAGTGAAGTTGCTCCCGGCCGGGTGCACGAAGACGGGGTCGTCCGATCCCAAGGTCAGTCCTCCTGTGTCTTCTTGAGTTGCAGGTCGTAAGGCGCTGTAATTTTCAACTTAAAATTAAGTAGGGTGTGCATATCATGCGGATGCAAAAAGGTTTTACCCTGATCGAGCTGATGATCGTGGTGGCCATTATGGGTGTGCTGGCGGCTATTGCGCTGCCGCAATATCAGGATTATTCGGCCAAGGCACAAGCCATGGCTGCCTACGCTGAGTTGCCGTCTTATCGGACGCAATATGAGCTGGCTCTGAATGCGGGTGTCGCTTTTGCTGATATTGGCTTCAAAGAAGATCAGTCGGGGTACCTTGGGCCTGAAAGTACAGGTGGTATGTGTAAGATGTCCAAGGGGACGGATCCGAAAGTGGATCTTATCAAGTGCTCTATTATAAAAGGCAACGATAAGGTTGCGAAGAACGAGATTACTGTGACGCGTAGCGCTGCTGGTATTTGGGCGTGCACTACTAGTCTGTCGGCGAAGATTGCTCCGTCAGGGTGCACTCCTGGAGCTGCTAAGAGCTCTACCCCTACTTCTTCTGGCAGCGGTTCTGATGGCGAGTGATTCTAATTCGATATTGCCGAAGGTTGATCTGTGAGTCCAGTCTCACTTGATTTTGTCTGGCCCGGGCGGGGGCAGGGTATGGGGCAGAGGGGCTTTACGCTGATTGAGTTGATGATAGTGCTCGCGATCCTGTCGGTACTGGCCTCCATTGTACTGCCAAGGTATCAGGACTATGCGCGAGCGGCGCAGCTTTCTTCTGCACTCTCCGAGTTGTCGGCTTACCGAGTTCAATATGAATCGGTCAGGCACAGGAAAGTCGACTCGCACAGTATTGGAGTCGGCGATGCCTATCTCAACAAACCTGGGTATCTGGGAGCGGACGCTACTGCCCACTGTAAGGTCAGCTTCTTTGTCGAGGCGGAGACGCTGTCCTGCACTCTGCGGGGAGTGGGTGAATGGGCCAATGGTAACGAGATCTCTCTGTATCGTGAATCGGACGGCAAGTGGATGTGTACCTTCGGGGAGAACATTGAATTTCGATATGTGCCGGAGCCTTGTCGTGATTCCGTCGTTCTCAAAGGTTGGTAGTGGGGAGAGAGTCAGGTGGGCTTGAAAGAAGAAGTGGGGTGTACGGTAATGGTATTGCCTGCATTGAGAAACGTTTGTGGCACGGGTGGCGAGCTGGGTATCGATGTCGTAGACAGTGTGTGTAAGAGTGTTTTCCATCTGCTTCTGTCCGAAGTGGATAGAGGGGCTATAGAAAAGGACATTTCTTCTCTGGTTTCGTCGCGCCTGGGGGATTGCCTCGATGGTACGCGTTTATCCTTCCTGGTCAGGAGAATGGCTTCCAAGGTGTCCTTGAAGGCCTACTTCATCATGTCGGAGAAGGTCGAACTGGACGGTATCGAGTTTCTCTATCAGGAGGTGAATGAACTCGACTTCAAGCTTCGCAAGGTGTTTTCCTCGTTCCTGGTACGGGTGGTCTTGAACAATCCTGATGGAGAAACACGACGACCTTCTTCTTTGATTGTCGATGAAGTCGTGGGCGATGTGATCAATCTGTTTTCCAGAACCTTCTGTGAAGAGTTCTTTGATCATGATCAATTCGCATTCTTCATGACGGACATCGTGCTGGATGCTTGCGCGACGGTGTTCATCGTCGATGCATATTTTGAAGTGTTTTCTCTCGTCAGGGCGGGCATTTTTTACTCCGCGACGACCGGCCCTTATCTGGATAGAGCGGTCGAGCGCATCTGTCATGACGTAACGGCCAAGTTCGGGATGGTCGGGAGCCGTTTGGAATTGAAGGATCTGATCGTGACGGCTATCGCTCAGACCATTCTCGTGGGTTCGGATCTTGGGCTGAGAAAAGCATAGGGTGTAGAGGGCGCTATACTCATTGCTTCAGTGTAAATTGGAGATTGATTCATGAGGCTGCTTGTTGTTGAAGATGAGCCCCTGTTACGGCATTTCATAGGTGTGAAGCTGAAGGAAAGCGGCTATCTGGTAGATGCGGCGCGTGATGCCAAAGAGGCTTTATATTATATGGAGTCGTATGTCTATGACGCAGCTGTCGTGGATCTCGGTCTTCCTGATGTGTCCGGTATGGAGTTGATAGATGGACTTCGCGGGCGCGGTTTCAAGACTCCTGTACTCATTCTGACCTCCCGCGGAGGTTGGAGAGATAAGGTCGCCGGTTTGTCTATTGGCGGGGATGATTACATGGTCAAGCCGTTTCAGTTTGAAGAGCTGGAGGCGCGATTGAAATCCCTGGTAAGACGGTCTCTCGGTTTTGCGCATTTTCGGGTGAGCTCAGGGCCTATGGTGCTTGATTTCGACAAGAAGGAAGTCTGTGTCGAGGGTGAGCCTGTCAGTCTGACTGCCTATGAGTATCGCATTCTGGAGTTTCTCGTTAGAAATAAACAAAGGGTCGTTTCCAAGGAGGAGTTGCTGGAAGCCGTTCGTGGTGATCGTGACGATGGTGATCCGAATGTGATTGAAGTGCTGATTGGGCGCTTGAGAAAGAAGATATCGGCAAACGGTAGGTTCAAACCAATTGAAACCGTTCGGGCTCAGGGCTACGTCTATAACTTTGAGTGTGATTGATCGAGATGATCTATAACTCCCTGCGGTTACGTTGCTTACTGGGTGGTGCCTGTATTTCCATATGCGTCATGGCTTTTCTTATGCCTGGTTTGCATGCGGCCTTCGACTTCGTTCTGGAGCGTTCTGTAAAAAAGACACTGCGTGCCGAAGTGTCGGCCATCTACTCTTCGCTGTCATTTGTCGATGGTTCGGTGAGCATTCCGCGCTTCATGCTTAATAACGAATATAATGAATTGGAGTTCGGTCAGTATTCTTTTGTTCATTCCAAGCGGCTCGGTATGATCTGGAAGTCTTTTTTTGACGGGAATGTCGCGGTAGACCCTTTGAGTTGTCTAACTGTTGATCAAGGGTTTTCACAGGTCTTTGTACAGGGTGCCGAGTTCGTTTGTTATAAAAGGATTTTAAAGGATAGTGCTGGAGATGTGAGTATCGTTTCCTTGCAGCCAATGGAGGAGTTTCGTGACTTGCATGATGACTTCATTTTTCAGCTGTACTTGTGGGTGGGTATCGCCATCGTACTTCTTTTACTGTTCCTGTACTGGTCTCTTTCCCTGGGCTTCAGATCGATGGAGCGATTGAGTGTTGAGCTGGATGCACTCGAGTCGGGGCGTATCGAAAAGCTGGGCGGGCGCTTCCCCACAGAGGTGAGTCGATTGGTGCTCTCTTTGAACCGACTGCTTGATAGTGAGAGTAAACAAAGGGAGCGCTTCAGGAACTCGCTGGATGACTTGGCGCACAGTTTACGAACACCACTCATGGTGCTTCAGGGGGCTGTTAGTCTCATGGTTGGGCAACGGCTTTCTTCCGAGATGGCGGACACTATAAAGAAACAGATAGATCGAATGTCGAGCCAGATCGAATATCAACTGCAACGCGCGTCCAGAAGACGAACAGGGCTCATCCGCTACCGGGTGCCTTTTGCACCTGTTGTGCATGATCTGGTTGCGGCACTGGATCGACTTTTTGCTGACAAGAATGTTTATCTCGAATCGTCGTTTGATTCGGATGTACTGGTTCCTATGGAGCCGGGCGACTTGCTGGAAGTCATGGGTAATCTGCTGGATAACGCGTTCCGTCTTTGTTTCTCTCGTGTTCGAATCAGTGTGAAGTTTGCCGAGGGTGTGTGCAATATTCTCGTTGAAGACGATGGCCCTGGTGTACCTGTGGAGGCGCGAGAGCGAATATTGCTTCGGGGGGAGCGTTTGGATGTCAGGGATCTGGGATGTGGTATTGGTATGGCTGTAGTAAACGATATTGTTGATTCTTATGGAGGGAAAATATTGGTAGGTGAATCAGATCTTGGCGGCGCTCAGTTCATAGTCGAGCTGCCGGTTTTTTGAATTTTTGCTTGAGGGTGTATTTATGGCTGACGCCACTGTTTTGAAAAGTATTTCCAACTCTTCCAATAATACGGAGCGTGCCCTGTCCGAGTTGATGGGGGTAAGAGGCGCTCTGGGTGTGGCAATCGTGGATTATGACTCGGGCATGATGCTCGCTTCTCAGGGAACGGCAGGTGTGCTGGAAGTCGCCGCCGCCGCCAACAGCGAGGTGATCAACGCCAAGCAGCGTGCGATCAAGTTGCTGGGGCTGGATGACAGTATTGACGACATCCTGGTGAGTTTGACCAAGCAGTATCACCTGTTGCGTCCGGTGAAGGCGGAGAAAGGGTTGTTCATCTACTACATGCTGGATGCGGCCAACGCTAATTTGGCGCTTGCACGCTTGAAATTGAAAACCATCGAAAGCGAGATGTTGTTCATTTAAGTAGTTGTGCAACCTTCTGTGCGAAAGAAGTGTTTGTAAATGGCCTTATGCTGTCTTGGACGGCAATCGGTTCACTCTGCAGTTGCCTTCTACATATGACCACCTCGGGTGTGAGTGCTTTCTATTGTAGAGGGCATAGACTGCGCTTGTCGCATGTTGTGTATGACCGATAAACCTGCATGGATGATGGTTTTCGGTTTGCACTTGGAGTGGTGCAATGCGGCAATTCGTATGAGCGTTCTGCTCAATTGAAGTGTTCAGTAATGACGTGCACCGAAATTTCAAGGCAAGTGAATGTTGCACTCAACGGGTAGGGCTCGGCCTTGCTCATGTTCAGTCACCTGTCAATTCTCTCTTCAGCAGATCAGAGCGCTGTTGTGTCGGCAGCATGGCTTTGAAAGCCTGCACTGTTCGTAACAGAAGGACGACGGGGTACGCAGCTCTTTTAAAATGTCAGTCGTGAGGGAACTATGCAGGACAGTGCAAGAATCTATAGTTCTATGGTTCTGAAGTTGTATGACTCCTGGGTACTGGGTTTTTCCAATTCATACGTGTGGCAATGTCGAACGCAAGAGGCATTGCTGCCATTTTTCCAAAGTTATTTCAGCACGGATCATCTGGATGTCGGTGCTGGCACAGGGTTCTATCTGACCAAGACCCCGATGCGTGCACACCAGAGAATAACGCTGCTCGATCTCAATCAGAATTCCCTCAGGGCCGCCAGGGCGCGGGTCTCGAGGACGCATCCCAAGGTGCTGCTGCAAACGTTCTGTGATGATGTCGTAAATCCACGGGGCGTGCTGGGGGATCGCAAGTTTCAGTCGATATCCCTGTTCTATCTGCTTCACTGCCTGCCAGGTTCGATGATTGACAAGTCCAACGTCGTTGAATACCTGAAGCGTCATCTTCGAAACTCTGGCGTGTTGTATGGCGCCACGATCATAGGTTCTGCCTACCCGCATAACAGTCTCGGGCGACGGCTGCTTGATATCTATAACCGTAAAGGCATATTCGGAAATTATTTCGATACTGTTTCGGGGCTGAGGGTTGGGTTGCAGCGCCATTTCTATGATGTGGAGATAACGCAACACGGCGCGGTTGCCATGTTTGTAGCGATCGGCCCCAAATGACGCGCGCTGCCGGGGCGTTCGCCATTTTCGCCTGCGCTTGGCAGCCATTCTGGATGGAGCGGTACACGGGGTTGTCCGAGCTTTCGCTCAGCCACTGACCCAACGTTGCCTTGCCCAGCCACTCAGGCCATCCACTGCCAGCACCAGCAGCAACATGGCCAGGATGACCGTGGCGGCCTGCGCCTCCTGAAACAGGCTCAACGACATGTACAGCATCTGCCCCAGCCCGCCGGCACCAACGAAGCCGAGCACGCTGGCCATGCGGATATTGTTCTCCCAGCGGTACAGGGTGTAAGCCACCAGTTGTGGCCAGACGCCCGGTAAGGTGCCGTAGCAGAAGGCGACCACGCGTCCGCCGCCATGCTCGCGGATGGCGGCGGCCGGTTCGCCTGGGGTGTTTTCCAGAGCTTCGGCGAACAGGCGGCCGAGCACGCCAGCGGTGTGCAGGGCCAAAGCCAGGGTGCCGGCGTTGGGGCCGAGACCCGCGGCCAGCACCATCAGTGCGGCCCATACCAGTTCCGGAATGGCGCGCAGGACGTTTAGCAGCAGGCGCGCGCCGAAACGCCCTGCGGCCGGCAATGCCAGGGTCAGGCCGAGGAGGGCGGCGAGCAGGGTGCCGATGGCGGACATGGCCAGGGTTTCCAGTGCCCCCCGGGCGATGGCCAGCAGGTGCGCATTGGAAAAGTCCGGGTGCAGGAAGCCGCTGGCGTACTGCCTCATCTGTGCCAGGCTGTCACCTGCGACCAGCGCGCCGAGGTCGATGCCCAGATAGACGAACGAGGCGACTACCGCGACCAGCATGGCGGCGAGCAGGATCAGGTTGCCGCCTCTCACAGCAGCCTCGCGCGCAGCAGACGGCTGAGCTGGTCGGCCAGCAGCACCAGCAGCAGGAAGGTGATCAGCATGCTGGCCACTTCGCCGCCAGCGAACATGCGCAGCGACAGGTCGATCTGCTGGCCAAGTCCACCCGCACCGACGAAACCCATCACTACCGACGCGCGGATGGCGCATTCCCAGCGGTATACGGTATAGGAGAGCATCTCTGCCGCCGCATTGGGCAGTACGCCGTAGGCGAACGCGCTCAGGCGGCCGCTGCCGGCACCCAGCAGTGCGCGGGCGGGACGGGCGTCGACAGACTCGAAGATTTCCGCATAGACCTTGCCGAGCATGCCGGCGTAAGTGATGGCGATGGCCAGTACCCCGGCCGTGGGACCGAGGCCGACGGCGCGCACGAACAGCAGTGCCCAGACGATCTCCGGCACGCTGCGCAGGAAGATCAGCAGACCTCGAACCGGCCAGCGCGCCAGCAGCGCCCACCAGGCCGGACGGCCGCCGTGGTGTACGGCCGACAATGACAGGGCACGACTGGCCAGCAGCGAGGCAGGTATGGCGATGAGCAGCGCCAGGCTCATGCCTGCCGTGGCGATGGCCAGGGTCTCCAGGGTGGAGCGGCCGAGCAGGGCGAGGAACTGCGCATCATGCGCAGGTGGCCAGAAACCGGCGAGGAAGTTGCCCATGGTGCGGGTGTTGTCGCCATCCACCAGTACGGTCAGATCCAGCTCGCTGAGGTTGATGCCCGGCCACAACAGCAACAGCGCCAGCGCAGTCATGAGCAGGCGGGGCAGGGCAGCAGGGTCTCGTGGGGCAGCGGTCAGCATCGTGGAATATGCGTTGGTTGCGGCTGTATGGGCGAGTTGGGCACGGCCTGCAATTGTTCGTTGGCGTACAGGGCTTCCAGCTGTATGGGCTGCACCTGGCTGGTCGGCAGGTCGAAGGCGATGCGTCCGTCGCGGATACCGATCACCCGTGGAAAGTGCGTCAGGGCCAGGTCGACCGCATGCAGGCTGGCGAGCAGGGTCATGCCGCGTTCTGCGGCCTCGCGGTTGAGCACGGCCAGGGTATGCCCGGCCAGCACCGGATCCATGGCCGACACGGGCTCGTCGGCGAGTATCAGTTCCGGTGCCTGGTACAGCACGCGGGCGATACCGACGCGTTGCAACTGGCCGCCAGAAAGTTGGTCGCAGCGCTGGTAGAGCTTGTCGGCGATGTCCAGGCGCGCCAGGGCGGTCTGGGCGCCAGCCGCATCCAGTGGATAGAGCAGGTTGAGCAGCCCCTTGACCCATGACCATTGGCCGAGCCTGCCGGCCAGCACGGCGGTGACCACCCGCTGGCGCGGTGGCAACGGTGGCGCCTGGTGGATCAGGCCGATGCGTGCGCGCAGGCGTTGGCGCTGGCGTGCGGGCAGGCTCCAGGGATCGAGTTGCAGCAGGTCGATCTCGCCATGCGTGGGTTGCAGGGCGGTGGCCAGCAGACGCAGCAGGGTGGTCTTGCCGGCGCCGGACGGGCCGATGATGGCCACCCGTTCACCGGCAGCCAGGTTCAGATCGATCCCTGCGAGCGCGACCTTGCCGGTGGCGTGGATCAGGCCCACGCCACGCAGGGCGATGCTCACTTCAGCAGGCCGGCGGCGCGAGCGGCTTCCTCGATGCCTGCATAGTTCGCCGGCTGGGTCTCGATGAAGCGGCTGGCGGCCTGCAGGTCGAGAATGGCCTTGTGCTCGGGCCGGGTCGGGTCGAGGGCGAGGAAGGCGGTCTTGATCTTCTCTTGCAATGCGGCGTCGAGGTTGCCGCGCACGGTCCAGTTGTAGTCGTAGTAGGTCGGGGTGGTGGCGATCACTCTGACCTTGTCGGTGTCGACCTTCTTGCTGTCGACCAGTTTCTGCCATACCGAGGCATTGAGCACGCCGCCGTCGGCCTTGCCGGCCTGCACCCAGGCAACGGTGGCATCGTGGGCGCCGGAGTAGGCCACGCGGCTGAAGAAATCTTCGGGCTTGATGCCGTCCTGCAGCATGAAGTAGCGCGGCATCAGGCTGCCGGAGGTGGAGGACACCGAGCCGAAGGCGAAGGTTCTGCCTTTGAGATCCTGCAGCGACTTCACCGCCGGGTCGGAGGTGATGAACTTGCTGGTGAACTCGGCGTCCTGCTCACGCTGTACCAGGGGTAAGGCGTTACCGGTCTTCAGGCGCGCCTGGACGAAGGTGAAACCGCCCAGCCAGGCCATGTCGATGCGGTTGGCAGCCAGTGCCTCGACCACGGCGGCGTAGTCGGCCACCGGCACGAACTCCACCTTCATGCCCAGTTCCTGTTCGAGGTAGGCGCCCAGCGGTTTGAACTTGCGCAGCAGCTCGGTGGGCGCTTCATCGGGGATGGCCGAAACCTTGAGGACGTCGGCAGCTTGCGCGAAAACGGCGGATACGGACAGGACAAGGCCGGCGGCGAGCGCCAGGGTGTGCTTGAGCATGAAGATTCTCCGGTTCAATAGCGGAAAAGGTTCGCATGGCGCGTGGGCGCCTGCTGAGGGTAGTCGAATCGCCGGCGATTATAGGGGCGCGCTGTACAAAGAACAGCTTTGCTAGAATCCGCGACCTGTTTCCGATTTGCCGAGAAGGTTGCCGATGAGCGAGCCGATCCGTTTGACCCAGTACAGCCACGGCGCCGGTTGTGGCTGCAAGATTTCTCCCAAGGTGCTGGACGTGATCCTCGCCGGCAGTGGGGCGCAGAACCTCGACCCGAGATTGTGGGTCGGCAATGCGTCGCGTGACGATGCTGCCGTTTACGCGCTCGACGAGGAGCGCGGCGTGGTTTCCACCACCGATTTCTTCATGCCCATCGTCGATGACCCTTTCGACTTCGGCCGTATCGCCGCGACCAACGCCATCAGCGACATCTATGCCATGGGCGGCGAGCCGCTGATGGCTATCGCCATCCTCGGCTGGCCGGTCAACGTGCTGCCTGCCGAAGTGGCCCGCGAGGTGATCCGTGGCGGTCGCGCAGTGTGCGATGCCGCCGGCATTCCGCTGGCTGGCGGGCACTCCATCGACGCACCGGAGCCGATCTTCGGGCTGGCCGTGACCGGTGTGGTCGACAAGCGGCACATGAAGCGCAATGACACTGCCACGGCCGGTTGCAGGCTGTATCTGACCAAGCCGCTGGGCATCGGCATCCTCACCACCGCCGAGAAGAAGTCCAGACTGCGTGAGCAGGACGTGGGGCTGGCCCGTGACTGGATGTGCACCCTGAACAAGCCGGGCAGCCGCTTCGGCAAGCTGAGCGGCGTGCGTGCGATGACCGACGTGACCGGTTTCGGTCTGCTCGGCCACCTGGTGGAGATGGCCGAAGGCGCCGGTCTGACCGCACAACTGGATTATGCGGCCGTGCCTTGCCTGCCGGGTGTGGAGCATTACCTGGCCGAGGGTTGTGTACCGGGCGGCACGTTGCGCAACTTCGACAGCTATGGCGAGAAGATCGCGCCGATCAGCGATACGCAGCGCAACCTGCTGTGCGACCCGCAGACCAGCGGTGGTCTGCTGGTGGCGGTGGCGCCCGAAGGCGAGGACGAGTTCCTGGCCGTGGCGACCGAACTGGGCCTGAAGCTGTCGCCCATCGGCCAACTGGTCGAGCGACAGCGCTACGCGGTAGAGGTGGCCTGATGCGTGACAACACCACCGACTACCGCGAACTGTTCCTCAATGACCGGCCGATGATGGATATGCGTGCCCCGGTCGAATTCACCAAGGGCGCCTTCCCCAACACCGTCAGCCTGCCGCTGATGACCGATATCGAGCGGCAGAAGGTCGGCACCTGCTACAAGCAGAAGGGCCAGCAGGCTGCCATCGAGCTGGGCCATCAGCTGGTTTCCGGCAAGGTCAAGGCGCAGCGAATCGAAGCCTGGGCCGCGTTCGCCAGGGCCAACCCCGATGGCTATCTGTACTGCTTCCGCGGCGGCCTGCGCTCGCAGATCGTCCAGCAGTGGCTCAAGGATGCCGGCATCGACTACCCGCGGGTGATCGGCGGCTACAAGGCGATGCGCACCTTCCTGATCGAAACCCTGGAGCAGGCCGTGGCCGAGTGCGACTTCGTCATCGTCGGCGGCATGACCGGCACCGGCAAGACCGAAGTGGTGGCGCGCCTGGCCAATAGCATCGATCTGGAAGGCCACGCCAATCACCGGGGTTCCAGCTTCGGCAAGCGTGCAACGGGCCAGCCGTCGCAGATCGACTTCGAGAACCGCCTGGCCGTGGATCTGCTCAAGCGCCGTGCGCGCGGCCAGCAGCAGTTCGTGCTGGAGGACGAGAGCCGCCTGATCGGCAGTTGCTCGCTGCCCTTGCCCTTGCACCTTGGCATGCAGCAGTACCCGATGGTCTGGCTGGAGGACAGCTTCGAGGGCCGCGTGGAACGTATCCTCGGCGATTACGTGATCGACCTGGCGGCGGAGTTCCTCGCCGTGCATGGCCAGGAACAGGGCTTCGAGCGCTTCGCCGAGCGCCTGTTGCAGAGCCTGGACAATATCCAGCGGCGTCTGGGCGGCGAGCGCCATGCCCGGCTGCGCAGCCTCATGCAGGAGGCCCTGGAGGAGCAGCGGCGCAGCTCCGCGGTGGACATGCACCGCGGCTGGATCGAGGGCCTGCTGCGCGAGTACTACGACCCGATGTACGTCTACCAGCGTGAAAGCAAGGCTTCGCGCGTGGAGTTCAGCGGCGACGCCGGGGCGGTCATCGCTTACCTGAGCGAGCGCCAGCCGAGTCGCTGACATCCGGCAGGGGCCGGGCAAGGCCGCTTTGGCGGTTTCGGCCCCCGCAGGATGCCATCGTCAACAGCCTCTACAGAATGGAGTTCGATATGAGCACTTCGCTTCCCGCCCTGGCCTTCGCCGGCATCGGCCTGATGGGCTTGCCCATGACGCGCCGCCTGCTGGCTGCCGGCTATCCATTGACCGTCTGGAACCGCACGCCGGACAAATGCGCGCCCGTGCTGGAGCAGGGGGCGCATCGTGTGGAGACGCCGGCCGAGTTGTGCCGCGATGCCAACGTGGTGATGCTCTGCCTGGCCAATACCGACGTGGTGCGTGAGGTGGTGTTCGGTGACGGCGGTATCGTCGAGGGCGCGCGGCCGGGGCAGTTGCTGGTGGATTTCTCCAGCCTGGAGCCGGCAGCCACGCGTGAGATGGCGGCGGAGCTGGAGGCTCGCACCGGTATGCGCTGGGTCGATGCGCCGGTTTCTGGCGGTACGCCCGGCGCCGAGGCGGGTACCCTGGCGATCATGGCGGGCGGGCGCGAGGACGATGTGGAGCGGGTGCGTCCGCTACTCGCGCACCTGGGCCAGCGCCTGACGCGCATGGGCGAGGTGGGCGCCGGCCAGGTGACCAAGGTGTGCAACCAGATGATCGTTGCCTGCAATGCGCTGGTGATCGCCGAAGTGGTGGCGCTGGCTGAACGTGCCGGTGTCGATGCCAGTCTGATCGCACCGGCATTGGCCGGTGGCTTCGCCGATTCCAGGCCCCTGCAGATTCTCGCGCCGCAGATGGCGACCAGCCAGTTCGAGCCGGTCAAGTGGCACGTGCGTACGTTGCTCAAGGATCTCGATACGGCGGTCAAGCTTTCGCGTGAGCAGGGCAGTGCGACCCCCATGAGCGGCCTGGCCGCGCAACTGATGCGTCTGCATGGCAGCCAGGGCAACCTGGAGCGTGATCCGGCCACGCTGGTGCAGATGCTGCGGGAGCAACGCTCATGAAGATTGCCGCCAACCTGTCCATGCTGTTCACCGAACTGCCGTTGCGCCAGCGTGTGCAGGCTGCCGCCGCTGCCGGTTTCGACGGCGTGGAAATCCAGTTTCCCTACGAGCTGCCAGCCATCAGCCTGAAGGACGCGCTCGAGCGTGCTGGTCTGCCACTGGTGTTGATCAACGTGCCGGCCGGTGACCTGATGACAGGGGGGGCGGGATTGGCTGGCGTTCCGGCGCGCCAGGCCGACTTCGATGCCGCGCTGCAGGAGGCCCTGACCTACGCCACCATGGTGCGCCCGGCCTGTGTCAACGTGCTGCCGGGGCGCCTGGCCGAAGGCGTGACGCGTGAACAGGCGCTCGATTGCCTCATCGCCAACTTGCGCAAGAGTGCAGACGCGTTCGACGTGCTGGGCATCCAGGTGCTGGTCGAGGCGATCAATCCCATCGACATGCCTGGGTTTCTGATCAATACGCCGGAGCAACTGGATGACCTGCTGCGCCGGGTCGATCACTCCAATCTGGCGGCGCAGTACGATCTCTACCACATGGCTCGTCAGGGCCTGGACGTGGCGGCGGGCATGCGCCTGCTGGCCGGGCGTATTGGCCATGTGCAATTCGCCGACGTGCCGGGGCGCGGCGCGCCAGGTACAGGTGAGCTGGCCTTCCCGGCCTTGCTCGGCGCGCTGCGTGACAGTGGCTATAGCGGTTGGCTGGGTGCCGAGTACAAACCAGGTGAAGCGGGTACTCAGGCCAGCCTTGGCTGGCTGACGCAGTGGCAGCAGCGCATCTAGGGTGAGCTGTGCGCACCGCGATTTGCATGGTTTTCGGTTGTATCGGTCTGACCCGGTGCGCTTGGCGCATCCGCCGGGGCCATGGCGGTTGGTGACGAGGGTCAGAAGCGCGTGCCCATGCGTTCCAGCGGGCGGTAATGCGGGGGGAACAGCGTGATGATCTCTTCCAGGGGCACGGGTTTGCTGAACAGGTAGCCCTGCACCTGATCGCAGCCGCGCTCCTGCAGGAAGGCCAGTTGTTCGGTGGTTTCCACACCTTCGGCCACCACTCTCAGGTGCAGCGCATGGGCCATCGCGATGATGGCATGGACGATTTCGCGATCCTGGTTCGAGGTGACGATGTCCTGGATGAAGGAGCGGTCGATCTTCAGTGTGTCCAGCGGCAGGCGGCGCAGGTAGGCGAGGGACGAATAGCCGGTGCCGAAGTCATCGATGGACAGGCTCACGCCCAGCGCGCGAATGTTTTCCAGCAGGCCGATGGCGCGGTTGATGTTGCTCAGCAGCGCGCTTTCGGTCACTTCCAGTTCCAGGCAGTGGGCGGGGCAATGGGTGGCGTTCAGCAGATACTCGATGCGGCCGGGCAACTGGTCGTTGGCCAGATTCAGCGCCGAGCAGTTGACCGCGATCTTCAGGCCCGGATAGCCCAGGCTATCCAGGCTGTTCAGGTCGAGGCAGGCACGGCGCAACACCCAGTTGTCGAGCTGGTCGATGAAGCCGTTGGCTTCGGCGATGGCGATGAAGCGCTCAGGTGTCAGCAGCCCATGTTGTGGGTGATGCCAGCGCACCAGGGCTTCGAGCTTGCTCAGCGCTCCGCTGCTCAGATCGATGATCGGTTGATAAAACAGGGTCAGGCCGTTTTCCTGTTGCAGTGCCTGGCGCAGATCTTCTTCCAGTTGCAGTTCGAACGAGGCTTTCTGCTTGAGGTGCGGATTGAAGAAGTGCACCACGTTGCGCCCGCTGCCCTTGGACTGATAGAGCGCCAGATCCGCATGCTTGAGCAGTTCGTCTGCGCTGGTGCCATCCTGCGGGAACAGGCTGATGCCGACGCTGGTGGTCATGACGATCTTGCGTCCGGCCAGGCTCATCGGCTCCTTCATCTGTTCCAGCATGCGGTTGGCCAGGGCGCGCGGGTCGGCGTTGCTGTCGAGGCTGGCGACCACGCAGAACTCGTCGCCGCCGAAGCGGGCGATGATGTCGCGCTCGCGCAGCGCGGTACGAATGCGTTGCGCCACCACGCGCAGCAGCACGTCGCCGGCGTCGTGGCCGAGGGTGTCGTTGATCCGCTTGAAGTGATCGATGTCGAGAAACATCACCGCCAGGGAGCGGCCGGTCACGGCATGTTCCTCCAGGGTGGCGGCGAACACCCGGTTGAAGCCACGGCGGTTGAGCAGCTCGGTCAGCGGGTCGAAATGCGCGACCTGCTCCAGTGAGGCCCTGGCCTGATCGAGCTGCACCAGCAGGGTGTTGACCCGCTGCAGGTCGCGCTCCTTGTCGTCCAGTTTACGTCCGGCCCAGGCGGCGGCCAGGCTCAGGCTGAGGATCAGCAGGGTGATGGAGGCGACGATCAGGACCAGTTGCACGCTGTTGTCGGCGCTGCGCAGTTGCAGCGGCGTTCCCTCCGGCACCACCAGATGGAGCGCTGCCATACCGGTGTAGTGCATCGAGGCAATGGCGGCGCCCATCACCATGGCGGCCGAGCCCCTCATCCACAACTGCCGGCGTGGCGAGCCGTAGCGCACGTAGCGGTTGAGCAGCAGTGCGGCGAAGCTGGCGCTGACGGCAATCACGATGGACAGGGTGAACAGGCCGCCATGGTAGTAGGCCTGGGCATGCGAGCGGATCGCCGCCATGCCGCTGTAGTGCATGGCGGTGATGCCCAGGCCGATGATGATCGCCGCCAGCAGTTGCAGGCCCGGCCCGGGGCGTGGCATGGCCATGCAGTACAGGGCGAGCAGGGCAGCGGCCAGGGCCACCAGCAATGACAGCACGGTGGTGGCCAGGTCGTAGCGAATGGCGACCGGGGCCTGGAACGCCAGCATGCCGATGAAGTGCATGGACCAGATCGCGCCGGCCAGGCACAGGGCGCCGACCATCCCCCAGACCAGGCGCATGCTGCGCAACTGCACATGATCGAGGTGCTTGGCGATGGTCAGCGTGCTGAGGCTGCCGACGGTGGCGAGGATATACGAGAGCAGAACCAGCCAGGGATCGTGGCGGCATTCGAGCAGCAGTTGCCCCTTTTCGGGCAGTTCCGCGAGAAAACGGATCGAGAGTCCTTCCATAGCCGTCCCCCCGCCTTGCGGCGGTGTGAGTGCCAGGTTCAGTGAAGCACAGGTGCTTCTTTCTTACCTATTTGCCGTAGTCATTGAGCGAGATCACCCGCGTCTTGCCGATACGATGGCGGTAGATTTCACGCAGGTACTTGATGGCCTGCTTGACGCTTTCGCGTGACAGGCGGATGTCGTTGATGGACACGAACTTCTCGGCATCGTGGATCAGCTCGCGGTACTTCTTCTCGTACATCGGCTTGATCGCGTACCAGTTGGTGTCGAGGATCTTCGCCGGGTCTTCGTGTTCGTTGAGCATGGCGTCGAGCTTCGCTTCGTCGAAGTGCTCGGCGACGATGAAGTCGAGCATGGCGTCGTCCAGGCTGTCGTCGAAGCGGTACTGGTCGCGGGCGAAGCAGCGCTTGATGTAGGCGACTATCAAGGTCAGGAAGTCGTCCGACAGGCACGGGCTCTTGACGATCAGGGTGGTCAGCGAGAGGTTCGCCGAGGCGCCGATCACCAGTGCGTAGCGCTTGAGGGTGGTGTTGGGGAAGAGGTTGTTGAGGTGGGTCTTGAGGCGGTTCAGATCCATGTAGGACAGCTTGTAGTCCTTGGGCAGCGAGACGATGGATACCACCGAGGAGCAGTTCTTGAAGAAATGCAGGTCGCTCAGCTGGGTGGCGTCGTAGCCGCTGGACTTGTACTGCTCCAGCGCCTGGCGGTAGCGCTTGGATTCGATCGGCAGCAGGCTGATGCCTTCGATGGCCTGGGTGACCTTGTTGAAGTGCGGCAGGTCGATGGAACGGAAGAACAGGTCGTCGATGTTCAGCCGCGGCGGGTGCTGCTCCTTGTCCAGCACACGGAATTTCTCCGAGAGCTGGGCCGGCTGTTCGGGCACCACGGACTCGGCGTAGGCCACCGCCACCGGGCCGGCCAGGCTCATGAACAGGTCGTTGGCGTCGAGGCGGATGGTTTCGCCGATGTCGATGCCGGCGCGGCGGAAGTAGTTCTGGTCGTAGTCGCTGGTCACGGCCTGGGCGGTGAGGATGTTGAATATCTGCTGCGAGATGTACTGGTTGGCGTGGCGCTCCATGGCGGTCACGTCGATGTTGTGGATGCTGCCGTCACCGCTTTCTTCGGCGTAGCGCATGATGTCGTTGGAGATCAGCATCATGGCGTTCCACGGGCGGATGCGGCGCATCACGCTTTCGGCGCTGCTCTGCTCGTTGTCGAAGTTGTAGGAGAAGTCCCATTCCTCGGCCAGGTACTTGCACAGCAGGCGCCCGGCGTTGATATGCAGGGCTTCGGACATTTCGCTGCGCTGGTCGGAGATGTTCGGCAGGATGCAGATGCCGCTGGTGAAGATCGGCTCGAAGACGAAGCCCCGGTCGCGCTCGCCTTCGCTGTCGTCCGGTGCCTTGATGTCGAAGGTCTTGCTCATGTAGGCGAACTGCTGCGCCAGGCCGAATTCCGAGGCCATGCCCGAGCCGGTGCCACCGCCGGCACTGAAGATGTAGAAGTACAGGCGCGACTGGTTGGCCTTGATCCCGCAGGAGTCGATCAGGTAGCTGTGGATGAACTTCCAGTCTTCGTTGGTGAAGCGCTGGGTATCCTTGTTGAGGATGATCTTGGCCAGGTACTGGCCGAGTATCGGCGCATTGCCTGCACCACCGGCATGCACCTCGGACAGGTCCATGATCTTCATCTTGCTGTAGTCGTTGAGGAAGCCGCTCATCTCGCCCTTGCGCGAGAAACGGATGCGCCCCTCGATGTCCTTGTCCAGGTCGCCGAGCATGACCAGCGGCTCGATCAGGAACACGGGTTTGCTGCTCTTGTGTGGGGTGCGCAGCAGGTTGCTGCGAATCCAGCGACTGGGGCGTGAAGCCTGCTCGAGGGTTGCGGTGGCTTCGCTGTGAAACTCTTCGAGGTAGAACTGGCGGGCGTTGTAGACCAAGGATGCGACGTCGAGGGCGATGTTCGAGCCGCAGCGGCCAAGGCCGATCAGGCACACCGAGGGGAATTGCTGGATGCGGCTGGATTCGTTTTCGTCCAGCGGCTCGCCAAGGGGGAACACCAGGTTGCGCAGGCCGTCGAGGTTATCGAGGATGCGTTCGATGTCGCGCTCGGTGAAATACAGGTACTGCTCGCCAGCCTCACTCGGCACCGGCAGCGCGCTTGGCGCCAGCAGGGTGTCGGCGAGATCGGCCAGGGTGGCTTCCTTGGCGGGGGCTACGGCGTCTTTTCTAGTTTTCATCAGTGACAGTCCGGGCGAGTCAGTGGGGTATTGGCCATTGGCCATGAAATGACCAACCCCATTGGTTCTAGCACGAAAAAAAGCACTGCGCGTTATTCCGGTCGGATATGAGGCGATTTGGCATCCGCTTCCATCGACCTGCATAAACCAAGCGAATGTTCGCAGACAAGCCATGGCAAAGCCCCTAGATTGCTTCGTCCCAGCGTTTGGCCGGTATTGCCAGGGTAGGCGCCACCGTTGCAGTCCATACGCCGACAATAAAAAGAGACATTGCCATGCAGTCCAATCAGCAAGCCACGAATGCCTGGCGCATTCTGTTTCTGCTTTTCCTTGCCAACCTGTTCAACTTCTTCGACCGCACCATCCCTGCCATCATCATCGAGCCGATACGCCTGGAGTGGGGGCTGAGCGATCTGCAACTGGGCCTGATCGGCACCGCCTTCACCATTGTCTATGCCCTGGCAGGCATTCCACTCGGGCGGATGGCCGATACCGGTGCGCGCCGCAAGATCATGGGCTGGGGACTGGCGGCCTGGAGTGGTCTGACGGCGCTCAACGGCATGGCGTGGAATTTCTGGAGCTTCCTGCTGATTCGCATGGGCGTGGGCATTGGCGAGGCCAGCTACGCTCCTGCGGCCAATTCGCTGATCGGCGATCTGTTCCCGGCGCACAAGCGCTCGCGGGCCATGGGTTTCTTCATGCTCGGTCTGCCGCTGGGGCTGCTGCTGGCGTTCTTCACCATCGGCGCCATGGTGCAGGCGTTCGGCAGCTGGCGTGCGCCGTTTCTGATCGCTGCGGTGCCGGGGCTGATTCTGGCGCTGTTTCTGTTCTTCATCCGCGAGCCTGAGCGCGGTGCGGCGGAGGCGACCCGGGTCAGCCGCGAGCCAGTGGACAAGCCGCTGCGCAAGGTGCTGGCGATCCGTACCTTCTGGTGGCTGGTGCTGGCGGGGCTGGCGTTCAACTTCGCCGCCTATGCCTGCAACTCGTTCATGGTGCCGATGCTGCAACGCTATTTCGGCCTGGGTCTGCAGGATGCGGCCATGGCCACCGGGGTGATCGTCGGGCTTACCGGCCTGGTCGGTCTGACGGCTGGTGGCTGGATTGCCGACAAGGTGCACCAGCGCTGGCACAACGGCCGTCTGCTGTTCGCCGCCCTCAGCATGCTGGTGGCCTGCGCCTGTACCGCCTGGGCACTGAGTGCAGGGCGGATCGACACGGGGCTGTTCATCGGCGCGTTCAGCCTGGGCTGGCTGTTTTCCTACAACTTCTATACCTGCGTCTACACGGCGATCCAGGATGTGATCGAGCCGCGCCTGCGTGCCACGGCCATGGCGCTGTTCTTCGCCGGGCTGTACCTGCTTGGTGGTGGCCTTGGCCCACTGGCGGTGGGCTGGCTGTCGGATCACTACGCCAAGGCCGCCATGCAGGCGGCCGGTGCCAGCGAGATGAGCGAGGCGTTCAAGGCCGTCGGCCTGCATGACGCGATGATCCTGATTCCGGTTGCGCTGTTCCTCACCCTGTTGGCGCTGTTGCAGGCGGCGCGTTGCTTCCAGCGTGACGCGCTGCGTATGCGCGAGGGGATGGCGGCAGCTGCCGTGGCTTGATGGTGAGAGAGAGGCGGTGCGCACGGCGCCCCGGCAGGAGCAGGGGCGCGTTTTGGCGGTAGGGTGCGCCATGCGCACCCGTTGCGGCAGTTCTAAGTTGCAGGGGATTCGGAATTGGCCTATCGGTCGTCGGCATTGGCGCGCGCAGCGCACCCTACGGTTTCAGTGTGAAGCTGGTAGGGCAGTGCGCAGTTGTTGTGCGCAGCAATTGCTGCAACCCTCAGGGCACCAGCAGAATCTTGCCGTCACGCTCGCCGCTGGCGGCTGCCGCCACGGCATCCTTGATGTGTTCCAGGTCGTAGGTCGCGGCGACGCGGGTCTTCAGTTTGCCGCTGGCGATCAGTTGCACCAGTTCGCCGAATACCTTCATCTGCTGGGCCGGGCTGGCCTGCTGGAACCACTTGGCCAGCCAGAAGCCGCGCAGGGTGACGTCGCGGAACACGAACGAGGCCGGCGATACCTGGCAGGCCTGGCCGCTCATCATGCCGTAGTTGACCAGAACGCCGCCGTTGGCCAGGGTCGCCGCCAGGTTGTCGGTGCTGATCCCGCCGACTGCATCGATGCCCAGGCGCACTTCGGCGCCACCCGTGGCTGCACGTACGCGCTTGGCCAGATCGGGCCCGTCCACCAGTACCAGGTCACCCCCTTCGGCTTCGACAGCGGCGATGGCCGACTCGCGGCGCACCACGTTGATGGTCTTGAAACCGCGCAGCCTGGCGAGCTGGATCAGGTAGCTGCCAACCCCTGAGTTGGCGGCGTTCTGGATTACCCAGTCGCCCGGCTTGAGGTCGACGAACTCGCTGAGCAGCAGCGAGGCGGTCGGCGGGTTGACTGTGAGCATGGCCAGTTGCAGCGGGTCGGCATCCGGCAACGGGATGAGTTTGTCCGCTGGCGCATTCAGAGCCGTGACCCAGGTACCGCAACCCACCGGCAGCAGTACGGTCTGGCCGACCTTGAAATTGCTCACGCCTGCGCCGAGCGCCTCGACCTTGCCAACGCCTTCGTTGCCGCCGACAGCGGGCAGCGGCGGCAGCATGCCGTAGGCGCCGGTCAGGGTCAGAACGTCGGACGGGTTGATCGGCGCAGCCAGTACCCTGACCCGCACCTGCCCTGCTGCGGGATCCGGCAATTGCAGTTGCACAGCACTGATGACGTCCTGCGGTACCGGACCGCGTTGTTGGTATTGGGCTTTGAGCATGGCTTTGGTCTCCAGAAGGCAGGCGCGAATCGCGTGGAGCCAGTCTAGCCGCGATAGGGCAAAGCGGAGTGAATCGGCCGGCATCCACTCTGGTTATGACTGCCATGAGCCGTCTATGCTCTGGCGGGATGGATAACGGGGTAGGCAATGTTCAGATGGTGGCTGGGAGGGGTGTTGACGTGTCTGACCGTGACGGCTGCGGCAGAGGTGCTGCATGTCGGCTTCGGCACGCACAAGCCGCCTTATGTGTTCGAGGGGGAACCACGCGGGCTGGAGTACGAACTGGTGGATCGTGCGGCGCACAATGCCGGTTTCGAGGTGACGGCCTACTACGCGCCGATCGAGCGCCTGCACCTGATGTTGCGTCGCGGCGAGATCGATGCCATCACCACCACCCATGAGCGCAGCGGTGTAGAGGCGTTCTATTCGGACGTTTACATTCATTACCACAATGTCGCGGTAGCGCTGGCCAGCCGTGGTTATCGCATCGAGCGCATCGCCGATCTCGGGCAGTACTCGGTCAGTGCCTTCCAGCGTGCTCGCGTGCTGTTGGGGGCGGAGTTCGAGCGCATGGCCATGAACAACCCGCGCTATCGCGAGGAGGCGCTGCAGATCAATCGCAACCGCCTGCTCTACAGTGGCCGTGCCGATGTCGTGGTCGGGGACAAACGCATCATCCTCCACCTCAATCGGGAGGTGGCCGACCAGGTCGACGTGACCCAGCCGTTGTCCTGGTTCGAACTCTTCCCGCCGACGCCTTACCGCGTCGGCTTTCGTCTGGACGAGCAGAGGCGGCGTTTCGACCAGGGGCTGCGCCTGCTGCGCGAGTCGGGTGAGTACCTGCGTATCGAGCAGCGCTACCTGATGGACTGAAACCTGAGGAAACTTTTGCGGGGCTGCGAGTGCCTGGGCGCTGTTGCACCATAGCCGCTTGTTCGAGCCATGGAGATGCCCCGATGCCACGCCTCAAGCCACTCGCTGCTCTTGGTCTGGCGGCCCTGTTCGTTTGTCAGTATGGCGTTGCCGACGATCGGCAGCTGCCCTCCGAGCTGGGAACGCTGAACGTTCACACCGTCGCCGACGGCCTGGCCAACCCCTGGGCCGTTGCCTTTCTGCCGGACGGGCAGGGCTACCTGGTCAGCGAGCGGCCAGGTGCGTTGCGCCGGGTAAGCGCCGAGGGCGAGGTGTCGCAGCCGCTGGGTGGCGTGCCCGAGGTGTTCGCCGTCGGCCAGGGCGGTCTGCTCGATGTGGTGCTGTCGCCTGATTTCGCCACGGATCGTCTGGTCTATCTGTCCTTTGCCGAGGCGGGTGATGGCGCGGCAGGAACCGCTGTCGGGCGCGGCAAGCTGTCGGCCGATGCCTCGGCGCTGGAGGGCTTCGAGGTGATCTTCCGGCAGCAGCCGAAGCTGTCCAGCGGGACGCACTTCGGTTCGCGCCTGGTGTTCGACCGCGACGGCTACCTGTTCATCGCGCTTGGCGACAACAACGACCGCCCCACCGCACAGGATCTCGACAAGTTGCAGGGCAAGCTGGTGCGCATCTTCCCGGACGGGCGCATTCCCGAGGACAACCCTTTCGTTTCCCGCGATGGCGCGCGGGACGAGATCTGGTCCTATGGGCATCGCAACCAGCAGGGAGCTGCGCTCAACCCCTGGAGCGGCCGTTTGTGGACGCACGAGCACGGCCCGCGTGGCGGCGATGAAATCAACATCCCCGAGGCGGGCAGGAATTATGGCTGGCCGCTGGCGACCCACGGGGTGAACTACTCGATGCTGGCCATCCCCGAGGCCAGGGGCAAGACGCTGGATGGCACCGAGCCGCCGCATCATGTCTGGGAAAAGTCGCCGGCCATCAGTGGCATGGCGTTCTACGAGGGTGAGCGTTTCCCGGTCTGGCAGCACAACCTGTTCATCGGTGCATTATCCGGCCAGGCGCTGATTCGCCTGCAACTCGATGGTGACAGGATCGTGCACGAGGAGCGGTTGCTGGAGCCACTGAAGGCACGGATACGCGATGTGCGGCAGGGGCCTGACGGTTATGTCTACGTGCTGACGGATGCGCCGAAAGGGCAGTTGCTGCGCCTGGGGCTGGCGAGCGAATAAGCTGGGGTAGCCGGGTGCGCTGGGCGCACCCGAGGCGATCACTTCTTGCTGATGGTGATCTGGCGGGTACCGCCGTAGGTCTGGCCGCTGACGCCCTTGGCAATCTGCTGGATCTCGCCACCACCTTGCAGGAAGGCAGCGATCTGCGCCTCGATGGACTCGCGGGTTTCCACGGCGGGGGCGGGTTTGCTGACTTTGCTGGAGGACGATTTCACGCGCAGGGTGGCCATGACCTTGATCTCTTTCAGATGGGCGGCCGGCCATTATGCCTGATCGAGCCCCTTTCTGCTTGGTTAATCGCCCCGTTTCCGCTGATCCGCCGCTTTTACGCCGTTTTTCCCAGCCGTTTATGGCTTGTTTCCCAGGCACTTATGCGGCTCTGCGACCGGTCGTCGATTCACCACCGGGCGAGCCCGGACGCGGCCGAACTCGGGTAGAATGGCCGGCTGTTTGGGTGAGGTGGAACACGATGGCCTTGATTGGGCGGATGAATTCTTTGCAGGTGGTCAAGCACACCGACTTCGGTCTGTATCTGGACGGTGGTGCGGATGGCGAAATCCTCCTGCCCAAGCGCTACATCCCCAAGGACACGCCGAGCGAAGTCGACGACTGGCTCAACGTGTTCATCTACCTCGACAGCGAAGACAAGCTGATCGCCACCACGCTGAAGCCGAAGATCCAGCTGGGTGAGTTCGCCAGCCTAAAGGTGGTGGATATCAACCGCGTCGGCCTGTTCTTCGACTGGGGCCTGCCCAAGGATCTGCTGCTGCCGCATTCCGAAGAGAAGCGCCCGTTGCAGATCGGCGATTACTGCGTGGTCTACCTTTATCTCGACAAGCGCACCCGCCGTCTTACCGCGACCGCACGCCTGGATCGCTACCTGGACAAGGAGCCAGCCCGCTATCAGGCCGGTCAGGAAGTCGACCTGCTGGTGGCCGAGCGTACCGACCTCGGCTTCAAGGCCATCATCGACGGCAGGCACTGGGGCCTTATCCACAAGAACGAGCTGTTCAAGTTCATTCGCAGCGGCATGCGCGAGAAGGGCTACATCAAGGAACTGCGTGACGACGGCAAGATCAGCCTGAGTCTGCAACCCATCGGCCGTGAAGCAGCCAGCGGCCTGGCCGAGCAGATCATCGAGCGCCTGCGTGCGCAGGGCGGCGTGCTGGCGCTGGGCGACAAGAGCCCACCCGAGCAGATCGCCGAGCAGTTCCGGGTCAGCAAGGGCAACTTCAAGAAGGCCATAGGTGGTCTCTACAAGCAGGGCCTGATCCGCATCCACGACGACCGCATCGAGCTGCTCGAGGGCTGATGCATCAGTGACTTGAGCGCGAGCGCGGCAACTCGCATAATGCGCGCTTCTTGTCGCCGGTGTAGCTCAGTCGGTAGAGCAGCGCACTCGTAACGCGAAGGTCGCAGGTTCGATTCCTGTCTCCGGCACCAGTTCAGGTTCCAGCGAAGGCTACCAAAATCTCTGGAACCCACGTAAAACCCGCCTTCTGGCGGGTTTTTTCGTTATGGCGTTCCGTCGGAATCCGACAGCTGCCAGCCGATTTAGGGGTAACGTTTGGGATAAAGTCGATTCGATAAAGGGGTTTACCCTTATGGCTCGTACTACTGCTCCCCTGACCGACACCGCATGCCGCTCGGCCAAACCTACTGACCGCCCCTACAAGCTTTTCGACGGTGACGGTCTTTACCTCCTCGTTTACCCCAATGGCCGCAAAGGCTGGCGCTTCCGGTATGTGAAACCGGATGGGCGTGAGGGGCTGACCTCGTTTGGCAACTACCCCGTCATCGGGCTTGCAGATGCTCGTCAGAAGCGTCTGGAGACTAAGCGGATGCTGGCTGAAGGCATTGATCCGATTGCGTCCAAGCAGCAGGCCAAGGCCGAGGCGGTTGTCAGAGGCCACACATTCGAACGCGTTGCCTTGGACTGGCGTAAGGAAATGTTCGTTAAGTGGGCGCCTGGCCATTCGAGGACCGTGCTGAGTCGTTTGAAGAATCACGTATTCCCGCTGCTAGGCGCACGCGCCATTGTTGATCTGGATACCTTCGATCTCATGCAGCCGCTTGAGGCAATCAAGAAGCGCGGCACGATCGATGTGGCGTTAAGGGTACAAAACTACCTTTAGAGCATCATGCGTGAGGCGAAGCGGCTGAGGTTGATCACGGTGAACCCTGCATATGACCTTGAGGGCTTCATCAGCGCGCCACGGGTTACGCATCGGCCTGCACTCCCGCTGTCACATCTGCCTGAGTTGATGGGCCGCATCGAGAACTACAAGGGACGTACGCTCACTCGGCTGACCGTCATGCTGTCCCTGCATGTGTTTGTCCGATCCAGCGAATTGCGCTTCGCACGATGGAGTGAGTTCGACCTTAAGCGCGGTATATGGGAGATACCTGATACGCGGCCCGCGTTGGATGGCGTCCCGTATTCGACACGGGGGACGAAGATGGCAGGTGACATCCATCTTGTCCCTCTGTCACCGCAAGCGGTGGCGTTGCTCGAACAGATTCATGCGATCACGGGGTACTTCGACCTGGTGTTCATCAGTGACGCTCGCTCGTGGAAGCCTATGTCCGAGAACACGGTCAACAGCGCTTTGCGGAATATGGGCTACGACACCAAGACCGAAATCTGCGGGCATGGCTTCCGGTCCATGGCTTGCAGTGCCTTGGTCGAGTCCGGGCTTTGGTCAGAGACGGCTATTGAGCGGCAGATGAGCCATAGGGAGCGCAACAACGTTCGGGCGGCGTATATCCACAAGGCCGAGTTTCTGGAGGAACGGCGAATGATCATGAGTTGGTGGAGCCGCTACCTCGAAGCGAATCGGCAGGAGCATATCTCGCCGCATGAGTTCGCGAATCAGACCGGGGCAAACGTATCGAGCCTTAGAGCAAGGCGCGGCGCAGTCGAGTGAGCGCACGGCTTTGAAAGTTCGGTGATCCGCTTTCCATGCGGGTCCATCCAAACAGGGCTGCAAAGCCGCCCTGTTTGGATGGACCTCACCTAAAAAATCAAAAACACCAAATCGGCCACTGGAAACCACGGGATTCCGTACACGCCCCATGCCATTTTCAACCACAAAATCCTGCAGGCGAGTCGCTTGACCCCCTCGGATTGCGGGCGTAGAAAAGACAGTGCAGAGGCTGTCGTTGACAGCTCCCCAGGTGACCCGAGCCTTCAAGGTCACGCCGCTCCCGCGGTGGTTCTCCCCAAGGGCGATTAGCATTCGGCAGCTCGCCCGGTCACTACCCATGTGATGGATGCTCTTACACATATAGCGCTCGTGCGCCAGATACACCGTACCTCGCTGCCCTGCAGCAACCTATCCGCTTGGCCGAATATTGCGCCAACCTGTGCCCGTCTCTTTCTCTGGAAAGAGGCGGGCACTTCTACCACTGCTGCAGCCCTGATCGCACAAGGCTTTGCGGCATTCCCCCTCGTGACAATCGGCGTGACAAACGCCGATGTCACCAGCAACAGCGCTGTAGATGATGGTGTCGCAGACCAAGGAATGGACTGCACCTGACTGACAGTCAGGCATGCCCCGGTCATCGCATTGCTGCTTGCACCTGGCTCAGGATCTCGCGGCACTGGTCTCGTCAGCCAATGCAGCCTCCACCCGCCCACCGGTAACGGTGCTCAGGAGGCCAGATCATGAGATGCCCTTGCTCCCGGACGTAAGGAGCCGCCAGTCCCGCGTAGTGGACATTCCCCACAGGTCGCAGGGGCCTTGATCCCTGATAACACTCAGCATTCTTGGCGGGATGACGTGGGGCGAGGGTCGGAGAACAGGCAATGAGGTGATCGACATGGCATTGGTGGGTAGGCGCGACGGTCGAAATTTTGGGTACGGCAGGCAGTTGAGCTACGCCGGGCCGCAGGCGCTGAAAGACATGTTCGGCGGCGGCCACTACGGCACGGTCAAAGCGCACTGTGATCGGTGGCAGGCTTTCGTGAAATGGTGCCGCTCCGAACAGGGGCCCGGTATCAATGATGCGCGGCAGATTGATCGAAAGGTGTTGGCCGATTACGCGGCGTATCTGCGCGACACGGTTAGGCGCGGTGATCTCGCCGTCAGCACCGCACAAAACCGCCTATCCAGCGTTAACAGGACCATGGCGGCGCTTCGCGGTGATCAGTGCGTGAAATTGTCCAGCCCGAGCAAGGCGTTGGGCATGCAGCGCACTGGCGTTCGCCAATCGGTGCCGCAAGGCCAAGACCGCGAACAGGTTCAGCAGATCGCTCATGCGCTTTGCCTCCATCATCAGCAACGGGCCGCCGCGATTGTTCTGTTGGCGCGAGCCACCGGCATGCGCTTGCGTGAGGCAATCTTGGCGGATCTGCCACGACTAAGTCGTGAGGTTAACGAGCTAGGCAGGATTAACATTCAGGAAGGCACCAAAGGCGGCCGTGCTGGCGCCTCGGCGCCCCGTTGGATTTCGGTGGACGACCATGTTCGAGATGCACTTGAGTTTGCAGGACAGGTATTGCCTGCGGATAGCCGCAACCTGATTGCGCCACACGAATGCTACCTAAATGTTCTGCAAGAAATCATCCGCCCTGCGCGGGACATCCTCCATGCACACCACCTCAAAGGCTTTCATGAATTACGGGCAGCGTTCGCGTGTGAACGCTATGAGCAAATCACCCAGCACCGCGCCCCTATCAACGGCGGTAAATGCTGCCAGTTAGATCGGCGCCTTGATCGTGAGGCCCGAAAGCAAATCAGCTATGAACTGGGGCACGGTCGGATCGACGTAGTCGCTGCGTACATTGGGGGTGGGCATGAGTCAGCCATTCGATATGGAGCTGTTCTTGGCTGGCGTGCTGGCCGGGTCGCACGCGACACGGCAACGCCATTTGCGCCAGGCGAAGATTATCCAAGCTGAAATCGCAGAGCGCTGGCAGCGAGAGACGCCTTGGGCTTGGCAGAGAAAGCATGTTGCTTGGTTTCTCGGTCATCGCCTAGGCCCGCGCAGTGAGGCGACGCGTTATTACTACTTGCTGACTATACGGCTGCTCGCTCGCCGATTAGAAAAGTCATGGGTATTCAACCGCTAAGCGAGGATTTGATATTGATAGTCTCGACCGAGCAAACGTCCAGACAACAGCCTCGCCGCAGCCTTTCATACCCCCTCCGAGCCTACTTACCCACAACAAGAAGCGCCGGTTTTCAGTCGTCAAAAATAATCCACAAGGCCACTAGCCATGATTCATGGATCCAAAAAAAAATTTCTTGAACGCCTCAGCCCGTGTGGCTTGCGGGCTTCAAGCTGTATCTATATACATACTCACAAGTTATCCACAGGCCTCCTCCTTGCAAAGCTGTCGTGACCACATTATCTTGCGGTTAGTGACGCTATGAAGCCCATATATTGGGTTTTTGGTGGGAATTTGCTCGACCTGTGGATAACGCATGATCTGAGCTAACCCGACTGCGCAAGGAGGAAAAAATGGTGGCTGACGCAGAGCAAAAGCGCTTTCAGATCTTGGCGTTATCGGGTGGGGGCTATCGAGGGCTGTATACGGCCAAGATCCTTGCTGATTTTGAAGAAGAGATCGGCGCTCCCATCGCTACACGCTTCGATTTGATAGCTGGCACCTCCATCGGAGGTATTCTTGCTTTAGCTGTAGCGGCCGGTATCCCTGCGAAGGTCATGGTTGACCTATTCGTGGAGCACGGGGAGGAAATATTCAAACGGCGATTTTCCCTTAAAGGCATTCTGAGAGCCCCATACTCCGCGAAGCCCCTGCAGAACCTTCTCAGCGATCCGAAGCTCTTCGGTGAGCGCACACTCGGGGAGAGCAAGCATCCTGTGCTCATCCCAGCGATCAACTACTCAAGCGGACAGCCTCAGGTTTTTAAAACGTCTCACCACCCCTCTTTCAAGCGAGACCATAATTTCCGACTGGTCGACATCGCCTTGGCCACGAGCGCTGCCCCCGCCTACTTCCCAAGGCACACCTTCAATCACAACCAGTACGTCGACGGCGGCTTATACGCCAATGCCCCTGGCCTGTTGGCGGCCCACGAAGCACAGATTTTCTTTGAACAATCCTGTGATTCAGTCCATCTCCTCTCAATAGGGACCATGTCCTCGAAATTCACTGCGAACCCAGGGCGCAACCGGAGTGGAGGTACTTACGATTGGGGAGGGATCAACCCTGCCAACACCCCTAAACGTCTGTTCGGCCTATCCATTTCAGTCTTGGAGTCGTTGAGCGACTTCATGCTTCGGCATCGCCTTCCCGGTAGATACCTCCACATCGACGAAACCCTTACGGATGAACGCGCAAGCGCCGTCGCCCTTGATAAAGCGGATGGCCCAGCGCGAGAGGTGCTCCTTGGCGCTGCCTCTGAACAGTCGAAGTTCTGGCTGGGGAACAGCGAACTACAACCGTTCCTTGAACATCTGGCGCCATCGCCAAAATTTTTCTATGGCGCTAGCGCCACCGAAGGGAGTAGTGAAAGTGCTGAAACTTAATAAGCTTTTTCATAAAGGTGGCGCCGACGATAACGTTTTCGAAGATCGAATCGCGCCGACAACTGAGCAACGCAAATTCCTGATGGGCTGCAAGAACAAGATTCGGGATCATTTGAAACCCAGAATTCGTGCGGTGACCAAAGCCGTATTGGGCATGGATCGTGTAGTGGAACCCCGCTTCCGTACTCAAGGCTCTTGGTCTTACAACACTTGCGTTGTGCCAGCCCAGCCCTCTCAAGAGATGGACTGGGATTACGGGGTTTATCTGCCCGTAACTGTTTGGGAGGAAAATGGCCCTCCTCACAAGATGGCAAAGGTGTATTTCGCCTTGGTGGAGGAACTGCTGAAAGATCTGTGCGAGACAGAAGGCTGGAAGCTTTTGACTGGCAAGTCAACATGCATACGCATTCAGGTCGCCACATGGGCTCACATCGACATTCCTCTCTATGCGGCTCCTGAGGACGAATTCGCGACAATTACAGAGCGTGCGTCCCTCGAAAAGGCTGTTGTATTGGACAGCGCTAACAACATGATTGTTGCTCGCGCCATGAACGAGAGCTTTGAGTCGCAGGAGTGGAAGGACCTGGACCATATTGCGATGGCTACACGCAGTGGTGAATGGCGCGAATCTGATCCCGAAGCCGTAGCGAACTGGTTCAGAGATCGGATTGAAGAGCACGGTGAGCAACTGCGACGGATCTGCTGCTACCTTAAAGCTTGGCGAGATGTGCATTGGCAGTCTGGAGGACCAACTTCTGTGTCGATCATGATCGCCGTCGCCCAAAACTTCATTGCTCGCAAGGGACGGGATGATCTGGCCTTGGAAGATGTAGCAAAACATCTGGGTGAGGTCTTCAAGAGTGAGATACGTGAAGCCGGGATTGACGATGAAAAAGAAGACTTCAATCGCTTGAGTGACACCGAGCGTGCGGCAGCTGCGCGTCGATTCTCGGAGCTTGGCACCGCGATTCATGACAGCCGGATGCTGAGGGAGCATCAAAAACCTCAAGCGATCACCCAAATGAGATCCCAGTTCGGTAGCCGTATGCCCTGGGACAATTCTCTCATCGAGTTGGATAGCGAAGTGGACGCGATTCGGAACACCGCTCCTGAAAAAGTCGCTCCGCCTGTAGTTTTGTCCAGCAGTGCTGGCTGAGGAGCGCTTGTGAGCGTTTTAGGAGAAACCCTGAGGGCGCTCAGAGCACTCGGATTTGTGCCGGTGGCCGCCAAGGCGCCGGCTCGCGCATTCAAGGGTACGTTGGCCTGTAAGAAAGGCAATGTGCGAGTCAAGCTTACCATCAGGGACTGGGACTTTTTGAGCTATCCCTTGATCTGCATATTGGATCGCCCTGACTTTCTCCCCGAACTGATGCCACACATTGACGTACTCGGCAACCTTTGTTATTTCGCCCCAGGATCTGTGACCCTCGACAGGTACGATCCTGCAACGGCAGTTTTGCAATGTATCAACCAAGCAACTGCGATCATGGATCGCATCGCAATGGACCCGAGTTATCGTGACAGCGACATTCAAAACGAATTTCCTGCCCATTGGGAGTACGGCCAAAAAGCCGTCCCATGGGAGGTTCTCTTAGGGCATACCGATGACAAGGATAAATTCGCAAACTACTTTGTCATCGAAAGCTCCGAGAAAAAAAGAGTTTTGATTTCTAATGACCAAGATGAAGCTAACAGGTTAGCGACGTCGTTAGGCGCGACTATTAGAAGCTCAATGTACCGCTGCTGGATTTTCAAGACCGCAATTATTCCTGCAGTGCCGGAAGCTATGCCTAAAACTGTTAAGGAACTTTTCACCTGGCTTCGCATCTGGGACAAAAAGCTTTCAGACAGCATTCAGCAGGTGCTATCTGAGCCTGACTATCTAAGCTTCAAGTATGTTTCCTTTGCAATCGACACCCCGGTGGGCTGGATCGGCTTCGGCTTTGATCTCGACCATATGAAGCGAAAAGGCTACCGCCGAAGCCCCAATCTCTACCGACAATATCTCCACAACAAAGGAGGGGGGACACCTTTATTCAGGCTATCCATTAATAAGGTCAGCAGCCAGTTTGTTCATAGTAGAAATTTGAATTATAAAGACCTATATAACAAACGTATTGCCATAGTAGGCTGCGGTGCCATTGGATCCTTTGTGGCGCACGCTATGCTGCGACTCGGCGCGGGGACAGGAAAGCTCGGCGGCTTAAAATTAATTGATCCCGACACGATGGGGCCCGAAAACTTAGGGCGGCATATTCTCGGCTATCCTTCACTTTTTCAGCAAAAAGCGAAAGCACTTGCTGTGGATCTAAGGCGCCAATTTCCACACAGCCATGTCGAAGCAGTCGCGACGAGCGTGTTCTCTCATAAAGAATTATTCGGGGCAGAGTTGATAATCGATGCCACCGGGGAGGAGACAGTTAGCGAACTACTCAACGGCATTCGAATTCAGCGGAAAAGCCACGTACCTTTTTTACACGTATGGATTCGTGGTAACGGTGAAGCTGTACAAGCCCTATGGGTCGATAATAAGGGTGGCGGATGCTATAGATGCCTTCTTGTGCCTGATGGAAACTCTCATCGAAAAGAGCGCTATCGTGTACTGAAAACGGTGCCAGTTCGAAGGAGTGATGGTTGCCGAGCCTACACTCCGTACGCAGTTTCAGCGCCGCTGCATGCCGCAGCTTTGGCAACGGAAATGGTGTGCGACTGGCTGCAGGGCTCACCCGATCCTAAGTTCAGAACCCGATCGATGGAAAACGCTGATATTTTCAAAATTAAAAATCAAAACCTGTCAAAAATTAAAGGTTGCCCTGCATGCGAACAGCAATAATTTGGGGCGCCGAGCAAAAGAGTGATAGAAAGATTCTGGTCGAAGCTGAGCCATTGCAAACAATGGATAAGTATCGCCAAGACAGGGCCGACAAGGCAGAGGCAGGGGGGATTCTATTAGGCTATAGAAAAGGCCCATACCTACACGTCGTTCAGGCTACTGCGCCTCAAATAACTGACCAGCGTTCGCGATACAGATTTGACAGAGCGGCTCATTACCATCAAAAAATTGCAATGGAGCAATGGAGGGGGAGCGACAGTACAATTGATTATCTCGGTGAGTGGCACACTCACCCTGAGATCAAACCTTCTCCTTCAAATGTTGATATCGGCGAGTGGAGTAAAGTTATAAAGCGTCAGTCGAAACCCATGATGTTTTTGATACTTGGCCTGAGCGGCGATACGTGGGTCGGAATGTCACTAGGCAAACAACTAATCCGCTGCAACATTATATGGCCAAAGTGATTTATAATCCGTCTGTTTCGCTCTGAGTGCTCTGGGAAGGCATGGTGACCTTAGAAAGAGCCGGGCGTCAAGGCCGATAGAGGCTTGAGCAAAGGAGTGAACATTAAAAAGGTTAGACCAAGGAAAAATGATTGGGTCGTTTGATGGGTGCGGTCATGTCGGAATAAAGGCCAACTAAAAATGAACAGAAAAATTATCAAAATATTAAGTGAGACGGCGTCTATCGCAGGAGAGAATTTTTCCGGTATTGGCATAATAGTCTGGAATGAAGAGTATGAGCTACCTATATTCCCAATTAAAGAAAACGCAGTTATACCAAAAAGCGGAAATTTATCGTGGGACCTAGCAAAAATATCCACCACGGAAAATGAACTTCATGATGGCTTTCATATATTAACACCTACTCTAAAGCTGGTTCGTGTTTCCCAATATTTTTCACCGCCGATCATTCATGGCATTTCAGTGAATCGCGAGAGGAGTTTTGGAGGAAGGTACTTGGCAGCACTGTTTGGGTCTACGCTTCCTGGCGTAAAGCTAAGCGCGATAGCTACCCCTTCTCTGGGAATTGCTGTATTCGAAAACGGCCAAGAAACCTACTTTGAGGAGCCTTAAGTGTTTTCAGTTATCTCCCCAATAAAACTCGTTATTTTTATATGCCAAATATATGCGACGCTAGTGCTCTTCATCGTCCTGGCTTTGTTTTTCATTGATCCTGATATTTCAAAATCTTTTCTCTTAAGAATTGTGCTGGGGGGAGCCGGCGCACTTGAGATTACGTTACTCGTGACCGCACATTTTTTCTGGCGGAAGTTATGGGCTAAATTCCCTATGCTCAACGATTTTTTATTTCCAGACCTAAACGGCGTTTGGAGTATGAAAATTCACTGGAGCAACAATGGCGAGGGAGGAGTCGTAGAAGCCAGGGCCACTATCAAACAGAGTTTAATTTCCGTAAGTATGGAGGTTCATTCGGAGGGGTCTGACTCAGAAACTATATTAGTAAAGACATCTAAGGACTCCGAATCGGGGCGGCCGCTAATGCACTATATGTACAGGGTAGTACCGAAGTCTATAGGGGAAGAGCCATCCCCTCCATACGAAGGTGCTTCCACACTCAAGCTTTTCTCTGAAGAAGGTGGAGTTCTCAGGGGTAACTATTTTACAAGTCGAAATACCAAAGGGCATTTCGTGCTAATTCGGTAGCGATGACTGCTAGGTGAGCGGTGATCTCTGAAGTTAAAGTTCGCAATCGGACGAGCTCCTTGAGGTAGTTTTAGAGGTAAAGGGCTGTATCCTCACGGCTAATAATAATAAAATTCAGTTACTTGTGTGTTAATACGATTCCTGTCTCCGCACCATCACATGTTCCGAGCAGTTCCACGAACTGCCGGGATGCCCAATGAAACCGCCGCTCGGCGGTTTTCTTTTTCCGATACCTTCCGCTTTCGTCCAGTACGTTCCGGAGATTTTCAGTCCATTGCACAGCACATCGTGGATTCGGGTGCAGAGGCGATGTACCGAAGATGGTCTGGGATAGTCGTCATGACTCGCTACGCTGTCCCGCAGGGGAATCATTCAGAACCTGCAAACGTCCTGGGCTTGCGCCTTCGCGGGAGTGACGAGGAGGGCTGGTGTAGGGGGCGCCGTGCGCATCGGGTGATGGCAAGGCGTTAGGGGCAGGCTGAAAAAGCCGTCACTTTTCCGTGCGCTGCTGTCCAATCCCGTGTCGTGATAGTGTGCCGGCTCAAGGCGTGCGTCGCCTGGCCTTTGCAGTGGAGGTGCCCATGTTCATTCGTTCGCTCGTGTTGATCCTGGCGGTGTCCGTGGCCGGTGTCGCGTTCGCCGATCAGCCGCAGACCATCCGCGTCATTCCCAAGAGCTACGTCAGCCCCGGCGCCAGTGGCAGCGTCTCCGGTTCGGCGCACTACGAGCAATACAACCTGTATGGCGGGCAGCGTCTGCCGCAGGGCAGCGTGCGTCAGGAAAGCAGCTACGGCAGCCAGTCCGTCGAGACGCGCGGTGGCATCCGACAAAGCATCGAGTATCCGGGTGGGCTGATCATCGAACGTCAGCCCGGGAGCGGCAGTTACCAGCAACAGCGCAGCCGCTGAGTCTTCAGGGGTGGGCGGCTGCCTTGTCCGCTGTCGGGGGCTCGGCGATCACCGCGCGATTGCGCCCCTCGCTCTTGGCCCGGTAGAGGCTGGCGTCGGCACGCTGTAGCCAGCTTTCCCAGTGTTCGCCGCTGTGCAGAATGGCGCCGCCGATGGACACGGTCACCGCGCCGCCCGGGCTTTCCAGCTCCTGTTCGACACGCATCAGCAGATTGTTCGCAGCGGCGCGCAGGCCGTCGATTTCGGTGTTGGGCAGCAGCAGGAGAAATTCCTCGCCGCCGAAGCGGAACAGCCGATCCTGCTTGCGCGAACAGCGCTTGATCAACTCGACGAAGGCCACCAGCACCTGATCGCCGACATGGTGACCGAAGCGGTCGTTGATCTGCTTGAAGTGATCCAGATCCATCACCAGCAGGCCATAGCTGTCGCTGTGGCGGCGATGGCTGGCCATGGCGATCTTCAGCTCCTCGTTCATCGCCCGGCGGTTGCGGGCCCCGGTGAGCGGGTCGTGGATCGCCAGCAGTTGCAACTGATCGCGCTGGGTGCGGGTGCGGAAGGCGAAGATGAAGCTGAGCACGCTGGCCATCATGCAGGTGACCAGGAACGAGACCATCTGGTAGTGGCTTTCGAATACGCTGCCAGGCACCAGCAGGGCGTGGCTGACCAGGCTGACCAGCACCAGGGCGGTAGCCAGCAGAGCCTTGCCCGGGGTGACCATGAAGAAGTTGAAGAGAATCAGCGGATAGATCCAGAACAGCCCGTTGACACCCAGGTTGATGGCGATCAGCGTGGCGCCGACGGAGAACACGGCGGCCAGGTAGATACCGGGTTTGACCGTGTCACGGGTGAACCAGGCATAGAGCACGGCGAACAGGGTGGAAAAGACGATGATGGTATCGGCGAGGCCGACCAGGTAGTTGCCGGTCATCAGGCGGTAGACGGCGTAGGGGGAAATGCCGATGACCCCGAACAGCCCCATCAGGGTGATGATCGACAACTGGAAATCGTTGCGCAGGCGCTTCAGCAAACGAGCGGTCTGGGTAGCCATAGCGTTTCTTTTCGTTGTTATGAATCAAGCATGCAGAGCTTTGACTGCATATGGCAAGGGGCATTCCTGAGCAAAGTGCCAGTATTTTTGCCTGAGGCGACAGGTTGCCCGGCGATACTCTGAAATAGTCGTCATTACTCGCTGCTCCGGCCCTGTTCGGGCTGCACTGAAGTGCGTTCAGCGCAAGCGGCGTGCCGCGCAGGCGGGCCAGCGGCTTCATTGCCGAAACAGGCCACGAAATACCTGGACTCGCGCCTTCGCGGGCGTGACGAGAATGGCTATCTCTGGTGGAACCGCAACGATACTAACGGCTTGCTGCGCCGATAGCGGGCCAGTCGTTCGGCTAGTTCGGGCGCAAGCGCCTGGCAGTCGACGCAGCCCAGGCGTAGATAGAAGGTGCGCAGATCGGGGTGACAGAACAGCCAGACCGCTTCGCGATGCCGTGCCAGGCTGTGACCCAGCAGTTCGGCGGCTACGCCCTGACGTCGCTGCGCAGGGGCGACGAACAGGCCCGTGAGCCAGTGTCCGCCGGTGACCGCACGCAGGCAGAGGGCGGCGATGATTTCACCATCGCGCTCGCCGACCCACAGTTCATCGCCCGCCTGACTGCGCATGGGCGAGCGATGGCTGCGGTAGAACTTGTCGACGAGGGGGCGCAGCAGGTGCGGCAGGCAGCGGTAGTGGACTGGGCTCATCGGCGTACGCAAGCGGGGCGGTCGGCCATTAAAGCAGAAACATGCGGTGACGCGCTCAACGGTAGGGCGACCTGCGCAGCCTCGATGGGCGTGCGGTGCAAGCCATCGGCTTCGGTGCGCGTGGCGCACCCTACCGGTATGGTTCGCCGGGGGAATTCAGGCCGGTGCCAGGCGGCGTCGTTCGGCGCGGATTTCCGGCAGGTCGCTGCGACGCAGGTAGACGCGCAGGGGCTCGCTGAGGTTCACCCGGTCGTCGATGCGCTGCTGCTGCAACCAGGCCAGGCGCTGGCGATCCAGGCGCATCAGCACGCCTTCGTCGGCATCCCAGACGTATTCGCAGGTGGGGGTGATGGTCTCGGCCGGCACATCGAGGCCGAAGCTGTCTTCGGAGAAACGCAACAGGTACTGGCCGGTCTTGGCGTTGTAGCCGACGAACCCCTGCAACTGGTCGGCGGCCTGGCAGATCTGGGCGGACGTGATACTCATGGCAAACCTCGCTTTCTATGGGGTTTGCAGGCAAGGCGAATGGTTCTGTTTATCGGCGCAGCCTAACGCCAAAGAGGGCGCTCAGGCGTTGCCGTGGATCAAGAAACTGCCGGGAGCAGCTTTTGACGTCGCAGGGCCGGCAGCACCTGTTCGCGCAGCAGGGGGGCGAGGTCATCGGGCAGTGGCTGGGCGGTGTCCAGCCAGCGCAGTTCTTCCAGCTCGGCGGCGGGCTGCACGCTGTGGGGCAGGGCGGCATGGAAGAGGTTCGCCTGCAGCCAGGTGTCGGCCTCGTTGGCCGCGGGCGCCTGGAACTGACCGAGTGGCAGCAGCGCCGCATCGTCCAGTTGCAGCTCCAGTTCTTCGAGCAGTTCGCGTTTGAGTGCGGTTCGTGCGTCTTCGCCCGGCTCGCGCTTGCCGCCTGGCAGCATGAAGAAGCGGGTGTTGCGCTTGCGCACGAGCAGCAGACGGCCTCGTTCGTCGAACAGGCAGGCCGCAGCGATATGCAGGGTGGTGGTCTTCATGGGCAAGACAGCGGGCGCCCCGCTCAGGGCGCCCTCCGAGTCAGCCGGCCAGGCCGACGTAGACGTTCTGCACGTCGTCGTGGCCGTCGATGGCCTCGAGGAAGGCTTCGACCTCTTCCATCTGCTCCGGCGTCAGGCTGCTCACCGGGTTCTTCGGACGGTAGCCGAGCTTGGCCGAGTTGACGGTGAAACCCTGCTCCGGCAGCGCCTTGCACACGGTGTCGAGGTCGGTCGGGTCGGTAATGAACAGGGTGGCGCCTTCGTCATCCGGGACGAAGTCCTGGGCGCCGGCCTCGATGGCGGCCAGCTCCGGGTCGGAGCCGTCTTCGCTGCTGGCTTCGATCAGGCCAACGTGGTCGAAGTCCCAGCTCACCGAGCCGGACGCACCGAGCTGGCCCTTGCGAAACAGCACGCGGATTTCGGCGACGGTGCGGTTGACGTTGTCGGTCAGGCACTCGACGATCAGCGGCACCTGATGCGGGGCGAAACCTTCGTAGAGGGTGCGCTCGTAGTTGACCACCTCACCGGACAGGCCGGCGCCTTTCTTGATGGCGCGATCGAGGGTGTCCTTGGGCATCGAGGCTTTCTTGGCCTGATGGATGGCCAGGCGCAGCTTGGGGTTCATGTCCGGGTCGGCGCCGTTGCGAGCGGCGATCATGATTTCCTTCACCAGCTTGCCGAAGATCTTGCCTCGGGCATTGGCGGCTGCTTCTTTGGGTTTGGCTTTCCACTGGGCGCCCATCTGGGGTCTCCTGGCCGAGAAGTGAGTCGGCGTCAGGCC
>Ga0209699_100160_pt1 | contig 76017 bp, 71 predicted proteins | sample SynthPrep_1_END__FD_187204 | JGI IMG/M metagenome (GOLD analysis project Ga0209699, IMG submission 187204) | Synthetic microbial communities from Ohio, USA - SynthPrep_1_END_DS7_MetaG (SPAdes) (version 2) | ecosystem: Engineered > Bioreactor > Aerobic > Activated sludge | place: USA: Ohio...
TGCTTGCCGTAGGTCTCGTCGATGGCTGCCGAGAACAGGCGCAGCGCCTTGAGCGAGTCGCCCTTGAGATCTGGCTCGGCCTCGGCCAACGCCAGCAGCTTGATCGAGCGCGGATCGTCGGGCTTGTGCAGATGGTGGCCGAAGCCGGGCAGCGCGCTGCGCGATTCGCGGAATTCGCGGGCGATCGCCAGGGCTTCCGCGCGGCCGTCCTCGGCTTGGCGGATGCGGTCCAGCAGGCGCGAGCAGTTTTCCATGGTGCCGACGAACCGGCTGCCCACCGCCATCAGCCCCGACGCCACCGCGCCCTGCAGGTTTTCCGGCGCGCTCATATAGATCAGCCGCGTGGTGATGGCGCTGGGCGTCAGGCCATGCTCCATCAGCGTGACGAGCACCGCGTCGACGATGCGCAGGTCCACCGGGCGCGCCTCGCGGCCCAGGATCTGCATGACCATGACTTCGGTGAAGGTCTTCTTGCCGATCAGGTCCTCGACCAGGTCCACGTCGCGGTAGGACATGCCGGTGAGGTGATGCGCGCAAAGGCGGGTTTCGGGCGTTTTCATGAGGACTCCTTCTGGGCCGCGTCGCGCACGGCATTTTTCAGTACCTTGCCCACGCTGGAGCGCGGCAGGCTGTCATGGATGTGGAACTGTTTGGGCGTGGCCACGGGGCCGAGCAGGGCGCGCACGTGCGCCTTGAGCTCGTCCTCGCTGGCTTCCACGCCGGGATGGAACTGGACCGCGGCGTGGACCGCTTCGCCCCACTTGTCGTCCGGCAGTCCGAACACCGAGCATTCGTACACGGCGGGATGCGCGGACAGCGCGTTCTCCACGTCCACGGGATAGATGTTGAAGCCGCCCGTGATGATCACGTCGCGCAGCCGGTCCTTCAGGAACAGATAGCCGCGCGCGTCGATCAGGCCGGTGTCGCCGGTATGCAGCCACCCGTTCACCACGGTTTCGGCGGTCTTTTCGGGCAGGCGCCAGTAGCCGGCCATGACCAGGTCGCCCTGCACCACGACCTCGCCGATCTCGCCGCGCGGCAGCAGCGCGCCGTCGGGCGCCATGATGTCCACGTCGCTGAGCCAGGTGACGCGCCCGACCGAGGCGCGGTTCTGCGGCGCTTCCAGATCAGAGGGGCGCAGCACGGTCACGATCTGCGGCGCTTCGGTCTGGCCGTAGGTGGTGCCCAGCACCGGGCCGAAGAAGGCGCGGGCTTTTTCGATCTTCTCCACCGGCATGGGCGCGCCGCCGTAGATCAGGTTGCGCAGGCGCGGGAAGTCGGCGCGCGAGACGCCGGGCTGCGCCATGATCATGTAGATCAGCGTGGGCGGCATGAAGCTCAGCGTGCCGCCGCGTTCGCGGAAGGCGGCGGTAATGCTGGCCGGCGTGACGCCGTCCAGCAGCAGATGGGCGCCGCCGCGCGCCAGCACCGGCAGCAGGTAGGTGCCGGTGCCGTGCGTGATGGGGGCGGCCACCACATAGCGGTCTTCGTGGGTCAGCCCCCAGCTCATGATCTGGTTGATGATGCCCGCGTTCCACGCGTGGTACGGCTGCATCACGCCCTTGGGCAGGCCGGTGGTGCCGCCGGTGAACTTGATGGCCTGGGTGGCGTCGCGCGGCAGCGCGTGGCGCTGCGGCTCGCGTCCGGCGCAGCGGGCCAGCAGCTCATCCAGCGCCAGCGGCGCCGCCGCGTCGTCCAGATGGATGTGGCGGCGGCCTTGCGGCGCCTGGACCTCGGGCGCCAGCGGCGCGCCTACGCCGTCGACGATCACGATGGACGGCTCGGTGGCGTCCAGGATGCGCCCGATCTCGCGCTCGGTGCTGCGGTAATTGAGCGGCACCCACACCTTGCCGCTGGCCAGCACGGCCAGCAGCGCCAGGATGTGCCGCGCGGAGTTGCCGGCGCAGATCGCCACCCGCGTCTGCGGCGCCGGATCCAGGTCCTGCAAGGCCGCGGCCAGCGCCCGCGTGTCGGCGGCCAGCCGCGAGTACGTGACCTGGCCCTCTGGGCCGTCCAGCGCGATGCGGTCCGGATACTGCTCGGCGGCGCGAAAGAAGAAATCTATCGGGTACATCCTGGTGTTCCTAGTTGGCTTTGAGGTTGGCGCTCTTGACGACCTTGCCCCACTTGTCGATCTCGCTGGCGATCTTCTTGGCGTAGGTCTCGGGCGTGTTGGGCTGCTGTGGCGCGTAGAAGCCGGACTGCTGGTAGGACGTCTGCAGCGCCGGGCTGGCCAGCGCCTTGTTGATGGCCTGGTTCAAGCGCTCGACCACGGGCTTGGGGGTGCCGGCAGGCGCCATCACGCCGAACCAGGATTCCACGTCGAAGCCGGCCAAGCCGGATTCGGCCAGCGTGGGCGTATCGGGCGCGGAGGGCAGGCGCTGGGGCGAGGTGACGCCGATGGCGCGCAGCTTGCCGGCCTGCACATGCGGCAGCGACGAGGGCAGGTTGTCGAACATGGAATCCACCTGGCCGCCCAGCAGGTCGGCCACGGCCGGGCCGCTGCCGCGGTACGGCACGTGCAGGATATCGGTGCCGGTCTGCATCTTGAACAGTTCGCACGACAGATGGATGGACGAGCCGCTGCCCGACGAGGCGCAGGTCAGCTTGCCCGGGTTCTTCTTGGCGTAGGCCACGTATTCCTGCACGGTCTTGATCGGCAGCTTGGGATTGACCACCAGGATGTTCGGAATGGTCGCCAGCAGGCCGACCGGCTCGAAGTCCTTCACGAAGTCATAGCTGAGCTGGCTGTACAGCGTGCGGTTGATGGTGTTGGCGATGGAACCTACGTACAGCGTGTAGCCGTCGGGCGCGGCGCGCGAGACGATTTCCGCCCCGATGTTGCTGTTGGCGCCGGTCTTGTTCTCGACCACGATGGTCTGGCCCAGTTCTTCCGAGAGGGACTTCGCCATCAGGCGCGCCACGATGTCGGTGGCGCCGCCGGCCGCGTAGCCGACCACCAGCGTCACGGGACGCTCGGGATAGGGTTTGGCCGCCAGGGCCGGGGCCGCGAGCAGCGCGCCCAGGGCGGCCGCCGCGGCGGCCCACCGCTTGCTTTGCATCTTCATTGTTGTCTCCGTCCTGTTTGTCTAATATTTGGACAGCTCTGCGTCTGCCCGGATTCATATTGGGCTTTGATAGGGGCCTCATCAACGCAAGCTGTCCAAAAAATGAACAAACCAGAATCCGAAGGCTCCGGGCCGCGCGTGTTGCGCCGCGGGCTGCGCGTGCTGGGCGTGCTGCGGCAGGCAGGGGCGGCGGGCATGCACGTGGTCGACATCGCGCGCGCGGCGGGCATGCAGCGGACCACGGCCTATCGCTATCTCGACGTGCTGGTGCAGGAGGGCTACGCCTTGCGCGAGTCCGAGGCGCCGCGTTGGCGCGTGGCCGAGCTGGGCGTGATGATGGCCGGCGATCCACACGCGCAAGCGGTGCGCAGCCTGCGGCCGGTGCTGCGCCAGATCAGCGACGTGAGCGGCGATTCCGCTTTTCTCATCTGCCGCGCCGGCAACGATTCGCTCTGCCTGCACCGCGAAGTGGGCAACTACCCTGTGCAGGTGCTGGCGGTCACGGTGGGGCACCGCCAGCCGCTGGGCGTGGGGGCGGCCGGGCTGGCGTTATTGGCGGCGCTGCCGTCAGCCGAGTCGGAAGAGGTGATTGCGCAGAACGAGCAGGCCCTGCGCGCCTATGGCGGCATGACGGTGGCGCAGATGCGGCGCTTGGTGGAGAACACGCGCGGGCGCGGCTGGTCCGTGGTGGGCAACGCGGCGGTCCCTGGCGTGCTGGGCGTGGGCGTGGCCCTGTGCGACGCTGGCGGATATCCGCGCCTGGCCGTCAGCGTGTCCAGCCTGATCAGCCGCATGCAGGCGGCGCGCCAGCGCAATATCGCCGACCTGATCCGCGCCCAGCTGGCGCAGGATGAGGTCAGGACGCAGCGCTGGGCGCTGCCGGGATTTTCGGGCGGCTAGGCGGCTGCCGGCGCCGGCACCCGATAGGTCTTCTGGTAATGCACCGTGAACGTCTTGAAGGCTTCCAGGGCCTTGTGCGGATCGTGGCCGGGCTTGACCAGGAAGCTGTCGAAGCCGACGCGCGCCTGGTAGTGGATGGTGTCGATCATCACGTCGCCGACCGCGCGCAGTTCGCCTTGCCACTGGTAGCGCGTGCGCAGCAACTGCGCCAGTGAATAGCCGCGGCCATCGGTATAGACCGGGAAATCCACGGCGATGAAGGCGATGCCGGCGGGATCCAGCGTGCCGTCGGTGTCGGCCAGATCGCGCAGGTCGGCGTCGGGGTCGAGCAGGACCGCGACCGGATGCTGGTGGCGGCGCAAGGTGGCGCGCGAGGTCTTCCAGGTGGACAGCGGCACGATCCAGCCCGGCGCGTCGCCAGGTACCTGGCCCTCGGCGGGGACTTCGGGCTCGGGCGTGAAGAGGCGTGCGGTGTCGGCCTCCAGGCGGCCGTTGCGGATCAGGTGCGGGCCGGGGGTGTCGTGCGGATAGATTTCAGACATGGGCGGCCTCGGCGTGCTGCGTGGGTTTGGCGAAGGCGGGATCGGAGTAGACGTCCTGCTTGAAGGGGTCGATGCCGACGCGGTCCACCACGTCGATGAAGCGTTCCTCTTCGCTGTCGCGCAGGCCCAGGTAGGTGCGGACGAGGCGGTCCACCACGCCCGCGACCTGGTCGCGCGCGAACGACGGACCGATGATGCGGCCGATCGCGGCGCCGCCGCCGCGCGTGGATTCGATGTCGGGCAGCGGCTTGGCGGCGCCGTTCTGGCGGCCGCCGATGGTGACCTGATACCACTCCTCGCCGGCCTTATCGACCCCGAGGATGCCGATATGGCCCACGTGATGGTGGCCGCAGGAGTTGATGCAGCCCGAGATGTTCAGATCCAGCTCGCCGATCTCGAACAGGTAGTCGAGGTTGTCGAACTGGCGCTGGATGGCTTCGGCCACGGGGATCGAGACGGCATTGGCCAGCGCGCAGAAATCCCCGCCCGGACAGGCGATGATGTTGGTCAGCAGCCCGATGTTGGGCGTGGCCAGGTTCAGCGCCTGCAGCGTGGTCCAGAGTTCATGCAGGCGCGCGCGGCGCACGTCGGCCAGGATCAGGTTCTGCTCGTGCGAGACGCGCAGCTCGCCGAAGCCGTATTCGTCGGCCAGGTTGGCCACCGCGTCCATCTGGTCGGCGGTGATGTCGCCCGGCGGCACGCCGGTGGGCTTGAGCGATACGGTGACGGCGGCATAGCCGGCCACTTTGTGCGGGTGCACGTTGGTGCGCAGCCAGCGCGCGAAGCGCGGATCGGCGGCGGCGAGCGTGGCGGTGTTGTCGACGTCCTGCGTCGCGGCGGCGTCGTATTGCGGCCAGACGAAACGGGCCTTGATGCTATCGACGAATTCCTGGGTGATGGTGTCCGGGCCGCCCTTGATGAGCTGCCACTGTTCGTCCACCTGCTGCGCGTAGATTTCCGGCGTCAGGTCCTTCACCAGGATCTTGATGCGCGCCTTGTACTTGTTGTCGCGGCGGCCATGCAGGTTGTAGACCCGCAGCGCGGCCTGCAGATAGGTCAGCAGGTCCTGCCATTCGACGAAGGGATTGATCAGCTTGCCGACGATGGGCGTGCGGCCCAATCCGCCGCCGACCCAGACGCGAAAGCCCAGCTTGCCGTCGCGTTCGACGGCCTGCAGGCCGATGTCATGCACGCCCACGGCCGCGCGGTCCTGCACCGCGCCGCTGACCGCGATCTTGAACTTGCGCGGCAGGAAGGCGAATTCGGGATGCAGCGTGGACCATTGGCGGATGATCTCGCACCACACCAGCGGATCCACCAGCTCGTCCGGCGCGACGCCGGCGAAATGGTCGGTGGTGGTGTTGCGGATGCAGTTGCCGCTGGTCTGGATGGCATGCATCTGCACGGTGGCGAGTTCAGCCAGGATGTCCGGCACGTCTTCGAGCTTGGGCCAGTTGAACTGGATGTTCTGGCGGGTGCTGAAATGGCCGTAGCCGCGGTCCCACTTGCGCGCGATGTGCGCCAGCGTGCGCAACTGGCGCGACGCCAGGATGCCATAGGGGATCGCGACGCGCAGCATGGGCGCGTGGCGCTGGATGTACAGGCCGTTCTGCAGGCGCAAAACGCGGAATTCATCTTCCGTTAGTTGGCCATCGAGGAAGCGGCGCGTCTGGTCGGAAAATTGCGCCACGCGTTGCTCGACTAGCTGCTGGTCGACGGGGTCATACACGTACATGTCTACTGCCCTTGAAGTCTTCTCGGTCTGGACCCCGGCGGTCGCCCGGCGCAACGCGGCAGGAGAAAGGGGTTCATAACCGTAACAGGCAGCTGCGGCGACCGTCTAAGTCATTCTGGTAATAAGGTAATGGGGCCCCCACGCGGCACGCGCTGGCGCGCGTTTGCTGCCCCCCGAGGGGGCTGTCCCGCCTTGGGGCGGGACGGCCGATTTACAACGCGGCGTTCACAGCCCAGCGCGCGACCAGCACCAGAATGACCACCAGACAAGCCGCCATCAGCAGCCCGGTCAATATCAATGGCGCCGGCTTGTTGTTGGCGATGTCGGCATCGTACCCGCGCCCGCGGCGCACGCCGAAGAATCCCCACAGCACGGATTTGACCGTGCGCAAGAAACTGAGCATGTAGTCCCTCCTGGCGTCGTGGCGATGCTGCAAATGTAGGCCGGCGCCGTCCGGGGAAACAGATGCAGATCCGCTTTACCCGACCGTATCAGACGTCGAACCGGCCGGGGCGCCGATGCCGCGCACGATGTGGTCCAGCAATTCGCGCGCGGCGGGCGAGATATGCCGGCCGGCGCGGCTCAGCACGTGCAGGCTGCCTTGGTTGAGGATGGGGTTGGCCAGCGGCAGGCTGGCCAGGCGCTGGGCGCGCAGGTCGGCGGTGACTGCGATGGGCGGCGTCAGCGCATAACCGATGCCCGCGGCGGCGAATTGCCACAGCGCCTTGAAGGACGAGGTGGTCAGCACATTGCGCAGCCGGACCTGTTCGCTGATCTCGGCGGCCTGGATATGCTGGCGCACGCCGAACCCTTCTTGCATGGACGCGCCGGGATGGTCGGCCAGGTCGGTCAGCAGCAGCGGGCGGCGCAGCCGGGTCAGCGGGTGGTCGTCGCGGACGATGGCGCGGATGGGCTCGGGCCGCGAATAATGGGTGCGCAGGCGGGCGTCGTTGGGCGGCTGGAACACCAGTCCTATATAGGCGCGGTCGTCGATGATGCGCTGCACGATTTCGGAGGTGCGCGCCACGTCGATGTCCAGCGTGACCTCCGGATGGCTGCGCCAGTAGCCGGGCAGCACGCGCTCGAACATCAGCTCCACGAAGCCCTCGCCCAGCACCAGGTCTATGTGTCCCCGTTCGGCCTTGCGCAGGCTGTCGATCTCGGAGAAGAAGCTTTCCTGGATGTCCTGCTGGCGCTTGATATAGCGCGCCAGGATGTGTCCTGCGTCCGTGGGTACCACGCCGCGTCCGCGGCGCTCGAACAGCGCGATGCCGCAATCGCGCTCCAGCGCGGCGATGGCGCGGCTGACGGCGGACGGGTCCATGTCCAGCACTTCGGCGGCGCCGCGCACCGAGCCGCGGCTCATGACCTGCATGAAGTAATGGGTGCGGCGGGCGTCGAGTTTTTCGTCCATGGCGGGGCTCCTTGGCGGGAGTGCGGCGGCAGATCCACAGCTACAATCTAGGGTTTACCCTTGCATGATCCGAGTTCATGCAAAATTTTCCCGGGAAAAGCTTGTCCGTTGCATTTTACGCAACGTTTATGCGCCAGCCCTGTCATGGTTGCGCGCCGGGCCCCCGGCGAAAATCGGCCCTGCTGCGCGCGCCGTCGCCGCCGCCGCGTTGCGACGCCCACTCCGGGCGCCAGCCGGCCGGGATTGCGGCGGGCAGCCACGACGATTATTTACGTTCATCAGGGGAATTCGATGTCACATGCCAGCGCAAGCCTGGCCGCGCCTTCCATGCCGCTATCCGGGCGCATCCGCATGCTCGCCGCCATCCTGCTGGTGGTTGTCGTTTCCGAGGCGATCGGCAGCGCCACCTTCAACGTCGGCCCGGGCAAGATCGTCCTGCAGCCCATGCTGTGGGCCATCTTCATCGGCGCCATCGTGGCCGCCTTCGGCCAGCGCATGCCCGCCGGCCTGAACATCGACACCGCCATGCAGACCCGCATCAGCGGCTATCTGCAGTACGCGCTGCTGCCCTTCCTGGCCAAGCTGGGCCTGATGGTGGGCGGCGCCTTGCCCCAGGTGCGCGAAGCCGGTTGGGCCCTGGTATTCCAGGAGTTCGGCCACTTTTTCGGCACCATGGCCATCGGCCTGCCGCTGGCGCTGCTGCTGGGCATCAAGCGCGAGGCCATCGGCGCCACCTTCTCGGTGGGCCGCGAGCCCAGCCTGGCGATCATCGGCGAGCGCTACGGCATGAACTCGCCTGAAGGCCGCGGCGTGATGGCCGAGTACATCACCGGCACCGTGATCGGCGCGCTGTTCGTGGCGCTGATGGCCGGCTTCATCACCAGCCTGAATATCTTCGATCCGCGCTCGCTCGCCATGGGCGCCGGCGTGGGCTCGGGCAGCATGATGGCGGCCGGCGTGGGCGCGATCGCGTCCCAGCAGACGCCCGAAGTCGCGCACCAGGTGGCCGCCCTGGCCGCCGCCGCCAACCTGCTGACCACGGTGGTGGGCGTGTACTTCACGCTGTTCATCTCGCTGCCGACCACCATCTTCCTGTACGACAAGCTGGAACCCGTGCTGGGCCGCTTCTCGCGCGGCAAGGCCGAAACCGCCGCTGCCGCCGACGACAGCGTCGCGCAAGAGACGCCGGCGCACGGCGCCAAGATGGGCTTCGGCGACCGCCTGACCGCCTACGTCATCTGCGGCCTGTTCGCGCTGGTGGGCAACCGCCTGGGCTACAACGTGCCGTTCGCCGATGCCTTGCCGGGCATGGGCATCATCATCCTGCTGGTCGTCATCACCGACCTGGTGCTGCGCGTGGTGCCCAAGCTGCCGGCCGTGTTCGTGCTGTCGCTGATCGCCATGACCGCCGGCTGCCCGGGCGTGCTGCCGTACTCGGACCAGATCATCGCGATGGTCGGCAAGGTCAACTTCCTGCCGTTCACGACCGTGATCCTGGCCATGGCCGGCCTGTCGATCCTCAAGGACCTGCCGGCGTTCCGCAAGCTGGGCTGGAAGATCGTGGTGGTTTCCCTGGCCGCCAATGCGGGCACCTTCCTGGGCGCGACGATGATCGCGGAATTCTTCCACTGATCGCCGCCGGGTTCCGAACGAAGAGCCGCCTGATGCGTCAGGCGGCTTTTTTTTGGTCAGGGCGTGTGGCCCGGCCGGTAGCGCGCGTTGTCCGTGACGTTCTCGGTCGCGCCGATGTTGGCGACCTTGGGGATGCCCAGGCCGGCGGCCTTCATGGCCACGGCGGTCTGCAGTTCCTGGACCTGCGGATTGCCCATGGCGACGCGGTAGGCCTGCAGCGGCATCAGGCCTTCGATGGTGCCCAGGTCGTTGGCGGAGCCGGCGCGCTGGGCCGCGGGGTCGGGCTGCGCGGTGAAATCCTCGACGGCGCGGCGCATGCGCGATTCCGCGTGCAGATCGCGCAGCGCGTCCGCATTGGAGGCGCCGAAGGAGCTTAGCGGCAATGACAGGCTCGCGCGTTCGCGGATGGCTTGCGCCGCGTGGCCGGCGGCCGCGGCCCGGGCCGCCTGGACGTGGGCGACGCGTTGGGTTTCGGGGAATGCGCGGGCGGCGTCCAGCGCGGCGGAGCGCGCGGGGTAGGGCGCGTCGGCCCGGTGGATGGCGGAGATCGCAGCGACGTTCATGCTGGGCCTCTTCTGGCGATGGCGGGCGGATCGGCCCGCCTGCCGACTTCACTGTAACAGCTGAGGGCGATCCGGGCGAAAAAAAGGCCCCTGAACATGCCAGGGGCCCTAGCGACGCTGCCCGGGGCCGCGCCGTACCAAGGCAGGTGATGGCCAGGGAGCCCGGCGGGTTCTCCCGGCCCTGCGCCTGCCCAAACCGGATCAGGGTTTGGTGGCCTGCATGGACGGGCGCTGGCTGAAGGTCTCGTACCAGGCGGCGGTGGCCGGGTGGCCGGCGCGCCAGTCCAGGTCGGGGAAGCGGAAGTCCAGATAGCCCAGCGCGCAACCGATGGTGATGGTGCCGATGTCCAGGCGCTCCGCCAGCGCGGCGGCGTTCTGTTCCACCAGCGCGAGGCCGTCGCGGACCTTGCCCAGCTGGCCCTCGACCCAGCCGTCCCAGCGCAGCGCTTCCGGACGCAGCACGGTTTCGTAGCGGGCCAGCAGCGCCGCGCCCAGCATGCCGTCGGCCATGGATTGTTCCGTCAGCACCTGCCAGCGCGTCTTGCCGGCCGGGAACAGCGAACCGCCGCCCAGGTCGTTCAGGTATTCGCAGACCACGCGGCTGTCGTACAGCGCCTGGCCGTCATCGGTGATGAAGGTGGGCACCTGGCCCAGCGGATTGCTGGGAATGATGGTCTGGTCGCGTGCGACGGGACCGGCCGCGCTCGGCAGCTTCTCGATGCGGTCGGCCAGACCGAGTTCATGGGCGATGACCATGCACTTGCGCACGAAGGGCGAGGCGGGCGAGTAGAAGATTTTCATGGGGATCCTTGTCGGTGGAGAGGCGTCAGTGTTGTGCATGGGCCAGATGTTGTCCAGCGATCCAGCCGAAGGTCAGGGCGGGACCAAGCGTGATGCCGGGGCCGGGATAGGCGCCGCCCATCACGGACTGCATGTCGTTGCCGGCCACGTAGAGGCCGGGGATGGGCGCGCTTGCGGCGTCCAGGGCCTGGGCGTGCGGATTGGCGGCGATGCCGCAAGCCGTGCCAATGTCGCCGGGATAGACCTTGACGGCGTAATAGGGGCCCGCGCCCAGCGGCGTGAGGCAGGGGTTGGGTTCGTGTTCCGGATCGCCCAGGTAGCGGTTGTAGGCGGTCGATCCCTTGCCGAAGTCCGGATCCTGGCCCTGGGCCGCGTGGGCGTTGTAGCGTTGCACCGTGGCCTGCAGCGCATCGGCGGGCACGCCCAGCCGGGCGGCCAGCGCCGCCAGCGTGGCGCCTTGCAGCAGATAGCCTGCATCGATCAGATGCTGGCGCGGCCGGCCTCCCGGCAGCGCCAGGCCCAGGCCCCAGGCGTCGACGAAGCGCTGGTCGCAGATCAGGAAGGCGGGAATGCTGGGCGTCGTGTCATGGCTGCGGTACATGGCCTGCACGAACTCGTGGTACGAGGCCGATTCATTGACAAAGCGCTGGCCTGCGCCGTTCACGGCGATGAGACCCGGCTTGGCCCGGTCCCAAACCAGATGCGGGTAATGCAGGCGCTCGCCGTCCGCGGACACCAGCACGGAGATGGGCGCCCAGAACGCAGGGCTGGCGTGGCCAGTGCCCAGGGCCGCGCCGGCGGTTTCCGACAGGCGGATGCCGTCGCCCGTATTGTCCCTGGGCGACATGGACCAGAGACCGGTGGGCTGCGGATAGCTCTGCGAGCGGCGCTCCGGATCCCAGGGAAAGCCGCCCGTGGCCATCACCACGCCGCGCCGCGCGCGGATGTTCAGCGTCTTGCCGCCGCGTTGCACCGCCGCGCCCAGCACGCGGCCCGCCGTATCGCGATGCAGCGCCAGCGCCGGCGTGTCCAGCCAATACTCGATCCTGCGCGCCAGCAGGCCGTGGAATAGCTGCGCGGCCAACGCATTGCCCAGCAGCAGCCGCGTGCCGCGGTGATAGCCGCGCACGCGGTCGGCGGCATAGCGCAGCGCGAGCTTCATGCTGTGGCGCCAGGCCGCGTACGAGCGCGTGGCGCGCAGCAGATGGCGCACGTCGGTGATGTTGACCATCATGCCGCCCAGCACGGTGAACTCCTTCAGCGGATCGCGCAGCAAACGGAAGTCCCGGCCGAGCTTGCGGCCGTCGAATTCCAGCGGATCCAGCGACCGCCCGCCCATCGCGGCGCCGGGCAGGTCGGGGTAGTAATCGGGCGAGGCGGTGCGCGCGGCCAGATCCAGGATGCCGCGCGACACCAGGTAGTCCATCATGCGCGGGCCGGCTTCCAGATAGGCGCGCTTCATGTCGTCCGGCGCCGCCGCACCCACGGTCTGTTCCAGATAGGTCCAGACCTGATCGTAGCTGTCAGGATGGCCGGCGGCTTCCGTCTGCGCGTTCAGCGGTATCCACAGCGCGCCGCCGGAGATCGCGGTGGAGCCGCCGATGCGGCCGGTCTTTTCCACCAGCAGCACCTCCAGTCCTTCTTCCCGCGCCGTCAGCGCCGCGGCCATGCCGCCCGCGCCCGAGCCGACGACCAGCGCGTCGACTTCCTTGTCCCAAGTAATGCCTTCCATGCTGCCTATGCTCCCGATCCGCCCAGCGATTTGCCGCCGTCCACGAAGATGACCTGGCCAGTGATGAAGTCCATGTGCGGCGCGGCCAGGAAGGACACGGCATTGGCGATGTCTTGCGGCTGGCCCGCGCGGCCGGTGGGCTGCAGGGCCAGTTGGGCCGCGAGGCGTTCGGGCGTGAGGTTGCGCAAGAGCGGCGTGTCGATGAGGCCGGGGGCGATGGCATTCACCAGGATGCCGCGCGGCGCAAGCTCCATGGCCGAGGCTCGCGTGTAGCCGACCAGAGCCGCTTTCGAGGCCACGTAATGCGGGTGGTTCTTTGCGCCCAGGTAGGCGCGCGAGGCGATGTTGACGATCTTGGAGCCTGGCGCCATGTCGCGCGCGGCCTCTTGCGTCAAGCTTGCCACCGCCAGCAGGTTGACGTCGAAGGCGCGGCGGTAGTCGGCGCTGTCCACCTCGAAGAACTTGCGCTCATCGAACAGCCCCGCGTTGTTGACCAACGCCGTCAGCGGCGCGAGCGCGCGCGCCAGCGCGCGGGTGGCAGCTTCGTCCGTCAGATCCACCACCCTGTATTCCACGTCCAGCCCTTGCGCCCGCAGCGCCTCGGCTTCCTTCGCGGCGAGTTCTGCGTTGCGGTCGGCCATTACGACGCGAAAGCCGTCGCGCGCCAGCCGTTCCACGATCGCAAGGCCCATGCCGCTTGCGCCGCCCGTGACCAATGCCGTGCCCAGATTCATGATGATTCCCTATACGGCCAGATAGCCGCCGTCCACGGGCAGCACCACGCCGTTCACGTAGCTGGCCAGGTCCGAGGCCAGGAAAAGAACCGGGCCCACGATCTCGTCGGCCCGCCCCGCGCGCGCCATGGGGGCGCGCTGCATGTACCAATCCGTGCCCTGCGCCTGCGCGCGCTGGCCCGCCGTCATCTCGGTTTCCATCAGGCCGGGGGCGACGGCGTTCACGCGCACGCCATGCGGCGCCAGATCGCGCGCCAGCACCTCGGTGAAGGAGCGCACGCCGCCCTTGGACACCACGTAGCCCGCGGTCGAAATGCTGCAGCCGTAGGCCACGATGGAGCACAGGTTGACGATGGCGCCGCGCGTGGCCTTCAGCTGTTCGACGAAGGCGTGCGTGACGTTGAACGTGCCCTGCAGGTTCACGCTCATCAGGCGATCCCAGATCTCGGGCGTCCTGGGATCGTCGAAGGGCGCGCGCGCCGAAATTCCGGCGTTGTTGATCAGGATGTCCAGATTGCCGTGTTCGGTGGCGGACCGTTGCGCAAAGGCGCGCACGGCGGTGGCATCCGTCACGTCCAACACCGCGTCCGCGGCCTTGCCGCCTGCGGCTCGGATAGCTTGCACGGCGGCGGCGGCCAGTGCGGCGTCCACGTCGGCGACGATCACGGCCGCGCCCTGTCTGGCGAAGCCTTGCGCGATGGCCGCGCCCAGGCCGCGGCCCGCACCCGTCACGAGCACCCGCTTGTCTTGCATCGATATCATGGTCGGTCCTTTCGGCGCGCTAGGCGCCCAGATAGGCGCGCTGCACGCCTTCGTCGCTGGCGAGCGCGGCGGACTCGCCTTCCAGGGCGATTTCGCCGTTTTCCAGGATGTACGCGTAGCTGGACACCGACAGCGCCAGTTTCACGTTCTGCTCCACCAGCAGGATGGTGATGCCTTGCTCGCGGTTCAGCCGCAGCACGATGTCGAAGATCTGTTCGACCACCAGCGGCGACAGTCCCATGGACGGTTCGTCCAGCAGGATCATGCGCGGGCGCGCCATCATGGCGCGGCCCGTGGCCAGCATCTGCTGTTCACCGCCGGACAGCGTTGCGGCCTTTTGTTCGTAGCGTTCGCGCAGGCGCGGGAAGGTGTCGCACACCATGTCCAGGTCCCGCCGGACCTCGGCCCGGTCGGTGCGCAGGTAGGCGCCCATCTCCAGGTTTTCGCGCACGCTCATGTCGCGGAAGATTTCGCGGCCTTCCGGCACCTGCACGATGCCGCGCCCGACGATGGCGTCCGCCGCCAGCCGGTGTATGGGCTCGCCCGCAAAGCGCACGCTGCCCGCAGTGGGCGCCACCAGCCGCGAGATCACGTTGAGCGTGGTGGACTTGCCCGCGCCGTTGGCGCCCAGCAGCGCCACGATGGCGCCCTGCGGCACTTTCAGCGACACGTCCTGCAGGGCGCGGATATTGCCGTAGGCGGCCGATACCGCATCGACTTCAAGCAGATATTCAGCCACCGGCCGCTCCCTTGCCCAGATAGGCTTCGATCACCCGCGGGTTGCTGCGCACCTCCGCCGGCGAGCCTTCGGCGATCTTCTCGCCGAAGGACATGACGGTGATGCGATGCGAGATCGACATCACCAGCTGCATGACGTGCTCCACCAGCAGCACCGTGATGCCGTCGCGTTCGCAGAGTTCGGTCAGCAGGCGGTCCAGCGTTTCGATTTCGCGGTTGCGCAGGCCAGCCGCGGGCTCGTCCAGCAACAGCAGCTTGGGCGATATGGCCAGGGCGCGCGCCAGCTCCAGCATCTTCTGGCGGCCGAAGTCCAGGCTGCACGCCGGCGTGTCCAGGAAGTCGGCCAGCCCCACGCGTTCCAGCAGGTGCTCGACTCTCTCGCGCGTCTGCGCGGCGGCCGGGCGCAGCAGCTTGCCGGCGCTGTCGGCGCCGTGCGCATAGGTGCCCAGCAAGGCGTTCTCGCGCACGCTGAGCGCGCCGAAAAGTTCCAGGTTCTGGAAGGTTCGGGCCACGCCCAGTGCCGCCATTTCGTGCGGCTTCTTGCGCGTGATGTCCGCGCCGTCGAACTGGATGCTACCGCTGCTGGGGCGGTAGTAGCGCGAGATGCAGTTGAAGGTGGTGGACTTGCCCGCGCCGTTGGGGCCGATCAGCGCATGGATGCGGCCGCGCTCGACCTGCATGGACAGGCCGTTGATGGCGGTGAGGCCGCCGAACTTCACGGTCAGGCCCTGCACGTCCAGATAGGGATGGCTGCTCATGCCGCGCTCCTTTGGGTCGGTTTGGCCGCGGCCTTGCGTGTTGCGGACGGCAGCGGCGCGGCGGGTGCCGGCGCTCGTCCGCGCGCGCCGCGGCCAGCGAACAGGCCCTTGGGCGCGAACATCATGAAGCCCATCAGGATGACGCCGTAGATGATTTCCTGGAACGACAGCGCCTGGCGCAGCAGCTCGGAGATCAGGCCGAAGGCCAGGGCGCCCGCGATGGCGCCGCGCACTGAGCCTATGCCGCCGACCACCACCATCGTCAGGATCAGGATGGTGGTCTGGAAGCCCAGGCTTTCCGGGTGGATGAAGGAGGCAAAGGTCGTGTACATGCCGCCCGCGATGCCGGCATAGGCGGCCGAGAGCGTGAAAGCCGTGCGTTTGATGGCGTTGACGTTTACGCCCATGGCCTGGGCCGCCACGTCGCTTTCCCGCACCGCGCGGAAGGCCGAGCCCAGCTGCGAGCGGGACAGGGCGATGGTGGCCCACAGCAGCAGCGCGGCGATCAGCACTACGAAGGGATAGGCCTTTGCGTCCGACACCAGTTCGTAGCCGAACAGCGTGGCCGGCGAGATCCGGAAGCCGTTCGAACCGTTGGTGACCGATTGCCAGTTCAGGAATACCCACTGCATCGCCTCGCCGAAGGCGAAGGTGGACAGCGCCAGGTAGATGTCGCGCATGCGCAGCGCCAGCGCGCCGATCACGTAGCCCAGCGCGGCTGCCAGCAGCCCGCCCGCGATGATGGAAATGAAGAAGGGCGGATGCCACAGGTTGTTGATGAGGCCGGCGGTATAGATGCCCACGCCGTAGAACGCGGCGTGCGACAGCGCGAACTGCCCGGTTTCGCCGATGACCAGGTGCAGGCCCAGCGCCAGCACCACGAACACCATCAGCAGGTTCACCACATAGATGACATAGCCGCTGGCCGCGAAAGGCAGGATCGCCAGTACGACGGCCATCAGCGCCAGCAGCGCATGGTCGATTTTCTTGCTCATACTTTCTTCACCTGCAGTTTGCCGCCCAAGAGCCCTTGCGGACGCAGCAGCAGCACGACCATGATGGCCACGAAGGGTGCGACCACGATGGCATTGGTAGAAATGAACAGCCCCACCAGGTTCTCGGCCACGCCGATCACGAAGCCGCCCACCACCGCGCCGGGCAGGCTGGTGATGCCGCCGACGATGGCCGCGGCGTAGGCCAGGATGGCGATGTGGCCGATGTCGGGGGTGATCAGGATCTTGGGCGTGATGAGCAGCGCCGCGATCGCCGAGATCAGTCCGGCCAGCGCCCACACCAGCATGCGGATGCGGGTCAGGTTCACGCCCACCAGCCGGGCGGCCTTGGGATTCATGCCCACCGCACGCATGGCGCGCCCGACCCGGGTGTAGCTGAACATGCAAAAGAGCAGCAGCATCACCGCTATGGCGACCGCGAAGATCACCAGGTCCAGCTGGGTCAGTACCGCGTCGCCGATGAGGATGGCGTCGGTCGAGGCCAGCGGCGGCAGCGAACGCGGCGTGTCGCCCAGGCCGGTCTGGCGCACCAGGCCTTTCAGCGCATAGGCCAGGCCCAGCGTGGCGATCACCATCTGCACGCCCACGCCCTTGGAGGCGATGACGCGCTCCATGACGACGCGCTGGAACAGGCCCGACAGGACGGCCACGGCGACGAGCGTGATGGGAATGACGACGAGGTAGGGCCAGCCCATCACCAGGGTGAGGAACAGGGCGATGTAGCCGCCGACCATGAAGATCTCGCCCTGGGCGAAATTGGGCACGTCGGTGGTTTTGAAAATGATCACTACGGCGACCGCCAGCAACGCGTAAACGCTGCCTGTCACCAGTCCCGACAGCACCCCCTGCTGCAGGAACAGCCAGATATCGGCAAAGCTCATGATGTTCTCCGGCAGCCCGCACGCTGCTGCGCCAGCGTGCGGGCCAGGCCCATGGCGGGCCGCTGGTTTACTTCTGGTATTGCCAGACGCTCTTGAAGGCGCCGGGCACGAGCGACATGTTGGTGCCGTCGAATTTGATGTAGATGGCGGACTCCTGGGCTGCGCGGTCGTTCGGGCCGAACTCGATCGGGCCGGCCATGACGCCGGAGTCGAACTTCATGGTTTCCAGCGCCTGCAACACCTTCTCGCGGGTGGGCTGGGGGCCGGCGGCTTTCAGCGCATTGACCACCGCCATGGCCGGCGGCAGGCCATAGGGCATATAGGTCTGCGGGTGGCCCGGCTTGGCGGCCAGGTCGGGGTAGGCCTGCTTGTACATGTCGTAGATCCAGGTCAGCTTGGAGCCGCCAGGTACGTCGGACAGCACTTCCTGGATGTAGACGTTCTTGAAGGCGTCCTTGTTGCCCACGTTCTCGACCAGCTGCTTCAGGTCGGCCGTGCCGTTCACTGCCAGCACGATGGGCTTGTTCCAGCCCAGCTCCTGCGCCTTCTTGATGATGAGCGCGGCGGGGCGGGCATAGGTGGTTAGCAGCAACACGTCGGCGTTGGCAGCACGGATTTTCAGCATGGGCGCGGTGACGTCGGTGATATTCGGGTTCACCGACTGGACTTGCAGCGTCGCGTCGCCCAGTTGCTTGATCTGGGCCTGCGCGGCCTCCAGGTTCCAGCCGCCGTAGGCGTCGTCATGGTTGATGTAGCCGATCTTCTTGGCCTTGAGCTGTTCCGCGGCGAACTGCACCATCGAGCCGCCCACGGCATGCTGGGAAATGGAGAAGGCGCCATAGATGTACTTGGACGGCGGATAGAGCGCGCCGTCGCCCGAGGCGTTGAGCATGACCAGCGGCACCTTTTCGCGCTCGATGTACTCGCGCGAGGCCACCACCGCGGCCGAGCAGGAGCCGCCGTTCAGCAGGAACACCTTGTCCTGTTCGTTCAGCTTCTTCACCGCGGCGACCAGGTCATTGGCGTTGCAGCGGTCGTCCTCGATCACCAGCTCGATTTGCCGGCCGTGCACGCCGCCCTCCTTGTTGACCTTGGCGTACCACATCTTGGCGGCGTTCAGCACGTCAAAACCATAGGCCATGCCGCTGCCTGACAGCGGCGCGAAGAGGCCGATCTTGATGGTCTTGTCGGTGATGCCCGGCTCCTGCTGCGCCTGCGCGCCCGTGCTCAGCGCCCATGCGCATAGCGCGGCGGCGGCTGCGTAGCGACTGCTTTTCTTCATCTTTGTCTCCCGTTCTTTTTGATGCGCGCCTTTGTTGGTGGACGGCGCTTTGCTGCGTTGCCGGCCTGGCCGCCGGAATGCCTTACTGCATGCGGTAGCCGCCATTGACGTCGATGACGCTGCCGGTGATGTAGCCGGCTTCCTCGGATGTCAGGAAGCGCACGGCGGCGGCCACCTCGTCCGCGGTGCCGATGCGGCCCAGCGGAATGGCTTGCGCAGCGGCGGCCAGCGCGCCGCTGCTGGTGACGGTGCTGCGCAGCATGTCGGTGTCGATGAGGCCCGGCGCGATGCCGTTGACCGTGACGCCCAGGTGAGCGGATTCGCGCGCCATGGCCTTGGTCAGGCCCAGCACCGCGGACTTGGCCGCGATGTACGAGGCGCTGGAGCGGTAGCCGCCCAGCTGCGCCGCGACAGAGGTGAACGTGACGATGCGGCCGTGCGCCAGCGGCGCGGCCTCGCGCCGGCGCAGGTAGGCGCGGCCGCACAGGAACACGCCGCGGGCGTTGACGGCGAAGCTGCGTTCCCAGATGTCCAGGGAGGTGTCCTTGATGAGCGGGCGTTCGCCGTCTTCCTGGAACAGCAGCAGCCCGGCGGCGCTGACGAGCACGGCGATGGGGCCGTGCCGCGCTTCGATCTGTTCGAACGCGTTTTCGACCGAGTTCTCGTCGCTGACGTCGAAGGCATGCGAGGCGTGCGGCGCGCCCAGCTCCTCGGCCACGCGGCGGGCGCGCCCGGCGTCCACGTCCGAGACCACGACGCGGAATCCGGCGCTGGCCAGTTCATGGCAGACGCGGGCGCCTATGCCGCCGCCGCCGCCCGTGACGAGCGCAAGACGGGGAGCCGGACCCGTGCCGGCCGGCGTGGATACATTGGACATGCTGTCTCCTGGTAGCGTGCCGTCCGCCTAGGGGAGGCGCGGCCGCTGGTTTGAATTTTTTGCGATTATGTATACATGATGAAGTGGCAGGTATAGGGGCTTACCCTGGTTTCTGTTTGATTTACATCGTGTTTTACGGAGATGCTAGGAAATCCAATGCGGCGGATGACGTCACATGTATTCTTCATGTATACAATGCGGCTATGGACACGCTATCTCAACACGTTACCGACACGCTGCGGGACTGGGTGCTGCACGGCAAGTTCAGCCCCGGCGCCCGCCTGGAAGAAATCCCGTTGGCGGAAAAACTGGGGGTGTCGCGCACGCCGGTGCGCGCGGCGCTGGCCACGCTGGGCAATGAGGGTTTGCTGGAACATCTGCCCAAGCGCGGCTACACGGTGCGCGCTTATGACATCGGTGAAATCGTGGCGGCCTATGAGGTGCGCGCGGCGCTGGAAGGGCTGGCCTGTCGCCAGGCGGCCCTGCGGGGGCTATCGAACGATGCCGTCGCGGTGCTGAAGAACTGCCTGGACGAAGGGGACCGGATCCTGGGCAAGGGCGTCTTGCTGGCCGAGGACCATCTGCCGTACCAGCAGGTGAACATCACCTTGCACAACGGCATCCTGGAAGCGGCGGGCAATCCCTGGGTGCGGCGGTTCGCGACGCAGGCGCAGGCCATCCCCTACGCCTCGGACCGGATCATCCTGTGGGAAGACCACGGGATCATTCTGAGATCGCATGACGACCATCATCGCATCGTCAATGCGATCATCGCCCGCGACGGTGCGCGGGCCGAGGATCTGATGCGCGAGCACGTGTATTACGCGGGCATCATCCTGAAGAACAACTACGAAAGGCTGGCGCAGGCGTACCGGGTGTAGGCGGGCGCTCACACGGCCAGATAGCCGCCGTCCACGGGCAGCACCACGCCGTTCACGTAGCTGGCCAGGTCCGAGGCCAGGAACAGAACCGGGCCGACGATTTCGTCGGCCTGCCCGGCGCGCGCCAGCGGGGCGCGCTGCGTGAACCAGTCGGTAGCGTGGGGGCGCGAGCGCTGGCCCGCTGTCATCTCGGTTTCCATCAGGCCCGGCGCGACGGCGTTCACGCGCACGCCATGCGGGGCCAGGTCGCGCGCCAGCACCTCGGTGAACGAGCGCACCCCGCCCTTGGAGACCACGTAGCTCGCAGGCGCGGTGCCGCAGCCATAGGCCACGACGGAGCACAGGTTGACGATGACGCCGCGCGCGGTCTTCAGCTGCTCGACGAAGGCGTGCGTGACATTGAAGATGCCTTGCAGGTTCACGCTCATCACGCGCTCCCAGGTCTCGGGCGTTTTCGGGTCGTCGAAGACCTCGGCGGCGCCGATGCCGGCGTTGTTGACCAGGATGTCCAGATTGCCGTGTTCGGCGGCGGACCGCCCCGCGAAGGCGCGGACGGCGGCGGCATCGGCCACGTCCAGCACGGCGTCGGTGGCCTTGCCGCTCGTGTCGCGGATGGCCTGCGCGGTGGCCGCGGCCAGCTCCGCACTGACATCGGTCACGATCACGGTCGCGCCTTGGCGCGCAAAACCCTGCGCGATGGCCGCACCCAGGCCGCGGCCGGCGCCCGTAACAAGGACCCGCTTGTCTTGCATCGATATCATGATCAGTCCCTTCGACGCCTCAGGCGCCCGGATTAGTGTGGAAATTCAAAAGGTTGCATGCATGCTTCATTCCGAACCGGATTTGAGAGACCAGAGGCCACCTAACCCTGATTCTATTTTTACAGACGAATGTCGTCCGTAATTATGCCCGATTGATCTTTTCCCGTCGACGCAAATGGTTCAGCAACTTGCTCGCGCCTATGGCATCGGTGAAGTCTTGGGGGGGAGTGCGGGCGGCGCGGGAAGGGCTGGCTGCCGCCAGGCGGCTTTGCGCGGGCGATCGAACGACGCTCTGTCGCGGGTGTGGAAGAACAACGGCAAAAGGCTGGCGCAGGCGTGCCGGGTGTGAGGCAAGCCTGCGGCCCAAGCCTATCCGGCCATGCTTAGCCGGCCGTGGGATCCTCGAGGCAGGGCTTGAATTCGCCGCTGGCGGGGTCGCGCAGGTACAGCAGGCCGGTGGCCACGCCGAAGTAGGTGCCGTGCAATTCCAGTTCGCCCTTTTCCACGCGGCGGCGGATGGACGGGAAGGTCATCAGGTTGTTCAGGCTGTGCTCGACCACGGCCAGTTCCAGACGCTTCAGGTTGGCCTGGCGGTCGCCGGTTCCCGGGCCCAGGCGTTCGGCCACGGGTTCGATCTGCGACATCCACTTGCCGATGAAATCGCCCTTGCTCAGGGGCTTGGCGTCGTCGAAGAAGGAGCGGATGCCACCGCAGGAAGCGTGGCCCAGCACCACGATGTGCTTGACGTTCAGGCCGTTGACCGCGAATTCGATCGCGGCGCTGGTGCCGTGGTACGAGGATTCCGAGTCGGGCTCACAGGGCGGGACCAGATTCGCGACGTTGCGCACGACGAACATCTCGCCGGGGCCGGCGTCGAAGATGACTTCAGGCGAGACGCGCGAATCGCAGCACCCGATGATCAGGATTTCCGGGTTTTGTCCCGATTCGGCCAGCTTTTGGTATCGGCTGCTTTCCGAAGGGAAACGGCCCCCCAGGAAAGATTGATAGCCTTCGGTGAGTCTTTTTGGAAACATGATCTTTTCTTCCTCGTAGCTGAAGCCAGGCTTGCTGGCGCGTCGGCGCACGCAACAAGGGGCTTCGTGTGGAAGCCCCTTTTATTGAGTCGACAAACCGAATTTTCCCATACTTGACCTTGCGCCATGCTGTCTAGACCCTGTGGTAATCAGGGTTTTTTCCGGCAGGCAGGCCGTAACGGGCGCCTAGCGGGCGTCGACGCCCAGCGCGGTGACGCGGGTGAACTGCAGCGGCGTGACGGCCCGGATCTGCTTGATCTGGCCGGGGGCCAGCGGGCCGACGACGTCGTCACGCACTCGGCCGATTTCGCGGTCTTGCGCGTCGTACAGCACGAAGGTCAGCATGGCGCTGTTGATGTGGCGCGCGGACTGGTTGGATAGCAGGCCAGTGATGGCCGACACGTTCTGGTTGACGTCGCGCACGGCCTGGACGTTGCCCAGCGTGACGCCGTAGACCAGGCTCTGCGCGCCGGCGGCGCCGGACAGGCCGGCAAGCAGCGCGAACGAAGCAAGGGCAAGTCTCATCTTGGTCTCCTGTGCAGCCGCGGAGTCGGACGCCGTTTGGGCCCGCAGGGCGGTCATTGCCTCCTCTACGTCTGGGGGCATGCTTATCTCACACCTTTCCCGTCCTGTACACAACGGGGCAAAGGGATGAATGGGTAACAGGGTGCTTGGATTGGTCGCAAATTCGCCTGCGTGGATGGCGCGTCCAAGGGCGAAGATGCGCGTGGTTTCAGGGGCATGTAAGGCCTTGGCGATTCTTGACTTTCCGCACTCTTGCGCAGGGTTCGGGTTTGTTCGATCATGACCGGGCCGGCGATTGGGCCGGTGGATCGTGCGGCCCGCCTTTGCGACTGAATCCAGGCGCGCGGGCGCCAAGGGAGGAACCCATGCTTTCCCGTACCAGCCAGTTGGCCTCGGCCTTTCTGTTGACCGCTTGTTTCGCCGGCGCAGCCCTTGCCCAGACGCCCGCAGCTCCCGCCACCGCCAAGACGCCCACGCCGCAGCAGCAGCGCATGGCCGACTGCAACAAGTCCGCGGAAGGCAAGAAGGGCGACGACCGCAAGACCTACATGAGCAGCTGCCTGAAAGGCGAAACCGCCGCGCCCGCCAAGGAACTCACGCCGCAGCAGCAGAAGATGAAGGACTGCAACGCCAAGGCCACCTCGCAGCAGCTGACCGGCGACAAGCGCAAGACGTTCATGAGCACCTGCCTGAAAGGCTAGTGCCGACGTAGACGGTCATCCCGCCAAGAAAAATCGCCAGCCCTTGAAACCGGCTGGCGATTTTCTTGGCATGCAGCGCTTCTCAGCCGCCAGAACGTCCCGGTCCCTGCAAACGCCCCAGCACGCCTTCCAGCGCCAGCCCGACCGCCAGCACCTTGCGGTCTTCGTTCGGCAAACCGTCGACTTCCACTCCCACCGGCAGTCCGTCCGAGGACAAGCCGGCGGGCAGGCTCAGCCCTGGCAAGCCGGCATTGCTGCCGGGATCGACGTTGCGCGCAAGGCGGCCGAAGCTCTCGAAGCTGCTGGCCTCGGGCGTGGCGGCCATCGGCGGGATCGGCACGGTGGGAAACAGCAGGCCGTCCAGCGCATGGTCCTGGAACGCGCGGCGGTACACGCCGATGAGTTCGTCGCGGTGCGTCGCCATGGCGCGTTCATAGAGCGGCTGCAGCGGCAGCACTTCGCCCGTGGGTAGAGGCAGCACGCCCGGCACGATCAGGCCGTCGAAGATCCCTTTGACGTCCGGGCTGGATATCTGCGCCACCACCTGCTCAAAGCTGAGGCCGGTGCCGTAGCGGCTGAGATAGTCCGTCAGGTCGCCCTTCTGTTCGTACAGGCAGACCGGCATGCCTACCGCGGCGTTGCTGGCTTCCAGACCCGGCATGTCCAGGTTGATCAGTTGCACGCCGGCCGCGCGCAGCTTGGCCAGCGCGGCATCCATGACGGCTTGCACCTGTGGGTCCAGGTCTTTCCAGAAATAGCCGCACAGGCCCAGGCGCATGCCTGCAAGCGGCAGGGCCGACAAGGGCTGCCGGTCGCCTGTCAGCACGGCGTCCAGCAGCACGATGTCGTCCATGCTGTTGGCGATGGGCCCTGGCGTGTCGCGGGTATGCGAGATCGGCGTGATGCCCGCGCCGTCGTAACGGCCCACCGAAGGGCGAAAGCCCACCGCGCCGTTCAGTGCCGCCGGCAGGCGTACCGAGGCGCCCGTGTCCGTGCCCAACGCGGCCGGCGCCAGGCGCGCGCCGACCGCCGCGCCGCTGCCCGAGGACGAGCCGCCGGCGATCAGGCGGGCGTCGTAGGCGTTGCGCGTGCCTTCGCCGTGGGCGCCCGGGAAGGCGGTGTTGTAGCCCGACACGCCGAACGCCAGTTCGTGCATATTGGTCTTGCCCACGATGACGGCGCCCGCCTCGCGCAGGCGGCGCACCACCGGTGCGTCCTTGGCCGGACGGAAATCCTTTAAAGCGGGCGTGCCCGCCGTGTTGGGCAGGCCGGCAACGTGGATGTTGTCCTTGATGGCGATGGGCACGCCGGCCAGCGGCAGCGCGGCCAGGTCTTCCTGGCCACGGGCCGCGTCGCGGGCGCGGGCCTGGGCCAGCGCGCCCTCGCGGTCCACGGTGATGAAGGCGTTGAGATCCTGGCGGGCCGCGATGCGGTCCAGGCAGGCCTGGGTCAGCGCAACACTGGTAAGGCGGCCTTGCCGGATCAGGGCCGCGGCCTCGGTGACGGTCAGGTCCGCCGCGGATGCGGCGGACAACGGCTGTTTGGACGTATCGGACATGGCGCTTCCTTGCCTGTGCGGGATTCTGTCGAACCCGTACCTATACAGGTCGAAGCGGACGCTGTCGAGCGTCAGCCCGGCTTCCTCACCACGAGGGTCGCCGTGTCGCTGGTGAAGGATGCATCGTCCTGCACCTCGAAGTGCGCGCGCACCACGTCCGGCGCGATGCCGAACATGTGGCGCAGCGCCGCCACCAGCGTGTCCGGGGTGCGCATGCGCGTGACCCAGGACTGGAACTCCAGCGGCAGGCGGCGCGGCGTCAGGCCCTGCAGGGTGAAGCCGGCCTCGGTCAGCATCCGGGTCCACTCGGCGACCGAGTAGTCGCGCACGTGCGAGGTGTCGCGCAGCACTTCGATGGTCTGCAGCCAGGTGTCCAGCAGCGGCTCGCCCGGCGACACCACGTCGGCGAATACGGCGATGCCGCCCGGCTTCAGGACGCGGAAGGCTTCGCGCAGGCCGCGCCCGGCGTCCTGCCAGTGATGGGTGGAATAGCGCGACATCACCAGGTCGAACTCGCCGTCGCCGAAGGGCAGATACTCCGCTTTGCCTTGCCGGGTGGCCAGATTGGCCAGTCCGCGCTTGGCGGCCTCGCCGGCGACCACGTCCAGCATCTGTTGCGACAGGTCGTAGGCGGTGACGTGTTTGACCTGCGGCGCCACGTGAAAGCTCACGTGGCCGCCGCCACAGCCCAGATCCAGCAGCCGGGCTTCGGGATGCTGCGCGGCGATGCCGGCCATCTGCAGCAGGTCTTCGCCCTGGGCGTGTACGGCGCTGGTCAGATAGGCGGTCGCGCGCGGGCTGAATTGGCGGTCGACGGCGGCGTCATGGGTACTGGCGGTCATGGGAATCCTTGGGTGGCTGGGGCCGATGCGGAAAGCGTTTGGAAGTGGCGGCCCAGGCGCTAAGATAGGCGGCCGCCCATACACGTACAAGTCCATTGCTCATCCTGGTATGACTACTTCCCCCCAGACCGGCGTTGCCGGCCACGAAGGCTCCCCCCTGCGCCGTCAGGCGCTGGGCGAATTCGTGCGCAGCGCCCGCTCCCGCATCACGCCCCAGATGGCCGGCCTGCCCGAAGGCATGCGCCGCCGCACTCCCGGCCTGCGGCGCGAGGAAGTCGCCCAGCTTTGCGGCATCAGCGTCACCTGGTACACCTGGATCGAACAGGGACGGGAAGTGTCGGTATCGCCCTCGGTCTGGTCGCGCATCGCGGGCGTGCTGCAACTGGCCCGCGCCGAACGCGCCTATCTGTTCGACCTGGCCGATTGCGCCGACCCGCAGCACGGGCGCGACGATGCCGGCGCGCCTGGACCCTTGCAGGAATGCGTGAACGCGATCGATGCGCCAGCCTATGTGCTGGACCGCGCCTGGAATGTGTTGGCCTATAACGAGCCGCTGCGCGATCTATTCGACAACTGGCCGGCGCGCGACCCCGAGCCCAATCTGCTGCGCTACATCTTCCTGGACCCCGCCGCGCGCGAGCTGGTGGTGGACTGGGACCAGCGCGCCCGCCGCGTGGTGGCGGAATTCCGCGCCGACGCCGGCGCGCACCTGGACGAATCGGCCGTGCTGGCGCTGCTGGACAGCCTGAACCGGCAAAGCCCAGTGTTTGCCCACTGGTGGACGCGCCACGCCGTGGTGGAGCGCGAAGGCGGCCTGCGCGAATTCCAGCATCCGGTCCGCGGCAAGCTGGCCTATCAGCAGATCACGTTCCGGCTGGCGACGCATCCGGATTTGAAGCTGGTGATGCTGTTGGGCGGGGGCGCGTAGCCTGGCAGCCAGTCAGACCGCGCTTATTTCACCAGGCCGTTTGCCGTCAGATAGCGGATCAGGAATTCTCCGTGGCCTTCGATGTCGCGGCGAATTTCGCGCACCACGGCTTCCGTATCGCCAGTTTCCAGGCCCGCAATGATGCCCTCATGCGGATGCCCGTCAGGCAGGACCGGGAAGGGCGGGGTGTACAGGTACGACAGATACGACGCCGTCTGTACCCACAGGTTTTCGATCATGAACAGTAGGTGAGGCATCTGCGCCGCGGAGTACAGCGCGAAGTGGAAATCGAAGTTGCGCGCCAGCACGGGAGCCATGAGCTGCTGTTGGCGGCTTGCCATCAGGCTGGCGTGTATGTCCCGCAACTCGGCGATCAGCGCCGGCGTGGCATGAGGCACAGCGCGGCGCGCCGCAAAGCATTCAAGTTCCAGGCGGATGCTGCGCAGCTCCTGCAGTTGCGCCACGGTCAGTTCGGGTACCTTGACGGATTTGCCGGGGCTGAGCGCCAGCGCCCGCTCCGAGACGAGCTGCAGCAGCGCTTCGCGCACGGGAGTCTGGCTGACACCCAGGGTGTCGGTGATGGAGCGCAAGGTGATGGTGTCGCCGGGGCGCAACTCGCCCATCATGATCTTCTGCTTGATTTCACGATAAATGCGGGCGGTCATGTTTTCCCGCTGCATCGGCGCCAAATTGATCGTCATCCTGTGTTCCTGGTCGGCCGGGCCGCGAAGTTCCGTGCGAGGTCACCCGCACGCCTGGATTTTACCGGGCCCAGTCTCGCGTTTTACATTTTATAAAAAATAAAATTATTGACCGCCGCATTTTGGGTGGTCTATATTTTATAAAATATAAAAAAGGAGACGAAATGTCTGTGCTGCACCCCCTGGCCGCACCCGGCCTGACCCAACAAGGCACCGTGGCCCACCTGATTGCAGGGGCACTGATCCGCCATGGCGTGACGCATGTATTCGGCCAAAGCCTGCCCAGCATGCTGCATTTGGCCTGCGAGGAATTGGGCCTGACCCAGGTCGCCTATCGCAGCGAGAATGCGGGCGGCTACATGGCCGACGCATACGCCCGCATTACCGGTAAGCCCGCTATCGTCACGGCCCAGAACGGCCCTGCAGCCACCTTGCTGGTGCCGCCGCTAGCCGAAGCGCTCAAAGTGTCCATTCCGGTGATTGCACTGGTGCAGGACGTCAACCGCGATCAGACCGACAAGAACGCCTTCCAGGAGTTCGACCATATCGGTTTGTTCTCGTCCTGCACCAAATGGGTACGGCGCGTGACCGAGGCGTCGCGGGTCGAGGACTACGTGGACCAGGCTTTCGCCATAGCCTGCTCGGGCCGGCCGGGTCCGGTCGCGCTGATGCTGCCGGCCGACCTGCTCAACGAAGCCGCGGCCGCCACGCAGCGCCAGGCGAACCTGGGCCGCTTTCCCTTGGACCGCAACGTCGCCGCCGATGAGGCGATCCAGGCCGCCGCCGACCTGCTGGCCGGGGCGCAGCGGCCGGTGGTCATCGCCGGTGGCGGCGTGCATGTTTCCGGCGCCTGCCAGGCCCTGGCCGCGTTGCAGGAATCCGCGCACTTGCCGGTGGGTACGACCGTGATGGGCAAGGGCGGCGTCGACGAGCGGCATCCGCTTTCCCTGGGCGTGGTTGGATACTTCATGGGCCCCTACGGCGCCAGCCGCGACTTGCGTCCGTTGATCGCGGACGCCGACGTGGTGCTGCTGGTGGGTTCGCGCACCAACCAGAACGCCACCGACTCCTGGAAGCTCTATCCCAGGAACGCCCGCTACATCCATATCGATGTGGACGGCGCCGAGATCGGCCGCAACTACGAAGCCTTGCGCCTAGCGGGTGACGCGCGGGAAACCCTCCTGGCCTTGCACCGCGCGCTTGCCAGCCGCGATTTGTCGGCAGCGCAATCGCGCCGCGCAGGACTCGAGGCCGCCATCCTGGCGGGCCGCGCCTCTTCGTGGGAGGCGTCGCGCGCGGTCCGCCTGTCGGACCAGCAGCCGATCCGCCCCGAACGCCTGCTGGAGGAAATCCGGCAGGATGTGGACCAGGACACGATCGTGGTCGCGGATGCCAGCTATTCGTCGATCTGGATCGCCAACTACCTGACCTCGCTGGCGCCGGGCATGCGCTTCCTGACGCCGCGAGGCCTGGCCGGCCTGGGCTGGGGCTTTCCGATGGCGATGGGCGCCAAGGTCGCGCGGCCGGACGCGCATGTGGTCTGCGTGGTGGGCGATGGCGGCTTCGGCCACGTCTGGTCGGAGCTGGAAACCGCAAGGCGCATGGGCATCAAGGTCACGCTGGTGGTGATCAACAACGGCATCCTGGGCTTCCAGAAGCACGCCGAGAACGTGAAATTCGGCGCCCATACTTCCGCAGTGCATTTCCATCCCGTGGATCACGCCGCCGTCGCGCGGGCAGCAGGCTGCCTGGGCGTGCGCGTCGAGGCGCCGTCCGATCTGGCGGGTGCGCTGCGAGAGGCTCGCCGTGCAGAACTGACCACCTTGATCGAGGTCATGTGCGACGAAAACGCTTTTCCTCCCATCACCTTCTTCACGGCGGGGCAGGCATGAAAAAAGATCCGAGCAAAGTGGCGCTGGTGACAGGCGCGGGACGCGGCATCGGCCTGGAGGTCGTGCGTCAACTGCTAGCCAAGGGCTACCGCGTCATGGCGGTCAGCCGCGAAGGCGTCGACGACCAAAAATTGGGAGGCCCCTCTGCCCGGCTGCGCACCGAGCGCGCCGATGTCACGGACTACGCCGCCATGCAGGCGCTGCTTGATAGCGTGCGCGCGACCTGGGGGCCGGTGTCGGTGCTGATGAACAACGCCGGCATTTCGCCCAAGCAGGCCAATGGCAATTCCTCGGGCATCCTGGACATCAGTCCCGAGGAATGGGAATCCGTGTTGCAGGTCAATCTCACGTCCATCCTGCGGCTGTGCCAGATGGTGCTGCCCGCCATGCGAGATCAGGAGTGGGGGCGCATCGTCAACGTATCTTCGCTGGCTGGCCGGGCCAAATCGCTGGTGGCGGGCGGCAGCTACATGGCGTCCAAGGCGGGCGTGCTGGGTTTGACCCGCGCGATCGCCGCGGAGATGGGGCCTCACGGTATCACCGCCAATGCGATCACGCCGGGCCGCATTCTGACCGAGATGGCGCAGCAGGCCGCGCCCTCGGTGAACGAAAACTACGCGGCGCAGATCCCAGCGCGCCGCCTGGGCACTCCCGAGGAGGTGGCCGCGGCCATGGTTTTCCTGGCCGCGGAAGAGGCCGGATTCATCAACGGCGCCATCCTCGACATCAATGGCGGCTTCTACATGCCGTGAACAGGCAGCCGCACGCACAAAAAACCAACAGGAGACAAGCATGAAAGGAGCAACATTGCTGGCGGCGGTTGCCGCCGCCGCCGCGCTGTGCGCGGCGGCACCGGCCCAGGCATGGCCGGACAAGGAAGTCACGCTGACCGTCAACTACGGGGCTGGCGGCAACACCGACGTCGCCAGCCGCGAGCTGGCGCGCGCGATGGAAGCGGACCTGGGCCGCTCTGTGGTGGTCTTCAACCGTCCTGGGGCGCTGGGCACCATCGGTCCGGCCTACGTGGCCAAGCAGCCGGCCGACGGCTATAACGTGGGCGTGGTGACGCTGTCGTCCATCGCCATCATGCCGCACCTGATGACGATTCCCTACGCTGCCCGCGATTTCGACTTCATCGCGGCTTACGGCCGCTACCGTTACGGCGTGGTGGTGCGGGCGGATTCTCCGTACAAGAGTGTTGCGGATCTGGTCGCGGCGGCCAAGCAAAGCCCGGGCATATTCTTCGGTGCGCCGTCCGCGCCCAATAATCTGGCCATGTTCGACCTGGGGCGGGTCACAGGCGCCAAGTTCGAGCAGGTGTCGTACAAGTCCGGCAGCGAGACGGTCTCGGCCCTATTGGGCAAACAGGTCGACGTCATCGTCCAGAACCCGTCGGACGTGACCAGCTACATCCAGTCAGGCCGCCTGCGCCTGCTGGCGTCCGCGAGCCCGATCCGCTGGCCCGAGTTTCCCGACGTGCCCACCTTGAAAGAGGCCGGTTATGACGTCGAGATCGATTCCTGGCTGGGCCTCGCGGTGCCCAAGGGCACGCCAGAGTCTGTGCGGACGCGGCTGGAGCAGTCGGCGAAAACGGCGGTCGCCTCCGACCGCCTGCAGCAGACCTACAAGCAGCTGGGCGTGGATCCAGTTTGGCTGTCCGGGCAGGACTACGCCAAGATGGTCGGCACTACCTACGAGCAGATGGGGCGAGCCATCAAGGCGGCGAACCTGCCGCGCATGACCAACTGAGCGGCCTGCGCTGCCGCCGCTCAAATCCTGAACAAGCTGTCCTGCATCCCCGCGTCGACCAACCCCTGCAGCAGTTTCTTCACCGGCGCCGGCAGCGCCACCGACGCCAGTTCAGCCGCCGGCACCCAGCGCTCGGGTCTTGCGGACTGGCGCAGGCCAGCCATGCGCACCGGCACCAGCCAGGGCCGGATGTGCAGGCGGTAGTGCGTGAAGGTGTGGGCGAAGGCGGCCAGCTCGAAGCGCTGCTCGGGCTCCAGGCCCAGCGCGCGCGAGGCGCTGTCCGGATCTTGCGACACGTCGAACTCGGGCAGGCTCCACAGGCCGCCCCAGATGCCGGGTTCGGGCCGCTGCTGCAGCAGGAAGGCGCCTTCGTGCCGCAGGACCAACATACAGGTCTCGCGTTCGGGGATTGCCTTGCGCGCCTTGGGCGTGGGCAGTTCGGCCTGGCGGCCTTCGCGCTTGGCCACGCAGCTGTCCGCCACGGGGCAGGATTCGCAGGCGGGCTTGCCGCGCGTGCATAGCGTGGCGCCCAGGTCCATCAGTCCCTGCGTGTAGGCGGCCATGTCCAGGCCGGGCGCGGCTTCGACCTGCGCATCCGCCAACGCCCACAGTTTTTGTTCGACTTCGCGCTTGGTGGGATCCCCGGCGATGCCGAACTGCCGCGTGAATACGCGCTTGACGTTGCCGTCCAGGATGGGCGAGCGCTCGCCGTAGGCGAACGCGGCGATGGCGGCCGCGGTGGACCGGCCGATGCCGGGCAGCGTGGCGATGGCTTCGGCCGTGGGCGGGAAGCGTCCGCCCCAGTCGCGCGCGATCTCCTGCGCGCAGCGATGCAGATTGCGCGCGCGGGCGTAATAGCCCAGTCCGGCCCAGTAGGGCATCACGTCCTCCTGCGCGGCCGCGGCCAGCGCGGCCACGTCCGGGAAGCGCTGCAGGAAGCGTTCGTAATAGGGGATGACCGTCGCCACCTGCGTCTGCTGCAGCATGATCTCGGAGAGCCAGATGCGGTAAGGATCCCGGGTGTTTTGCCAGGGGAGATCGTGGCGGCCGTGGCGGCGCTGCCAGTCGACGATACGAGGGGCGAAGTCCATGGCGGCAATTATCGCATCGCCCTATTGCCGGGGGTGGGGCGACCGGTTACAACCAGTGGAAACAGAAGCGCGCCAGCGCCCGCAATTCACGTCCCTTGCTCGCCCGCGTGCGCTTCAAGAGGGTGTCGCGCGTAGCCGGCCGGGGTTCCTGGATCCCTTGGAGTCGACATGAACGCTCCTGTTTCGCCTGCCTTGCGTGCCGCGCTTGAATCCGTCCAACTGGACGACAAGTACACCCTGGAATCCGGGCGCGCCTGGATGAGCGGCATCCACGCCCTGGTCCGCCTGCCCATGATGCAGCGCGTGCGCGATGCGCGCGCCGGCCTGAACACGGCAGGCTTCGTGTCCGGTTATCGCGGCTCTCCGTTGGGCGGCGTGGACCAGAACATGTGGAAGGCGGCCAAGTACCTGAAGGCCCATCACGTCGAGTTCCAGCCCGGCATCAACGAAGACCTGGCCGCGACCGCGGTGTGGGGCTCGCAGCAGGTCAACCTGTTTCCGGGCGCCAGGTATGACGGCGTGTTCGGCATGTGGTACGGCAAGGGGCCGGGCGTGGACCGCTGCGGCGACGTCTTCAAGCACGCCAACGCCGCCGGCACCTCGCGCCACGGCGGCGTACTGGTGGTGGCGGGAGACGACCACCCCGCCAAGTCCTCGACCTTGCCGCACCAGAGCGATCACATCCTCAAGGCCTGCATGATTCCCGCGCTGTTTCCGTCCAGCGTGCAGGAAGTGCTGGACTACGGGCTGCACGGCTGGGCGATGAGCCGCTACGCGGGCGTTTGGGTGGGCATGAAGTGCATCACCGACATCGTCGAAGTCTCGGCGTCGGTGGACGTGGACCCGCACCGCGTGCAGATCCTGCTGCCGCAGGATTTCCAGCTGCCGGGCGACGGTCTGAACATCCGGCTGCCCGACTCGCCGCTGCAACAGGAAGCGCGCCTGCTGGACTACAAGCTCTATGCCGCGCTGGCCTATGCCCGCGCCAACCAGCTCAACCGGGAACTCTGGCTGGTGCCGCAGCGCGACGCGCGCTTCGGCATCATGACGTCCGGCAAGGCCTACCTGGACACGCGCCAGGCATTGTCCGACCTGGGCCTGTCCGAAGCCGTGTGCCAGCGCATCGGCCTGCGCCTGTTCAAGGTGGGCATGGTCTGGCCGCTGGAGTCCACCGGCATGCAGCGCTTCGCCGAAGGCCTGGACGAGATCCTGGTGGTCGAGGAAAAGCGCCAGGTGCTGGAGTACCAGCTGAAGGAGGAGTTGTTCAGCTGGATCGGCAGCGGCAAGAAGATTCCGCGGGTGGTCGGCAAGTTCGACGACAAGGACGGCGGCGAATGGTCTGTGCCGCAAGGCAACTGGTTGCTGCCGGCGCACTACGAGTTCTCGCCCGCCATGGTCGCGCGCGCGATCGCCGCGCGCCTGCTGCGCTTCGACTTGCCCGAGGATGTGCGCGCCGGCATCGAGGCGCGCCTGGCCTTCATCAGCGGCCGCGAACAGGTGTTGGCGCGTCCGCGCGTGGTCGAAGAGCGCAAGCCCTGGTTCTGTTCGGGCTGTCCGCACAACACCTCGACCCGCCTGCCGGAAGGCTCGCGCGGGATGGCCGGCATAGGCTGCCACTACATGGTCCGGTGGATGGACCGCAGCACCGACGTCTACACGCAGATGGGCGGCGAGGGCGTGCCCTGGGTGGGGCAGGCGCCGTTCACCGAGGAAAAGCACGTGTTTGCCAACCTGGGCGACGGCACCTACTTCCATTCGGGCCTCTTGGCGATACGCGCGGCGGTGGCGGCCAAAGTGCCGATCACCTACAAGATCCTGTTCAATGACGCCGTGGCGATGACCGGCGGACAGCCGGTGGACGGCCCCTTGAGCGTGCCGATGATCAGCCGCCAGATGGAGGCCGAGGGCATCAAGAAGATCATCGTGGTCACGGACGATCCCGACAAGTACAAGCGTATCGAAGGGCTGGCGCCGGGCGTGCCGGTCAGGCACCGCGACGAGCTGGACGCGGTGATGCGCGAATTGCGCGAGCATCCCGCGGTATCGGTGCTGATCTATGACCAGACCTGCGCCACCGAGAAGCGGCGCCGCCGCAAGCGCAATGCCTACCCGGACCCGGCCCGCCGCGTGCTCATCAACGAACGCGTATGCGAGGGCTGCGGCGACTGTTCGCAGAAATCGCACTGCCTGTCGGTGGAGCCCCTGGACACCGAGTTCGGCCGCAAGCGCACGATCAACCAGTCCAGCTGCAACAAGGATTTCTCCTGTCTGAAGGGCTTTTGCCCCAGCTTCGTGACGGTGGAAGGCGGCAAGCTCAAGAAGCCGGGCGCCCTGGCGCAGGACGGCGCCATCGACGACGGTGTGCCGCATCCGGCCGCGCGCGAACTGCATCAGCCCTACGGCGTTTTCATCGCAGGCGTAGGCGGCACGGGCGTGGTCACCATCGGCCAGCTGCTGGGCATGGCCGCGCACCTGGAAGGCAAGGGCTGTTCGGTGCTGGACATGGCGGGCCTGGCGCAGAAGGGCGGCGCGGTGTATTCGCACGTGGTGCTGGCGCAGACGCCGGACCGCCTGCTGAACACGCGGGTCGCCATGGGCGAGGCCGACCTGCTGCTGGCCGGCGACCTGGTCGTGGCTACCAGCGCGGAGTCCATGGCGCGGATGAATCCGGATCGCACGCGCGTCCTGCTCAACAGCGACACCGCGCCGACCGCCGCCTTCGTCAGCAATCCGGACTGGACGCTGCCGGGCGCCAATCTGACTGCCGATTTGGCGACCGCCTGCGGCAAGGAACATCTGGCCACTGTCGACGCTGCGGCGCTGGCCGTGGGCCTGTTGGGCGACGCGATCTATTCCAATCCGCTGATGATGGGCTACGCCTACCAGAAGGGATGGATCCCGCTGTCGCAGGACGCGCTCCTGCGCGCCATCGAGCTGAACGGCCAGCAGGTTCCCAACAACCTTGCCGCTTTCGCCTGGGGCCGCCGCGCCGCGCACGACCTGGCGGACGTGAAACGCTTGATCGCCAACGGCGGTGCGTCATTGCAGCCGGAGGGCATCATCGAACTCAAGCGCCCGCGCGCGGCCAGCCCTGTCGTGGAATTGAAGAAGCCTGCCGGCGAACTGGAGCGGCTGGTATCGGTGCGCAAGGCCTTCCTGACCGACTATCAGGACGAGGCCTACGCCCGGCAATACACGGAGCTGGTGGACAAGGTGGCGCGCGCCGAGCGCGAGGCCACGGGCACCAACCGGCTGGCGCTGGCGGTGGCGCGCTACTACTTCAAACTGATGGCCTACAAGGACGAGTACGAGGTGGCGCGGTTGTATTCAGACGGCGAGTTCCTCAAGCGCGTGCAGGCGCAGTTTGAAGGCGACTGGAAGCTGCATTTCCACCTGGCGCCGCCGTTGTTTGCGCGGAAGGATAAGGAAGGCCATCTGATCAAGCGCAGCTATGGGCCGGGGATGTTGCGTGCTTTCGGTTTGTTGGCGCGGATGCGTAGGTTGCGCGGCACGAAGCTGGACCTGTTCGGCTATACCGCGGAGCGCCGCGCCGAACGCGAGCTGATCCGCGAGTACCGGGAAACGCTGAGCGCGATCCTGTCGAAATTGAATCGGGGGAATCTGGAGCGGGCGGTGGCATTGGCGAGTTTGCCCGAGGAGATACGTGGGTATGGGCATGTGAAGGAGGCGGCGATGGAGAGGGCTGCTTTGCGGAGAGAGGAGTTGCTGAAGGAGTTCAGTGCTACGGTGGTTTCTATTGGGGGTGTTCGGGTGGCTTGATGTTGTTGGCTCTTTTGCGGTTGTTGCAGGTTCTTGAGGCGCCTGTCGCGTCGGCGGCCTGCGGGGCGCGGGGCAACGATTGCGGTCCGGAGCGTTCGCTCCGGACTTCCCCTTCGTCATCTTCGTCCAGGCCTTCGGCCTTCCCTTCAGATTCCCTCGGGCTTATCGACGCCCCGCGCCCCGCAGGCCGCCGACGCGACAGGCTCTGCCGGTTGAATCTTCACGGGCGCTGGGGCGGGTGGTGTGCTTGGCGTTCTGGCCACGGATAGTGGTTGGTGGCGTGTCTTGCGGGGCCCGCCCCAGGCCGGCCGCGCGGGCGGCCTCTTGGGGCTTACGCGGTTTCTTGCGGTGGGTGATGACGCTGCGCGCCGATTGCGATGAGGTCTTACGACGCAAGACGCTGCGTATGCTCCCAAAGGCCGCCCGCGCGGCCGGCCGGGAGCGGGCCCCGCAAGACCTTTCGCCAACCCCCACTGTTGGCGAGTACCCCGCGCAAGCCGCTCGTCCCTGTGCCCGTGAAGGTGAATTCAACAGAGCCCGGTGCGGCGGTGGCCTGCGGGGCGCGGGGCGTCGATAAGCCCGAGGGAATCTGAAGGCAGCCGCCGCAGGCGGCAACGAAGATGACGACGGGGAAGTCCGGAGCGAAGGCTCCGGACCGCAATCGTTGCCCCGTGCCCCGCAGGCCACCGCCGCACCGGGCGTCTTAAGAACTCCACCACGTAACAGCCAACAACTTCTCCACGACAACACCCCCTCGCTCTATACAATCGACCCACAAACCAAGGAGCCAGCCCCATGTCCCTCAACTCTGACGCGCTGCGGCTCTTCCTAGGCGTGGTCGACGCCGGATCCCTCAGCGCCGCCGCCGAGCTGCTGGGCCATACCGCGTCGGGCGTCAGTCGGGGCTTGTCGCGTCTGGAGGAAGAGCTTGGCGTCACCCTGCTCAACCGCACCACCCGGCGCATGGAATTGACCGAAGAAGGCAAGCACTTCCTCCCCAAGGCCAGGCACATCGTCGCTTCTCTGGATGAAGCCGAGGACTGCATGCGCATGGTGCACCAGCGTCCGGCGGGCCGCCTGCGGGTGGATGCGTCGGTGCCGGTGATGCTGCATTGCGTGGTGCCGCTGGTGGCGGAGTTCCGGCGGGAGTATCCGGCGATCACGCTGGAGCTCACCAGCAACGACCGCATCGTCGACCTCATGGAACACCGCACCGACGTGGCGTTGCGCATGGGTCCGCTGATGGATTCCACCTTGCATGCGCGCACGCTGCGGCCCTCACCGCGCTGGGTGATGGCCAGTCCGGAATACGTGTCCCGGCGCGGCGCGCCGCAGACGGTGGAGGATCTGGCGGCGCATGAAGTGCTGGGTTTCACCCAGCCCGAAAGCCTGAACGTCTGGCCCTTGCGCCACGCGGGCGGGTCCAGCTATCTGGCGGTTCCGACCTTGGCGACGTCCAGCGGCGAAACCCAGCGGCAACTGGCGGTGCGCGGCGTGGGCATCGCCTGCCTGTCCGACTTCGTGGTGCGCGAGGACGTCAAGGCCGGCCGGCTGGTGAAGGTGATGGAAGCCGCGCACACGGACTACCTGCAGCCCATGCACGCGGTGTATCACCGCAACACGCAGCTGTCGCGGCGCATTGCCTGCTTCCTGGATTTCTTCGCGGCGCGGATTTGACGCCGCGCCGCGCCTGGCCTTGCGCCTAGGCGTGCAACGCCCGCCCAAACGCCGACAGCACCGATTCGTGCAGCGTTTCCGACAGGGTCGGATGCGCGAACACGGTGTGCATCAGGTCTTCCTCGGTGGCCTCAAGCGCAGCCGCCACGCCGTAGCCCGTGATCAACTCGGACGCTTCGGGATGGATGATGTGCGCGCCCAGCAGCTCGCCGCTCTTGGCGTCGAACACCGTCTTCACCAATCCCTGGTCCTCGCCCATGGCGATCGCCTTGCCGTTGCCGGCGAAGGTGAACTTGCCCACGCGGACGTCGCCGCCGTTCTTGGCGGCGTGCTCGCGGGCGCGGGCTTCGCTCATGCCGATGCTGGCGACCTGCGGATACGAATAGGTGCAGGCCGGAATGCGCAACGGATCGATGGGATGGGCGGGCTTGCCGGCGATGGCTTCGACGCACAGTACCGCTTCATGGCTGGCCTTGTGGGCCAGCCATGGCGCGCCGGCCACGTCGCCGATGGCGTAGACGCCAGGCTCGCCCGTGCGGCACAGGCCGTCGGTGACGATATGGGTTTTCTCCACTTTGACGCGGCTCTGTTCCAGGCCCAGGTTCTCGACGTTGCCGACGATGCCTGCGGCGACGATGACGCGCTCCACGTCCAGCTCGCTGCGCTTGCCTTGCTGGTCCAGCGCCACCTTCACGCCGGCCGCGGTCAACGAGGACGAGGTCACCGCGCATTGCGTCAGCACGCGTATGCCTTGTTTTTCGAAGGCCTTGCGGGCCAGCGCCGAGATCTCGGCGTCTTCCTGCGGCAGGATCTCCGCGGTCATGTCGATCAGCGTGACTTCCGCGCCCACTGCGCGGTAGAAACTGGCGAACTCGGCGCCGATGGCGCCCGCGCCCACCACCAGCAGCGACTTCGGGATCTCGGCCGGGACCAGCGCCTGGCGGTAGGCCCAGATGCGTTCGCCCAGGGGCAGCGCCGGCAGTTCGCGGGCGCGCGCGCCGGTGGCCAGGATGATGTGCTTGGCCGACAGCGTATTGCCGTCGTCCAGCGCCAGGCGGCCGGCGCCGGCCAGCTTGGCGCTGGCGGCGAATACGGTCACGCCGTTCTTCTTCATCAGGTGCGCCACGCCCTGGCCCAGGCGGCCGGCCACCTTGCGCGAACGCGCCACCATGGCGGCCAGGTCCGGGCGCGCTTCGCCCGCGCCTGTCACGCCGTAGTGCGCAGCCTCGCGGCAGGCGCGCAGCACGGTCGCGCTGTGCAGCAGCGCCTTGGTGGGGATGCAGCCCCAGTTCAGGCAGATGCCGCCCAGCTCGGCGCGTTCCACCAGCGCCACGGACATGCCCAGCTGCGCCGCGCGGATGGCGGCGACGTAGCCGCCGGGTCCGCCGCCCACCACGACGAGATCAAACGTAGTCTTGGTCATGGCGGGGCTCACAGCAGGATGCGCACGGGGTTTTCGATCAGCGTGCGGAAGGCGGCCAGCCAGCGCGCGCCGACCGCGCCGTCCACCACGCGGTGATCGGCCGACAGGGTCACCGTCATGACGGTGGCGACGGCGAGCTGGCCGTCGCTGTCCACGACCGGGCGCTTCTCGGCCGCGCCCACCGCCAGGATGGCGGCTTGCGGCGGGTTGATGATGGCCGCGAACTGGCTGATGCCGTACATGCCCAGGTTGCTGACGGTCAGCGAGCCGCCGGTGAATTCCTCGGGCTTCAGGCGGTTGATCTTGGCGCGTCCGGCCAGCTCGACGATTTCGCCGGCGACGGCGGACAGCGGCTTGACGTCCGCGTCGCGCACGATGGGGGTGACCAGGCCGCCGTCGGTCGCCACTGCCACCGAGATGTCGGCGCCGGCGTGGTATTCGACGGCGTCCTCCTGCCAGCTGGCGTTCACTTCCGGCACCTCGCGCAGGGCCAGGGCGGCCGCGCGCACGATGAAGTCATTGACCGACAGCTTCACCGCGCCGCCCTGGTTGGCCTGGGCGCGCAGCGCCAGCAGCGCGTCCATCCGGCAATCCACCGTCAGGTAGAAGTGCGGCACGTTCTGCTTGCTTTCGGTGAGGCGGCGGGCGATGGCGCGGCGCATGCCGGTGTGCGGCACGCGGCGCGCGGACGGGCGGCCGGCCAGGGGCGCGGCAGCGGCGGCCGGGGCTCGGTCGCGCGCCGCTTCCACATCGCGGCGCACGATGCGGCCGTGCGGGCCGGTGCCGGTCACGTTCAGCAAGTCCACATGCCATTGCGCGGCCAGGCGGCGCGCCAGCGGACTGGCGAACAGGCGTCCGCCGGGAACCGGGGCGTTGCCTGTGGCGGCCGGCGACTGAGGCGTGGCTGCGGAGCTGGCAGGCGCAGAGGTAGCGGCGCTGTTGGCCGGGGCAGAGACAGCGGCGCTGCCGCCTGGGGCCGATGCAGCGGCCGCGGCGGGCACGGGCTGCGCCACAGCGCCGGCCTCGGCCAGCGCGCGGTCAATGGCCGAGGCGTCTTCGCCCTGCGTCAGCAACACGCCGATCACCGTGTTCACCGGCACGGAGGCCGCGCCGGCCTGCACCACGATGCGGCCCAGCACGCCGGCCTGCTCGGCATTGATCTCGACGATGGCCTTCTCGGTTTCGATTTCCGCCAGCGCGTCGCCCACGGCGACCGTGTCGCCTTCTTGCTTGAGCCACTGGTGCAGCGTGCCGCCCGAGGTGTCGGCCGCAACGGAGGGGAGCTTGATAAGGTGTGCCACGATGTTCGTCCTATTCTGCTGCGGCGCCGGCCAGGTCGGGCCGGTAGGTGGCGGGATCGTCGTATTCGACCAGTTCCAGCACATTACCTTCGGGGTCGCGGAAGAACGCCAGCCAGGTGCCGGGCCGCACTTCCATCGGCGCCGGCGCGCTGTCGAAGACCACGCCCTTCGCTTGCAGATCCCGCACCACGCCCGACAGGTCGCGCACGATGAAGGTCAGGTAGGTCGTGCCCTGGCGGTCCAGAATGGTCGCGCCGCGCACGGCGGCCTCGGGCGCCACGCTGGGTTGCAGCAGCTTGATGCGTTCGCCGTAGCTGGTCTGCAGGCGCGCCACGTCGTAGCCGTGGCGCGTCAGGCCGGTGGCCTGGGCTTTGTCGGCCGGCACGCTCACGCGGTTGACGAGCGTCAGGCCCACCACCTCGGTATAGAAGGCCAGCAGCGCGTCCAGGTCGGCGCAGCAGATGCCGACTTCCATCGGCACGGTCATTTTCATAGATGCGCTCATGCCTGTTCTCCCAGGTCGGCCAGCACGTCGGCCAGGCCGGCCATCACTTCCTCGGTATCCGCGAACGCCGCGCGCTCCAGCACCTTGGAGATGCTGGGCGAGGCTTCGCCGCCGGTCACGCGCTTGATCGGCTGGTCCAGCCAGTCGAAGTAGCGGCGCTGGATTTCATCGGCCAGCATGGCGCCGTAGGACGTGCCGCGCGCGCCTTGCTCCACGATCAGGACGTTGTTGGTCTTCTGGATGCTGGCGCCGATGGTGTCCCAGTCCAGGCTGGCGCGGTCCAGCGTGCGCAGGTCGATGACCTCGGCGTCCACGCCAGCCTCTTCGGCGGCCTTGAGCGCGCGGCTGACCATGGACAGGTAGGTCAGGATGGTGACCTTGGTGCCTGCGCGGCGCACGCGCGCTTTGCCGAAGGGGATGGCGTAGTCCAGGTCTTCCGCCGGCACTTCGCCCGACGAGGCGTACAGGTCCACGTGCTCGATCACCAGCACCGGGTCCTTGGAGGCCAGCGCGGTGTTCATCAGGCCGACGTATTCGTAGGGCGTGGACGGCGCGACCACGCGCCAGCCGGGCGCGGTGGCGAAGATGCCGGCCGGATCCATCGAGTGCTGTGAGCCATAGCCCGTGCCCATCGCGACCTTGGTGCGCAGCACGAAGGGCACATCGATGTCGCCGCCGAACATATGGCGGGCCTTACCGATCTGGTTGAAGATCTGGTCGGCCGCGACCCACATGAAGTCGGGGTACATGAATTCCACGATAGGCCGGTAGCGGCCGTCCATGGCCAGGCCGCCGCCCAGGCCGGCGAAGGCATTCTCGGAGATGGGGGTGCCCAGCACGCGGTCGGGATACTTGTCCTTCAGGCCGCGCGTGGCGCCGTTGGTGCCGCCCTTCAGGCGGTGCACGTCCTCGCCCAGCACCACCACGCCCGCGTCGGTTTCCATGCGGCGGTCCAGCACGTCGGCCACCGCGTCCACGAACTTGCGCTCGGCGGACTGGCCGGCGTGGTCGGCGGCTTCCTGGTAGCGCAGGCCGGCCAGTTCCGAGCCGTCGCTGCGCAGGCCCACGTCGCGGAAGTCGGGGCTGGGCCAGAGCTCGGCGCGCACGCGGCGCTTGCCGCCGTCGGCGGCTTCGGTCAGGCGGCCGGCCACGTCCTTCATCACGTCCTTGCAGCGCTGGCGCAGGGCGTCCACTTCCGTTTGCGTGATCAGCTTGCGGCCGATCATCTCCGTGGCGATCTTGTCCAGCGGGTCGCGGCGGCGCCATTGCGCTTCCTCGTCCTTGCTGCGGTAGCCGAAGGCGCTGCCGGGGAAGGGGCCGTTCTGGTGGAAGAAGCGGTACACGTCCACTTCGACGATGGTGGGGCCGTTGCCGGCGCGCATGTGCGCCACGGCTTCGGACATGGCCAGGTGGACCGCCAGCGGATCCATGCCGTCGACCTTCCACGAGGGGATGTTGAAGGCCAGGCCGCGCGCCGACAGGCGCGGTTCGGCGGTGGACTCTTCCACCGTGGTGGACACGGCGTAGCGGTTGTTCTCGATGAAGAAGCACAGCGGCGTCTTCCATGCCGCGGTCAGGTTCATGGTTTCCAGCACCGAGCCGATGTTCACCGCGCCGTCGCCGAAATAGGTCACGGCGACGCGGTCGGTGCCGGCGTGCTTGTGCGCCCAGCCCGCGCCGGCCGCCAGCGGCACGCCGCCGCCCACGATGGCGTTGGTGCCCAGCGCGCCGGCTTCGAGCCAGCGCAGGTGCATGCTGCCGCCGCGGCCGCGGCAATAGCCCTGGGCCAGGCCCATGATCTCGGCCATGGTCTTCTGCAGGACTTCGTCGATGGCGGGCGTGAGCGGGTTGCGTGGGTCCAGGCCCAGCGGCGCCACGTGCTGCAAAGCCTTGGCCAGGAACTGGTGGTGGCCGCGGTGCGAGCCGTTGATCTGGTCGCCGGCGCCCAGCGCCAGCACGGAGCCGACCGCGCCGCCTTCCTGGCCCACGGACGAATGCGCGGGGCCGTGCACCAGCCCTTCGGCGGCCAGGTCCAGCACGGCCTCTTCAAAGGCGCGGATCCAGTGCAACTGGGTCAGCATGGTGCCGAGCAAGGCGGGATCCGCCTGTTGCCAGTCCTTGGCGTCTACCGTCAGTTGCCGCCAGGGCGCTTGGGGCTCAAGCGGTTGGTGGGTGGCCATGAGTGAATCTCCAGAGATATGTATGTGTCTTGCGATTAGAGGTAGCTGTAGCGGCTCCAGCCGCCATCGGCCACCAGGGTGTGTCCGTTGATGTAACCGGCCTGGCGCGAGGCCAGGAACACCGCCAGGTCGGCCATTTCCGCCGGTTGGGCCAGGCGGCGCAGCGGCGTGCGCTGCTTGAGGCGTTCGGGGTCGAGGCGGCCGCGCGCGGCCAGGTCGCGCACCAGGTCCGTTTCCACGTAGCCCGGCGCCAGCGCGTTCACGCGCACGCCCATGGGGCCCCATTCCACGGCCAGGGTCTCGGTCAGCAGCACCACGGCGCCCTTGGTGGCGCAGTAGGCGGCGCGGTCGGGCGCCGCCACCACGCCGTACATCGAGGCCAGGTTGATGATGGTCCCGACGCCAGCGGGCACCATGCGGCGGCCGGCGGCCTGGGCGCACAGGAATACGCCGGTCAGGTTGATGTCCACGGCGCGGCGCCATTCGTCCACGGTGACTTCCAGCGTGGGCTTGTTGGCCGAGACGCCGGCGTTGTTGACCAGCACGTCGATGCGGCCCCAGGTCTGCTCGACCTGGGCGAAAGCCTGCTCGACCGCGTTGGCATCGGTGACCGAGGCTTGCACGGCCAGGGCCTCGCCGCCCAGCGCGGCCAGACCGGCGACGGCCTCTTCCAGCGCCGTGGCGTCCATGTCCAGCAGCGCCACGCGCGCGCCTTGGCGCACAAAGGCCTGCGCCGTGGCCAGGCCTATGCCCTTGGCGCCGCCGGTGATGACGACGGCCTGGCCGCGCAGGTCGGGATGGATGACTTCCGGGGATTGGTCCAAGATGTTTGCCTCTTAGCTATGTGTACGTGCAGGCGGTCAGACCGCCAGCCATTCCTGGACCACGTCCTGGCGCTCATGCAACTGCGCGGGCGGTCCTTCGAAAACGATGCGGCCGTGGCCCATCACGCTGACGCGGGTGGAGACCTTCAGCGCGATGGTCAGCTTTTGTTCCACCAGCACCACGGACACGCCGCGCTTGTGGATGTCGCGGATCACGTCGGCGATCACTTCCACGATCTTCGGCGCCAGGCCTTCGGTGGGCTCGTCGATCAGCATGACCTTGGGGTTGCCCAGCAGCGAGCGGCACATGGTCAGCATCTGCTGCTCGCCGCCGGACAGGTTGCCGGCCTTGGTGCCGCGGCGCTCCTTCAGGCGCGGGAAGTAGTCGAACATCTGCTCGGCGGACCAGAAGGGCGCGTCGTCGCGCTTGGGCTGTTCGCCCATGCGCAGGTTTTCGTCGACGGTAAGGTTGGCGAAGACTTCGCGCTCTTCCGGCACGAAGCCCAGCCCGGCGCGCGCGATCTCGAAGGGGCGCTTGTTGGTGATGTCGCGGCCTTCGATGGCGATGCTGCCGCCGGTCACGTCCACCAGGCCCATGATGCTCTTCATGGTGGTGGAGCGGCCGGCGCCGTTGCGGCCCAGCAGGCTCACGACCTCGCCGCGGCCCACGGTCAGGTCGATGCCGTGCAGGATGTGGCTCTTGCCGTAGTGGGCGTGCACGCCTTGCAGGCTCAGCAAGGGGGATTGCGTCGTCATACCGTTTCCTCTCCCAGGTAGGCTTCGCGCACGCGGGCGTCGCCGCGGATGTCGGCCGGCGTGCCGGTGGCGAGGATCTCGCCGTAGACCAGCACGCTGATGCGGTCGGCCAGCGAGAACACCACCTGCATGTCGTGCTCCACGATCAGCAGCGTGCAATCGCGGGTCACGTCCTTGATGAGTTCCACCGTGTAGTCCACCTCGTGCTGGGACATGCCCGCCATGGGCTCGTCCAGAAGGATGACCTTGGGACGCGAGGCCAGCGTCATGCCGATTTCCAGCGAACGCTGTTCCGAGTAGTTCAGGTCGCCGGCGGCGGTGTCCTGCTTGGCTGCCAGGCGCACCTTCTCCAGCAGGCGGTCCACGTCTTCGTTGACGCTGCGGTTGCGGGCGATCGGGCGCCAGAAGTTGTAGACCAGCCCGTGCATGCGCAGCACCGCCAGCCGCAGGTTTTCGCGCACCGACAGGCGCGGGAACACGTTGGTGATCTGGAACGAGCGCGCCAGCCCCAGGCGGTTGATGCGTTCCGGCGGCAGGCCGCCGATGGGGCGCGAACGCAGGCTGATGTCGCCCGAGGTCGGCGCGAACGAGCCCGACATCAGGTGGAACAGGGTCGACTTGCCCGCGCCGTTGGGACCGATGACGGCATGGCGTTCGCCAGCCTCGATCTTCAGGTTCACGCCGCGGATGATCTGCGCGTCGCCAAAGGACTTGCGCACGTCGGTCAGGGTCAGGATGTCGTGGCTCATTGTGCGGCCTCCAGCGCGGGAGCGGCTTGTTCGTCGTCGCGCCACAGGGCCAGCGCCCAGCGGCAGGTGGCGAGGCCCGCGACGAACAGCGCCAGCGGAATCAGCCAGGTCGACAGCGCCAGCGGCGCCCAGTCGTGGCCGAACAGCGGGATGTCGGGCCAGCCGGCCTCGGGGTTCATCGCCAGCAGCGAGCGGTAGTCGCGGGCGAACATGCGTTGCAGCAGCTCCACCGTGAAGACCGTGGCGCAGGTCAGCAGCAGGCCGCCTGCCACCGATACCGCCGCGCGCGGCAGCCAGTTGGCCAGGCCGCGCTCGCGCAGCGAACGGGCGGCGCCCTGCACCAGGCCGACCAGCCCATCCGGCACGAACAGCATCACCAGAACGAAAAGAATGCCCTGGTACAGCAGCCAGGAGCGGGTGATGTCGGCCAGCGTCTGCGACAGGAAGGTCAGGATGGACGCGCCCAATACCGGACCGAGGAAGGCGTTGACGCCGCCGATGTAGGCGAACAGCACCGCGTCGGTGGACAGCTTGACGTCGAACAGCACGTAGTTGCCGGCTTCGATGTTCAACGCCTGCAAGCCCCCGGCGATGCCGGCGAACATGGCCGACAGCGCGAACACCAGGGTCTTCAGCGTATGCGGGCGATAGCCCAGGTAGCGCAGGCGGTTGGCGTTTTCGCGCAGGCCCAGCGTCAGCCGGCCCAGCGGCGTGCGGGTCAGGCCGTACAGCGCCGCCAGCGACACCAGCACCCAGGCCAGCACCAGGAAATAGACCTCGATGTCGGAACCGAAACTGAAGCCCCAGGCCGGCATGCGCATGGCGGACACGCCCGCCTCGCCGCCGAACACGCCCTTCAGGTGTGGCGCCAGCGCGTGCAGCAGTTCGGCCAGCGCCAGCGTGATCATGGCGAAGTACACGCCGGAACGCATGGTGGCGAACCAGCCCGCGACCAGGCCGAACAGCAGGCCGGCCACGCCGCCCGCCAGCGGCATCAGGGGCGTGGGCAAGAGGCCCGCGCCGCCCAGCGCGTTCATGGCGTGGATGGTGGCGAAGGTGCCCACGCCGAAGTACGCGGCATGGCCGAAGGACAGCATGCCGCCCTGGCCGGCCAGTAGGTTGAAGGCGCAGGCGAACAGCGCGGCGATCAGCATCTGCACCGCCGCCACCAGCTGGCCCGGGGGCAGCAGCCAGGGCAGCGCGCAGAGCGCGGCCACGCACAGGAGGAGCAACAGGATGGCGGAAGTACGGCGGGTCTGGCTCATGCCTGTTCTCCCTTCAGGCCCGAGGGCTTGACCAGCAGCACCACCAGCATCAGCAGGAAGGGCAGGGTGGCCGCCAGGCTGGAAATCTTCACGGTCATCAGTCCGCCCACGCTCTCGGCCCATGCGCCGGCGCCGAACAGGCCGAACAGGGACGCCAGGCTGGCGTCGATGCCGACCGAGAACGAGCTGATCAGGCCGATCAGCAGCGAGGCGATCATCGCGCCTCCCAGCGAACCCAGGCCGCCCACCACCACCACCACGAACACCAGCACGCCCAGTTCCAGCGCCATGTTCGGATTGGTGGTGTAGAAGGCGCCCGCCACCGCGCCGGCCAGGCCTGCCATGGCCGCGCCCACGCCGAACACGCTCATGAACACCAGCGGCACGTTATGGCCCAGCGCTTCCGCCATGCGCGGGCGGTAGATGGCCGAGCGCACCACGATGCCCACGCGGGTGCGTGACAGCAGCAGATAAATCACGGCGAACATCGCCAGCGACACGCCGCCCATCAGCAGGCGGTAGAAGGGATAGTCCGCGCCGAACACGCGGAAGGCGGGGAAATTGAGGAACTGCGGCACGCGGTAGTCGACCGGAAAGTCGCCGTAGAACAGCTTGATCAGCTCGGCCACGATGAAGGCCAGGCCGAAGGTCACCAACAGTTCCTGCGCGTGGCCGAACTTGTGGACGCGGCGCAGGAAGAAGCGCTCGACGCCCATGCCGAGCAGGCCGGCGATGACGGTGGCCAGTACCAGCGCGGTCCAGAAGCCGGTGACCGGCGTCAGGGTGTAGGCGGCATACGCGCCTATCATGTAGAACGAGGCGTGCGCGAAATTGAGCACGCCCATCATCCCGAAAATCAGTGTTAAGCCTGCCGACACCATGAATAGCAGCAGGCCGTAAATCACGCCGTTCAACAGCGAGACGGTAAAGTATTCCATGTCCGCTCCATAATTCTTCCGCGTAGACGCCAGGCGTCTTGCGATCCATCGCGCACTGCGTTTTTCCGGCCCGCGCCGGTGTGCGCTTTTCTAAGCGGGCGAGAGAACGCGCGCGCCGGCTCGCGGCGCGCGATTCCTCAGGCCGCCTGTCAGTTCGGCCGTTGCATCTTGCAAGTTGCCTGGGGCGGCGCCGACACGTCGGCCGCGGCCAACACCTTCACTGGCTCGAAGCCCATGTCGGTGCCGTCGGCCTTGTACTTGGCGTTCTTGCCGACCTTGGACACCACCATGGGCAGCTGTACCTGGTGGTCTTCCGCACGCATCGTGTAGGTGCCCAGCGACGAGGTGTAGGTGACCTTCTCCAGCGCGCGCGCCAACTCCGGCACGGACAGCTTGCCGTCCTGCGGCTTGACCTGCTTGAGCGCCTCGCCCAGGAAGGCGATGCCGATGACGGTTTGCGGTTCGGTGTAGCTGGGGTAGTGGCCGGTCTTGGCCTTGTAGTCCTCGGCGAACTTGGCGCCTTCCTCGCCCGCGGCCTCGATGTTGTAGGGGTGGGCGATGTAGTGGCCCAGCGCGACTTCGCCGGCGTTGGCCAGGTTGCCCACCTGGTCCAGGAACACCGTGCCGAAACGCACCTTGAGGCCCGCAGCCTGGGTGGCCTTCATCAGCAGCAGCAGGTCGTTGGACCAGTTGCCGGTGATGACCGTGTCGGGCGTGGCCGAGCGGATCCGCGCCACGTAGGGTGCGAAGTCCTGGATCTTGTTGACTTCGTGCAGGGTCTTGCCGACCACTTCATAGCCATACTGCTTGGCGAAGCGCTCGGTCGCGCCTTCCATGTCCTGGCCCCAGGAGTAGTTCTGGTTGATGGCGTACACGCGCTTGCCCAGCGTACCGTCGGCCGACATTACCGAGGCCAGCGCCTTCACGCGCAGGTCGGCGTTGGTGGCGAAACGGAAGTGGTAGAAGTGGCACTTCTGGCCGGTCAGCTCCAGCGCCTCGCCGCCCACGTTCAGGAACACGACCTCGCGGCCGGGGTTGCGCAGGTTGTGCTTGCGCACGTCTTCGGTCAACTGGCCAGAAATGGCCGACGAGGACCCCTGCACCAGGATCTGCACGCCTTCGGCGGCCGCCGCGCGGAATCGGTCGGACGCGCCTACCGGGCCGCCCTGGTTGTCGAACTCGATCAACTCCAGGGGCTGGCCGTTCCAGCCGCCGGCGGCGTTGATGCGGTCCAGCTCATACTTGACCGCGGCGCGGAAAATCAGGCCGGTCGAGGCCTGCGGGCCGGACAGCGTTTCGATCAGGCCGATCTTGACGGGCGCGGCCTGGGCCGATGCGGCAATGCCGGCCAGGCACAGCAGGCCGGTGGTGAAAGCCAGTTTCATGCGTGTCTCCTCCGTGGAACGGGAGTGTGGTGATTTGTGAATCAAGCAAGCGCGCTGGCGGGCAGGCCCCGGCGCGGCTCTTCTATGCCCAGGAAGCGGGCAATTTCGGCGATCTGTCCTTCCAGCATGTACAGGCCCGGGTGCGTGCGGCAGCCGCGCGCGGCTGCGGCGCGCAGCAAGGGCGTGTCGACGCGGCTCATGACGGCGTCGGCGACGACGGTGCCGGCGGCAAGCGCGTCCAGCTGGAAGGGCAGGGGATCGGTGTCTTTCAGGCCCAGCGAGGTCGCGTTGATGGTGATGTCGCAGGGCTCGGGCGCGGCGCTGGCCACGCTGATGGCGAGGCCGGGATATTGGCGGCTCAGATGGGCGGCGAAGGAGAGCGCCTTGTCGGCGCTGCGGTTGTACAGGCGCAGGCTGGCGGGGCCGGCGTCGGCAACGGCACAGGCGATGGCCTTGCCCGCGCCGCCCAGGCCGGCCAGGTAGACATGGCGGCCGGCCGGATCGTGGCCCTGGCTGCGCAGGCCGGCCACGAAGCCCAGACCGTCGAAGTTGCCGCCGGTGAGCACGCCGTCGCGCAGGCGCACCGCATTGACCGCGCCGCTCAGCTGGGCGGACGGCGTCAGGGCGTCGCACAGGGCGGCGGCGTTTTCCTTGTGGGGCACCGTCACCACAATGCCGCCCAGATTGGCCAGCCCGCGGATGCCGGCGAACAGGCCGGGCAGGGCGGCGGGGGCCACATGGAACGGGACCATGACCGCGTCCACGCCGCGCTCGCGCAGCAAGGCGTTGAGCCGTTGGGGCGTCTTGACGTGCGCGATCGGGTCCGCCGCGATCGCGAAAACGGTAGTGCTGCCGGTGATTTCCACCTGTTTGTCCCCTGCCTGGGTAGCGGCTTGCCGCTGTGTCGTTCCTGACTCTCTTGCCTGAAAGCGCCAGTTGCTTTACGCTTTCAGAATAAGTTGTCAGGCAACTTTATTAAGTTGTCAGATAAATCATAGGGCAAGCGTTTTTCCCGTGTCAAGCGGCCGTTTCGGGAGTCCAATCGGAATTCCCGCGGCCGCCGGAAAGGCGTTCAACCCGCGTACGAGAGCGCTTCAGGAGACAGAATGATTTCGTTCGAAGGAAAGGTTGCCGCCATCACCGGCGCGGGCAATGGCATCGGCCTGGCGACGGCGCGGCTGATGGCGGCGCATGGCGCCCGGCTGGTGCTGACCGACATCGACAACGCGCGCCTGGAAGAGGTGGCGGCCGAACTGGATCCCAGCGGGCAGCGCGTCTACACGCGCGCGCTGGACGTGTCGGCGTCGGCCGACTGCGAACGCGTGTTCGAGGCGGCGGCCAAGCATTTCGGCGGGCTGGACCATCTGGTGCATTGCGCCGGCATCTACCCGGAGCAACTCGTCAAGGACACCAGCGACGAGGCCTGGCGCACGCTGATGCGCGTCAACCTGGACGGCACTTTCTATGTGTGCCGCGCCGCTCAGCGCCACTTGCGCCATGACGGCTCCATCGTGCTGCTGACCTCGCTGGCGGCCCAGCGCGGCAGCTACGCGCACGCGGCCTACTCCGCGTCCAAGGGCGCGGTGCAGAGCTTCACGCGCAGCCTGGCGCTGGAATTGGCGCCGCAGATCCGCGTGAACGCGGTGGCGCCGGGCATCATCGCCACCTCCATGACCCAGGACCTGATCGGGCAGAAGGGCGCGCAGCTGCTGGAAAGCACGCCGCTGCGCCGCTACGGCACGGCCGAGGAAATCGCGGGTTCCATCGCTTTCCTGTGCTCGCCGCTGGCCGGTTTCGTCACGGGCGAGGTCATGCAGGTCAACGGCGGCATCTATATCGCGTAAAGTCCCAGGATGGCGCGGCTGTCCATGCCGCGGCCAGCCCGCCGGGAATTTCCATAAACAAGAGGCGGCGCGCCTGCGCGCCGCCCGCAAGTTTCCACCCACCGACCATGCAGCCCAACCAAGCACAGGATCCGCCGCGCGCCGCGCCCAAGAGTTCGCTTTCGGCGGCGCTGGGCGACGCGCTGGCGGAGCAGATCCGCCAGGGCGTGCTCGCGCCTGGTGATCGCCTGCCCACGGAAAAGCAGCTGACGGAAACCTATTCGGTCAGCCGCGCCGTCGTGCGCGAAGCGCTGGCGCGCCTGAAGTCCGAAGGCCTGATCACGTCGCAGCAAGGCAGCGGGGTGTTCGTCGATCCGAACTTCCAGAAGAACGCCTTCCGCATCGCCGCGCCCACGCCGGGCGACAACCAGGAACTGGAACACATCCTGGAGCTGATGCTGTCCATCGAAGTCACCGCCGCGCGCTACGCCGCGCAGCGCCGCACCGACGCCGACCTGAAGAAGATGCGCCAGGCGCTGGTGGGCATGGAGTACGCGCTGCTTAATGACAAGCTGGGCGACGAAGAGGACTACCAGTTCCACCATGCCATCGTGCAGGCCACCCATAACCCGCATCTGGTGGCCCTGAACGACTACCTGGAAGCCAATGTGCGGCGGGTCATCCGCAGCGCGCGCAACAACACGGCGCGCAGGTATGCCGAACGCATGGCCGCGGTGCAGAGCGAGCATCAGGCGATTTTCGCCGCCATCGATGCGGGCGATCCGGACGCCGCCGGACGCGCCGCCGACCGGCACCTGCGCAACGCCGCGGATCGCCTGCGCCTGTTCCAGGCGGAGCGGCCGGCGCCGGTCTAGGGCGCCGGGGCTTGCCTGCGCCCCGGACGAGCCCTAGGCGAAGGTCTGCTCCATTTCGCGGCGGAACTGCACCGCCGTGGCGCGGTCGTCGTATTCCACGTCGGCCCAGCGGATCGCCTGGGATTGGCGCACCGGGTTCTTCAGCTTGACCTGGTGCGACAGGCCCAGCGGCAGATAGCCTTCATCCACCGAATCGCGCGCCGGCATCAGCCGGCCGTACACCGTGTAGCCGCCTTCGCCGTCCAGGATCTGCCCTGCCGGCAGGTCGCGCTTGGCGGTGGCGACGACGTCGCCATGCCAGCCGGCGGGCGCGCCGGTGGGTTCGCGCCGCAAGCCGACGCTGGCCACGCTGATGCCCAGCTCCAGCCCGATCAGGTGATAGGGCTTGTACATGGCGGTAAAGTTGCCGCTGGGGTCCGTGACCAGCCCGTACTCCTTGAAGCAGCGGCGCACGTAGTCGCTATCGGCGGCCAGGGTGACGTACACGCCCCAGCGCAGGTCGCGGAATACCGGCCTGCCGTCGCGCTCCAGCGAGGAAATCACCTCGACCTGTCCGCGGTGGTGCAGGATGCCGCCGCTGTCGCGCGGACGCAGCACGCGCGCCAAGTCGTCCACGCCGCAAGGCGGAAAATGCAGGCCGGAGGGCGAGGGCAGCAGCCCGGTGGCGTTGGAAACCGCGGCCATCTCGATGGCGCTCTTGGTGCCGTCCAGGAAACTGTTGAACATCTGGGCGTTGAAGTCGCCCGCCGCGACCATTTCGGCGGTGAAGCCGTAATAGGGCCAGACGGTGTCCGGCGTGGACGTATGGAATTCAGGCAGGTACTTGGTGCCCTTGCCCGCGGCCATGACCTCGAAGCCGCTGGCGCGCGCCCAGTCCACCATTTCGCAGATCAGGGCCGGCTGGTCGCCGTAGGCCAGCGAATAGACGATGCCGGCTTCGCGCGCGCGCCGCGCCAGCAGGGGGCCGGCCAGCGCGTCGGCCTCGACGTTGACCATGATGATGTGCTTGCCGTATTCGCAGCAGGCCAGCACGTGGCTGATGCCGGCCGCTGCCTGGCCGGTGGCGTCGATGACGATATCGACGTCGGGGCTGGCGATCACGGCGTGGGGGTCATCGCAGAAGTAGACCTTGCCGTTCTTCAGCGCGTCATTGGTGCTGGCGGCATTGAGCGCGCTGGCGGGCCAGCCGACGCGGGTGAGCGCCGCGCGGGCCCGGTCGGGCACCAGATCGGCGACCGCGACCAGCCTCATCCCCGGCGTGCGCGGGGCCTGGCTCATGAACATCGCGCCGAACTTTCCGGCGCCCAGCAATGCAACACGCAAAGGCTTGTGGTCGGCTTCCCGCTGCTTCAGAAGACGGTACAGATTCATGGCGCAGGCTCCTCCGGGGTGGGGGGTACAGCAACACAGAATAGTCCCAAATCGCGGCAGCTGAACAGGACTCACGCATCTGCCGTATACAGCTCTCCGGCCAGTACGTTGCGCCAGTTCTTCCAGCTGATGCGGGGGCGGTCCGAGACCTCGCGGTTGTAGGGGGCGTCGAACAGGATGTGCTTCCAGCGCGGCTTGACCGCGCCTTCGATCAGGGGCTTGTCGTCGATCAGCAGATGGCCGTGCACCAGCGTCTTGTCCTTGGTCAGGATCAGCCGGTTGGTGGCTTCGCGCCCCAGGTGCTTTTCCACCCACAGATACTTTTCCGCCACGCAATTCTCGAACTGCGACAGGGGCGAGGAGCAGATGCGCACGTCCATGCCCAGCGCCAGCAGTTCCTTCACGGCTTCCAGCGCGCCGGGCACCGGCGGCAGGTCGCGGATGAAGCCGGGCGCCGTGTAGATGGCTTCGGCCATGCCGCGCAGCTCGGGGGCGTAGTCCTGGCGGATGTAGAAAGACTTGCGGTCCTCGAACGCCACGGGCGGTATGTCCGGATGGCGCGCGCGCCAGGCGTCGATGAAGGCGTGTTCGAAGTCGGCGAGCACGCCGTCTTGGTCCAGCAGGATGATCATGGCGATCCCGGAGGGTGGCAACCGGCTGATTGTGCCAGAGCGGGAGGTCAGGAGTTTTGCGGCCGGGACTGCGCCACGATGCGGTAACGGCTGCCGCCAGAAAGCGATTCGGAGGCGACCAGCACCATGCGGTCGTAGCGCCAGGGCAGGGAAGCGGGCGCTTCGGCGGGCGGGCTGGCGTGTTCGATGTTGCGCAGCAGGGTGACGTGCGGGCGGAAGGGTTGTGGCGGCGCGGCCAGGCCGAAGCCGGACAGCCACAGCCAGAGTTCGTCGTGGGCGGCTTGCAGGCCCGCGGGGGTGTCGCCAGGGCCGGCCCACAGGATGCGCTGGCGGCCAAAGACGCCGTAGCGGTCCAGCAGGACGTCTTCGGGGGCGAGGCGGCGTTCGGGAGTCGCCGCGGCCAGCTCGTCGGCGAGCGCCGAGTCCACCGGCCCCAGGAACGCCAGGGTCAGGTGCAGGGTTTCCGTGCGCATGGTCCGTCCGCCGCAAGCGGGACGCGCCAGTTCCGCCCAGGTCGCGAGCTGCGCCGCCAGCGAGGGGGCGGGCCACAAGGCGTAGAACAGGCGGACGGTGGACATGCGCTGATTGTAGGGGCGCATCCGCCGCAATGCGCGTGCGGACCGGTTCAGTCGCCGGCGGTCTCGGTGCGGCGCGGGCGGGTCAGGGCGGTGTCGAAGCGTTCCACGCCGGGACGGGCTGGACGGTCGAGGCGTTCCACGCCGGGACGGGCCGGACGGTCGAAGCGTTCCACGCCAGGGCGGGCCGGACGGTCGAAACGCTCCACGCCGGGCCGGGTGAAGCGCTCGATGCGCTGCGGGCTTTCGGTCTTGGCCTGCACGCTCTGGGCGGCGGCCTGTTCGCGCTTGGCGATGATTTCCTCGGCGCGCTGGTGGTGCGGCGCCATCTTGCGGACCATTACCCGGCCATCGCGCGGGAAGTAGTTGATGCGGCGCGCGTGCACGTCGCCCAGGTCCTGCGCCTTGACGGGAATGCCTTCGGTTCTGAGGTAGTTCAACACGAACTCGCCGTTGCGCTCGCCGATGTTCATCTGCTGCATGGCGGACAGCACGGCGCCGCCGCCGAACACCTTGGCTTCGAGCCGGTCGCGCACCGCGCCGGCCTTCAGCAGCTCGTTGATCAGCACTTCCATGGCGAAGGCGCCATAGCGCATGGTGGCCGATGCGGGCGACTGCATATCGCCTTCCGGCAACATGAAATGGTTCATGCCGCCCACGCCAATGACCGGGTCGTGGATACAGGCGGCGACGCAAGACCCCAGGACGGTGGAGATCATCAGGTCTTCGTTGGTGACGTAGTACTCGTTGGGCAGTACTTTCACCGCCTGACACTGAAACGCGCTGTCGAAATAGTGGCGCGTCGCACGGGCTTCAAGACGGGCGGCCATGGGACTCGATTAAGGGCAAGAACAACGATTGGGACACGAAGTTGGCAGCTCGGAAATCAGATTTGTATCAAAATATGTAAGAAAATGTCGCTTTATTCTTGCATACTCAAGCTTCCAGCGGGTGAATTGCTATGTAACGGACGCCGTAATTCGTCCTGTTTTTGCCGTCCGACGCCCGCAGCCGCCCGCTGGCAGGCCTGCAAGCATCCTACACAGGCGGGCGCAAGCCGTTCCCCGGATCACGGGGAGGAAGGGGCGTTATACGGAGCTTTAGGCGACGCGCGTCAGAAGCGCGTGCTGCGGGTGACCGACCAGCGCGCCGACAGCGCGCCCAGGGCGGCAGACGCCACCACGGCGCCGACCAGCACGGCCGGGCCGGGCAGGTGCAGGGCGAATTCGGCCCCGTAGCTGCGGGCCAGTCCCACCAGGGCATCGTTCAGCGGCGACAGGGCGACCGCCGCCACGCCGATGGCCAAGAGCGACGCCACCGCGCCCGACAGGGCGCCCAGGTAGAGGAAGGGACGGCGCACGAAGGATTCCGTGGCGCCCACCAGCCGCGCCACGCCGATTTCCTCGCGTTGCGAGAGTGCCTGCATGCGCACGGTGTTGAAGACCGTCGCCAGCACCACCACCGCCACGCAGGCGGCCAGGAAGGCCAGGCCGATGCGGGCAAAGCGCAGGATCGCCTCCAGGCGCTGCACCCAGGCGCTGTCCAACTGCACCAGGTCGACGTGGTTCCATTGTTTCCAGGACCCGGCCAGCTTGTCGGCCCGGCCGGCGAGGTTGTCGCCGTCGGCCAGCGTGACCACCACCGCGTCCGGCAGCGGATTGCCCGGCAGCACGGCCAGCGCCTGTTGCCACGCGGGGTTGGCGCGCAGATCGGCCAGGGCGTCCTCGCGGCCCACCACGCGCACGGCGCGGATGTCGTCCTTGTATTCGTCCTGGATGCGCTTGGCCACGTCCGCGGCGGCGCCCGCGGGGGCGTCCACGCGCATGAAGACGGTGACTTCGGGGGTGACCGACATCTCGCGCGCCACCGGCTGGACCGAGACCAGGATGGCGCTGCCCAGCAACGGCAGGGCCAGGGCCAGGGCCATGACCAGCAGGTTGGCCAGCGACGAGAACGGTTGCTTGATCAGCCGGCGCAGGGTGACCAGCAGGGCGTAGCGATGTTGCCGCAGCCAGGCGTTCATGCGGATTCTCCCGGGTAGCTCCGGCCGGGCGCGGCGCCCGGCTGTCCGCTGCCGGGTTGCCCCGCGCCAGCCTCGGGCTGCGGCGTCCCGGAGCCCTGGGAGTCGGCGAATTTGCCCGGGTCGATGCGCAAGGTGCGGGTGGCGTAGCGCGCCATGAGGTCCTGGTCGTGCGAGGCGATCAGCGTGGTCACGCCGACGCGGTTGAAGTCGCGGAACACATTCATGATGCGCTGCGCGTTGTCGTGGTCGAGGTTGGCGGTGGGCTCGTCGGCGATCAGGATGGCGGGCCGGTTCACGATGGCCCGCGCGATCGCCAGGCGCTGCTGCTCGCCGCCGGACAGCTCGATCGGATTCAGGTCTTCCTTGCCGGACAGCCCCACCTTGTCCAGGGCGGCGCGGGCGCGCGCCGCGGCCGAGTTCCAGGCATGGCCGGTGACCGCCAGCGGCAGCATGACGTTTTCGAACGCGCTGCGATCGAACAGCAGGTGCGTGTCCTGCAGGATGACGCCCACGGCGCGGCGCAGGTATGGCCGGGCACGGCTGGGCAGCTTGTCCAGCCGCTGGCCGTTGACCTGGATCGATCCCCGGCTGGCGGGCTCCAGCCCGCCGATCAGCTTGAGCAAAGTGGACTTGCCGGCGCCGGACGGCCCGGATACGAAAACGAACTCTCCCGCGCTCACGCGGAAGTTGATGTCGGCCAGGATATTGCGGCCGCGACCATATGATTTGAATACGTGCTGGAATTCGATCATGGCGGCTGTCAGATGAAGCCGCAATAGTAACTCGGGGACAGTAAGGTGGCCTACACCGTGGGGAGGATGCGCGGATAAGCCATCCGGCGCAACCCGTCCGGGGGCGCTTGAGCGCGCTCAAAAAGCGTCCCCTTTTTACCGGTGAACAGCGTTTCATTTCATCCAGTGTCCCTATATTTCAAGGGAATTCCCGGATGCGCCGCGAGTGGCGCGGACGCTACCATCCGCCCCATACGTGGGCCCAACCCGGCCCGCGTGAACATTCGCTTTATCCCACACGGAGAACACGATGAAAGTATTGAAACTCGCTGCGATCGGCGCTGCTTTGTTCGCTGCATCGGCAGCAGCCAATGCGGGCGCAACCTTCGAAAACGTCAAGAAAAAAGGGTTTGTCCAGTGCGGGGTTTCGACGGGCATTCCGGGGTTCTCCATCGCTGACAGCAAGGGCGAATACAAGGGCATCGACGTGGACCTGTGCCGCGCCATCGCCTCGACCATGTTCGGCGACGCCACCAAGGTCAAGTTCACCCCGCTGAACACGCAACAGCGCTTCACCGCCCTGCAGTCGGGCGAAGTGGACGTGCTCACCCGCAACACCACCGTCACGCTGACGCGCGACACGACGCTGGGCCTGATCGGCGTGGGCGTGAACTACTACGACAGCCAGGGCGTCATGGTCTCCAAGGACCTGAACGTCAAGAGCGCCAAGGAACTGAACGGCGCCACCATCTGCGTGCAGCCCGGCACCACCACCGAGCTGAACCTGGCTGACTGGTTCCGTGGCCAGAAGATCGAATTCAAGCCCGTCGTGATCGACAAGTACGACGAAATCATCCGCGCCTTCTCGGCCGGCCGCTGCGACGCCTTCACCACCGACAAGTCGCAACTGGCCTCCACCCGCACCACGCTCGAGAACCCGGACAAGTTCGTCATCCTGCCGGAAGACTTCTCCAAGGAGCCGCTGGGCCCCATGGTCCGCCAGGGCGACGAGCAATGGTTCAACATCGTGCGCTGGTCGCTCAACGCCATGCTCGAAGCCGAGGAATACGGCATCACCAAGGCCAACGTCGATGAAATGGCCAAGAGCCCCAATCCCAACATTCAGCGCATCCTGGGCGTGACCCCGGGCATGGGCAAGAACCTGGGCGTGGATGACAAGTGGGCCTACAACATCATCAAGAACGTGGGCAACTACGGCGAAAGCTTCGAAAACACGCTGGGCAAGAACAGCGCGATGAAGCTGGAGCGCGGTCTTAACGCTTCCTACAAGCAAGGTGGCTTGATGTACGGCTGGCCGGTGCGCTAACACACGGCTGCCTGGAAAAACGGAGCCCGGCGCTCCGTTTTTCCTCTCCCGCCTGCGGGCGGGTGGCAGGAGTGGGTGGCGCGGCCCTACCGGCTTCGCCGCCCGGTGTCCGACTTCTGTAGATTCACTCATGAATACTCCCAATAAAAGCGCGCCCGCATCGGCACCCCCCCGGCGTCTGAACTGGAACGATCCCGGCGTACGCTCCGTGGTCTACCAGGTTCTGGCGTTGGCCGCGGTGGCCTGGGCCGTGTGGTTCCTGGTTTCAAACACGCTGCACAACCTGTCCGTGCGCAACATCGCCACGGGCTTCGGCTTCCTGGACCGCGAGGCCGGTTTCGCGATCGGCGAAACGCCCATCGCCTACAGCCCCTCCGACACCTACGGCCGCGCCATCCTGGTCGGCCTGCTCAACACGCTGCGCGTGGCCGTCATCGGCATCGTGCTGGCGACGATCCTCGGCACGCTCATCGGCATCGGCCGCTTGTCCAAGAACTGGCTGGTCGCCAAGATCACCTCGGTCTACGTCGAAGTGATGCGCAACGTGCCGCTGCTGCTGCAGCTGTTCTTCTGGTACGCGCTGATCACGGAAAACATGCCGGGCCCGCGCCAGGCGCACAATCCGCTGCCAGGCGTGTTCATCTCCAACCGCGGGCTTAAAGTTCCAGGCCTGGAAGGCTATTCGCTGGACTGGATGCTGGGCGGACTGGGCCTGGCCATCGTTGCGATCATCTTCCTGGGCCACTGGGGCAAGAAGCGCCAGGAGCAGACCGGCCGCGTGTTCCCGCTGGGCCGTGCGGCCATCGGCCTGCTCATCGCTTTTCCCATCGTCGGCTGGCTGGTCAGCGGCGCCTCGCTGACCCTGGACATGCCGGAGCTCAAGGGCTTCAACTTCTCGGGCGGCCTGACGCTGTCGCCGGAATTCGCCGCCTTGCTGGCGGGCCTGGTGATCTACACCTCGGCGTTCATTGCCGAAGTGGTGCGCTCGGGCATCCAGGCGGTCAATACGGGCCAATGGGAAGCCGCGGGTTCGCTGGGCCTGCGCCGCAAGCAGGTGCTGCGCCTGGTGGTGCTGCCCCAGGCGTTGCGCGTGATCATCCCGCCGATGACCAGCCAGTACCTGAACTTGACCAAGAACAGTTCGCTGGCCGTGGCCATCGGTTACCCCGACATCGTGTCGGTGGTGAACACCACGCTGAACCAGACTGGGCAGGCGATCGAGGGCATTCTGATCATCATGGGCGCCTACCTCACGGTCAGCCTGTCGATTTCGATATTCATGAACTGGTACAACAAGCGCATCGCGCTGGTGGAGCGTTGATATGAGCAGCACTTCGCATATCCCCGCCGAAGGCCTGCCGCCGCCCAGCACCCATGTGGGGCTCTGGGCCTGGATCAAGTCGCGCCTGTTCTCGTCACCGCTGAACATCCTCATCACGGTGCTGGTGGCCTGGTTCCTGCTGATGGCGGTGCCGGCGCTGGTGGAATGGGCCTTCATCAAGGCGAATTTCTCCGCGACCAACGCGCAGGAGTGCCGCGCTTCCGGCGGCGCCTGCTGGGCGTTCATCATCGAGAAGCACCGGCTGATCCTGTTCGGCACCTATCCGTTCGACGAGCAATGGCGTCCGCTGATCGCGACCGTCATCCTGGTCGCGGTGATCGTGTGCAGCGGCATCCGCCGCTTCTGGAACTGGAAGCTCGCCGTCATCTGGACCGTGGGCTTGACGGCCGTGGCGCTCCTGATGTGGGGCGGCGTGTTCGGCCTGACCTACGTGGAAAACGCACGCTGGGGCGGCCTGCCGCTGACGCTGATCCTGTCCACGTTCGGCATTGCCTTCGCGTTTCCCATCGGCGTGCTGCTGGCCCTGGGCCGGCGCTCCAAGATGCCCGCCATCAAGGCGCTGTGCGTTGTGTACATCGAGCTGATCCGCGGCGTGCCGCTGATCAGCCTGCTGTTCATGTCCTCGGTGATGCTGCCGCTGTTCCTGCCGGAAGGCTTCTCCATCGACAAGCTGCTGCGCGCGCAGATCGCGATCATCATGTTCGCGGCGGCGTATATCGCCGAAACGGTGCGGGGCGGCTTGCAGGCGATTCCCAAGGGCCAGTACGAGGGCGCGGATTCGCTGGGCCTGAACTACTGGCAGCAGATGCGCAAGATCATCCTGCCGCAGGCGCTGAAGATCGTGATTCCGCCGCTGGTCAGCATCTTCATCGCGCTGTTCAAGGACACCTCGCTGGTGGTGATCATCGGCATCTTCGACCTGACGCTGGCGGCCAAGGCGGCTTTGTCCGACGCGGCATGGCGCGGATTCGGGGTGGAGGCGTACCTGTTCATATCGCTCATCTACTTTGTCTTCTGCTTCTCCATGTCCAAGTACAGCCAGTCGCTGGAAAAGCGCCTGGCCACGGGACACGCACGCTAGAACTTTGCAGCGCGTCCGCCCTGGGCGGGCGCGCATCGCGATACTTACGGGAGTACAGGCATGTCTGATGCCATCATCAAACTGCAGGACGTGAACAAGTGGTACGGCCAGTTCCACGTGCTGCGCAATATCAACCTGGACGTCGCGCCGGGTGAACGCATCGTGGTGTGCGGGCCGTCGGGCTCGGGCAAGTCCACCATGATCCGTTGCATCAACCGCCTGGAAGAGCACCAGAAGGGCCACATCATCGTGGACGGCACCGAGCTCACCAACGACCTCAAGCACATCGAGACCATCCGCAAGGACGTCGGCATGGTGTTCCAGCACTTCAACCTGTTCCCGCACCTGACGGTGCTGGAGAACCTGACGCTGGGCCCCATGTGGGTGCTGAAGAAGCCGCGCGCCGAAGCCGAGGCCACGGCCATGAAGTACCTGGAGCGCGTGCGCATTCCGGATCAGGCCAAGAAATTCCCCGGCCAGTTGTCGGGCGGCCAGCAGCAGCGCGTGGCGATCGCGCGTTCGTTGTGCATGAGCCCCAAGATCATGCTGTTCGATGAGCCGACTTCCGCGCTGGACCCGGAAATGGTCAAGGAAGTGCTGGATGTGATGGTCACCCTGGCCCAGGAAAGCGGCATGACGATGATTTGCGTGACCCACGAAATGGGTTTCGCGCGCAAGGTCGCCAACCGTGTGATCTTCATGGACCGCGGCGAGATCATCGAACAGAACAGCCCGGACGAGTTCTTCGACAATCCGCAGAACGACCGGACCAAGCTGTTCCTGAGCCAGATCCTGCACTGATCCCCTCAAACCGCCTACGGGCGGTTTTTTCTTGGGGCGGCGAGTTGTCGCCGCGGACGCAGCGGCGGGAACAGCCGGCGGTTCTTCCGGTATCTCTTTGTTACGCCTTATTCCTCGCTGCGGTATGCTACTGACCGCTATTGATCCGAAGCGAGGAGAACAACATCATGACGCAGACCCCCCGCCGCGCTGTGCGCCGCGCCCTGTTGCAAGGCGCCGTGGCGCTGGCCGCCACCCTGCCTTTTGGCGCTCCGGCGCTGGCCCAGGCCACCGATTTCCCGACCAAGCCGCTGCGCTTTGTCGTGCCTTACCCGCCCGGCGGCCCGCTGGACACCATGGCCCGCATGCTGGCCGAGAAGGTGCGCGGCTCGCTGGGGCAGCCGGTCATCGTGGAAAACCGTTCGGGCGCGGGCGGCAATATCGGCGCCGACCTGGTGGCCAAGGCGCCGGCCGACGGCTACACGCTGGTGATGGGCGCGGTCGCGACCCACGCCATCAACCCCTGGCTGTTCGCCAATCTGCCGTATGACCCGGTGAAGGACTTCGCGCCGGTGACCATCGTGGCCTCGGTGCCCAATGTGCTGGTGATGAACGTCGAGTTCGCCGAGAAGAACAAGATCGAGAAGCTGGCCGATCTGATCGACTACGCGAAGAAGAACCCGGGCAAGCTGAACTACGGTTCGGGCGGGAATGGCAGCGCCGGGCATTTGTCGGGCGAGCTGCTGAAGGCGCGTGCGGGCATCAATGTCGAGCACATTCCTTATCAAGGCGCGGCGCCTGCGCAGTTGGCGCTGCTGTCTGGCCAGTCGGACTTCATGTTCGACAACCTGGCGGCTTCGGCGCCGCTGATCAAGGACGGCAAGGTCAAGGCGTTGGCCGTGACCACCGCCAAGCGTTCGTCGCTGCTGGCGGATGTGCCTACGGTGGAAGAGTCGGGGATCAAGGGGTTTGACCTGGGGACCTGGTTCGGGGTGTTCACGACGGGCGGCACGCCGGCGCCGGTGGTGGCGAAGCTGAACAAGGCATACTCGGATGCGATGCAGCAGGCGGATGTGAAGCAGCGCTTGCTGACGATGGGGTCTGAGGCTGCGCCGATGACGCCTGAGGCGTTTGCTGAGTTTGTGAAGGGTGAGAAGGCGAAGTATCAGGAGATTGTGAAGATCTCGGGTGCTAGTTTGAATTGATCGGTTTTTGTTGATGGGCGTCGTTGGTTCTTAAGACGCCCGTCGCGTCGGCGGCCCGCGGTGTGCGGGGCTGCGATTGCGGTCCGGAGCGTTCGCTCCGGACTTCCCCTTCGTCATCTTCGTCACCGCCTGCTGCGGTTCCTTCAGATTCCCTCGGGCTTATCGACGCCCCGCACACCGCGGGCCGCCGACGCGACGGGCTCTGGCTGTTGAAACTTGACGTCAGCTGGGGCGATTGGGGTTCTTCTGGTTCTTGCCGACATCTGTGTGGGGTGGCGTGTCTTGCGGGGCCCGCCCCAGGCCGGCCGCGCGGGCGGCCTTTTGGGGCTTACGCGGTGTCTTGCGTCGTGATGGTGTGCGCTTTGCGCTTTGCGCTTTGCGGTGCGTCTCGTGGTCTATGCTGAGCGTCCTTGCTTTTTTTCTCTGGGGCCGTCATGCACCTGCAAGCAGCCATTCCCATCCTGCGCATTTTCTCCGTGGAGAAGGCGCGCGAGTTCTATCTGGATTTTCTGGGGTTCGAATGGGACTGGGAGCATCGCTTCGAGCCGGGGCTGCCGCTGTACGCGCAAGTGCATCGCGGTGATCTGGTGCTGCATCTGAGCGAGCACCACGGCGACGCCACGCCTGGGTCCGCGGTGTTCGTGCGGATGCGGGGCGTGGACGAGTTCCAGGCCGAGGTGAACGCCAAGGGCTACGGCTATATGCGGCCGGGCGTGGAGGATCTGCCGTGGGGGCGGGTGATGGCGGTCATCGATCCGTTCGGGAATCGGCTGAGCTTCTGCGAATCATCCGACTAGACGCCCAGGTAGCGCTGCGCGAGTTCGGGCTGCGCGGCGAGTTCCGCCGGGCTGCCTTGCCAGACCACGCGGCCTTTTTCCAGGACGTGGTGGCGGTCCACCAGCGTCGCCATTTCCTTCAGGTTTTTGTCTATCACCAGGATGGTCTGGCCTTCTTCCTTCAGGCGGCGCAGGCAGTTCCAGATTTCGTGGCGGATCAGCGGCGCCAGGCCTTCGGTGGCTTCGTCCAGGATGAGCAGGCGCGGGTTGATGAGGAGCGCGCGGCCGACGGCGAGCATTTGCTGTTCGCCGCCAGACAGGGTGCGGGCGGATTGGGCGCGGCGTTCCTTCAAGCGCGGGAACAGGTCGAAGACGCGGCCCACGTGCCAGCCGGCGCGGGTGTTGCGGGCGGTGGCGATCAGGTTTTCTTCGACTGACAGCGAGCCGAAGACGCGGCGGCCTTCGGGTACCAGGCCTATGCCCAACTGGGCGATGCGGTGCGGCGCCTGGCCTGCTATGGGCTGGCCGTCGAGCAGGATGCTGCCGCCCTGCGCGGGCAGCATGCCCATGATGGTTTTCACGGTGGTGGTCTTGCCCATGCCGTTGCGGCCGATCAGGGACACGACCTGGCTGGCGGCGATGTCCAGGTCCACGCCGAACAGCACTTTGCTGGCGCCGTAGCCGGCCTGTAGTTGCTTGAGTTGCAGCATCAGTCCTCCTCGCCCAGATAGGCGGCGCGCACGTCGGGGTGGCGGCGCACCTCGTCGGGCGTGCCGGTGAAGATGGTCTTGCCGTAGACCAGCACGGTGATACGGTCGGCCAGGGCGAAGACGGCGTCCATGTCGTGTTCGACCAGCAGGATGGCGTAGCGGCCCTTCAGTTCCTGCAGCAGCGCGGTCATGCGTTGCGATTCCTCGGCGCCCATGCCGGCCATGGGTTCGTCCAGCAAGAGCAGCGATGCGTCCAGCGACAGCGCCATCGCCAGTTCCAGTTGCCGTTTTTCGCCATGGGCCAGTTCCGATACGCGCACGTGGGCGCGCTCGCCCAGGCCTACGCGTTCCAGCGCCTGTCGGGCGGGCTGGCGCAGCTGTGGCAGGCGGCGGGCGCTTTTCCACAGGTTGAAGCCGCCGGGGCTGTGCGCCTGCACCGCCATGGCGACGTTGTCCTCGGCGCTGAAGGCGGGGTAGAGCTGGCTGATCTGGAACGAGCGCGCCAGCCCGGCCGCGGGCCTCTTGTGGGCGGGCATGCGGGTGATGTCGCGGCCGTCCAGCAGGATGCCGCCCGCGTCCGGCAGGATTTCGCCGCTGATCTGCGACAGCAGCGTGGTCTTGCCCGCGCCGTTGGGGCCGATGAGCGCATGCAGTTCGCCGGGACGGACTTGCAGGTTGACGCCTTGGGTCGCGCGCACGGCGCCGAAGGATTTCTGCAGGTCGCGGATTTCCAGCTTGGGATGATCAGTCATGATGCTTGCCTCCCACCAGCCAGCCATAGACGCCGCGCTTGCCGAACAGCACCACCAGCACCAGCACCGGTCCGAGGATCAGCATCCAGTGTTCGGTCCACGCGGTGGCGACCTGTTCCAGGCCCAGGTACACGGCCACGCCTAGCACGGGGCCGAAGATCGAGCCCATGCCGCCCAGGATCACCATGGCCATGAGTTCGCCGGACTTTTGCCAGGCCGACATGTCGGGGCTGACGAAGAGGGCGTAGTTGGCCCACAGCGCGCCCGCCAGGCCGGTGCCCGCGGCTGACAGCACGAAGGCGGTGAGCCGGTAGCGCAGTGGCGCGAGGCCCAGGCCGATGCTGCGGCGCGGATTCTGCTTGATGCTTTGCAGCGCCATGCCGAAGGGCGAGTTGACGATGCGGCGGCATGCCAGCACCCAGGCCGTCATGAGCGCCAGGCAGACGTAATAGAACGTCGTCGGGTTGTTCACGTCCAGGCCGGGCAGGGTGTTGCGCGCATCGATGGACAGGCCGTCGTCGCCGCCATAGACCATCAGGCCGACCAGGATGAAGTACAGCATCTGCCCGAACGCCAGCGTGATCATGATGAACTGCACGCCCGAGGTGCGCAGCGACAGGAAGCCCACCACCAGGCCAGCGAGCGCGGCGGCAGCGATGGCCAGCGGCCACATCACCAGCGCGGCGTTGCTGCCGCTCCAGCCGAACAGCGCGTCGCCCTGGGCCAGGTGAAAGCCCGCGATGCCGATCACGTAACCGCCCAGTCCGAAGAAGGCGGCATGGCCGAAGCTGACCATGGCGCCGTAGCCCAGGATCAGGTCCAGGCTGACGGCGGCGATGGCGTAGATGAGAAAGCGGGTCATCAGATTGATCAGGAAGCTCTCGCCGGTGGCCGATGCGATGGCCGGCACCAGCACGAACAGCAGCAGTCCGATCGTGTTGACGATGGTTTTTCTGGTCATGGATATCGTTCCTATCGCTGCGCGGGCACCAGGCCGCGCGGCTTGAACAGCAGCACGATGGCCATCAGGATATAGATGCTGGCCGAGACCAGGCTGGAGCTTGCCGAATCCGACAGCTGCGGCGGCAGCAGCTGCGACATCCAGAAGGGGATGTAGGCGCGTCCCAGCGCATCGGTCATGCCTATCATCAGCGAACCCACCAGCGCGCCGCGCACCGAGCCCACGCCGCCCACCACGATGACCACGAAGGTGGTGATCAGGATGCGTTCGCCCATGCCGATTTCCACCGCCAGGAGCGGCGCGGCCATCACGCCGGCAAAGCCGCAGAGCAGGGCGCCCAACGTGAAGATCAGCGTGAACAGGCGCTGGATGTTCACGCCCAGCGCGTCGACCATTTCACCGTCGTCGGCGCCTGCGCGCACCAGCATGCCGACGCGGGTGCGCGAGATCAGCAGCCACAGTCCCACGGCCACCAGCACGCCGGCGCCGATGAAGGCCAGCCGCATGAGGGGATAGTTCAGGCCGGGCAGGATCTCCACGGAACCCGACAGGAAGGGCGGGATGTCCATGAAGGGCGGGCTGCGGCCGAACAGCACCGTCACCATCTCGTTGGTGAACAAGGTCAGACCCAGCGTGGCCAGTACCTGGTCCAGGTGGTCGCGACGGTACAGATGGCGGATTACCAGCAGTTCCACCACCAGGCCGTAGATCGCCGCGCCCGCCAGCGCCGCCAGCAGCGCCGCGGCGAAGGAACCAGTGGCGGCGGCCGCGCTGGCGGCGCAGAACGCGCCCACCATGTAGAACGAGCCGTGGGTCAGGTTGATGACGTTCATGATGCCGAACACCAGCGTCAAGCCGGCCGACAACAGGAACAGCAATGCGCTGTACTGCAGGCCGTTCAGGACCTGCTCCAGGAACATCAGCATGGGGACTCCTTGTGGAGTGGGTCCGGCGGACTGCGCGCAATCCGCCGGACGCGGTGCGGACTTACATCTTGCAGTCGGCGGCGTGCACGTCGGTATGGTCGCGGGCGATGACCTTCAGGTTCTTGTAGACCAGCTTGCCATCGGGGCCGGCCTCGATGTGCAGCAGATACCAGTCCTGGATGGGGTGCTGGTTGGGGCCGAACTTGAACTTGCCGCGCACGCTGGGAAAGTCGGCGCGGCGCAGCGCGTTGCGGAAGTCGTCGGCGCGGCCGGTGATGTCGCCGTTCACGGCTTTCAACGCGGAGCCGATCAGGTTGGCGGTGTCGTAGGCCTGCGCCGCGTAGGCGGTGGGCGCGCGGTTGTAGGCCTTGGTGAAGGCGTCGACGAAATGCTTGCTCTGCGCATTGTCCAGGTCAGCGCTCCACAGCGAACTCAGGTAGAAGCCCTTGCCGGCGTTGCCGGTCGCGGCCAGCATGCGGTCGTCCATCGAGTAGATGGGCGTGATCATGCGGATCTTGTCGGCCAGTCCGGAGTTGGCGAACTGCTTGGTCAGGTTGATGCCTGCGCCGCCAGGGTGGAACTGGAAGATGGCGTCGGGGTTGAGTGAGCGGATGCGCGCCAGTTCCACCGAGAAGTCGGCCTGTTCCAGCTTGGTGTAGATCTCGTCGGCGATCTCGCCCTTGTAGGTGCGCTTGAAACCGGCCACCGCATCGCGTCCGGCCTGGTAGTTGGGCGCCATGATGACCACGCGCTTGGCGCCCAGCTCGTTGGCTGCGAGGCCCGCGGTGTCGGCGTAGGAATCGTTCTGGAACGCCACAGCGAAGTAATTCGGGTTGCAGGCCTTGCCGGCGTAGTTGGACGGACCAGCGTTCAGGCTGACGTAGAAGGCGCCCGCGTTCAGCACGGTCGGGCCGACCGCCGCCATGACGTTGGAGAAGTTGATACCGGTGAACAGCTTTACGCCGCCCTGCACCATCTTGTCGGCGATCTGCTTGGCGTTGGCGGGCTTGAGCGCGTCGTCCTCCACGCGCACGTTGACCGGCACGCCGCCCAGCTTGCCGCCGCCTTCCTTCACCGCCAGCATGAAGGCGTCGCGCTCGTCTTCGCCGATGTAGCCGGCGGGCGTGGACAGCGTGCCGATGAAGCCGATGTCGACCGGCTTCTGCTGCGCGCCGGCCGCGAACGAGGCCAGCGCAAGCATGAAGGCGGCGGTGCCGCGGATTGCGGTTTTTCTCATGATTGTCTCCTTGGGTGCCTGCATTTTTTCTATTGAGAGGAATGCCCCGCGAGGCAGTTTTCCGCCTTCCAGCCGTACAGCCACTGCAACGCGTCGTAGAACTGGGACTGGCTGCGGCCGGTCCACAGCATGTTGCGCACGGTGCGTTCGACGCCCCGCGCGTGATAGAGCCTGCCCATCTCCCGCGTCGACCACACCACCCGCGCGCTGCGCGGGATGCGGACCGATTCGTACAGGCGGAACGCGGCCTCCAGGTCGTGGCCGCACTGCCTGACGGCCTCGCCCAATGTCACCGCGTCCTCCAGCGCCATGCAGGCGCCCTGAGCCATGTATTGCGTCATGGGATGGGCGGCATCGCCCAGGATGGTCACGCGGCCCTGGCCCCAGCGCTCCACGGGTTCGCGGTCGGCGGTGGCCCAGCGCTTCCAGGACGTGGGGCGGTCCAGCATCTGGTGCGGACGCGGGTGTATGCCCTGGAAGTAGGACAGCACTTCGTCCTTGCTGCCTTCGCGCACGCCCCATTCTTCCTGTTCGCGGCTGTGGAAGGTCACCACCAGGTTGTATTGCTGGCCGCCGCGCAAGGGGTAATGCACCAGATGGCAGTGGGGGCCGGCCCACAGCACCGGCGCGTTGATGCGCAATTCCTCGGGCATGTTGTCGCGCTCGACCACGGCGCGGTACACCACGTGGCCGGTCACGCGCGCGGGGTCGCCGACCATGCGCTCGCGGATCACGGACTTCACGCCATCCGCGCCCACCACGGCGTCGGCGCGGTAGCGATTGCCCTGCGTGTCCACGACTTCGACGCCCTTGTCGTCCTGCGACATGGAGGCGATCTGGGTGGAGGTGCGGAAGCTGATCAGCGGATTCTGCTGCACGGCTTCGAGGATGGACAGATGGATGTCGGCGCGATGGATCACGGCGTAGGGGCCGCCGAAGCGCGCGCGAAAGGCCTCGCCGGTATCGATGCGCACCACTTCCTTGGCGTCGACCGCGTCCATCATGATGATGTGGTCGGTGAACACGGCGCGGCCGCGCGCGGTCTGGCCCACGCCCAGGGCGTCAAGCGCCGCGAAAGCGTTGGGGCCTAGCTGGATGCCGGCGCCGATCTCGCCGATGTGCGCGGCCTGCTCCAAAAGCTGCACCGCGATGCCTTGCCGGGTCAGCGCCAGCGCCGCGGCCAGGCCGCCGATGCCGCCGCCCACCACGATCACGGACTTTCCTGTTTGCGTTGCGTTCATGTGTGGCCTCCGCGCCGTTCAGTCCTGGCCGCCCAGGAACACGCCTTGTTTCGTCAACTGCGCCTGCAAGGCGGGAATGGGCACATCGCCCGGCGCGATGCCGGCGCGCAGCGCCATCGCGGCGGCCGTGCCCGCCGCCTCGCCCATCACGAAACAGCTGCCGCTGACCCGCGCGGCCGACTGGCCTTCGTGCGTCATGGAGGCGCAGCGCCCGGCCACCAGCACGTTGCCGGCCACGCCCGGCGCGCGTTTGGGCACCATCATGCGGAACGGCAGCTGGTTATAGCCGCGCGATTCCGGGATCGGCGGCCAGAGCCATTGCACGTCGCCGGCCGTGTGCATTTCCAGGGGCCAGCCGTTGACGCCGATGCTGTCCGCAAAGTCGGCGCAGCCCAGCACGTCTTCCTTGCTCAACATGGCCTCGCCCACGATGCGGCGGGTTTCGCGTATGCCCAGCTGCGGGGCGATGTCCAGCACGTAGGCGTTTTCGAAGCCCGGCACCTTGGCGCGCAGGAAGGCCAGGTACTGCACGATCTGGCGGCGGCCTTCGAGCTCGCCGGCCGAGAGGGAGTCGGCATCGGTGCCGTCGGCCGCGCTGCCGTCGGCGTTGGCCAGCTGGGTCACGTTGACCCGCCATTCGTAATCATGCTTTTGCGGACGCACGATGGCGCCGCGGCGCGGGAAGGTGAATTCGCCGCTGGCCGCGGCCTGGTCCATCAGCTGCGGGATGGTCTTCCAGGCTTCCTGGGCGCGGGCGCCGTCGACGTTGCCCACCTTGAACATCAGCGTCGGATAGAGCATGCCGCCGTGCTCGTCGCCCTTCTCGAAGGGCAGGCCGCTCCAGTGGGCGATGTCGGCGTCGCCCGAGCAATCGATGAAGACCCTGGCGCGCACGGCGCAGCGGCCGGACTTGGTCTCCAGGAACAGCGCGTCCACGCCACCATCCGCGCCGCGCGCCAGACCGGTGGCCAGGGCATGGAACAGCACCTGGGCGCCGCTGGCTTGCACCAGTCCGTCCGCCGCGCACTTGAAGGCCGAAATGTCGTAGGCCTGGGCGTGTATCTTGCCCAGGATCAGGTGCGGATCGTTGAGTCCGTCCAGGGCGCGCATGCGGTCCAGCAGTTCGTCGGTCATGCCGTGGACGACCTGCCGGATGTCGCCGCGGACGTTCGCGTGCAGGCCGCAGAAGTTGGATACGCCGGCGGCCGTGCCCATCCCTCCCAGGAAGCCGTAGCGTTCCACCAGCAGCACGCTGGCGCCATTGCGCGCGGCGCTGGCCGTGGCCAGCAGGCCGGCGGGGCCGCCGCCCAGCACGACGACGTCATACTCGCCGTAGAGCGGAACCTGGCGGGCGGGTTCGGTGATGAGCATCCGGTGTACTCCTTGCTTGGGTTGCGCCGCGCGGGCGGGCGCCGGTTTACTGGCCCTTGATGCCCAGCTTCTTGATCAACGGTTCCCAGCGCTTGAGCTCGTCGTCCATGTAGGCGCGGAACTGGACAGGCGTGGTGGCGGCGGGATCCATGAACTGCGCTTGCAGGCGCTTGGTGACTTCGGGGTCGCGGATGGCCTGGATCAGCGCGTCGGACAGTTTCTGCTGGATGTCGGCGGGGACCTTGGACGAGATCACGAAGCCGATCCACGCCGAGCCCTCGATGCCTTGCACGCCGACTTCAGCCAGCGTCGGAATCTCGGGCAGCAGCGCGGAGCGCTTGGACGAGGTGACGGCCAGCGCCTTCAGGCGCCCGTCCTTCACCATGGGCATGACGGCGATGGGGGGCAGGGCGGCGAACTGCGTGTCGCCGGACAGCAGCGACGTCAGCGCGGCGGGCGACGAGGGATAGGGCACGTGGGTGGCGCGCGCGCCGGTCTGCTGCAGCATCAGTTCCACCGCCAGGTGCGATACCGTGCCGGCGCCGGTGGACGGGAAGTTGTATTTGTCCGAATTCTTCTTCAGCGCTTCCAGCAGCTGGCCGATGTTGTCGATTCCCGCCGAGGCGGGCACGACCAGCACGTTGGGCTGGTGCACCGCCAGCGTCAGCGGCGACAGGTCGGTGGCCGGCGCATAGGGCAGCTTGTCGAACAGCAGCGTGTTGTTGACCAGCGGGCCGGTGATGGACACGCCGAAGGTGTAGCCGTCGGGCTTGGCGTTGGCGATGGCATAGGTGCCGATATTGCCGCTGGCGCCTGGCTTGTTCTCGATGACGATGGTCTGGCCCAGGATGGCGCCGGCCTTCTCGCCGACGATGCGCGCCACCTGGTCGGGGCTGGAGCCAGGACCGAAGGGTACGACGGCCTTGAGCGGCTGGGCCGGCCAGGCCTGGGCATGCGCGGCGCCCAGGGGTATCACGGCAGCCAGTCCGAGGATCAGCGCCAGGCAGGCGTTGCGGCGCGCCAGCGGCGGCGTGGAGAGCTTATGCATGGGTGTCTCCCAGGTCCTTCATGGTGTTGAAGTAGGTCTGCTCGTTGGCGATGAAGGCGGCGACCATGGCGCGGTAGGTGGCGTCCACCACCTGGTCCAGATTGGCGAAGCCCTGGTTGTGGCGTTCGGCCAGCAGGCGCGCCTTTTCGAAGACTTGCGCCTGGCGGGCGGGCGCGCTGACCTGGAAAGCGTCGCGCTTGAAGCGCGCGGCGTCCTTCACGTACATGGCGCGCTCGGCGATCAGGCGCACGATCTCGTCGTCCAGCCGGTCGATGTTGGCGCGCACGTCGGCCAGGGTGGCGCACAAGGGGCGGTAGGCCGGGTCGGTGTATTCGCGCAGCGGCTTGCCCTGGGTGTCGGGTTCCTGGTTGCTCACTTGGCGTAGTCCGGTTGCTGGGTGGGCGCGGCCTGCTGGAAGGCGGGTTGCGCATTGCAGTGTTCATAGACGCGCAGGGCGCGCGGATAGGCGGACAGGTCGCAGCCCATGCGCTGGGCGTTCGCCATCTGCGGCACCAGGCAGCAGTCCGCCAGCGTGGGCGTGTCGCCGTAGCAGTAGGCGCCATGGCCGTGGCGCACCAGCAGCGCTTCCACCGCGGTCATGCCTTCGCGGATCCAGTGGTGGTACCAGGCGTTCTTTTGTTCGTCGCTGGCGCCCAGCACGTCCTGCAGATAGCGCAGGATGCGCATGTTGTTGACCGGATGGATGTCGCAGGAGATGGCGTCGGACAGCTCCAGCACGCGGGCGCGCTCCAGCGTGCCGGCCGGGATCAGGCGCGGTTCAGGATGCGTGGCGTCCAGGTAGTCGATGATGGCCAGCGACTGCGACAGCCGGGTGTCGCCATCGATCAGCATCGGCACGCCCGCCGAAGGATTCTTGGCCACGTAGTCCGCGGCGCGCTGTTCCTGCTTGCGCAGGTTCACGGGCAGATAGTCGTAGGACAGGCCCTTGAGCGCCAGCGCGATGCGCACGCGGTATGAGGTGGAACTGTTGAAAAAGCTGTGCAGTTGCATGCGGGTTCCCGGAAGGTTCACACCATCTGCACGCTGAGCGTGCCCAGGCCGTCCACGCCGCCTACCATCTTGTCGCCGCGCACCACCGGGCCCACGCCTTCGGGCGTGCCGGTGTAGATCAGGTCGCCGGCTTCCAGGCGGAAGTACTTGGACAGGTAGGCCACGGTTTCGGCCACGGACCAGATCAGCTTGCCGATGTCGCTACGCTGCTTGTCGGCGCCGTTGACCTGCAGCCAGATGGCGGCCTGGGCTATGTTCTTGACGGAGCCGGCCGGATGCAGCGGACCGATGGGAGCGCTCTGGTCGAAGGCCTTGCCCAGTTCCCAGGGGCGGCCGGCTTCGCGCATCTTCATCTGCAGGTCGCGGCGGGTCATGTCCAGGCCCACGGCGTAGCCCCAGACATGTTGCAGCGCCTGTTCGACGGCGATGTTGGCGCCGCCCTTGCCGATGGCCGCGACCAGTTCGATCTCGTAGTGCAGGTTGGCGGTTTCAGAAGGATAGGGCAGCGACAGCGTGCTGCCCTCGGCCACCGGCACCACGGCGTCTGCCGGCTTGCAGAAGAAGAACGGCGGTTCGCGGTCGGGGTCGAAGCCCATCTCGCGGGCGTGGGCGGCGTAGTTGCGGCCGACGCAGTAGACGCGGCGCACAGGGAAGCGGTCCTGGCTGCCGGCGACGGGCACGGCGACGGGGGCGGCGGGGTCAAAGACGAAAGACATGAGTCACCTTTTTTGCAAGCAGGGCCGGGACTTGGCGCGGCCCTGGCCTGAAATGGAAGAAGAGGAAAGCGGCGGCCGTCAGCCGACGCGCGCTTCGCGCCACACGCCCAGCGCGTCCTGCACGGGGCGGTCGGAATAGCTGAACAGGGTGGCGTCGTCCAGCGCGGCCAGTTGGACGGGTTGCCAGGATGGCGCGACGAAGACGTCGCGCGGGCCGAAGTGGAATTCCTGGTCGCCGATGCGGGCCGTGCCACGGCCCTCGACCACGCTGTAAACGGTGGAGTCGGTGCTGCGGTAGGTCTTGCCCTGGAAGCCGGCGGGCAGGAATTGCATGAAGGTCGCCATGGTCGGCATGGGGTAGCCGCCGGTGGCCGGGTTCAGGTAGCGCAGCTTCACGCCGTCCCAGGGATCCAGTTCTCCGTGGCGGTAGAGCTGGTCCAGCGCTTCGCGGCTGCGCTCGTAGGGGTAGTTGAAGATGGGCGAGGTGCCGCTGGACGTCTGGTGGCGCACCGGCGCCATGTTGTGGCCGTAGCGCGCCATGCTGTCGCCTTCGGGGCGGGTCACGGGCTGGGTGGCCGAGGGGTAGTTTTCGGCGAAGCCCGCGTCCAGGAAGCGCAGCAGCGGGATGTCCAGGCCGTCCAGCCAGACCACGGGCTCGCCGCCCTCGGCGGTCTCGGCGTTGCCATGGTCATGCCAGGTCCAGGACGGCGTGATGATGAAGTCGCCGGGGTGCATGGTGGTGCGCTCGCCGTTGACGGCGGTGTAGGCGCCGCGGCCTTCGACGATGAAGCGCAGCGCCGATTGCGTGTGGCGGTGGCTGGGCGCGATCTCGCCGGGCAGGATCAGTTGCAGGCCCGCGTACAGGCTCTGGGTGATGCTGGCCTGTCCGGGCAGGCCGGGATTTTCCAGGATGAGCACGCGCCGCACGGCTTCTTCCGCCGTGATGAGCGAGCCGGACGCCATGACGTCGTCGCGCACGTCCTCGTACTTCCAGATGGCGGGGACGCAGCGCGGCGCGGGTTCGCGCGGCACCAGGTTGTGCAGCGACTCCCACAGGGGCGCCATGTGCTTTTTGGCGATGCGTGCGTAATAGGCGGCGCGATCCGCGCCGGGGGGGTGACCGTCGGGCATGCTTGTCTCCGGAATGTCCGGCTGGCGCCGGCTTCGCGTGGCCGCCGCGTGGCTCGCGGCTGGTCCTGATATGGAGACGATTATGCGTAAGGAGCTATGTGTTTTGAAATGAAATTATCTTATTATCCATACCAATAAGAATATACATAGACGAGACGAGGGCCTGCATGGACTGGACCCACCGGTTGCGCCTGCGCAACCTGAAAATGCTGCTCAGCCTGGCCCAGACCCGCAACATCAGCCATTCGGCGGCGATGCTCAACACCACGCAGCCGGGCTTGTCCAAGTGGCTGAAGGATCTGGAAGACGACATCGGGCTGCCGTTGTTCGAACGGCACGCGCGCGGCTTGCGGCCGACGCCGCATGGCGACGTGCTGATCGCGCACGCCCAGCGGGTGGAAGCGCAGCTGGACCGCGCCAGCGCGGACATGGCGGCGTTGCGCGAGGGCGGCGGCGGCCGGGTGGTGATAGGCGCGTCGGGCGCGTCGGCGTCGGACACCGTGCCGCTGGCGGTGATGAAGCTGCTGGATCGTATGCCGCAGGCCCGCGTGAAGCTGGTGGAGGGCACGACCGACCGCCTGCTGGCGCAGTTGGCGCAGGGCGATCTGGACATCGTGGTGGGGCGTTCGGCGCCGGAGCATCACGACCCGGCGATCCGCTTCGAGGCGCTGTACCTGGAACCCATCCATCTGGTGGCGCGGCCGCGGCACCCGCTGTTCGCGATCGAGCAACCGTCCTGGCCGGATCTGCTGTCCTACCGCTGGATCCTGTGGCCCAAGGGCACGCCGATCCGCAATGCGGTGGACGCGGCGCTGGCGGCGGCGGGGCAGGCGCCTCCGCCGGACCATGTCGAATCCAATTCGGTAACCATCAATCTCACGCTGATCAACAACAGCGACATGATCGGGGTGGCTTCGCATCGGGCCGCGTTGCGGTTTTCGCAGATGCGGGCGATGCGGATCATTCCGGTGCGCCTGTCGGGGTTCGGGTCGGTGGCGATGTACTGGCGCGAGGACGCGTTCCGTCCGATCGCGGTGCAAGAGGCGATGGCGGCGTTGCGGAACACGGTGGCGGAACACGCGCCGGGCGCGGCGAGGGCGTGATGGATGCGCCGCGCGCGGGGCTCAACGCGTTGATCGCGCAGTGCCGCAAGCTGGAGGCGGCGCTGCCCGGGCAGGACGAAGCCGCCACCTCGGCGGCGATGCATCGCTTCGTGGCGGAGATGGATGCGCGTCGCGCGCCGCCGGGGATGTGGTCGCCGCTGGTGCTGGCGGTGCTGGTGATGATGGGCGGGCTGGGCGTCGGGATAGGGGTGCTGAGCCTGCTGCTGCATGGCGCGGGGGCTGCGATGGCGGCGTTTGCCTTGGTGCTGGTTTGCGCGGCGACGGCGTTGGCGTTGGCTATCGGGGTGGTGGCGTTCATGGGCGGGCATGCGTTCGGGCTGGTGGTGCTGAAGCGGCTGGCTTTGGGGTTGATTGCTGTCGGGTTTCTGGG
>Ga0209699_100161_pt1 | contig 74095 bp, 64 predicted proteins | sample SynthPrep_1_END__FD_187204 | JGI IMG/M metagenome (GOLD analysis project Ga0209699, IMG submission 187204) | Synthetic microbial communities from Ohio, USA - SynthPrep_1_END_DS7_MetaG (SPAdes) (version 2) | ecosystem: Engineered > Bioreactor > Aerobic > Activated sludge | place: USA: Ohio...
GGCGTGGGGGCGGCTCGCGTGGCCGGGGCGCTTGTTTCCGGGCTGGCGGCGAAATTCAATCTAGGCCAGTGCCGGGGGAAGGCAAGGACGCGAGAGGGCCGGGAGCGCCCATGCTACAGGCTGCCGCGCCGAGTGTCCGCGTTGGCCCGGGGGCATCGCAGGGCGGCCGGATTCCCGCCGCAGCAAGTCCGTGCGCAGGGGGCGGCCGCGGCCCATCGGTGGTCGGCCGCATTCGCGCAACCGGCCGCTGGCATTGGAACCAGGGCGCGCAGGTTGCCGCGCCAGCGGGCAGCAACCTGCAGTGGCGCGGTGAGCCGGCTCAGTGCCCCGCGCTGCTCTCTTGGATGGAAGAGAGCTGGCCCACCACCCGCACGACTTCTTTGGCGCCGTCGTGGATCTTGGAAATGGTCGTGCCAACCTCGTTGGTCAGCTCCGCGCCGCGGTCGGCCTGCCGGGCCGTATCGCCCATGCGTTCGATGGCGGCCTTGGTGCTGTCCTGTATGGCGCGGGTGATTTCGGAGATGCGGCCGGTGGAGCTGCCGGTGCGTTCGGCGAGCTTGCGCACCTCGTCGGCCACGACCGCGAAGCCGCGGCCATGCTCGCCCGCGCGGGCTGCCTCGATGGCGGCATTGAGCGACAACAGATTGGTCTGGTCGGCGATCTCGTGGATGGTGCGGACGATGAAGTCGATCTCGCCGGAGCGGGTGTCCAGCTCTTCCAGCAGGCGGGAGGACACCTGCACCGTTTCCGCCACCCTGTCCATCTCGGCTGCCGCCTCGCGTATGACCCGGTCGCCTTCGGCGGAGAGGGTCTCGGTTTCCAGGGAGACGTGGTAGGCCATGCGGGCGCTCTCCGCCTCGGCCTCGTAGCGCTCCACCCGCTCGCTGATGTCGTTGGCGAACTTCACCACCTTGCTCGGTTTGCCCTGGGCGTCGAATACCGGGTTGTAGGTCGCCTCCATCCAGACCGCGCGGCCGTCGCGGGTGAGGCGGCGGAATTGTCCGGAGGCGAACTCACCCCGGTTGAGGTCGGCCCAGAAGGCCGCGTACTCCGGGCTGCGGACGTAGCTCTGCTCGCAGAAGATGCGGTGATGCTTGCCGCGCAGATCGTCCATGCGGTAGCCCATGGTCCTCAGGAAGTTGTCGTTGGCGGAGAGCACGGTGCCATCCATCGCGAACTCGATGACCGCCATCGAGCGGTTGAGTGCCTGCAGCTTGCCTGCGTTCTCCTGGTCGGCCAGCACCCGGGGGGTGATGTCGTTGGCCAGCTTGATGATGCGACAGGGCTGGCCCTGCGCGTTGAATACCGGGTTGTAGGTGGCCTCCAGCCATACCGGCGAGCCGCCGCGGGTGATGCGCAGGTACTGGCCGGAGGTGTATTCGCCGCGCCCCAGCTTCTGCCAGAACTCGCCGTACTCACGGCTGGCGACGTATTCCGGCTCGCAGAAGATGCGATGGTGAGCACCGCGCAGTTCCTGCGCGGTGTAGCCCATCAGGCGCAGGAAGTTGTCGTTGGCGTCGAGGATGATGCCGTCCAGGCCGAACTCGATGACGGCCATGGACCGGCCTATGGCATTGAGCAGGGCGTTTTTCTCGCCGAGTTGCTGCTCGAGTTCGCTGACTTTCTGCTTGAGCGCAGTGTTGAACATGAAGACTCCGTGTCAGTGGGGCGCAGTGTTGCCGTCAGGAAACCGCGAGATGCGCAAGGTAATCCACATTAGCCTCCTTTTCCTTTGTATTCAGGGATTTTTGGAAGGAGCGCGAAGTATTTCATGCGCCCGAAACGGGTTATGCCGGCGCGCCCGTGCAGGGCATCACGCCCGTTCCGGGCGGCGGGCTTTTTTGCGGCGGTGCGTGGTCCATGCGCCCGTGCTGCGGTTCGCCGCTGGTGCTCGCCGGAAAGGCCTTGCCGCAGGCATAATCCCGCGGCCCGGGCGCGGCACGGGCGTTGTTTGTCGAGGATATCTATGCGTAAGACGGTAGTGATCGCCGGTGGCGTGTTGGCGCTGGCAGTGGGCGTGGTGGGAGGCAGCTACTACGTGGGCGGAAAGATAGAGGACGACTTCCGCGCGGGGGTGGAGCGCATTCGCGGCGCGGGCTTCGATGTGCGTGTTCTCGACTATCGGCGCGGGGTGTTCGGCGCCCAGGCGGAAACGCTGTGGACGCTGCCCAGCGAGGAGGAGCCCTTGAGCTTCACCCTGGCCCACGCGGTGAGCCACGGCCCCTTGCCGGCAGGCAAGGCGGCGGAGATCCGTACCACGCTGCAGCTGGATGCCGAGGCCAGCCAGGCGCTGGCGCCGCTGCTGCAGGGGCGGGAGCCGCTGGAGATCCTCAGCAAGGTGTCCTGGGGTGGCGACCACAGCCACACGCTGAACGTGGTGGATTACCGCGGGCCGGTGGAGGAGAGCGAGATCGTCTGGGGCGGCATGCAGGGCACGGTGGATGTGACCTCCGGCGGCAAGGCCACCCGCGGTTCGCTGTCGCTGCCGGTGCTGACGGTGCGCGATCCGGCGGGCAAGAACGTCGATCTGCAGAAAGCCGCCATCACCTTCGATACCACCCAGCCGCAGGACTACCACTTCTGGACCGGCCAGGCGCTGTTCTCCATCGAGCGCCTTGCCGTCGGCAGTGGCGCGCCGGAGCAGATGGTGGAGGTCGAGGGCCTGGGGCTGACGTCCTCCACCGCGCTGGAAGGCGACCTGGCCTCGACCACCATCGAGTTCAAGGCGAACCGCTTCAGCGGCGGTGGCGAAGTGCTGCAGGCGCCCGGCGTCACCCTGTCGCTGCAGCGGCTGGATGCCGGCGTGCTGGACGCGGCCTCGCGCATGGCGCAGGAAGGCGCCGCCGTCGGTGAGGACATCCAGGCCCACAACCAGCGGCTGCTGGCGGCGATGATGTCCCAGTTGCCGGCCTTGCTGGCGCGCTCGCCGGTGGTGGAGATCAAGAACCTGGGCGCGACCCTGCCCGAAGGCGTGGTGAAGGCGGACCTGCGCCTGGCATACGTCGGCAAGCCGGGCGGGCTGGGCTTCAATCCGCTGGTGGACGTGGAAGGCCAGGCCAACCTGGCTTTGCCGCAGCCGCTGCTGGAGCGGGTGCTGTCGGCCCGCGCGCGACAGGAACTGGAGCGCTACATGGATGTGATGGACCTGGGCGCTAGCGAGGAAGAGATCGCCGACGCGGTGGATGAAACCGTGCGCACCCGGATGGAGGCGCTGACCGCCCAGGGCGTGCTGGTGCCCAAGGATGGCCAGTGGGTGAGCGCGCTGGAGTACAAGGGCGGCGTGCTCAGCATCAACGGCAACCAGACCGCGCTGGGCGCTCTCGGCGCGATGGGCTTGCCGCTCTGACGCCGGCCTGAAATGCAGTGGGGCGGGCCCTTGGCCCGCCCCACTTGCGTTCACCCGGCTCGATCAGCGTGGAACCGCCGCCGCAGACTTGGGATAGCCGGCGTCATCCAGCATCTTCTCCCAGGCGGTGGTCTCGTAGCCCTTGAAGTTCATGCGGCCTATGGTGATCGCCGGTACCTGCTCCGGCGTGCCGAACAGCTCCCGGTATGCCTGCACCTCCTCGGTACTCTCCAGCTTGTGTTCCTGGAAGGGGATGCCGCGGCGCTTCAGCAGGTCGCGCGCCAGGTTGCAGGGCGCCTGGCAGTCCTGGGTGACGAAGACCGCCACCGGAAAGTTGGCCATGGCCTGCCGTACCGCGTACGAGGGCGTGGTGTCGGCGGCCGGGGCGCCGCTGTAGCGTTTTTCGTCGAGCTGGCGGATGCCGGCCGGCGGTGGCTGGTCGGAGTAGTTCACCCGGCCATTGCCATCCACCCAGCGATAGGTGGTGGGCGCCTGCGCCAGCGCGCCGGCGCAGGCCGCAGCCAGCAGCGCGGCGGCGCTGCCGCGCAGGGCCAGCGCCTGCCACTGCCGGCCGGCGCTCACGCTTCCACCATGCCGTTGTGGCGCAGCAGCGCATCCACCTTCGGTTCGCGGCCGCGGAAGGCCTTGAAGGATTCCAGCGCCGGCCGGCTGCCGCCGACGGCGAGGATTTCGCGCCAGAAGCGGGCGCCGGTTTCCGCGTCCAGCAGGCTGCCCTTGCCAGCGCCGGCTTCCTCGAAGGCTTCGAAGGCATCCGCCGACAGCACTTCCGCCCACTTGTAGCTGTAGTAGCCGGCCGCGTAGCCGCCGGCGAAGATGTGGGAGAAGCTGTTGGGGAAGCGGTGCCAGGCCGGCGGGAACAGCACTGCCACCTCCCGCCGCACTTCGTCGAGCACGCCGAACACCTTTTCCATCGGTACCGGCTGGCCGCCGGCGACGATGTCGCTGTGGATGCGCAGGTCGAACATCGAGAATTCCAGCTGGCGCACCGTCTGCATGCCGCTCTGGAAGTTCTTGGCGGCGATCATCTTGTCGTAGAGCGCGCGCGGCAGCGGCTCGCCGGTATCGACGTGGGCGGTCATGCCGGACAGCACGTCCCACTCCCAGCAGAAGTTCTCCATGAACTGGCTGGGCAGCTCCACCGCGTCCCACTCCACGCCGTGGATGCCGGACACGGCCAGTTCTTCCACCTTGGTCAGCAGGTGGTGCAGGCCGTGGCCGCACTCGTGGAACAGGGTGAGCACGTCGTCATGGGTGAAGGTGGCGGGCTTGCCGTTGACCGGGCCGGGGAAGTTGCACACCAGATAGGCCACCGGCGTTTCCATGCCGCCGGCCGGGCGGCGGTGGCGGCTGCGGGCGGAGTCCATCCAGGCGCCGCCGCGCTTGGTCTCACGGGCGTGGAGGTCGAGGTAGAAATGGCCTACCAGCTCGCCTTCCTTCTCGATGCGGAAGAAGCGCACGTCCGGATCCCACTTGGGCGCCTCATCGGGGAGGATGTCCACCTTGTACAGGGTGCGAATGACGCCGAACAGGCCATCCAGCACCTTGGGTTCGGGGAAGTACTGCTTCACCTCCTGTTCGGAGAAGGCGTAGCGCGCCTGGCGCAGCTTCTCGGAGGCGTAGGCCACGTCCCACGGGAAGAGCTCGGCCAGGCCCAGCTCCCTGGCGGCGAAGGCCTTGAGTTCGGCGAGGTCGCGCTCGGCGAAGGGCTTGGCCTTGGTGGCGAGGTCGCGCAGGAAGGCGAGCACCTGTTCCGGCGTGTCCGCCATCTTGGGCACCAGCGAGACCTCGGCGAAGTTGCGGTAGCCCAGCAGCTGGGCTTCTTCCTCGCGCAGGGCGAGGATCTTGCCGATCAGCGGGCCGTTGTCCCATTCCGGCTTGCCGGCCTCGGAGGCGCGGGTGGCGTAGGCGCGGTACATGCGCTCGCGCAGGCCGCGGTCGTCGGCGTACTGCAGCACAGGCAGGTAGGAGGGCATGTGCAGGGTGAATTTCCAGCCCGGCTTGCCATCCTTTTCTGCCGCGGCGCGGGCGGCGGCGCGGGCGTCTTCCGGGATGCCGGCGAGGCCGGCTTCATCGCTCACCCATTCGCTGTGCGCATTGGTGGCGTCGAGGATGTTCTCGGAGAACTTGGCGCCGAGCTGGGATTGTTCTTCCTGGATTTCCTGGAAGCGGGGTTTCACCGCGTCCGGCAGTTCGGCGCCGGAGAGGCGGAAATCGCGCAGTTCGTTGTCGAGGATGCGCTGGCGCACCGGCGACAGGCTGGCGTATTCCGGGCCGTCGTGCAGGGCCTTGAACTTGTGGAAGAGGGCGAGGTTCTGGCCGACTTCGGCGTAGAAGCGGGAAACCTCGGGCAGCATCTCGTTGTAGGCCTCGCGCCACTCGGGCACGTCCATGACGCTGTGCAGGTGGCCGACCACGCCCCAGGCGCGGCCCAGGCGTTCGCCGGCCTCGTTCATCGGTTCGACGAAGTTGGCCCAGGTGGGGGCGGCGGTGTCGGCGGTGAGGCGGGCGATCAGCGCGCGGTTCTCTTCGAGCAGGCCGCGCACCGCGGGGGCCACATGCTCCGGGCGGGCGTCGCTGAAGCGGGGGAATCCGGAGAAGTCGAGCAGCGGGTTCTGCGCATTCGATGTCTGGCTCATGATGTCTGGATCGTCCTGCTGGTCGGTAACGCGGCTATTGTGCCCAAAAAGCACGAAGGGCGCCGCTATGGGCGCCCTTGGCAAAAGCAATCGCCGCCGCGCCCGGGGTGCAGGCGCGGCGCGGGCTGCGGGCCTATCCGACCATGTCCTTGTAGGCGTGCCAGGTGGCGTGGCCGAGCAGGGGCAGCAGCAGCACCAGCCCTATCATCATGGTGGCGAAGCCTATCGCCACCATGGCGACGATGATCACCGCCCACAAGGCCATGGCGCCGAGGTTCACGCCGACCGCGCGGGCGCTGGTCATGGCCGCGGTGATGGCGTCCACCTCGCGGTCCATCAGCATCGGGATGGCGATGGCCGACAGGGCGTAGACGACCGCCGCCAGCGCGCCGCCCACCACCAGGTAGGAGACGACGAAATGGGTGTATTCGCCGGAGAAGAACACCGTGCGGTAGAAGTCGCCCAGGTCCGGCACCACGTCGTGATAGAAGAGGGCGAACAGGATGGCGGAGATCCGCTCCCAGCCGATCAGCGCCAGCGCCAGGAACACGCCGAAGTAGAGCAGGCTGTCACCGTGCCGCGCCAGGCCCTTGAGCGAGCGGCTGAAGCTCACACGCTCGCCGCCGTCCTGCCGGCGGGATATTTCGTACAGGCCGGCGGCGGCCAGCGGGCCGATCAGGAAGAAGCCGGAGATGGCGGCGGTGAAGAGGTAGGGCATGGAGGCCGCGTAGGCCAGGATCATGTAGCCGATGGCGGCGAGGATGGCGCCGTAGCTCAGGCTGGCGCTGGGGCTGTCGCGCATGTCCTGCAGGCCCAGCCGCAGCCACAGCAGTGGTCGGGATGTGGCGACCTGGCGGACCTGGGGCAGCTGGAAGTGATGGTCCAGCGATGAGGGGTAGGGCTTGTCCATGGCAACCTCCGTTGGCTGGTGGCACCGCTCACCATCCCCGCCGTGCAGGGCGGTCTCGGGTTGCTTTTCAGGTTAGGACGACTTGAGCGCTTTGGCGACCGTCATTGGTCGGCCGGGCGATGAGGGAATGCCCTGATGCGGCGGCCGGGGCCGGCCGGGCAGGGGCGCTCCGCCGCGGCGGAGCGCTGTCGTGGCGGGAGCGCGGGGCCCCCGCCGGCAGGGCTCAGTCCAGGCTGCGGCCGGTGAGCTTTTCGTAGGCTTCGCGGTACTTGGCGGCGGTGCGCTCGACCACCTCCGGCGGCAACTGGGGGCCGGGCGCCTTCTTGTTCCAGTCCAGGGTTTCCAGGTAGTCGCGTACGTACTGCTTGTCGTAGGAAGGCGGGCTGATGCCTTCGCGGTAGCTGTCGGCGGGCCAGAAGCGGGAAGAGTCCGGCGTCAGCGCTTCGTCGATCAGGTGCAGGGTGCCGGCAGCGTCCACGCCGAACTCGAACTTGGTGTCGGCGATGATGATGCCGCGGCCGGCGGCATAGTCGGCGGCCTGGGTGTAGAGGGCGATGGCGGCGTCGCGGGCCTCGGTGGCGAGCTGGGCGCCGTTCTTGCCGGTGCCGGCCAGCACATCCTTCAGCACCGCCTCGCAGCGGGCCTGGGCCTGCTCGAAGGAGATGTTCTCGTCGTGGTCGCCGACGTCGGCCTTGGACGCCGGGGTGAAGATGGGCGCGGGCAGCTTGGCGGCCTGGGCGAGGCCGGCGGGCAGGGCGATGCCGCAGATGGCGCCGGTGTCCTGGTAGTCCTTCCAGCCGGAGCCGATCACATAGCCGCGCACCACCGCCTCGATGGGCAGCGGCGCCAGGCGCTTGACCACCAGCGCGCGGCCCACGACCTGTTCGCGTTCTTCGGCCGTCACCACGGTTTCGGGGGCGATGCCGGTGAGCTGGTTGGGCACGATGTGGCCCAGGCGCTCGAACCAGAAGTTGGCCATGGCGGTGAGCACCCGGCCCTTGTCGGTGATGGGGTTGGGCAGGATGACGTCGAAAGCGGAGAGGCGGTCGCTGGTGACGATGAGGAGCTTGTCGTCGCCGACGGCGTAGATGTCGCGCACCTTGCCGCGGCCGAGCAGCGGCAGGCTTTTGATGGAGGATTCGAAAAGCGGCTTGGCCACGATGGCGGAGTCCCTTCTGGGTAAAACGCGATTATAGGCCAGCGTGCCCGCCGGCCGGCTGTGCCCGGGCGAGGGGCGGCGCGGCTCAGTGGCCGCCGCCATCCTCGGCGGTCAGCGCCTTGCGCATGCGGCGCAGGCCCAGCGCCACCAGACAGGCGATGACCGGGATGGAGATGGCGGTGATGATCTCCGGCGTGGCCGGCAGGATGATGTCCTTGGCGCCCTTGGCGACGTAGTTCACCAACTGCGAGGCGTAATAGGTGATGGCAACCACCGACAGCCCTTCCACCGTTTCCTGCAGGTGCAGCTGGATCTTGGCGCGGCGGTTCATCTGCGCCAGCAGCTCCTGATTCTGCCGCTCCAGTTCGATGTCGACCCGGGTGCGCAGCAGCTGGGAGTTGCGGGCGATACGGCCGGAGAGGTCTTCCTGGCGGCGGGCGATGGTGGCGCAAGTGGCGATGGCGGGCGCCAGCCGGCGCTGCATGAACTCGTCTATGGTGGGGAAGCCGTCGTAGCGCGTCTCGCGCAGTTCCTCGATGCGCTGGCCGACCAGCCGGTAGTACGCCGCCGCGGCGCCGAAGCGGAAGGTGGTGCGTGCCACCGAGCGCTCGACGTCGGCGGCGAGCTTGGTCAGGCGGCCCAGCACTTTGCGGTCGTCGTCCGAGCTGCGGGCCTCGCCCATGCTGTCCATCAGATTGGCCAGCTCGTCTTCGGCGCGGGAGAGCAGCCGGCCGACTTCCTTGGCGACCGGGAAGGCGAGCAAGGCCATCACGCGGTAGGTCTCGATCTCGACCAGGCGCTGCACCGTGCGGCCGGCCTGGCGTGGTGTGAGCCCGGCATCCAGCAGCAGGAAGCGGGAAAAGCCGTCCTTGATCTGGAAGTCGGTGAACACCCAGCCGCTGCCGCCGGCCACCTGCGCGGCCACCAGCGTCTCGCCGCGCGGCGAAACCGTCTGGGTGACGCTCTCCGGCGCGATCTCGGCCACGCTGCGCAGTTCGATGTGGGTGGCGGTGATCAGACGGCCGGGGATGTCCTTGCGCCAGGCGGCGGGCACCGCCAGCAGGGCATGCTCGTCGTCGGTGTCGCCCGGCTGGATGCGGCGGAAGAAGGTGTAGCTGGAGAACTCGTTGTGGCGCTCCCACTTCAGCCGGAAGCCGCCGCCGTCGAGGAAGACGTGGCCGGAATCCACCGCCGGTGCTTCCGCGCCCAGCTGTTCGGCGAGCGCGGCCAGGTGGGCGGCCTCGCGCCCGGCGCTGCCCTCGTGGTGCAGGAAGGCGAGGTAGGTGACGAACTCGGGCGTGTCCAGTGGCACCGGCGGCCGGGCATGGACTTCGTCGTTGAGGGTCTGGCGTAGCGGGTGCTGTTCGAATAGGGACATGTCGTCTGGATGGTGGCCGGTGCGACACCCGGAATGGGCGGAAGGCGGCATTTTGCGCAGCGGCCCCTGCAATGACAAGGCGCCGCCCGCCACCGGGGAGTGGCGAGACGGCGCCTTGATGGTCTTACCCGCGCCGAGGCGGGAAGGGGCGGCTTACTGCTTGATCGCTTCGATGGCGATGTCCAGCGTCACTTCGTCGCCCACGTAAGGCGCGTACTTGCCGGCGCCGAAGTCGCTGCGCTTGATGACGGCGGTGGCGTTGGCGCCCAGCGCGTCCTTCTTCAGCATCGGGTGCGGAATGGCCTGGAAGGAGGTGACGGTCAGCGTCACCGGCTTGGTCACGCCCTTCAGCGTCAGGTTGCCGATCACTTCCACCGGCTTGTCACCCTCGAAGCGCACCGAGGTGGACTTGAAGGTGGCGGTGGGGAATTGGGCGGTGTCGAGGAAGTCGGCGCCCTGGATGTGCTCGTTGAAGGTGGGGAAGCCGGTATCCACCGAGGTGGTGTCTATGGTCACGTCCACCGAGCCGGTCTTGGCTGCCTTGTCGAAGGTCACGGTGCCCGTGGTCTTGTCGAAGCGCGACAGCTGCTTGGAGAAGCCCAGGTGGTTGTAGGAGAAGCGCGGGAAGGTGTGGCTGCCGTCGATGGCGTAGGTTTCCGGCGCGGCCAAGGCGGGGGCGGCCAGGGCGATGGCGAGCGGGGTGGCGAGGGCGAAACGGGTCAGCATTTTCATGGGTTCTCTCCGGATGTCTGCTAAGCAGCGGGATGGAAAAGGGGATGGACCTGGGAGGGCTGCAATGGCCACGCGGGCGCTTTCTTTACTTGTGCGCCGCCTGCAGGTGGAACTTCACCTGGATTTCGTTGGCGACGATGCCGAAGTCGGCCCATTCGCCTTCGCCGATGGCGAAGTCGCCGCGCTTGATGACGAAGCTGCCGTCGAAGGCGCCGCTGGCCGGGTCGAAGGTGAAGGGCGCGGTGACGTTCTGGCTGCGGCCCTTGATCGTCAGCGTGCCCAGGGCTTCGTAGCGGTTGCCGCCGAGGGCTTTCACCGAGGTGGACTTGAAGCTGGCCTTGGGATGCTTGGCGGCATCGAACCAGGTCTTGCCGGTGACCTCGGCGGTGGCTTCATCCGAGCCGGCATCCACGCTGGCGACGTCGATATCCACCGTGGCCTGGCCGGCTTCCGGCTTGGCCGGATCGAAGTTGAGCCTGGCGTCGAACTTGTTGAACTTGCCGTCCATCGCCACGCCCATCTGGCGATAGCTGAAATCCACGCGGCTGGCGGCGGTCTTCACCTGGTCGAAGGTGGCGGCCTGGGCCGCCGGGGCGAGGAGCGACAGGCTCAGCGCGGCGGCGAGGGAGGCCTGGCGCAGGGTGCTCGTTTTCATTCTTGACTCTCCTGGGGTTGGCCGCCGGGGGGCGGCCGGATTGCGTTGGCTTGCAGCTCAGGCCTTGGCGCCGGGCAGCATGCGGGTGAGGACATCGTCGCGGTCGATGAAGTGATGCTTGAGCGCCGCACAGGCGTGGCCGATGACGGTGGCGGCGAGCAGCCAGTTGAGCCAGGCGTGGGTGGTGGCCAGCAGGTCGCCCAGCTCGGCGTTCTTGGACACCAGGTCCGGCAGCGGCAGCACGCCGAACCACACCGTCTGGAAACCCTTGGCGGAGCTCATCAGCCAGCCGCTCAGCGGCACCGCGAACATCAAGACGTAGAGCACGATGTGGGCGCCGTTGGCCGCCAGCCGCATCAGCGCGGGCATGCTGGCCGGCAGCTCCGGCGGCCGGTGGCCCAGCCGCCAGGCCAGGCGGGCCAGCGCCAGCACGAACACGGTGATGCCCGCCCACTTGTGCCAGGAGTAGAGCTTGAGTTTGGTGGGCGACAGCGACAGGCTGGTCATGTACAGGCCCAGGCTGAAGATGCCGATGATGCCGAGGGCGATCAGCCAGTGCAGCGAGATGGCGGTGCGGGTATAGCGGGCGGGGGCGTGGGGAGCGAGGCTGTTCATGTTTGTCCTTGTTTGGGGTGAGGCTCAGGCGGCCAGCGGCGCGGTTTCGCTGCCGGCGGCGGCGTGGTTGCCGAAGGCGAAACTGTCCATGGACAGCACGCCGTTGGTGACGCCGCCGGCGATGCGCGCCGCCTGCTGCCAATCCTTGCCGGCCGCGCCGATGGCGAAGTACAGCGGCAGCAGGTGCTCGTCCGTCGGGTGGGCGCGGGCGGCCTCCGGCGCCAGCCGGCGGTAGTCGAGCAAGGCTTCGAGGTCGCCGGCCTCGATCGCGTTCCAGATCCAGTCGGCGAAGGCGGTGGCGTAGGCATCCGCGCGCTCGTCGCCGCGGCGCAGTTCGTACAGGTTGTGGGTGAGGCTGCCGGAGCCGATCAGCAGCACGCCCTGCTCACGCAGCGGCGCCAGCGCACGGCCGAACTCGAGCACCACCTCCGGCGAGCGGGTGGCCGGCTGCGCCACCTGCAGCAGCGGGATGTCGGCCTCCGGGTAGAGGTGCATCAGCGGCACCCAGGCACCGTGGTCGCGGCCGGCGCGGTCGTTGGCCACTGCCGGGATGCCGTGGCGGCCGAGCAGGCCGATGACCTCCGCCGCCACGCCGGGCGCGCCCGGAGCCGGGTAGGACAGGGTGTACAGCTCGGCCGGGAAGCCGCCGAAGTCATGGATGGTTTCCGGCGCCGGTCCGGACAGCACTTCCGGGCTGCGCGTCATCCAGTGCGGCGACATGACCACGATGGCGCGCGGCCGCGGCAGGGTTTCACCCAGCTGGCGCAAGGCTGGGCCGGCAATGCCGGGCAGCAGGGCGAACATCGGTGATCCGTGCGAGATGAACAGGCTGGGAAGGGCTGGGGCGGACATGGTGGGGTCTCCGTGGGTGTCCGTGTTCTAGGCAGCATAGGAAAGGCGCTGCGGACAGTCGCTACTTTATTGCCTTACGTGGGTGAGATAAACCGGCGTCGATTTGACAGACTGTAAAGCGAGGGCGAACAATCTCACGTATGGACAGATTCCGTGAGATGGAAACCTTCGTTGCCGTGGTTGAGGCCGGCAGCTTTGTGGGCGCGGGCGAAAGCCTGCGTGTCTCCAAGGCGGCGGTGTCCCGCAGCGTACAGGAGCTGGAGGCCCGGCTGGGCGCCCGCCTGCTGCAGCGGACCACCCGCCGCCTGTCGCTCACCGAGGCCGGCCGCGCCTACTACGCCCGCAGCAAGCAGATCCTGGCCGACGTGGAGGAGGCGGATGGCGCGGTCGGCGCGGTCACCGGCCAGCCGGTCGGCCAGCTGAGGGTGAACGTGCCTTTCTCCTTCGGCCTCAGGCACCTGGCGCCGCTATGGGGCGAATTCCTCGCGCGCTATCCCGGCATCGAACTGGACGTATCGCTGAACGACCGCCTGGTGGACCTGGTGGAGGAGGGCTACGACCTGGCGGTGCGCATCACCCGCATGGCGGACTCTTCGCTGGTGTCGCGCCGGCTGGCGAGCACCCGGGTGCTGTTCTGCGCTTCGCCGGAATACCTCGCCGAGCACGGTCACTTGAAGCGGCTGGCGGATGTCACCCGGCATGCGGTGATCGGTTACAGCTACTCCCAGTTCGGCGACCTGTGGCGGTTGACGCGGCGCGATGGTGTCGAGGAGGAAGCGCTGACGCGGCCGCGGCTGCGCGCCAACAACGGCGACACCTGCCGTGCCGCGGCGCTGGCCGGCCAGGGCATCGCCCTGCTGCCGACCTTCCTCATCGGCGAAGACCTGCACGCCGGCCGCCTGGTGCCGGTGCTGCCGGACTACCCGCCGCCGGAACTGGGCATCTACGCGGTCTACCCCTCGCGCAAGCACCTGTCGTTGAAGGTGCGGGTGCTGCTGGACTTCCTGGCCGAGGCTTTTGCCGAGGTGTCGTGGGCGGGGTGCGATGCCCAGGCGGGCGCGAGCGAGCGGGCGCGCTAATTGGTAGCCAGCAGCCGGCGGCATGCTCCGGCCTGCGCGTGCCGGATCCCGCCCCGAATGAAAATCGGCCCCGCGGGCTTGCGCGCCGCGGGGCCGACTCCGGGGTCGATATCGGGTAGAGGGCGGGCTCAGGCCGAGCGGGCTTCCGGGCGCACCACGTTCATGTGGGACTCCTCGGCGTCGAGCACGATCATTTCCGGCGAGCTGGCTTCTTCCTCGGTCTCGTTGTTCAGGTGGGCCTGCAGGCGCTCTTCGTCCAGCTCCTTGCACCACTTGGCGACGACGATGGTGGCCACGCTGTTGCCGATCAGGTTGGTCAGCGCGCGGGCTTCGGACATGAAGCGGTCTATGCCCAGGATCAGCGCCAGGCCGGCCACCGGAATGCCGCCCACCGCCGACAGCGTCGCCGCCAGCACGATGAAGCCGCTGCCGGTCACGCCCGCCGCGCCCTTGGAGGTCAGCAGCAGCACCAGCAGCAGGGTGACCTGCTGGGTGATGTCCATCGGCGTGTTGGTGGCTTGGGCGATGAACACCGCCGCCATCGTCAGGTAGATGGAGGTGCCGTCGAGGTTGAAGGAGTAGCCGGTGGGGATCACCAGGCCAACGGTGGACTTGTTGCAGCCCAGGTTCTCCATCTTGGCCATGATGCGCGGCAGCGCCGATTCGGAGGACGAGGTGCCGAGCACGATCAGCAGCTCTTCCTTGATGTAGCGGATCAGCTTCCACACCGAGAAGCCGTGGCTGCGGGCGATGGTGCCCAGCACGCCGAAGATGAAGACCAGGCAGGTGAGGTAGAAGGTCGCCATCAGCTTGCCGAGCTCGGCCAGCGTGCCGACGCCGTACTTGCCGATGGTGAAGGCCATCGCGCCGAAGGCACCGATCGGGGCCACCTTCATGATGTAGCCGACGATGCCGAACAGCACGTGGGAGAACTTCTCGATGAAGTCGAACACCAGGGTGCCGCGGCCGCCGAAGCGGTGCAGGGCGAAGCCGAACATCACCGAGAACAGCAGCACCTGCAGGATCTCGCCCTTGGCGAAGGCATCCACCACCGTGCTGGGAATCACATGCAGCAGGAAGTCGGTGGTGCTCTGCATCGCGCCCGGCGCGGTGTAGGAGGCGATGGCCTTGGTATCCAGCGAGGCCGGGTCGATGTTCATGCCGGCGCCGGGCTTCACCACGTTGACGATGATGAGGCCGACGATGAGGGCGATGGAGCTGACCACTTCGAAGTAGAGCAGGGCGAGGCCGCCCGTCTTGCCCACCTTCTTCATGTCTTCCATGCCGGCGATGCCGACGACCACGGTGCAGAAGATGATCGGGGCGATGATCATCTTGATGAGCTTGATGAAGCCGTCGCCGAGCGGCTTCATGGCGGTGCCGGTCTCCGGACAGAAGTGCCCCAGCAGCACGCCGATCGTAATGGCGACGATGACCTGAAAGTACAGGGAACGATAGATCGCTTTCTTGACCACGGATGTCTCCTCTACAGGAGCCGCGGATTATTTGCCCATCAATGGCGCGCGGGCAGTGTGAACATCCGCACTGTGGAAAACACTTATATAAGACAGGGGTGTCCAGGCCGCAGCTGGGGCGAAGTTAATGCCATCGGCGTCGTTCGTGGGCCCTTGAACGCCTTGATCGGAAAGGCTTTTGATCTCGCCATTGTTGCGGTTCAAAAGGCTGCTCCGACGGTGGGGTCTTGCCTGCTTCGTCCTGTCGAGACAGCGGCTGGAATCGACCGGAAAACCCTTTTGGCATGCACCGGATTGAGGCCAGGAAAACGCGCTATCGCCCCAAAAAAGGGCGCTCCCGGCTGGCGTGCCGGGGCCGGGCAAAAAAAGCGTATTACCCCTTTCCTCCGAGGCTTTTCCCCGGATATAGTTACGGAAAAATAGCTTTGCAATAAAGCAAATTAAGTTAGTCACCATGGTGGAAAAGGGCAGCCTCGACGCTGCACCGGCTCCCCGCAGAGAGAGGATCGTATGATCTGGCAACAGCTGATTAACGGGCTGATGTTGGGGGGCATCTATGTCTTGATCGCCGTCTCCTTCACGCTCGCCATAGGCATCCTGAACTTCCTCAACTTCTCCCTGCCGGGGTTGTTCATGCTCGGCGGCGTGCTGACCTGGGCGCTGCTGGGCGCCGGCTGGCACTGGAGCCTGGCGATGCTGGCGGCGCTGCTGGCCGCCGCCGCGGTGTCGCTGCTGGTGGAGCAACTCTCCTACAAGCCCATGCGCAACGCCGATCCGGAGCTGCCGCTGGTGAGCTCGCTGGGTTTCCTGGTGCTGATGGAGAACCTGGTGATCGTGAAGTGGGGCTCGGACCAGCAGTCCTTCCCGGCGCTGATTCCCGACTTCAACCTGCGCTTCGGCGGCCTCATCATCGGCACCGCCCAGCTCATCAGCTTCCTGATCGCGGTCGGCGTGGTGCTGTGGCTGTCCTGGTTCCTCAAGACCACCAACACCGGCCGCCGCCTGCGCGCCATCGCCGAGAACCGCGACACCGCGGAAATCCTCGGCATCAACCTCGCCCGCCTGGTGCCCTGTGTCTTCGTCTTCAGCGCGGTGTTCACCGCCCTCGGCGGCATCCTGTTCGCGCTCAACTACCTGCAGGTGTCGCCCTTCATGGGCGAGAACATTGGCTTCAAGGGCGTGGCGGCGATGATCGTCGGCGGCATGGGGTCGATCTGGGGCGCCATCGTCGGCGGCCTGCTCATCGGCCTGGTGGAGGTGCTGTCGATCTACTTCTTCGGCGCCGACGTGGTGAACATCCTGGTGTACGGCTTCCTGCTGCTGGTGCTGATCGTGCGCCCCGCCGGCCTGCTGGGCCGTCCGATCTCGCGGGAGAAACTGTAATGAGCGGCTACCAGACCGGCGTTCTCGTCTTCCTGGCCTTCAACGTCATCGCGGCCTATTCGGTCTATCTGCCGATGGCGGCCGGCCAGCTCAACCTTGGCATCGCCGGTTTCATGGCGATAGGCGCCTACACCTCGGCCTACCTCAGCAACGAGCTGGGCTGGTCCATGCTGGCCAGCGTGCCGGCCGGCGCGCTCGCCTCCTGCGTGCTGGCGACGGTGGTGGCGGTGCCGGTGCTGCGCACCCACGGCATCTACCTGGCGCTGGCGACCTTCGCGCTGGGGCAGATCATCGCCGCGGTATTCCTCAACCTCGAAGTGGTGGGCGCGGCCGCCGGTTACCCGGTGAGCGAATACGTGTCGCCCATGGTGGTGGTGGCCTGCGCCGCCGGCGTGGTGCTGCTGATGGTGTTCCTGTCCCGCACCCGCTACGGGCTCTACCTCACCGCGATCAAGAACGACGCCACGGTGACCGACCTGATGGGCGTGAACGTGCGCGGCATGCAGATCTCCGCCTTCGCCATCGGCGCCATGGTCGCCGGCTTCGGCGGCGCGCTCTACGGCCACCACTACAGCTTCATCGAAGCCCAGCACTTCAACGTGCTGCTGAGCGTGTTCACCGTGCTCTACGTGCTGCTGGGCGGTACGCAGACGGTGCTCGGGCCGCTGGTGGGCGCGGTGTTCTTCACCTTGCTGCCGGAAGCGCTGCGGGCCAGCGACCAGTGGCGCTACGTGATCTTCGCCGCGCTCATCATCCTGATGATGCTGCTGCGTCCGCAGGGGCTGCTCACCGCCTCCCTGCTGCGCAGCCTGGGTGGCCGCAAGCAAGGAGTGCAGCAATGAGCGCGACGGCAACCCTGGGCAATGCCGGCGCGATGGCTGGTTCTGCGGCCGGTGACTACGCGCTGGAAGTGCGCGGCCTGTCGAAATCCTTCGGCGGCCTGGAGGTGATCGGCGACCTCAGCTTCGCCGCCCCGCGCGGCAAGGCCACCGCGCTGATCGGCCCCAATGGCGCGGGCAAGACCACGGTGTTCAACCTGGTTTCCGGCGTCTATACGCCCACCGCCGGCACGGTGCTGGTGAATGGCAGGGACATCACCGGCGTGCCTTCCCGCCGCCGCATCCATGCCGGCGTGGCGCGCAGCTTCCAGAACATCCGCCTGATGCAGCACCTTACGGTGATCGAGAACCTGCTGATCGGCCAGCATGTGCGGGCACAGGGCCTGGGCGCGCTGTTCAGCCCCTTCCGCCTGATGCCCAAACACCGCTGGTGGAAGGAGGCGCAGCAGGCGCTGGATGAATGCGGGCTGGGCGCCTACGCCCAGCAGACGGTGGGCGCGCTGGCCTACGGCATCCGCAAGCGCATCGACCTGGTGCGGGCGACGCTGGCCAGCCCCTCGCTGCTGCTGTTGGACGAACCGGCCGCCGGCCTCAACCCCACCGAAACCCAGGATCTGCTCGCCCATCTGCGCCTGCTCGCCAGCCGTGGCACCAGCCTGCTGGTGGTGGAGCACGACATGCCCTTCGTTGGCGAGATCTGCGAGCACGTGGTGGTGCTCAACTTCGGCCGCAAGATCGCCGAGGGCACGCTGGACGAAGTGCGCCAGGTGCCGCAGGTGCGCGAGGCCTACCTGGGCAGCGAGGAAGAATGACATGCTGGAAATCCTGAATCTCAGCGTCGCCTACGGCCGCAACGAGGCGTTGCGCAAGGTCAACCTCAAGGTCGAGGAAGGCAAGATCGTCACCGTGCTGGGCGCCAACGGCGCCGGCAAGAGCACGCTGCTCAACGCCATTCTCGGCATGGTCAAACCCAAGGACGGCCAGATCCTGCTCGGCCGTGACGACATCACCCTGGCCAGCCCCAGCGAGCGGGTGGCGCGCGGCATCGTGCTGGTGCCGGAAGGCCGCCGCATCCTCATCACCATGACGATAGAGGAGAACCTGATGCTGGGCGCCCACCTGCGCAAGGACCACGCCGCGGTGAAGCAGGAGTTGGACGCCATCTACGCCCGCTTCCCCAACCTTGCCGAGCGCCGCCACATGGCCGCCGCCTGCCTGTCCGGCGGCGAGCAGCAGATGCTGGCCATCGGCCGCGCGCTGCTGGCCAGGCCGCGCCTGATCATGCTGGACGAACCCTCGCTGGGCCTCTCGCCGCTGTTCGTTTCCAAGCTCTTCGAACTGCTGCGCGAGATCAACCGCGACGGCCTCACCGTGCTGCTGGTGGAACAGAACACCGGCAAGGCGCTGGCCAACGCCCACTACGCGGCGGTGCTCGAACTCGGACAGGTGGTGATGGCGGGCGAGCCGGCGGTGCTGGCGGCCGACCCGCGCCTGCAGGAGGCCTACCTCGGACGTGCCGGCGACGGTGCGCACGGGTGACGGACGCGCAGCCCGCTCCCCCACGGGCTGCCGCTTTCTTCGGTGTGTTGGACTTGTTGGACTAACAGAGAGGTGTTCCCCATGCTGCAAATGAGAAAAGCGACCCTGGCCCTGGCCGCGGTCTCGATGTTCGGTGCGACCGTGGCGCATGCCGCCGACCTCGTCCTCGGCCTGGCGATGGCCAAGACCGGCCCCTACGTCAGCCTCGCCAATACCAACGAGATTGCGGTGGACATGGCGGTCGAGGAAATCAACAAGGCCGGCGGCGTCAACGGCAAGCAGATCAAGGTGGTGAAGTTCGACACCGGCGGCGATCCCAAGCAGGCCACGCTGGCGGTACGCCGCTTCGCCGAGGACGACAAGGCGCTGGCCATCGTCGGCCCCTTCAGCTCCAGCGAAGTGAAGGTTTCCTTCCCGGTGGGCGAGCGCCTTGGTATTCCCCAGATGGCGATGAGCTCCTCCGCGCCCGGCCTGGGCAAGGGCTTCAGCTTCGGCTTCCGCAACACCACTGACGAAGGCCGGGTGGTGAACGAAGTGCTCACCTCCATCAAGGAGAAGGGCTTGCCGCACGCTACCGGCGCCATCGCCTACGCCACCGACGACACCGTGTCCAAGTCCATGGGCACAGCGGTCTTCCCCAAGCTGTTCGGCGAATACAAGATCCCGGTGAAGGGCGAGGTGGATTTCCAGTACAAGGCCTTCGACCTGTCGCCGCAAGTGTCTCGTCTGGTTGCCATCAAGCCTGACGTGATCGGCGTCGGCGCACCGCCGGAAGCCGCCATCAACCTGGCCAAGGAAATGAAGCGGCAGGGCGTGCAGGCCCGCCTCATCGGCGGTACCACCATCGCCGACCCCGACCTGCCGCAACGCATGGACGGCGCCGGCGAGACCATGACCATAGGCACCACCTTCTTCAAGGACTACGACGACAAGGCGAAGAAGTTCACCGCCGAGTTCTCCACCCGCGCCAAGGCCGCCGGCCTGACCCGCACCGTGCCCAACCAGATGGACGCGGCGAGCTACGACATCGTCTACCTGTATGCCGAAGCCATGCGCAACGGCAAGGTCGGCGGCGCCGCCGACAAGCTGGCCGACGAGCGCAAGGTGATCCGCGACGAGCTGGTCAAGTTGAAGGACTTCCCGGCGCTGGAAGGCGGCATCACCTTCGACGCCGACGGCGATGCGGTGAAGCCCATCTACATCCTCGAAGTGAAGAAGGGCGAATGGACGTTGCTGGACCGCCGCGTGCCCAAGCAGTAATTCCTGCTCCTGTCGCAGCAAACGAAAACGCGCTCCCCGGAGCGCGTTTTTCATTGTCCGCCGGACGCGGTGCGCTGCTTCGCGTTCAGGCCTGGCGGTTCAACTTTCTGGTGCCGCAGCGGCTGGGCTGCAGATCGTGCGGCGGTACCCAGCCGTGGAGGGGTATGGGAAACAGGCAATAGCCGGGGGGCTTTCCATTGCATGTTTTTGTCGTTATTCAAAAGAACCTATGATTGCATTAAGGAAAATCCAAAGAGGGGCCGCCATGCCACGTCCCGATCTCAATCTCCTGCTGGCGCTGGATGCGCTGCTGGAGGAGGGCAGCGTCATCGGCGCCGCGCGCCGCATGCATCTGAGCGCGCCGGCGATGAGCCGCACCTTGAGCCGCATCCGGGAGGCGCTGGGCGACCCGGTGTTCGTCCAGGTCGGCCGCAAACTCATGCCCACGCCCAAGGCGCTGGCACTGCGCGAACAGGTACGGGTGGCGGTCGAGCAGGCCTCGCAAGTGTTCGCCTCCAGTGCCGAGATCGACCTGAAATCGCTGGACCGGCGCTTCAGCGTCCGCGCCACTGATGAGTTCGTGAGCATCCATCTGGGCTATCTGCTGGATGCGATGGCGCGGGAAATGCCGCGGGCGATGCTGCGCTTTTCGCCGGAGGAAGACGACGTGGACGAAGAGGCGCTGCGCAGCGGCCGCATCGACCTGTTCATCAGCGCCTCGCGCAAGCTGGGGCCGGAGATCCGCGTGCAGTCACTGTTCACCACCACGTTCGTGGGCGTCGCGCGCGCCCACCATCCGATCTTCGACGAGGAGATCACGCCCGAACGCCTCACGCACTGGGAGCACATCAACGTCTCGCGGCGCGGCAGGGCCGCCGGGCCCGTCGATGCCGCGCTGGAAGCGCAGGGACTGCGACGGCATGTCGCCCTGGTGGTGCCCAATCCGTACACCGCATTGTTCGCATTGCAGGATTCGGATCTGCTGTTGCCCTTGCCCCGGCATCTGGCCAGCACCGCGCTGGCTGCGGGCCTGCACATTCGCCTGTTCGACCTGCCGATACCGCTGGAAACGGTGCTGCTGACGCAGGCCTGGCACCCGCGCCTGGAGGGCGACCCGGCCCATCAATGGCTGCGGCGGACCATTCATACGCTCTGCAACGAGAGCCAGGCGCAGGCGGCGAAGCGCGCCAAGTCATAGCGGCGCGTTCGCCGCCATGCGTGCGTATCGTGCAATCGTTAGATTGCAATAAATTCACTTTTTGGAATGATTCGGCCTCCCTACAGTGATGCGTATCGATCACTGTAGAAGGGCTGCATCGTGCATTCGACGAACGCACCAGACGCGGATTTGTGCGTCTCTCCACGCCTTTCCCGGTTTCGGGAGGAGCTTGCGCGTGGGCTGCCTTATCTCGATCTGACGACGCCGCGCGCGACTTATGTGATGCGTTCCATCCTGGCCGCCTGCCTCGCTTTGGTGGTGGCCTATCTGCTGGAACTGCATGCGCCCTACGCGGCGGCTTCCAGCGTGCTGCTCGTCATCAACCCCGTCCAGGGCGGTGTGATCGGCAAGGGGGTGTGGCGGGTGCTGGGCACGCTGGTCGGCATGCTGGCGGCCTTCGTGCTGATGAGCGCCTGCGGCCAGATGCCCTGGCTGTTCCTGCTCGGTTTCGGCGTGTGGCTGGGCGTTTGCGTGGTGGGCATGACGCTGCTGCGTCACTTCCGGGCCTATGGCGCCACGCTGGCGGGCTACACCGTGGGCCTGGCGGCCTACGGCGCCATGCAGCACCCGGAACTCACCTTCGACCAGGTGATGGGGCGCGGCGCATCCGTGCTGATCGGCGTGGTCTGCCTGGCGCTGGTCTCGGCCCTGTTCAGCAGCCGCAGCGTGCACAGCCGCCTGGCCGCGCTGCTCGACCGCCTCGCGGCCGCCACGGCAGGCGTGCTGGCGACGCATCACCAGGCCATCCAGGGCGGCGCGGAACCGGGCGCCCAGCCCCTGGATGCCGCACGGCGCTCGCTCATCACCGAGGTGTATGGCGTGGACGATCTGTTGGCGCTGGGCAAGGCCGAGTCCGCCGACCTGGCCCACCGAGCCGGCACGGTGCGACACACGATGGTGTCGCTGTTTTCCGCCCTGGTGGGCGGCGCGCCGCCCATGCGCGAACGCGGCGCCGGTGCGCTGAGTGCGTTGCAGCCGGGCTGGGAACAGACATGGCGGGAGCTCGGGCAGGTGCTGGAGCGGGAACCAGGCCCGGCCGGAAGGGCGCTTGCCATCCTGCGGCTGGCCGAGTTGCGCGCCCGGCTGGTGGCAGCGCTCACCGCCACCTCGGTGGACGATGCCGCCGGGCAGGCCGCGCTGATGATCGCGGGCGATCGCTTGATCGAGCAACTCGACGATTACCGGCAAGCCCTCGAAGGCATCGAACGTTTCCACCAACCCAGGCCGACGCCGGCGCGCCTGTCCGTGCCCTTCCACCGCGACACGGTGGCGGCTTTCCAGAACGGCGTACGCGCCCTGCTGACCGTGCTGATGGGCGGCGCCTTCTGGATCGCCACCGGCTGGACGGAAGGCAACATGATGCTGGCGGGCTTGGCGGCGGCTTGCGCGCTGCTGTCCACCGCGCCCAATCCCGCGCTGGGTGCGGTCGAATTCATCAAGGGCACGGTGGCCGCCGTGGCGATGGCCTTCCTGTGCACCTTCATCGTGCTGCCGCACGTCTCAGGCCTGCCGCTGCTGCTGGTGATCCTGAGCCTGTTCTGGCTGCCCGGCGTGTATGCCACCACGATGCCGCGTCATGCCTTGGCGGGTGTGGCCTATCTGGTGGCGTTCACCACGCTTGCGGCGGCGGACAACCCGATGCGCTACGACTTCGCGCTGTTACTCAATGGCGCCGTGGCCTGGATCCTGGCGACGTGTTTCACGCTGCTGGGCTTCAGGATCGTGCTGCCGCGCAACGGGGCGCGCGACGCCACGCGCTTGCACCAACGCATCCGCAACGCGGCGCTGGGCACCTTGCGCGGCGAGCCGGCCGATGCGCAAGCCTGGCAATGGCGCCAGCAGCATCGCATCGCGCAACTCGGGGCCTTGCTCAGGACGCAGCCGCAGGCGATGGATCGCGCCATCGCCCAGGCGTTGAGCAGCCTGCATCTGGGCCGGGAAGTCCTGCGCCTGCGACGCTGGCTGCGCGAGGCCCCCCAGGATGCCGAATGGCCGCGGTTGGTGGCGCGCCCGCTGCGTCATATGCGCCAGTTGGCGGGCGATCCCGCTCGGGCCGCGCGCCATGCCCGTCGCGCGGCGACTTGCCTGACGCGTTTGCCGGCACGCTCCCACGCCGCGATGGATGACGTGCGGCGCGTGACGGTGGTGTTGCACGACATCGCCGCGTTGCTGGAGCGCCACGCGGATGCCGTCGTACCGACCTCTGGAGGCCACGCCCATGCTCAGTGAGTTCTCGTTGGCCGGCATCTACCTGCCGCCCTTCTTCGCCTACGCCTGCCTGGCCCTGCCCGTCTACCTGGGCCTGCGCTTCGTGCTCGCGCGCAGCGGGGTGCTGCGCTGGGTGTGGCATCCGGGCCTGTTCGAGTTCGCCGTTTCCCTCTGCCTCGTTTCCCTTCTGGTGCTTTATGTCTGAACGCTCTTTCCCCGCCAAGCCGCTGCTACGGGCAGGATTCACCCTCGCGGTGGCCGTCGCTGCCGTATTCCTGGCCAGCGCGCTGTGGCGCGCCTACGTCGTTGCGCCCTGGACCCGCGATGGCCGTGTCAGCGCGCAGATCGTGCGCATCGCCCCCGAGGTGTCAGGCACCGTCGCCGAGGTCTCGGTCACCGACGATCAATACGTCAAGCAGGGCGATGTGCTCTACCGCATCGACAAGGCCGGCTTCGCGCTGGCATTGGCCCAGGCCGAGGCGCAGCTGGCAGCGGCCGAGGTGTCCTGGCGACAGAAGACCGAGGAGGCGCGGCGCCGCCGCGGCATGGAAAGCCTGGTGCCCGCCGAGGACATCCAGCGGGCGAACCAGGCGATGGCCATCGCCCAGGCCGAACTGCGCAGTGCGCAGGTCGCCGTGGACAGGGCGAAGCTGGACCTGGCGCGCACCGAACTGCGGGCGCCGACCGCTGGCTACGTCACGCACCTGCGCTTGAACAAAGGCGACTACGCGGTGGCGGGCCAGCCGAACCTGGCCGTGATCGACGCCCACAGCTTCTGGATCACCGGGTATTTCGAGGAAACCAAGCTGCACGGCATCCAGCCCGGCGCGGCGGCGCGCATCCGCCTGATGGGCTTCGACCCGGTGTTGCCGGGGCGGGTGGCGAGCATCGGGCGGGGCATCACCGACAGCAACCAGCAGGCCGACGCGCAGGGCCTGCCGAGCGTGGAACCCAGCTTCAGCTGGGTCCGGCTGGCGCAGCGCATTCCGGTGCGTGTCGAGTTCGAGCATGTCCCGCATGAGCTTGTGCTGGCGGTAGGCATGACCGGCAGCATCGAGGTCACGCCCTCGGCAGGCGCGCCGGCGCCCCAGGGCCGGCTGATCTCGCTGCTGCACCGCTGGATGTGAGGGCGAGGCCATGCATGCATTCCTCCCTCGCACGCAGCCGCGCCTCCGGCAGGCACTGCTGGCCTCGCTGCTGACCGTCCTGGCCGGCTGCACCACCGTGGGCCCGAACTACCACGCGCAGGCGCCGGACGTGCCCGCGCACTGGGTCGAGGCCGACGCCGCCCCGTCCGATGACGACCACGATGGCCTGCGCACCTGGTGGCGCGCTTTCCAGGACCCCTTGCTCGACCGCCTGGTCGATCAGACCCTGGCGCACAACCAGGAGCTGGACATCGCCCTGGCACGCCTGCGCCAGGCCCGCGCCGAGCGCGTGCAGATCGGCGCGGCCGCCCTGCCCGAGGTCTCGATCGGCGTTGCCGGCGAGGCCGTACGGGGCAGCAAGGCACTCGGCTCGCAGCCCGGCGGGCAGGCGCGAACCTGGCACCTGGGCTTCGATGCCGGTTGGGAGCTGGACCTGTTCGGCGGCACGCGCCGCGCGGTCGAGGCCGCCGACGCCGGCATCCAGGCGCTGGCCGAGGACCATCGTGCGCTGCAAGTGAGTCTGGTGGCCGAGCTGGTGTCCGACTACGCCGGGCTGCGCGTTGCGCAACGGCGCCTGACCATCGCGCAGGACAACATCCACACGCTGGCCGAAGCCGAGCGCTTGGCGGAACAGGCGCAGCGCAGCGGCCTGGGCACGCTGGCCGATGTCACCCAGGCCCGCGCCGAGCGCGAAATGGCCGAGGCGCAGCCACCCTTGCTGCATGCGGACGTCGCCCGCTTCAGCCATGCCATAGGCGTGCTGACGGGCGGGTTTCCCGGCGACTGGCATGCCACCCTCGCCACGCCCGCGCCCGCGTTGCCCATGCCAGCCGATTTGCCGCTGTCGCTGCCTTCGGACGTCATTCGCCAACGGCCCGACCTGCGCGCGGACGAACGGCGCCTGGCTGCCGCCACCGCGCAGATAGGCGTGGCACAGGCCGCACGCTTCCCCAGGTTCCGCATTCCCCTGGGGATCGGTACCAGCGCCAGCGTCATCCACGACCTGTTTTCCGGCGCCAGCCTGGCGTGGTCGGCGGCGATGCAGGGCAGCCATTCGCTCTACGACGGCGGCCGCACGCGGGCAGGCGTGACCGCGGCGCAGGCCAAGGCCGACGCCGTGCGGCGCATCTACGAGCGGGACGTGCGTGTGGCGCTGCGCGACGTGGAGGACGCCTTGACCGCATGGACCAGCGAACGCCAGCGGCAAGCCGCATTGCAGAAGGCCGTGGCCGACGGCCAGCAGGCCCTGCAACAGGCCAGCCAGCTATATACGCGAGGATTGAGCGCCTACCTGCCGGTGCTGGTGGCGCAGCGCAGCCTGAATCAGGCGCGCGATACGCTGGCCCTCAGCCAACTGGCGCAGCTGCAAGGAGGCATTGCCCTGTACAAGGCGCTGGGAGCGGGCTGGTCGGACTCCTCGCGGGTCCCTGAATCCGAGCAACGCGTCGCCATGGAAGCAACGGCGACGCGATGAGGTGCCCAACGTTCTCCGCCCTCCAGCCGGCCGTCTTCACGCGGCCATTCCTTGCTGATCCGGTTCTGCATGAACGGGGTGGGCGACAGGGACCCCAGGCCGGAGTGGCGGTTGCTCTGGTTGCAGAAGACGGCGATGTATTGAAGGAGATCGCTCGTCGCCGCGTTTCGAGTCGCGCGGCCCATGCCATGCACCGACTCGATTCAGCGGTCTGCCTTCGCTGCCTTGTCCCCGTTGCGCAGCCTTTGCTCAAGCCCGCCCAACGCGCCGGCAGCACGGCTGATGCTGCCGACCTCATTGGCTCGCTTGGCGGCCTGCTCCTTGAACTCGGCCGTATTCCTGGCTGGGATCGCTTCACCTCCTTCTTCATCTCGTGGTGTCGAACCTGCTACGGCCGGATTGGAAGAGGAAATCCGTGGGGCAGCTCAAATGAAAAACCCGCCTCGAGGCGGGTTTCGACAGCGACTGCGGTGCCGGTGAAACCGGTTCTTCAGACCGGGTCGTAGTAGTGGATTTCCAGCAGCACGCAGCCGTTCTCCGACTTGAACGGGCCATGCCAGGCGCCGGGCGGGCGGCAGGCGTAGGTGAAGGGCTTGTAGTTGGTGCCGCCCTCGCCGTTCTCGTCGTTGCCGACGGTGAGGTCGCCGCTGACCAGGAACACTTCTTCCCAGTAATCGTGCACGAAGGGCTTGGTGGTGAAGACGCCGCCTTCGAAGCGCAGCAGGCGGGTCTGGCTGCCGCGCTTGTTTTCCACGTCGAGGCCGCCGGCGAGGATCTTCTGCTGGACGCGGGCGCCCGGCGGGTAGCCCGGCGGGGTTTCCCAGCCGTCCACCATGTCGATGGTATGGAACTCGTCGTGTAGCTTGTTCACTGCCATTTCGGATTCTCCTGTCTCTCGGGTTGGGGTTACAGCGAGTACGACGCCAGCATGCGATCCAGGATGCCGGCGGAGCGGTCCCAGTCGTAGGTGCGGAAGGAATGGCCCTTGGTGACGAAGGTGGCGCCGGCGTAAAACATCTCGTACTGGGTGTGGCGCGAGGCGAATTCGGAACCCAGCGCATCCCAGGCGAGCTTGAAGAACTTCACCCGCTCCTGCGCGCCGGCCACCGGTGACTGCTGGGTCTTCTCGATGATGGAGGCGATTTCCGGGTTGGCGAAATCCTTCACCGAGGACGGCAGCATGATCAGGCCGCCGCCGGCGAGGTCGCGCATGGCGGTGATCAGCCGCGGATACATCTGCTGGGTGAGCGCCTGGGCGGCGTAGAGGCTGTGGCGGTCCGGCACGAAGTAGGCGCCGCGCTGGGTGCCCTTGGCCTCCATGGCGTGCACGAAGGCATCCACCATATCCGCCTCGGCGCACAGTTGGCCCAGGGTGTCGCGCACCTGCGGGAAACCGATGATGCCGTTCATCTCGGCGGTGCGGCGGGCGATGCCCATGAGGAAGCGCAGCTTCACCGACAGCCGGATCATGGCCTGGTAGTTCTGGTAGACGTGGGCCGGAGTGGCGTGGAACTGCTTCTGGCACATCTCCAGGCTGTCCACCACGAACACGCGGTCCCACGGCACCTTCACGTCGTCGAAGAACAGCACCGCGTCGTTCTCGTCGAAGCGGCTGGCGAGCGGGTTGTCGAACACCTCCGGCGCGCTGGCTTCATAGGACTTGCGCGACATCACCTTCAGGCCCTTGGTGTTCATCGGGATGGCGAAGGAGAAGGCGTATTTTTCGTCGCCCGGCTGCAGCGGCTGGATGCAGGTGACCAGCACCTCGTCGGCCATGATGCCGCCGGTGGCCAGCATCTTGGCGCCGCGTATGGTCAGGCCCTCGGCGTCGCGGTCCACCACGCCGGCGGAGAGGAAGGGATCCTGCTGCTGGGCGGCGCTCTTGGAGCGGTCGGCCTGCGGATTGATGATGACGTAGGTGAGGTAGAGGTCGTTGTCGCGGGCGTACTTGTAGTAGTCCGCCAGCGCGCCGGCGCGCTTCGGATCGTAGGCCTCGAACACTTCCAGGCCCATGTACATGCCGGCGATGCAGGAGGCGACGTGGTCCGGCGCGCGGCCGAGGAAGCCGCCATGCAACTCGGTCCAGGCTTCCAGGCCCTGGCGGCGCTGCTTCAGGTCTTCATAGCTGAAGGGCAGTTGCCAGATGCGGTTGGCGCGGCCGCCTTCCGGCGTCTCGAAAGTCATCAGCTCCTGGTTGGCCTGGGCGAAGTCGAACAGCTTGCCCACCGAGGCCACCGCGTTGCGGAAAGCGGGGTGGGTGGTGACGTCGGCGGCGCGCTCGCCATCGATGTAGACGGCGCGGCCATCGTTCAGGCCCGCGATGTGTTGGCTTCCGGTCTTGATCATTTCTGCTCCGTTGGGGACGGTTTGGTTCGGGGATGGGGGTGAAGCGGGAAGCGGGCGGCTGCGGTGGGGCCTGCAGCCGCCGGTCTTGTTCTCAGGCCTGCGCGGCCTCGTGCTGCACGCCGTGGTAGCGGCCGCGGAAATAGAGCAGCGGCGGCGGCGCGGGGTCGTAGGTGAAGCGCAGCACGCGGCCGACCACGATCACATGGTCGCCCCCCTCGTACTGGCAGTGGTGGCCGCACTCGAAGTGGGCGAGGGCGCCCTCCAGCAGCGGCGCCATCGCATGGCCGGGGCGGTGGGCGACCTTGTCCCAGCGGCCGTCCTGCGGCCGGGCGAACAGATCGGAAAGCTCACGCTGGCCGGCGCCCAGCACATTGATTGCAAAGCCATCCGCGGCCAGCAGGCGAGCCAGGCCGCCGGAGCCGCGCATCAGGCTGAACAGCACCAACGGCGGATCGAGCGAGAGGGAAGAGAAGGAGTTGACGGTCATCCCCAGGTGCTCGCCGTCGGCGGCATGGGCGGTCACCACGGCGATGCCGGTGGCGAACTGCCCCAGGGAATGGCGGAATTCGCGAGGGTCTGTCGGGGCTTGCACGAAACGGCTCCTGGGGCTGGCTGCCAGGGCTTTCCGGGGCTTCTCCGGCGGGCCGTGGCGGCTTCGTTATTTTCTAAATTTAGCTTGGTTGCGAAGCTATTATAGAAAGCTGTTGCAGCGGCAGGCAAGCCTGTTCGGCAAATAGTGGAAGACCGTGCTTACGGGGCGCGAAAGGGATGGGCGGATGGGCTTCTGCGGCGCGCAAAAGCACACGGGCCGCGATGCGGCCCGTGTCGGAGAAAAGCGGGGTGTGCCTCCGTTGGAGGCTGGCGTCAGCCCTCGGCGACCTTTGCCTGCAGGGCGAGGTAATCCACCAGGTGCAGCGCCTGGTCGCTGGAAACCACCAGCTTGGACATGATCTGCCCCAGCATCTGGAACTCCTCCGCGCTGAGCGGGAAGAGCATGTCGTTCACCGGGCTCTGGATGCCGGTGAGGGCGTCGAGCTGGGTGCGCGCTTCCGGCGTCAGCGTCAGCCGTACGCGACGGCGGTCTTCGGGGTTGGTCACCTTGGCCACCAGGCCGGCCTTCACCAGCTTGTTCACCTCGGTGGTGATGAAAGCGCCGCTGAAGTGCAGGTGGTCGGCAATGGCGTTGATGCCGGCCTCGCCATGCTGCAAGTGGGCGATGGACATCAGGATGGTGTAGGAGGTGCCGGAGAGATCCAGCAGGCGGCCGAACTTGTTGCGGATGTCCTGGATGCGCGCGGAGAAGGCGAGCAGGTCGTGTACCAGTGCGCGGAAGGCGGCGTCGCTACCGTCCACCAGCAGTTCCGGCCGCGACACGGTGAGCTTGGACGTCTTTCGTGCCGAGCTAGCGCCGGCTTTCGTGGTGGCGGTGCCGGTGGTTTGTCGCTTGGTACTGGCGGGCATGAGAACGGAATGGATCGCTAGGCAAAGATAGCTATTATACAAAGAAGTATTGCGCTTTTTGCAGTTCCGGCCGCGAAGGGCTGGGCCGCAGCCGCCCGGGCCAAGTGCCGGCGCTCAACGCAGCCGGGCTGCTGCCCGCCTGGATCGAGTATGGCAGCTGGCCTGCATCTTTGCTGCCGGTCTGGGCGTCGGGGGCCACGGCGGTGCACAGGCGGCAAGGATGCGATGCGCTGCCCTGGTGGCCGCCCCTCCGGCCGCGTTGCGAACGCGGTGGCTGGGCAGCCGCTCGCGCGGAACCCGGGCCGGCGGTCTGGCTGCCGCACTCTTTCCCCCTCCTGGACGCGGATGCTCCTCCTCTGCCGCTGGCACGGGGCTTGCGATGAGTTGCTGCAGCCCTGGCGTTTCCCGGCGCCGGGGTGCGGCTTTCCAACCCCTCGCAATACCCGACAAAACAAGGAGAAAACCATGTATCGCTACGCTGACGGCGCCTTGCTCGCGCTGGCTGTGTTGTCCGCCGCCTATGCGGCACTCAAGGGCGGTGGCGTGCCGGCGGGGGCCGCTGCGGCGCTGGGTTTCGCCGCGCTTGCGGTGCGCGCCCTGGCCGCAGCGGCCCCGGCCGGCTTGAGCCGCGGCGATGCCGCCGCCCTGGGGGCGTCCCTGGCTGCCGGTGACTGGGCGGGAGCGCAGGCACTCGGCCAGCGGGCGGCGCCTGGCAGCGTTGCCGAAGGCATGGCCCGGGCGATCGGCAAGCTGCTGCGCGAGCTGCAAGAGGCCGAGGCGGAGCGGGGCGCAGCGGAGCAGCGTTTGCGGGCCGCCGAGGCGAAGGCGGCCGCTGTGCCCCAGGCGGCGGCCGGCGCCGGCCACCGGGTGCTGGATGGGCTGCGCGGCCGGCTGGCTGCCTTGTGTGCCTCACAGGTGGAGTTCTGCGAGCACCTCTCGCGCGGCACCGGTGCCGCCGAGCGGGCATCCGAGAAGATCGCCACCTGCTACCGCGCGGTGCAGGAGAGTGATGGCGCGCTGACCCAGCTGCGCGACTACAGCGCCCAGGTGGCGCGGGTGTTCGCCGAGCTGACGGAGCAGTCCAACCGCATCGAGCACATCGTTTCCAGCATCCAGGAGATCGCCAGCCAGACCAATCTGCTCGCGCTCAACGCCGCCATCGAGGCGGCGCGCGCCGGCGAGAGTGGCCGCGGTTTTGCCGTGGTGGCGGACGAGGTGCGCAAGCTGGCCGAGCGCTCGGCGCTCTCCAGCAAGGAGATCGGCGACATTGCCCAGGGCCTGCACCGTACCGCCGCCGACGCCGGCAGCCGGGTCGAGCAGGCCACTTCCAGCGCGGACCATGGCAAGAACCGCATCGAGGTGGCGATCAGGATGATGGACGACGTCACCGAGGATGCGCGGGTGCGCATGGTAGTGCTGGAGAAATCCACCCAGTTCGCGGTGCGCCAGCGCGACGAGGGCGTGGATATCGAAGCGGGCCTGGCCCAGGCGCTGGCGGGCCTGCAGGCCGCCTGAGCGGCGGCGGCCAAGGGGCTGCCCGGGCGGTTGCGCCCGGGCATCTCCGCAGGCAGGCCTGCCTCAGCCCTGCATCCGGTAGCGTTCCAGCCAGTGCGCCTAAGGCGCCGGCAGCACCCGGGACGGCTTTTCCTCCTTCAGCGCCAGCGCAGCCTGGTAGGGGTAGTGCGGGTTGGCGAGGTGGGCGCGGCCTACCAAATCCCTTGCTTCACCAAGACGCTCGCCTGGCACGAGCGCACCCATCACTCGCCGGCCCAGCGCTGGGTGAGGTCGCCGCTGACAGAGACCTGCGACGAGTTGGGCCGAGCGAGCCCCAGCGGCTGGACGCCGGCCAACCCGTCCCCGGCTCGGGGGCGGGCGTCGCGGCCTGAGACCACTGCGTCAGATTGACCGGGTCAGATTGAGCTCCGCCGCCGCCGGCTGCGTCAGCGCCGGCCGCCACGCCGCGCGTCGCTCCGGCTTCGTCGCGCAAAAGCGCTATCCAATCATCTGAAAACAAAGAAGAAGTCTCCGTCAGCACGGCGCTCGCCGGTGTGTTGCCGCGCACTGGCACCGGCGTTGCTATTTCCCCTTCGAGGCCTCGAACGCTCAGCCCCGGCGACAGCCGGGAAAAGCATCCCCAACCCCTCGAAGGAAAGAAAAAGATGCGCCCAACCCCAATGAAGAGAACGCCGGCCGGCCGGCCGGCGCCATCGCGCGGCTTCGGCCTCGCCTGCCTGATGCCGCTGCTGTTCTCGCTGCTCGCAGCGGCCACGCCCGCCCACGCCATCGATGTCGAGGCTGGCGACTACACCGCCGCGCCCGCCGGCACCACGCTGGGCCTGCTCTACATGCAGCACGCCGAGCGCGAAGACCTCTACGCCAGCGGCAGCAAGACGCCCGGTAACGGCAAGTTCCGCAGCGACGTCGGCATCCTGCGCTTCATCCACTTCATGGAACTGGGCGGCTACATCATCGATCCGCAGATCCTGATCCCCTTCGGCAACCTGCGCGGCTCGGGCGATTTCTCCAGCCTGGGCAGCAACGGCGGCTTCGCCGACCCGGTGCTGGCGGCCACGCTGTGGACCATCAACGACCCGGTGAGCCGCCGCTACCTCGGCATCACGCCCTTCCTCTACGTGCCCATCGGCAACTACGACCGCGGCGAAGCGCTGAACATGGGCGAGAACCGCTGGCGCTATGCGCTGCAGCTCGGCTACATCCAGGGCATAGGCGACAAGTTCACCGTCGATCTGCTGGGCGACGTCACCTTCCACGGCGACAACACCGACTACGGCAGCGCCGGCGCCACCATGAAGCAGGACCCGACCTACCAGTTCCAGGCCTTCGGCCGCTACCACATCCGGCCGGACCTGGACTTCCGCGTCGGCGTCGCCCGCTCATGGGTGGGCAAGGTGAAGGTGGATGGGGTGGAGACCACCGGCCAGGCCATGGTCACCAAGTTCAGCGTCGGTTTCGGCTACCAGATCGTGCCGCGCACCCAGCTGCTGTTCGTCTATGGCCGCGACATCGACGTCACCGACGGCTTCAAGGAGAAGAACCGGCTGAACCTGCGCGTCGGCTACGCCTTCTGAGGCGCCGGCGGGCGCTCATCCGCCGTGCGCGCCCGCCGCGCTCTGCTTCTTCGCACTCCATTCCCGCACCAGAACAGGAAAGACCCCATGACAGAGAACATAGCCCACCTGTATTCCGCCCCGCTCACCGGCCCGCAGGTGGCGCTGGCGGAGCCGGCCACCGGCGCCACGCTGGCCGAGTTGCGGCTGGCGGCCGCGGCTGACGTGGCCGCTGCCGCCGAAGCCGCCGCTGCGGCGCAAGCCGCCTGGGCGGCGACGCCCTTCGACCAGCGCGCGGCGGTGATGCGTCGTGCCGCCGAGCTGCTGCGTGAGCGCGCCGACACCTTCAACCGCTGGAACGTGCGCGAGTGCGGCTCCATCCTGCCCAAGGCGGAATGGGAGCTGAACGCCTCCTACGAGCAACTGCACAATGCCGCCGGGCTGATCGCCCAGCCGCATGGCCACATCATGCCGTCCTCGGTGCCGGGCCGGACCAACCTGTGGTCGCGGGTGCCGATCGGCGTGGTCGGCATCATCGCGCCGTGGAACTACCCGCTGCTGCTGGCGATGCGTTCGCTGGCGCCGGCGCTGGCGCTGGGCAACGCGGTGCTGCTGAAGCCGGCGCTGCAAGGCTCGGTGTGCGGCGGCCTGCTGCTGGCCGAGCTGTTCCGCGATGCCGGCCTGCCGGACGGCGTGCTGCATGTGCTGCCGGGCGAGGCAGACGTGGGCGACGCCATCGTGCGCGATGCCCATGTCGGCATGGTCTCCTTCACCGGCTCCACCGCGGTGGGCAAGCGCATCGGCGAGCTCTGCGGCGGCATGCTGAAGAAGGTGGCATTGGAATTGGGCGGCAACAACGCCTTCATCGTGCTGGAAGACGCCGACATCGAGGCCGCCGCCTCGCACGGCGCCTGGGGCGCCTTCCTGCATCAGGGCCAGATTTGCATGCAGGCTGGCCGCCACCTGGTGCACGAAGCGGTGGCGGCGCAGTACGCCGAGGCGCTGGCGCGCCACGCCAAGGCGCTGCGGGTGGGCAACCCGGACACCGAAACGGTGCATCTCGGCCCGCTCATCAACGCCCAGCAGCGCGCCAAGGTGGGCGGCATCGTCAGCGACACCCTGGCGCGCGGCGCCAGCCTGCTGGCCGGCGGCAAGGGCGAGGGCCTGTTCTACGAGGCCACCGTGCTCGGCGGCGTCACGCCGGACATGCCGGCCTTCACCGACGAGATCTTCGGCCCGGTGGCACCGATCACCGCTTTCTCCGGCGACGATGCCCTGGTGGCGCTGGTAAACAGCTCGCCCTATGGCCTTTCCGCCGCCATCCACACCCGCGACCTTGCTCGTGGCCTGGAACTTGCGCAGCGGCTGAAGACCGGCATGGTGCACATCAACGACCAGACGGTGAATGCCGAATTCAACGTGCCATTCGGCGGCATGGGCGCCTCCGGCAACGGCGGCCGCTTCGGCGGGCCGGTGAATGCCGAGGAATTCACCCAGAGCCAGTGGGTGTCCATGGTCTCCCGCCCGGCCGCCTATCCTTTCTGAGTGCAGCGGGCGACACGATCCGCGCCTTCCTTCCCCCCGACCCCAACGAGAAGCGCAACCCCCGACAAGGAAAACTCCATGGATAAGGAAAACAAGTCCCGCCTCGAACTCAACGAGGAGGTGAACCGCCTCGAATCCGCGCTGATGCGCGGCCGCGGCGACCGCCGCCAGTTCCTCAAGGCCGCCACCGCCGCCGGCTACACCATGGCCGCGGCCACCTCGATGATGGCCTTCGCCGACCGCGCCTTCGCCCAGCAGTCCGCCAACCGCGCGGCGCTAACCGCCGAGTACGACTTCATCGTCTGCGGCGCCGGCTCGGCCGGCTGCGCGGTGGCCCGCCGGCTGGCGGACAACCCCAACGTGCGGGTGCTGCTGCTGGAAGCCGGCGGCTCCGACAACGTGCCGCAGGTGATGGACGGCACCCGCTGGCCGGAGAACATCGGCAGCGAACGCGATTGGGCGTTCAAGGGCCAGCCCACGCCCACCCTCAACGGCCGCACGCCGCCCTTCCCGATGGGCAAGGTGCTGGGCGGCGGTTCCAGCGTGAATGGCCTGGTGTGGGCGCGCGGCCACAAGAACGACTGGGACATGTGGGCCGAGGTCTCCGGCGAAAAGGCGTGGAGCTATGAGTCGGTGCTCGGCATCTACCGCCGCATCGAAGACTGGCAAGGCCCGGCTGACCCCAAGCGGCGCGGCAAGGGCGGCGAGGTGTACCTGTCGCTGCCGGAGGCGCCGATCAACCCGGTGGCGCCGGCGCTGATCGAGGCGGCGGGCGATTTCGGCATGCCCAAGGTGGTGGACCTCAACGGCGAGATCATGGAAGGCGAGGGCGGCGCCGGCATGCCCAACCTCATCGTCAAGAACGGCCGCCGGGTGTCGATGGCGGTGGCCTACATCCACCCCATCATGGACCGCGCCAACCTCACCGTGCTGCTGGGCGCGCATGTGAACCGGCTCAAGTTCAAGGGCAAGCGCGTCACCGGCGTGGAGTTCGTGCATGAGGGCAAGGTGCACACCATCGCGGCGAAACACGAGGTCATCCTTTCCACCGGCGCCATCAACACCCCGCGCATCCTGATGATTTCCGGCGTCGGCCCGGAGAAGGAGCTGAAGAAGCACGGCATTCCGGTGGTGCAGAAGCTGGAGGGCGTGGGCCAGAACTTCCAGGATCACATCCTGCTCGGCGGCTGCATGTGGGAGTACTTCACGCCGGAGCCGGGGCGCAACAACTCGGCGGAATTCACCTTCTTCTGGAAGAGCGATTCTTCGCTGAAGACCCCCGACCTGCAGCCCTTCCTGGAGGAATTCCCCTACACCAGCGAAGTCACCCGCGAGCAATACACCATCCCGAAAGCGGCCTGGGTGCTGGCGGCGGCCATCGTGCAGCCCACCAGCCGCGGCCACATGACCATCAGCGGCCCGCGCCCGCAAGATCCGCCGCTGATCTACCCCAACTTCCTCTCCACCGAGCAGGACATCAAGGCGCTCACCCGTTCGGTCGAAATCTGCCGCGAGCTGGGCAACTCCAAGCACCTCAAGCCCTATGCCAAGCGCGAGATCATGCCGGGCGAACTCAAGGGCAAGGAGCTGGAGCGCTTCATCCGCAACGCCGCCGGCACTTACTTCCACGAGACCTGCACCTGCAAGATGGGCCGCGACGAGATGTCGGTGGTGGATGGCAAGCTGCGCGTCTATGGGCTGGAAGGGCTGCGCATCGCCGACGGTTCCATCATGCCGGCGATCACCACCGGCAACACCATGGCGCCCTGCGTGGTGATCGGCGAGCGCTGCGCCGAGGAGCTGAAGCAGCAGTACCGCCTCTGAGCCGCCGGCGGAGGCCGGCGGCGGCTTGATAGGATGTTCGGCCCGCCGGGCTGAAGGTGTGATCCCATCCGCCGCCACGCCACCGCCGTGGCCGACCCCATGCCCGTGCGGGAACGGGCCGCCGGGCGCGCATGGCTTCAGCCGCACCCGGCCTTGCCGCCACTACGCCAGCTCAGGCTGGGGTGGTGGCTTTTTTGCGTTTCAGACGGTGGCGATGGTGTCGCTGTAGCGGGCAAGCACTGCGTCATGGGTGAGCAGTCGCATCGGCTCGACCAGGGCCTGCGCGACGATGAGCCGGTCGAAAGGGTCCTGGTGGTGGCGGGGCAGCTTTTCGACCGCTACAGCATGTTCGGCTTCTATCGGCAGCAATCGATAGCCCGCGGCCTCGAAATAGCGGCTGGCCTCCTGCCCCGAGACCGGCATGTCGCCACGAGCCAGAGAATGCTTGATGGCAATTTCCCACAGGCTGGCGACACTGTGGGTATCCAGCAGCAGATTCACTTCGCGTCTTCGCCGAGGAAAAGGCGAGCGACTTCGGCGTTGTGGGCATCGATGTCGTCTGGCACCTCGAACAGGCCTTTGGCAATGCCGATGCGCTTGTCTGGCGACGGGGTGTCCACCGGCACCAGCTTGGCCGCCGGCTTGCCGTTGCGGGCGATGATGATCTCGCGGGCTTCGCCTTGCTCTATGGCCTCCACGAGGCGGGACAGCGAAGACTTGGCCTGCAGCATGTTGACCGATTGCATGGGGGACTCCTCTGGAACCTACTTAGTCTAGTCTGGCCAGGTGCCTCTCTCAAGCTGGTCGGCGCCGGTTTTGTTGTCGCGAAGCTCAGCCCCGGCTCTCCGCCAGCTGCTGCTTCAGCCGCGCGCTGGCGCGCACCCGGCGCTGCAGGGTGGAACGGCTGACGCCCAGGTGGTCGGCGGCGAGGGAGAGATTGCCGCCGGTTAGGCGCAGGGCATCGGCCATGGCCTGTTCTTCCAGCGCGCTGAGGGACGTCGGGGGGGCGTTGGCTGCTGGCTGGGCGGAGCAGGCGGTTGGAGCCATGGCTGCTGCGGCAGTTGCGGACGCGGTTGCGGCTACCGGCTGGCTTGCAACCAAGGTGGCCGGGGGCAGGGCGAAGCGCACATGGTCGGCGCCGATGGCCTCATCCGCCTCGCATAGTAGGGCGGCGCGCTTGAGCACGCTGAGCGCTTCGCGCGCATTGCCCGGCCAGGGGTAGGCGGCGAGCAGGGCGGTGGCTTCCGGGGCGAGGCCGCCGGGGTGGCCGGCGCCGTCGCGCACCAGGGTGGCGAAGAGGTCCTCCAGGCAGCGGCGTTCGCGCAGCGGCGCCAGCGCCAGGGTGTAGCCGGCGATGCGGTAATACAGATCGGCGCGGAAGCGGCCCTGGGCCACCAGCGTGTCCAGGTCCTGGTGGGTGGCGCACAGCAGGCGGAATTCCACCGGTCGTGGTTTGCCGCTGCCCAGGCGGGCCACTTCGCGGCTGTCCAGCACCCGCAACAGGCGGGCCTGCAGGGCGAGCGGCATGTCGCCGATCTCGTCGAGGAAGAGGGTGCCGCCGTCGGCCTCCTCGATGCGGCCGCTGGCGCCGCCCTTGCGGCCGCCGGTGAAAGCGCCATCGGTGTAGCCGAAGAGTTCGGATTCGATCAGCGCTTCCGGCAGCGCGGCGCAGTTGATGGCGACGAAGGGGCCGGCCGGCTGCTGGCGGTGCAGCGCATGGGCAACCACCTCCTTGCCGCTGCCGGTCTCGCCGCGCAGCAGCACCGGCAGGCCCTTGTCCAGCGCCTTGAGGGCGATGCGGAAGCGGCCGGCGAACTCCGGGTCGCCCATCTCCGGGGCATCCTGCCCGGCATTGGCGATGGCCGTGGCGCGGGGCATGGAGAGCGGCTGCCGCGCGGGGGGGCCGCTGCGTGTCTCGATGAACACGAACAGGCCGGAGTTCAGCCGTATCGGCAGCGGCCGGCCGCTCTGGGCGAGCAGCTCCAGCCACTGGCCGTACTGGCCGTCGAAGACGCTCTCGAAGCTGAGCATGGCCAGCGGCAGGCCGAGCGGATTGAGGATGCGGCGCGCCTCGCGCGTCATGCCCAGCACCTCGCCATCGGCACCGAAGGCGACGGTGGCGTTGCGCGATTCGCCGTTGGCGCTCCAGCTCATGCGCAGGGTGAGGCGGGCCCGCAGCCGTTCCAGCTGACGGTGCTCGATGGCGCTGGCGCAGCTCTCCGCCAGGCTGATGGCGCCGAACTCGCGGCCCTCGCGGTGCTTGGTCAGATTCACCGCGCCGACCAACTGCCCGGCCGGATCGAAGATGGGCGCGGCGGCGCAGTAGAAGGCGGCGTTGGCCTCGAAATAGTGCTCATGGCCGAAGACCTGCACCGGCCGCTGGCAGGCGAGGGCGCAGTTCATCGCCGCGGTGCCTATGGCCTGCTCCGACATGTCGCAGCCCAGCTGCAGCGCGTCGTAGAGCGCGCCGCTGGCTTCGCGCGGATCGGTGAAGCGGGCGATGGTGACCGCCTCGGCATCGGTCAGTACCGGGTGGAAGCCGGATTCGTGCAGCACCCGGGCGAACAGCCCCAGCGTGGCCTCGAAGTCGCGGATCAGCAGGGTATTGCGGCCGCGCAGTTCCTCCACCCGGCTCCGGTCCTGGATGTTGAAGCCCACCCGCGCCGAGGCCGGGCGCTGGTCGGCGCAGCGCCGCCAGGAGTCGAGAATGGCCGCATCCACCAGCCCATCCGGTGTTTCGCCCTGCCCGAAGAACAGTTCGCGGGCGCGGTGGGCATGCAGGCCCGGCACTGCTGCAGCGAATCTCGACATGGCGACTCCCGTGGTCTGGCGGCTGCGGCCGTGGTCGCCAACGGGTATTACCGAAGGCGTACGGCCGGGGGTGGAATTCGAGCGGGGAATGAAGCAGGTACTGTGCCCATTGGGGGGGCGGGAATGATGGGTGGATCCGGTGGGCGGATGGCTTTGTTGGGACTCTGACGAGCGTGGCAGGTGCTCGGCGAGGCTCCGTGCTGCGTGGCGGTTCCGCCCGCGTGGTTTTTCTCCCTCCCCCCCCTCGTGGGGGAGGGCCGGGGAGAGGGGGCGCGCCCGCCAGGGCGCCTATGCTTGATCGGGCGCCGCGCCCCCCTCTTCCTCGGCCCCCGGCCCAGCGACCTGCCGGCCACTGGGCACTCCGGTGGGCGAAGCAGTGCTTCGCTCTTTCCGCCTACGAGAGGGGAGCAAACCGGGCAAATTGTTGCTCTGCGTGTCGCCTGAGCGGTCTGTCCAGCTCATCCTGCGTTTCTGGTCGTGCAGCGTGTCTACCGGGAGCCGCCTTCCTCCAGCGCCACCGACGCGGCTTCGTCGAAGCCGCCGATCTTCCGCAGCAAAAACAGCAGCGCGACTCGCTCGGCCGGGTTCAGGCTGCCGAAGGTCGCCTCGGTGATCTGCTCGGCGAAGGGCACCATGCGCACCACCAGTTCCTGGCCTTCGGGGGTGAGGGCGACCAGCACCTTGCGGCGGTCCAGCGGGTCGTGGCTGACGCTGAGCAGCTTGCGCGCTTTCAGGCGTTCGACGATGCCGCGCACGGTGGCCTGGTCGATGGCGCTGGCGCCGACGATGGTGCTGAGCGAGCAGGAGCCGTTGTCGCGCACGGCGCACAGCACCACGAACTGGGCGGCGGTGAGCTGCGAGTCCGGGATCTGCTGCTGGAAGATCGCCATATGGCGCTGGTAGGCGCGGCGCAGCAGGTGGCCGACCTGTTCCGAGAAGTGGTAGTGGGGGTCTTCGCCGTTGGGCATGGGTGGGAGGCTGCCTGTCTAGGAGTGTGTTGCCGGGTTGCGGGCGCTGCGTTTGCCCCCGGCCCTTTGTCGCTGCGGGTGGGGCTGGGCGCCGGATGGGCCAGAGTCTAACCGCAGTGCGCCGCCGGGTGGGAGTCCGCGCCGCGCTCGGCTTGGGCTGCGGAATCAGGCGCTTGGCGTCGCCGCCTGCCTTGCAGGATGGGTGCCAGCGGTTTTTTCGTTAAGTGAACACTGTACGAAAAACATGCTGCGTTGCGGGTTGTCCGCGCGGGTCGAGGCACGGCTTTAGTGCATGGCCGCGCGGCATTTGCCAATGGCTTTAGCGGCAAGGCATCCGGCGATATTCCATTGAACTGGAATGCGGCGCGGAAGCGGCATGGTCCGTGCGATCCGAATTCTGCGCTGCGCCAATTATTGCGATGCGTCACGCGCTTTTCCGCAGCTTCAAGTTGGTGCATCTAATGCACTGTTTCGGTGTGAAAAAAACTTGTTGTATCGGCAGGATCGTTGCGCTAGATTGCGCAAAAAATGTAATGGGCACTACATGAAAATGTAAGACTCACTACATGAAAAAACAGACGATCCGGCACAGCCGGACGGGACCGTAGCCGAGGCGGTTTTCGCCCTTGCCGGTCCACCCGACAGGAGTAGTCCATGGCCCATACGATACGTGCCGCGCATCCTCACGCGCCGGCCGGCGGCCCCGCTGCCGCATCCTCGTGCCACCCCGTCCCTGCTTCCGTTCCGGCCTTTGCCTCTGCTGCCCATGCGGACGAGGCCGGGCAGGGCGTGGGTTCGTTTCCCCTGCTCCTGATCGCCGCGTGACCGCTTAGCGGCGATGCGGTGGCGGCTTGATGGCCGTTGCCTCCCGCGCCGCTGGCCGCTCCCTGCCGTCTGGCTACGCCACCGCTCGTCCGGTCGGCGGGGAGATGTTCAACCCGGCTCAACCCGATTTCCCGCAACACCCCCAACCCCAGCAATCCAAACAGAGAAACTAGCCAGGAGAAAAACATGAAGCTGAAGCCTGCCGTCCTCGCCATTGCCCTCACCGGTGTTCTTGGTGCCTCCGCCAGCGCCTGGGCCGCCGATGTGATCAAGATCGGCGAAATCAACAGCTACAAGGCGCAGCCGGTGTTCCTCGACGCCTACAAGCGCGGCATGACCCTGGCGCTGGAAGAAATCAACGGCGCCGGCGGCGTCAATGGCAAGAAGCTGGAAGTGATCACCCGCGACGACAACGCCAACCCGGGCGACGCGGTGCGCCTGGCGGACGAGCTGCTGTCGCGCGAGGGCGTGGACCTGATCGCCGGCTCCTTCCTATCCCATGTCGGCCTGGCGCTGGCGGACTACGCCCAGCAGCGCAAGGTGTTTTACCTCGGCACCGAGCCGCTGACCGACAAGATCGTGTGGGAAAACGGCAACCGCTACACCTACCGCATGCGCACCTCCACCTACATGCAGACGGCGATGCTGGCGGCCGAGGCGGCGAAGCTGAAGAAGAAGAAGTGGGCGCTGATCTACCCCAACTACGAGTTCGGCCAGTCCTCCATCGCCACCTTCAAAAAGCTGCTGAAGCAAGCCCAGCCGGACGTGGAGTTCGTGATCGAGCAGGCGCCGCCGCTGGGCAAGGTGGATGCCGGCAGCGTGGTGCAGGCGGTGGCCGATGCCAAGCCGGATGCGATCTTCAACACCCTGTTCGGGCCGGACCTCGCAAAGTTCGTGCGCGAGGGCAACACCCGCGGCCTGTTCAAGAGCGTGCAGGTGGTCAGCATGCTGACCGGCGAGCCGGAATACCTGGACCCGCTGCGCGGCGAAACGCCGGATGGCTGGATCGTCAGCGGTTATCCGCAGGATTCGCTGGAGACGCCTGAGCACAAGGCCTTCCGCGCCGCCTACGTGGCCAAGTTCAACGACTACCCGCGCCTGGGCGCGGTGGTGGGCTACAGCGCCATCAAATCGCTGGCGGCCGGCATCAAGAAGGCGGGCGGCACCGACACCGAGAAGCTCATCGCCGCCTTCAAGGGCCTGAAGGTGGATACGCCCTTCGGCGAGATCGTCTATCGCCCGCAGGACAACCAATCCACCATGGGCGCCTACATCGGCAAGCTGAAGAACACCGGCGACAAGGGCATCATGGTCGATTACCGCTACGTCGATGGCGCCACCGTGCAGCCCAGCGACGAAGAGGTGAAGAAGATGCGCGGGGACAAGTAATGAGTTCCTTCCTCGTCCAACTGCTGAATGGGTTGGCGGGCGCCTCGTCGCTGTTCCTGGTGGCGGCGGGGCTGTCGCTGATCTTCGGCGTCACCCGGATCGTTAACTTTGCCCACGGTTCGCTCTACATGCTGGGGGTGTACATCGCCTACAGCATGTCCGAGCGGTTGGCGGGCGGCGTCGGCTTCTGGTTCTCCCTGGTGTTTTCGGCGCTGGCGGTGGGCTTCATCGGCGCGCTGATCGAGATGGTGCTGCTGCGCCGTATCTACAAGGCGCCGGAGCTGTTCCAGCTGCTTGCCACCTTCGCCCTGGTGCTGGTGATCAAGGACGGCGTGCTGTGGATCTGGGGCGCGGAAGACCTGCTCGGCCGCCGCGCGCCGGGGCTGGAAGGCTCGGTGGAAATCCTCGGCCGCAACTTCCCCACCTACGACCTGTTCCTGATCGTCATCGGCCCGGTGGTGCTGGCGCTGGTGTGGCTGCTGCTCACCCGTACCCGCTGGGGCACGCTGGTGCGCGCGGCGACGCAGGACCGCGAGATGCTGTCCGCGCTGGGCGTGCATCAATCCTGGCTGATCACTGGCGTGTTCGCGCTGGGCGCCATGCTCGCCGGCCTCGGCGGCGCGCTGCAGCTGCCGCGCGAGCCGGCCAACCTGGGCATGGACATGCTCAGCATCGGCGATGCCTTCGTGGTGGTGGTGGTGGGCGGCATGGGCTCCATTCCGGGCGCCTTCGTCGCCGCGCTGATCATTGCCGAGATCAAGGCCATCTGCATCTGGCTGGGCGATGTGAACTTCGGCCCCTTCAGCATCAGCTTCTCCAAGCTCACGTTGGTTGTGGAGTTCCTGGTGATGGCGGTGGTGCTGGTGGTGCGTCCGTGGGGCCTGTTCGGCCGTCCGCAGGGCACGCCGCGCCACAGTGGCGCGCCGGAAGCGCCGCTGCGCCCGGCGGGCAAGTCGCTGCGCTGGTTCGCGGTGGCGCTGGTGGCCGGCATGGCGGTGCTGCCGCTGCTGCAGGGCCAGTTCCCGTACGCGCTGGTGCTGTCGGTGGATCTGCTGATCGCGGCGCTGTTCGCCGCCAGCCTGCACTTCATCATGGGCCCGGGCGGGATGCACTCCTTCGGCCACGCCGCCTACTTCGGCCTGGGGGCCTACGGCGCCGCGCTGCTGATGAAGGCCGCCGGGCTGCCGATGGAAGCCGCGCTCATCCTGGCGCCGGTGGTGGCGGGCCTGGGGGCGGTGGTGTTCGGCTGGTTCAGCGTGCGCCTGTCCGGCGTCTATCTGGCCATGCTGACGCTGGCCTTCGGCCAGATCGCCTGGTCCATCGCCTTCCAGTGGGATGACTTCACCGGCGGTTCCAACGGCCTGATCGGCATCTGGCCCTCGGGCTGGGCCAACAACCGCACCGCGTACTTCTACCTCACGCTGGTGCTGGTGGTGGTCGGCCTGTTCGCGCTGCGCCGCATGCTGTTCTCGCCCTTCGGCTACGCCATGCGCGCCGGGCGCGACTCGGTGCTGCGGGCGGATGCGATCGGCATCGACGTGAAGCGCATCCAGTGGCTGGCCTTCGTCATCGCCGGCGTGTTCGCCGGGGCGGCCGGGGCGCTGTTCGTGTATTCCAAGGGCAGCATCTCGCCCGAAGTGCTGTCGGTGACCAAGTCGGTGGATGGCCTGGTGATGGTGCTGCTGGGTGGCGTGCAGACGCTGGCCGGCCCCATCGTCGGCGCGGTCACCTTCACCTGGCTGCAGGATACGGTGGCGCGCTCCACCGACTACTGGCGCGCGCTGCTGGGCGGCATCATCCTGTTCCTGGTGCTGGTGTTCCCGCAGGGCCTGGCCGGCTTCATCCACGACCTGGTGGCCAAGCTCAAACCCAACCGGGAGGCCGCACGATGAGCCTGCTGCAAATACGCGGACTGCAGAAGTCCTTCGGCGGCGTGAAGGCGGTGGACGGCATCGACTTCGATGTCGCCGCCGGCGAGCTGCTCGCCCTGATCGGCCCCAACGGCGCCGGCAAGTCCACCACCTTCAACATGGTGAACGGCCAGCTGCGCGCCAGCGGCGGCTCGGTGAAGCTGGACGGCCGCGAGCTGGTCGGCCTCAAGCCGCGCGAGATCTGGAAGATGGGCGTGGGCCGCACCTTCCAGATCGCCGAAACCTTCGCCTCGCTCACCGTGGTGGAGAACGTGCAGATGGCGCTCATTTCGTCCCACGGCAAGCTGTACTCGCTGTGGTCGCGCGCCGCCAGCGCCTACCGCAACGAGGCGCTGGAGCTGCTGGACCAGGTCGGCATGACGGCCGATGCCGACCGCCCCTGCAGCGCGCTCGCCTATGGCGACGTCAAGCGGGTGGAGCTGGCCATCGCGCTGGCCAACGACCCCAAGCTGCTGCTGATGGATGAGCCCACCGCCGGCATGGCGCCCAAGGAGCGCAACGACCTGATGGCGCTCACCAAGCGCCTGGTGGTGGAGCGCAAGCTGGCGGTGCTGTTCACCGAGCACAGCATGGACGTGGTCTTCGCCTACGCCGACCGCATGATCGTGCTTGCCCGCGGGCGGCTGATCGCCGCCGGCTCCGGCGAGGAAATCCGCAACCATCCCAAGGTGCAGGAGGTGTACTTCGGCACCGGCAAGACCTTCGAGAAACCGCTTGCCCAAGAGGAGGCCGCAGCATGATCCACAGGGAACCGCCGCCGACGCTGCTGACGGTGGAAGGGCTGAACGCCTGGTACGGCGCCGCCCACATCCTGTTCGACGTCGGCTTCGAGGTGAAACGTGGCGAAGTGGTGGCGCTGATGGGCCGCAACGGCGCCGGCAAGTCCACCACCTTCAAGGCCCTCATGGGCCTGCTCGAACGCCGCAAGGGCACGGTCAAGCTCATGGGGCAGGACATCTCCGGCCGCAGCCCGTCGCAGATCGCCCGCATGGGCCTGGGCTTCGTGCCGGAAGACCGCCGCATCTTCACCGACCTCAGCATCGCCGAGAACCTGGAAGTCGGCCGCCAGCCCGCACGCCGCTGGCCGGACGACAGCCCGGCGCCGGAATGGACGCCGCAGAAGCTCTACGACCTCTTTCCCAACCTCAAGGAAATGGGGCCGGACCGCCTCGGCGGCCGCATGAGCGGCGGCGAGCAGCAGATGCTCACCGTGTCGCGCACGCTCATGGGCAACCCCTACCTGGTGCTGCTGGATGAGCCCTCGGAAGGGGTGGCGCCGGTCATCGTCGAGCAGATGGCGCACATGATCCTGGCGCTGAAGGCGCAGGGCGTCAGCATCCTGCTGTCGGAGCAGAACGTGCACTTCGCCGAACTGGTGTCCGACCGCGCCTACGTGCTGGAAAAAGGGCAGATCCGCTTCTCCGGCACCATGGCCGAACTCGCCGCCAACGAGGAAGTCCGCCGCTCCTACCTGACGGTGTAAGCCGCCGCGGCCCCGCCAGCCGGGGCCGCGGAGCCGTCTGCTATGCTTGCGCGACCCCGGCTGGCGGGGCCGCGCCAGCCCTGACCGGTCCGCAAGGCCGCCGCAACGAGCGGCCGCGGTATGCAAAAGGCAACAGGCCACAGAGGAAATCCAGGATGAGCACCCAGAAGGCGCCGCGCCGCAGCACGGCGAAAAAGCCCGCCGCCGAGCGCACCGGCGTGCGCGAGCGCTCGGCGCAAGCCACCCGCGACAACATCCTCAAGGCCGCCATCAAGATCTTCGCCCGCCACGGCTTCGCCGGCGGCCGCGTCGAACAGATCTCCCGCGCGGCGCGCTCCTACGACCGCATGATCTACTACTACTTCGGCAGCAAGGAACAGCTCTACGTCGAAGTGCTGGAAGAGGTCTACCGCCGCATGGACGTCGCCGAGCGCGCCCTCGACCTCGACGTCGGGCGCCCCCGCGAAGCCCTGGTCGAAGTGGTGCGCTTCGTCTGGAACTACTACCGCAAGAACCCCGAACTCATCAGCCTGCTCAACAACGAGAACCTGCTCAAGGGCAAGCACATCACCAAGTCCGAGCGCGCCCAGGAATACTCCTCGCCCGCCATCGCCATCCTCGACCGCATCCTCGCCAGCGGCGTCGCCCAAGGCATCTTCCGCGCCGAACTCAACGCCCGCGACCTCTACATCATGATCGCCTCGCTGGGTTACTTCTACCTCTCCAACCGCCACACCCTCTCCGCCTTCCTCGGCGAAGACATGGAGCACGCCGACGCGCTCGCGCACTGGGAGCGCTTCATCACGGACTCGGTGCTGCGGGTGGTGTGCGAGGGCGAGGTGGTGGCGAGTAGCGGGGGGATAGGGGCCTTGGAGACGGCGCAGGTCTGAGGCGCCCGTTTCGCTCCCAGCCTGAGTATCGCTCTCCCCCTGCGCCGTCCGGCGCCGGTGGCCGGATCAAACATTGGGTGGTAAGGGCGCGCGCGGGCTTTTCCGCCACGCAGCTTCTCCGTCGCTTGCACCCCCGGTCTTTCCCTCGCTGGGCGTGATGCATTGCACACCTCGCACGTTCTTCAGGCCTGCGGGGCGCTGCTGTTGGTTATGCTGATTGGCAATTTCGATGCAAAACGGCTAGAAGGGCGCGCTGGCGGCAAGCCCGCTGAGTCGATGATTGTCCGTCGGGTTGCGGTGGCCCTGTAGCCGTCGTTCCCCGGCTTGTCTCCCGGCACACTTACCCAATCAAGGGCTGCAATGCGCTTCATGTCCGCAGTAGGCGCTGTGATTCTTACCTGCCTGCCCCAGGTGGTGGCGGCTCAAAGCCAGCCGTCCGTCCTCGAGATATTCGATCAATTCGCCATGGCAGGCGCAGCCGCGGCTGAGTGCGCAAAGCCGGACAAGGCGTCCTTGACGAATTACCTCGCCAACTTCCAGATGGTGTCGACCTCCGCGTCTATTGAGTTGCAGAAGCGCTATCCGGACAAGTCGAAGGCGCAGATAGATGAGGCAATGACGAAGAAATTCGAATTTCTTTCGAACAAGACCGCTGATGCCGTGCGGAAGAAAGGATGCGATGACGCTGGTGTTCAAAAGCTGGTCAGGCTGTTCTCGGTCCAGGCCAAGTGGCAGCCCGGGAAATGACCCGGGTTGAGCGTCTCCCGACGCCATTTCTTTCCCCGACTGCCTGATGGGCAATTTCCCTGGTAAGTCCTCATGGGCGTGTTGTTCCTGTTCATCTTCGTCGCCATAGCAGTGCTTGCCGTGCTGATGTCCATCGCATCCGCGGAGAGGGAGAACCCCTCACAGCCCGGTGCGAAGCGCGGGTTGGAAGCATCGCCTCCCTCTCCGCCCGAAGTGCCTCTGGAGGGCCCTGTCCTCGAGCCCGCGCCGCAGACAGCGCCCGGTGGCTACCGGCCTAACCATATTCCAGCGAAGACCCGGGTGCTGAACGTGCTCGCCTCGCTTTTCCTGCTGGGATATGGCGCCATGGGGCTGTACATGAATGACCTCTTTGTCCCTGCCAAAGGCGGAAAAGGTGTCCACTTTCACGGCTCTTCAGCCTGGTTGATCTTCTTCGCCATGCTGTGCGCTTGCGCCAACCTGATTTCGGTCGTGGTGGATCACTATGACCCCCGCAACAACGAGATTCGCTACAGCGTGTTTGCGCGATATACGCAGTACGCCGGCTGGGTTTTTTTTGTGAGTGCCTTCTGCGTTGGCTACTACCTGAAGCAGATCGGCACCTGATAATGATGCTCGCCGGCCATGGCCGCGGGCGGTTCTATCCTTTTGGAATTTCTGGGCGAATGCTTCTTCCTCGTTTCCTACGCATCATGCTTTCGTTGTTGGCTGCAGGGGTCTGCCTGGTTGCACATGCGCAGACCGAGGTCGACAGGCTTGTCTCCACGCTATTGCCGACCGCCAGGGAGGCGAGGTTGGCCGTCGTCAATCATCCGACTCTTGCCGCGATGGAAATTGAATACCAGCTGCGGGAGGCACTCGGAAAAGTGAAGCTGGCCATTGACGCAAGGGAGGACATGGCCTCGGTGAAGGCCGGGCTGGCTCCGCTCGAGGGGCTTGTAGGGCGGGTGAAGGAAGTTCCGCTCATAGAGATTCATCTTCAGTTAGCCCAACTGGCCGAGAGGGAGCAGAAGCAGGAAGAGCGGAATTATCACACGGCCTATGCGCTGGCTTTGTTCGAGGCGATGGTCGAGGGCGCGGACGGACGCACTGAAGCCACTGCGTACAAGGTCGTAATGATCAGTGAGGAATACGACTGGTTCGGATTTGCGCAGAAGAGCTGGGCGAGGAAGGGGCGGGTAGCCCGGGATATCGGCGGGAGGATGTTCGATATCTGGACGGCGGTGTCACCCAGTGGGCAGGAGCGTAAGGTCTATTTCGATGCGGGTGCGATGGGAGAGTCACTCAATCGAGTGTTTTCCGCCCGGATGGCGGCGGGTGACGGGAAGTGACTTCTTGCAGAAGTTAGTGCCGTGAAATGTCGAGCGCGTTTTTTTGGGGAATTGCAGTGAATGATCCGGGAAAGAAAAAGGAAGCGCTATGGCAGCAATTCCTGGATGAGTCAGGGGCACGGAGGGTATCTCCCAGCATGAAGATATTCCTCGTTCTCTTGGGGCTTGGCATTGGCTGGCTGGTGCTGGCCAATTGGATGAGGTGATGGCCTTCATCCGCGTAGGAATGTGAGAACTGAAATAAATAATGCCGGCGGCGCAGTGCCTCCGGCATTATTTTTGCTGCCTCAAAACACCTTCAGCAACCTGGCCTGCACCCCCTGCGTTTTCAGCCCTTCCCGCACTTCCAGGTCTCGCGTGTATTGCAATTGCAGCTGCCAGTCCCTGGCCAGCCAGCTGTCCCAGCCCACGGTCATGTTGTTGTTGTCGCGGCGGTCGGTGAGGGTGGTGCCATCGGCGCGTTCCCGGGCACCCCAGCTGTGGCGGTAGGAGAGGGCGAGCTGGGTGGCGTCGGACCAGTGGTAGCGCAGGTGGGCGTGGCCCTGGAGCAGGGGATCGCGGCGGGCGTCGTCGTAGCGGCGGTCGGCGTAGAACTCGACTTCGCCTATCAGGTCCAGCGTCCATTTCGGCGCGAGGCGGCGCACGTAGCCGACCTGGAAGTCGGCGGCCCAGCGGTCGCCGCTGACGGCGAAGCCGTCGTCGCGGTGGCTGCCGGTGGGGGCGGTGATGAAGACGGACCAGCCGAGGTATTCCTTGCGCTCGGGGTCGTTCAGCGTCCATAGGGTGCCGCCGAAGATGACGTCGCCCAGGCCGCCGTAGGTGGTGTCCGCCGCCGAGGTGCGCTGGTGGGCGAAGGGCACGATGATCTGCGGGTCTATGCGGTAGCCGTTCCAGTCGGCGAAGTGCACATAGCGCAGCAGGCCGATGTCCAGCCGCACGCCGAGGTCGTCCGCCACCTTCTTGCCCTTGGAATAGGCCTCGTCGCCTTCGTGATGCTGGTAGTAAAGGAGGAAGAGGTCGGTGCCGGCGGGGGCGGCCTCGTAGTCGCCGCCATAGGGTTTGACGTCGGCGCGGGCGCTGCCCAGGCAAAGGGCGAGCGCGGCCGCCACGCCGCAGAGGCGCAGGGTGGTTTTCATGGTGTGTCTCCTTGCTTTTGTCTTTGTGTGGTGCCGAGTGGGTGGCAGGCGCGCAGCAGTCCGCGGGGCGGGCCTGCCGGCCGCTCCGGGGCGGAACGAGAGGGGATGCGCGGGAGGTGGCGGAGGGAACGGACGCGCGGGAGCCGGCCAGGCTCAGGCCTGGCCTGCCGCGATCCGGCGGCGTCTCATGAACGCCGCCGGATCGCGTCCCGCTGTTTGCCCCGGCCCGCTTACATGGCCCGCTTACCTGGCGCCGCTGGCGCTGGCCGTCTTGCTGGCCTTGGCCGGGCTGCCCGCCGCGGCGCTGGCTTCCAGTTCCTTCTGCAGGTCGTGGGAGCGCTTGATCAGGTACTGGCGTATGCCTTCCACCTGGTCGAGGCTGAGGGTGCCGGCGAAGGGCGGCATGCCCTTGGTGGCGCGCAGGCCGCCGAGGACGATGGACTGGAACTGGGCGTGCTTTTCGTCATCCAGGTAGCGCAGGTCGGGGATGACGCCGCCGCTGACGGCGTTGAGGCCGTGGCAGCTGCCGCAGAAGCCGTTGAACAGGCCGCGGCTGTGGGCGAGGGCGGCTTCGTCGGTGAGGGTGAGCTGCTGCAGCCTGGGCAGGGCCTGGGGCTGGTTCTGCGGCGCGGGCAGCTTGGCCTTGCCGTTGAGCTTGTAGGTGAGCACCCGCGCTTCCGGCCGCACCTTGGCGCGCTGCGACAGCGGGCCGAGGATGAGCGGGAAGGTGCCGCCCCAGCCGGCCATGAAGGTGACGTATTGCTCGCCATCCACCTCGTAGGTCACCGGTCCGGCCATGACGCCGGTGTTGGCGGGCGATTCCCACAGCAGCTTGCCGCTGTCCGCCGCGTAGGCGGTGACGCGGCCGTCCGCCGTGCCCTGGAATACCAGGTTGCCGCCGGTGGAGAGGGTGCCGCCGTTGTAGATGGTGCGGTATTCCTGGCTCCAGGCGGCTTTCTGCTTCACCGGGTCCCAGGCCAGCAGGCGGCCCTTGAAGCTGGCGGCGATGTCCTTCACCACCTTGGGATCTTCCGGCAGGTCGGGCACGTCGATGCCGAGATTCACCACCGACTTGTGGGCGATCCGCTCCGGCGTGCCGGTGGCGGAGAGTAGGTTGGCGGTTTCCTGCATCGGGATGTAGACCAGGCCGGTGGCCGGGTTGAAGGACATCGGCTGCCAGTTGTGGGCGCCGATGAAGGCGGGCATCACCAGCTTGGGTTCGTCCAGGTAGTTGGCGGCCTTGTCGTCGAACACCGGGCGGCCGGTGGCGAGGTCGATGTGGCTGGCCCAGTTCACCGGGGCGAACTTCTCCGCCGACAGCAGCTTGCCGGTGGTCCGGTCGAGCACGTAGAAGAAGCCGTTCTTGGGCGCCTGCATCAGCACCTTGCGCTTCTCGCCGGCGATGTCGAGGTCGGCGAGGATGATGTGCTGGGTGGCGGTGAAGTCCCACATGTCGCCCGGCGTCACCTGGTAGTGCCAGACGTAGTCGCCGTTGTCCGGCCGCAGGGCGACGATGGAGGAGACGAACAGGTTGTCGCCCTTGCCCTGGCTGCGCAGCTTGCGGTTCCACCAGGAGGCGTTGCCGGTGCCGATGTAGAGCAGGTCCAGCTCCGGGTCGTAGGCCATGGAGTCCCACACGGTACCGCCGCCGCCCTGCTTCCAGTATTCGTCGCCGCTCCAGGTGGCGCGGGCCATTTCCATGGCCTTGTTCTCCGCCGGCTCGGCCGGGTTGCCGGGCACGGTGTAGAAGCGCCAGGCGAGCTTGCCGCTGTCGGCGTCGTAGGCGGAGATGTAGCCGCGCACGCCGTACTCGGCGCCGCCGTTGCCGATCAGCACCTTGCCTTTGACGATGCGCGGCGCGCCGGTGATGGTGTAGCTGCGGTCGTGGTCGATGACGGTGTCCGTCTCCCACAGTTTGCGGCCGCTGGCGGCGTCCAGCGCGATCAGGCGGCCGTCGTAGGCGCCGACATAGACCTTGCCCTGCCACACGGCAACGCCGCGGTTCACCACGTCACAGCAGCCTTCGGACAGGCGCAGGCCGGGCACCTCCGGGTCGAACTTCCACAGCTGTTTGCCGCTGCGGGCGTCCAGCGCATAGACGATGCTCTTGGCGCCGGTGGTGTACATCACCCCATCGACGACGATGGGCGTGGCTTCCACGCCGCGGTCCACGTCCAGCTTGTAGGTCCAGGCCAGGCCGAGCTTGGCCACGTTCTTCTCGTTGATGCGCTTCAACGGCGAGTAGCGCTGCTCGCCGTAGGTGCGGCCGTGGCTCATCCAGTTGCCGGGCTCGCGGTCGGCGGCCACCAGGCGGTTGAAGTCCACCGCCGCCGGCGCTGCGGGCGCCGCCTGGGCGAGGGTGGGGAAGGAGAGGGCGCAGGACAGCGCGAGCAGCGCGGGCGCGAAGCGTTGATGCCGGAAATGCGATGTGGATAGGGCGTTGCCGTTCTTGTTGGCGGGCATGGTGTCTCCTCCGAGCGAGCGGATGTGAGGCCCGCCCCGTGCATTGCGGGGCGGGTCCGGTACTGCGGTTGTGGTGAAGCGGGAAAAAACGGAATCAGTAGGCGATGCAGACCGACTTGAGTTCGGTGTAGGCCTCGATCACCGCGCGGCCGTGCTCACGCCCCAGGCCGGAGCTTTTCACGCCGCCGAAGGGCAGGTTGGGATCGACCAGGTTGTGGCTGTTCACCCACACCGAGCCCGCCTGCAGGCGCGGGATGAGGCGATGCACCGCCGTCAGGTCGTTGCTCCAGATGCTGGCGCCCAGGCCGTACTCGCTGTCGTTGGCGGCGGCCACCACTTCTTCCAGCTCGTCGAAGGGCATGGCGACCAGCACCGGGCCGAACACCTCTTCCCGCACCAGCGTCAGCGGCTTGCAGGCGCGGTTGGCGAACACCGTGGGCTGCACGAACCAGCCGGCGCCCTCCAGCGCGGCACCGCCGGCGATCAGCTCGGCGCCTTCCGCCTTGCCGGTTTCGATCAGGCTGGTGACGCGGGCATGGTGGCGGGCGGATACCAGCGGCCCCATTTCGGTGGCTGGGTCCAGGCCGGCGCCCAGCTTCATCTGCTTGGCGACCGTGCCCACGCCGTCCACCACCTGGTCGTAGATCCTGCGATGCACATAGAGGCGGGAGCCGGCGGTGCACACCTGGCCGTGGTTGAAGAAGATGGCGCCGGCGGCGCCGGCCACCGCCTTGGCGGGGTCGCAGTCCGGCAGCACGATCACCGGGCTCTTGCCGCCCAGCTCCAGGCTCACATGGCGCAGATCGCCGCCGCACTGGCGGCCGATGATGCGGCCGACTTCGGTGGAACCGGTGAAGGCGATCTTGGCCACGTCCGGATGCGCCACCAGCGCCGCGCCGGCCGCCTCGCCCAGGCCGGTGACCACATTCAGCGCCCCGGCGGGGAAGCCGGCCTGCAGCGCCAGTTCGCCCAGGCGCAGCGCGGTCAGCGGCGTTTCCTCGGCCGGCTTCAGTACCACCGTGCAGCCGGCGGCCAGCGCCGGCGCGATCTTCCACACCGCCATCAGCAGCGGGAAATTCCACGGCACGATGGCGCCCACCACGCCCAGCGGCTCGCGTCGGGTGGAAGCGCTGTAGCGCACGCCCGGCGGGAAGCCGATGGAGACATCCACCGTGCTGCCTTCGATCTTGGTCGCCCAGCCCGCCATGTAGCGCAGCCACTGGGCGCTGGCGCCCACTTCCAGCGCGCGGGAGAAGGCGATGAGCTTGCCGTTGTTCAGCGTCTCCAGCCGCGCCAGGTCCTCGCCGTTCTGCTCGATCAGGTCGGCCAGCTTCAGCAGCAGCGCCTCGCGCGCCGCCGGCAGCATGTGGCGCCAGGCGTCGCTCTCGAAACAGCGTTTGGCCGAGGCCACCGCGCGGTCCACCTCCGGCTTGCCGCCGGCCGGCACCTCGGCGATGCACTCGCCGCTAGCCGGGTCGTACACCGGGAAAGTCGCATCGTTGTCCGCCGCCTGCCACTCGCCGGCAATCAGCATGCGGTTGCGTATCGTCGGCCGCTCGCTCGAATTGCTCATCCTCGTCTCCTCGTCTGGTCTTTTAGTGGGATGTTGCCGGCCCAGTGTGCGCCGCTGGAGGGCGGGCCGCTTGGCATGGGGTGCAAGAGGGCTTGGCGGTGGGTGCAAAAACAGATCGCGCAGGTGGCCGGGTCCTTGCCCTTTGCGCTTCACCAGATTGGGGATGTGGCGGCTTGAGCACCGGATGAGCATTCACCAGCACCGCCCGCCGGGGCGGAGGGACGAAGAGAGGGTTCCGCAGGGTTGGCGCCGGAAGGATGAGGTATGGCTGGATTCTCCCTAGGGCCGGCATCGTCGAAAGAGCTGACGGCTGTCCCCCCCGATCTCGTCAAAGTGGTGAGGCGTGCGTTGGAGTTGAGTGCCCAGGAAGCTCCCCGGTCACGCCTCTTTTCCGTGCGCACACTGCCGGCCTGATTCCATTCTTTTTCATGCAATAGCCGAAATGGAAATAGCGCCACACAGAAAGCGCTATTGCAGCGCGGCATTCGAAAATCCACTTCGTAAGCATTGAATTGCCTGGCGCTTGCATCGCCATGGGTCCAAAAAAGTGCGCAGATGCACCAATGGCGCGCCTTTGCACCGGGCTTGTGCTGCTAAAGAAAAACTGAATCCGACGCCCGCGCTTCTGAATTGCCGCTCAATTTCCCATTCCCTAGAGTGGATTCGTACCCCGAAGGCCATGCCCGGAAAGAGCGCTGGAATTGCCCGCTGAAAGTCAGGTTCGCACCGGATTCAATCCGCTGTGGATCGGCATAAGGCGGGAAACGAAAAGGCGCCGATAAACCGGGCGGCAATAAGAATTCGGGGACGTTCCGTTCCAACGGCAGAGCCTTATTCATGCGGAGGAAATCGCATTGACCGAATTTGCCCAATATCTCATTTCGGGTCTGGTCGTCGGCTGTATATACGGCCTGATCGCCACCGGCTTCACCGCCGTTTATAACGCCACCCATATCGTCAATTTCGCCCAGGGCGAATCTTCCATGCTGGCGGCGTTGTGCGCGGCCAGCCTGGTCGTCGCCGGGGCGCCGCTGTTGCTGGCGATCGCGGTGGCGGTGGTCGTGGTCGGGGTGGTGAACATCCTGGTGGAGCGGCTGGCCATACGCCGCAGCGGCACCGACGTGACGCGCGGCATCATCATCACCATAGGCGTCGGCATTGTGCTGCAGGGGCTGGCGGCGCTGGCCTGGGGTACGGACGCGCAGCCGCTGCCGGCGTTCTCCGGGCCGGGTTCCATCTCCGCCTACGGCGTGGTGGTGCCGCGGCAGGCGCTGTGGGTGGTCGGCACCACCGCGGTGGTGATGGCGCTGCTCTACGTCTTCCTCACCCGGACCTTTCTCGGCAAGGCTTTCCGCGCCTGTGCGATGAATGGCCAGGCGGCGGCGCTGATGGGCATCCCCACCGGGCTGATGCGCGGCATCGGCTTCCTGCTTTCCGGCACGGTGGGCGCGGTGGCGGGGGTGATCATCGCGCCCATCGCGCTGATGCAGTACGACAGCGGCGTCGCCCTGGGCATCAAGGGCTTCGTCGCCTGCATCATCGGCGGCTTCGGCAACCCGATAGGCGCGGCGCTGGGCGGGCTGCTGCTGGGGGCGACCGAGACGCTGGCGGCCGGCTACATCAGCTCCGGCTTCAAGAACGCCATCGCCTTCGTGCTGCTGCTGCTCTTCCTGCTGGTACGTCCGGGCGGCCTGCTGGGCGAATTCGGAGCGGCGAAGCGATGAGCAGACACGCGATGAACAAGCCGGCGCTGAACCGCTTCCTCGTCCTCGCCGCCGTGTTGGGGCTGGCGGCCTTCTCCAACAACCCTTACGTCATCAACCTGCTGGTGGTGTGCGGCCTGTATGCGCTGCCGGCGATCGGGCTGTCGCTGCTGATGGGCTATACCGGCCAGATCTCGCTGGGGCAGAGCGCCTTCGTCGGCGTCGGCGCCTACGGTTCGGTGCTGCTCGCCCAGCATCTGCAGCTGGACCCCTGGTGCAGCCTGGCGCTGGCCACCGCGCTGTCGGCCTTCACCGCCTGGAGCCTGGGCTGGCTGGTGTTCCGGCTGAAGGGCCACCACCTGGCGATGGCGACGCTGGCGATTGCGCTCATCCTGCACACCGTGCTGGTGGAGTGGCGCTCGGTGACCGGCGGGCCGGACGGCATCAGCGCCATCGACCCCATCGCCATTGCCGGCCATGCGCTGCTGGACGACCTCCACTTCCTGCCGCTGGCCTGGCTGGTGTGCTACGCCGGCCTCTGCCTGGCCGACTACCTGGTGCGCTCGCCTTTCGGCCTGGCGATGCGCACGGTGAGCGAGAACGAGGCGGTGGCCCGCTCGCTGGGCATCGACGCCGCCCAGGTGAAGCGCAAGGTGATGGCCCTGAGCGGCGCCTACGCCGGCCTTGGCGGCGCGCTTTATGCGCACTGGATCGGCTACATCAGCCCGGAGCCGTTCAGCGTCGCCTTCTCGATCAAGCTGCTGCTCATCGTCGCCCTTGGTGGCGTGTCCGGGGTGTGGAACGTGCTGTTCGGCGTCTTCATCGTGGTCATCGTCAGCGAGTGGCTGAAGCCGCTGGGCCGGCTGGACGTGGTGATCTACGGCCTGCTGCTGATCGTGGTGATGATCTATTGCCGCGAGGGCGCGGTGGCCGCGCTCGCCGGCCTGTACCGCAAGCTGCCGCAGCGGCTGCGCCCCGGCGCCCGCGCCGGCCTCAAGCTGCAGGGGAGGACTTCCGCATGAACATGACATCGACAATGCTTAAGGTGGAAGGCGTCTCGGTGCGCTTCGGCGGCCTGCAGGCGCTGTCCGAGGTCGGTTTCGACATCCGCCAGGGCGAGATCCTCGGCCTGATCGGCCCCAACGGCGCCGGCAAATCCACGCTGCTCAACGTCATCTCCGGCTTCGTCCGGCCGGATCGCGGCAGCGTGCATTTCGACGGCGAACTGCTCACCGGCCGTCCGCCGGAGTTCGTCAATCGCGCCGGCCTGGTGCGCACCTTCCAGGCCGCCGAGGTGCTGGCCGGGATGACGGTGGCGGAGAACGTGATGGCCGCCGGCGTGGCCCGCCTGGGCGAGGGCGTGGCCGGCGGGCTGGCGCGTTTCGTGCGCGCCGGCCAGTCGATGGCGGCGCTCTACCGCATGGCTTGCGACAAGCTGGAACTGGTCGGGCTGGCGGCGCTGGCCGACCAGCCGGCGCAGATGCTCACCGCCGGCCAGCAGCGCCTGCTGGCGGCGGCGCGGGCGCTGGGCACCGAGGCGCGGCTGCTGATCCTGGACGAGCCGGCCGCCGGCCTCACCAACGACGAGAAGATGATGCTCGCCGCCGCCATCCGCCGCATCCGCGCTTCCGGCGTCACCGTGATGTTCGTCGAGCACGACCTCGCCTTCGTCAGCAGCCTGGCCGAACGCCTGGTGGTGCTGGACCACGGCACGGTGATCGCCAAGGGCGAGACCCGCGCGGTGAGCCGCGATCCGCAGGTGCTGGCGGCCTACCTGGGCGAGACCGACCTGGTGGTGGCGCGCGGCCGTGCCGGCGCGGCCGCCAGCGCGGCGCCGCTGCTGAAGCTGGAGCGGGTGGCGGTGCGCTACGGCGCGCTGCATGCGCTCGGCGGCATAGACCTGGAAGTGCGCGCCGGCGAAATCGTGACGCTGATAGGCGCCAACGGCGCCGGCAAGTCCTCCACGCTGAAAGCCATCTCCGGCCTGTGCAAGCTCGCCGGCGGCGCCATCGTGTTCGATGGCAAGCCGCTGCACGGCCTCGCCGCCGAGCGCCGCATCGCCGCCGGCATCGCGCTGGCGCCGGAAGGCCGCCAGCTGTTCCCGATGCTGACGGTGCGCGACAACCTCATGATCGGCCGTTTCTCCCACATCCGCGCCGCCGGCTTCGGCAACCTGTTCCGGCCGGGCGCGGCGGCGGCACGCGAGGTGGAGGCGGCGATGCGGGAGGTGCTGGATTTCTTCCCCCGCCTGGCCGAGCGCATCGACCAGCAGGCCGGCACCCTGTCCGGCGGCGAAGGCCAGATGGTCGCCATCGGCCGCGCGCTGATGAGCCGGCCCAAGCTGCTGATGCTGGACGAACCCTCCTTCGGCCTGGCGCCGCGCGTCACCCGCGAAATCCTGGAGCTGCTGCCGCGGCTGGCCGAGCGCGGCATCGCGGTGCTGCTGGTGGAGCAGAACGCGCATGCAGCGCTGCAGGTGGCCGACCGCGGCTATGTGCTGGCCAACGGCGCCATCGTCGCCCACGGCAGTGGCGAGGAACTGCTGCAGTCCTCCCACGTCGGCGAGGCTTACCTCGGCTGGCAGCATGAGGACGAAACAGCGGAGGTGGCGGCATGAGTGCCGAGGGATTCACTGCCGGCCCGGTTGCCAACTCGGGTGGTAACTCCGGTGCCACCGAAGTTGCCACCACTCCGGCCGCCGACCGCAGCGCGCTGGAACGCCTGCTGGCGGTGGAGCCGGTGCTCGCCGGCCTGCGCCGTGGCGACGAGCTGATGGACTGGCCCGCCCGCACCCTGCTGCACGCCGGCCCGGCCTTCCGCGGCGCGCCGGCACTGCCGGTGGCGCATTCGGCGGCGCAGGCGGCGCTGTTCGAAGGCTGGGTGGAAACGCTGGAAGAGGGCCTGGCCGCCATCGCCGCCGGCGACATCCGCCTGCGGCCGGCGCAGGACCACGGCTGCGTCACTCCGCTGGCGGCGGTGATTTCGCCCAGCCAGTGGTTGCAGGTGGTGCGTGATGCCAATGGCCTGGGCCGGCCCTGCCATGCGCCGTTGAACGGCGGCGTGCAGCATGCGCCGCGGCTGGGCATGGCGGCGCCGGAGGCGCTGGCGCTGCTGCGCTGGCAGAACGGCGCCTTCGCCGCCGGCCTCGCGCCCGGCTACGGCGCCGGCATCAAGCTGCTGGAGATCGCCGATCTCGCGCTGGAGGCCGGCGACGACTGCCACGGCCAGACCCAGGCTGGCAGCCGCGAGCTGGCCGCCCGCCTGCGGGCCGCCGGCGCGGTGGTGGATGGCGAGGGCGAGGCCTTCCTCGCCGCCTCGCCCGGCTTCTTCCTCAGCACCTGGATGGCGGCGGCGCGCTGCATGCTGAGCGCCGCCGAGGGCGTGGCCGGCAGCGCGCTGGTGACGGCCATCGGCGGCAACGGCATCGACTTCGGCCTGTGTCTGGCCGGTGCGCCGCAGCGCTGGACCACCATCGCCGCGACGCCGCCCACCGGCCGCCTGCAGGAGGGTTGGCCGCCTGCCGCCTGCCTGCCCGCCATCGGCGATAGCGCGGTGGTGGATGCGCTCGGCTTTGGCGCCCTGTGCATGCATCACTCGCCGGCGCAGACCGCCAACCTCGCCGGGTTCATGCGCATGCCCTCGGCGGCGCTGGGCGAGGCCCTGCTGGGCGGCCTGCATCCGCGGCTGACGCGGCGCGCGGTGCGCGTCGGCCTGTCCGCCCGCCGGGTGGCGGAGAGCGGCCTCGCGCTGCCGGTCGCCCTCGGCATCCTCGATTCGAATGGCATTGCCGGCCGCGTCGGCGGCGGCATCTGGCATGCCCCCCCAGAGTTGTTCAAAACAGCCTTGACCACCCTTCCCTGACGGGACCCAACAGAAGAGGAAATCATGATCGATTGGAAGAAATCGCTGGCTACGCTCGTCCTCTGTGCAGCAGGAGCGGGCGCCGCAATCGCGCAGGAGCCGATCAAGCTCGGCGGCCTGCTGGAAACCTCCGGCTTCATCGCCTCCCTCGGCCAGCCGGCGCTGGAAGGCGCCCAGCTGGCGGTGGAGCAGGTGAATGCCGCCGGCGGCATCAACGGCCGCAAGGTGGAGCTGGTGAACCTCAACACCGAGAGCGACAACACCAAGACGGTGTCGGCGCTGCGCCGCCTGATCTCGCAGGAGAAGGTGGTGGGCATCGTCGGCCCCAGCAGCAGCGGCTCCAACTTCGCCATCGTCGACGCGGTGGAGCGCGCCAAGGTGCCGATGATAGGCATAGGCGCCACCCGCGGCATCGTGCTGCCGCCGGAGCAGCGCCGCTACAGCTTCCTCGCGCCGCTGACCGACGTGGTGGTGGAAACGGTGATGCTGGAGGACATGCGCGCCCGCGGCATCACCAGAATCGCCATGCTGCACTCCGACGTCGCCTTCGGCACCAGCGCCCGCGACACCCTGCTGCAGCTGGCGCCCAAGCATGGCATCACCGTGGTCAGCACCGAGGTGTTCGGCAACGCGGATACCGACATGACGCCGCAGATCACCAAGATCCGCGGCACCGAGGCCCAGGCGGTGGTCATCTGGGCCACCGGGCCGGGGCTGGCCATTTCCACCAAGAACTACCGCGCGCTCGGCCTCAAGCAGCCGCTCTACCTCACCCACGCCGCCAACGACTTCAACTACCTGCGCCTGGCAGGCGAGGCCGCCAACGGCGCGCTGCTGCCCTCGTCCAAGATCTACGTCACCGCCGAACTGCCGGCCGGCGATGCGCAGAAGCCGGTGCTGGAGCAGTTCGTGAAGGCTTACGAGGCCAAGTACGGCAAGCAGCCGGCCACCTTCGCCGGCAACGGCTACGACGCCGCCATGCTGCTGATGAACGCGGTGCGCAAGGCCGGCGACCAGCCGAGCGCGGTGCGCGACGCGCTGGAGCAGGTGAGCAACTACGTCGGCGTCACCGCGGTGTATGCCTACGGCCCGGAAGACCACTTCGGCACCAAGCCGGAGAGCGTGCAGATGCTGGTGGTGGACAACGGCAAGTTCAAGCTCGCCGCCAAGGCGGCGAACTGAGCCGGCGCTGCCCACGGAACGCAGCATGAACGCGAACCCCTTCCGCTTCGAACCGGTGCTGGCCCCGGCCGATGGCGACGGCATCGCCCCGGCGGCCACGCCGCGCGAGCAGCTGAAGACCCGGCTGGCCGCCGCCTTCCGCCTGCTCCACCAGCTCGGCATGAGCCTGGGCGTGGCCGGCCACCTCTCGGCGCGCGACCCGGAACACGAGGACCGCTTCTGGGTGAATCCCTTCGGTATCGGCTACGGCGAGATGCGCGCCAGCCTGCTGTCGCTGGTGACGCTGGAGGGCGTGGTGCTGGAAGGCGGGCCGATCAACGCCGCCGCCTTCGCCATCCACGCCGCGGTGCATCGCGCCCGGCCGGACGTGGCCTGCGTCGCCCACGGCCACCCGGAGCACGCTACCGCCTGGTGCGCGCTGGGCCGGCCGCTGGACCCGATCAACCAGGACGTGTGCGCCCTCTACGGCGACCACGCGGTGTTCGAGGAAGACTGCGGCCTGGTGCTCGGCCTGGACGAGGGCGCCCGCATCGCCGCCGCGCTGGGCGGGCAGAAAGCGCTGCTGCTGCGCAACCACGGCCCGCTCAGTGTCGGCCGCAGCGTGGAGGAGGCGCTGTGGTGGTTCGTGCTCATCGAGCGCTCCGCCCGCATCCAGCTGCTGGCCGAAGCCGCCGGCCGCGTCCATGCGCTGCCGCCGGAACAGGCGCGAGGCATCGCCCGCGGCATCGGCACGCCGGCCTTCGGCGCCTTCCAGGGCCGGCCGCTGCTGCGGCAGGTGCTGCGCAGCCAGCCCGAGGTGGCCAGCTAGCCAGCCCTTCGGCGAGACGCGCCAACCCTATCGATTCCCTCCGCATTCCCGCCGGGCGGCAAGGCCGGCGGCCGCGGACCGCAAGGAGAAACAGAGCAGATGGACAAGAAGACCATACTCATCAAACCCTATTCGGCCTACGAGCGGCAGCCGACGCCGCCGGAAAACGCCGAACTTACCCATGTGGAGAAGGGCAGCCCGCTGGGCGAATACCTGCGCCGCTTCTGGCAGCCGGTGGCGCTGTCGGCGGAGCTGGGCGAACTGCCGAAGGCGGTGCGCATGTTCGGCGAAGACCTGGTGCTGTTCCGCACCAAGTCCGGCACCCCCGGCCTGCTGGAGAAGCACTGCAGCCACCGGGGCACCTCGCTGGAATTCGGCATCTGCGAGGACGAGGGCCTGCGCTGCTGCTACCACGGCTGGCTGTTCGGCGTGGATGGCCGCATCCTCGAAACCCCGGGTGATCCGCCGGAATCCCGCCTGCGCCACAGCGTCTGCCACGGCGCCTACCCGGTGATCGAATACCGCGGCCTCATCTTCGGCTACTTCGGCCCGGCGGAGCACAAGCCGGAATTCCCGCTCTACGACACCTACGAGCTCAGCGACGACCGCCTCGTCCCCTACTGCGTTACCTACCCGTGCAACTGGCTGCAGGTGCACGAGAACGTGATGGACCCGGCGCATGCGGTGTTCCTGCACACCCGCATCAGCTTCACCCACTTCGCCGAAGCCTGGGGCGAGCTGCCGGAGATGGACTTCGTGCCCACGCCCACCGGCATGATCTACGTCACCGCGCGGCGCTGGAAAGACAAGGTGTGGGTGCGCTCCAACGACATCATCCTGCCCAACCTCGCCCAGGTCGGCCACATCTGGGAAGACGGCCAGACCGACAAGGCCTTCAACCGGGTGGCGATCACGCGCTGGACCACGCCCATCGACAACCACACCTGCCGCATCATCGGCTGGCGCCATTTCCACCCGGACATGGACCCGCGCGGCATCGCCGACGAATCCCGCTGCGGCGTCGAATCCATCGACTTCTTCGGCCAGGACGGCGAGCGCGACTACGAAGACCGCCAGCGCATGCCGGGCGACTTCGACGCTCAGGTCACCCAGCGTTCCATCGCCATCCACGAGCTGGAGAACCTCACCCGCTGCGACCGCGGCATCGCCATGCTGCGCCAGCTCATCAAGCGCGAAACGCGCAAGGTCGCCCAGGGCGAAGCGCCATCGTTGTCGCCGCTGCGCAGTAACGCGCTGACGCCGACCTACTGCCACGACACCGTGGTGTCCATCCCCGAGTCCGCGGGCGACGACAAGGCGCTGGTGCGTGAAATCGGCAAGGCCATCACCGACATCGTGGTGCGCGGCGACTACCAGGAAGCGGACGATCGCGCCCGCCAAATCCGCCAGCGCATCCGCGAGCTCGCCGCGCGGCACGGCGCCGAAGCGACCGAGGCAACCGAGGCCGCCAAGTAGGCGTGCCGCGCCTCCCGACCCCACGCAGCACACACAGAGACAGACAAGAAAAGGACGCCACAACGATGAGCAATCCCGTGCATCCCGGCAAGGTCGCCTGGACCGGCGACAACCCCGGCATCTACCTCAAGAACGACCCGGACGGCGACTGGACCAGCCTCGCCACCTATTTCAAGATCAACTATTCGCCGTTCGGCATGGGCAAGGGCGTGCTGCTGCTGGAAAAGCCGCAGATGGCCGCCAGCCTGCCGGAAGCCTGCAACGTCTGCCTCACCGACAACGAGCCGCTGGCGCGCTACCTGATGGCGGAATTCTTCTCCCGCTTCAATTCCTTCCGCGTTTCCGCCGGCACGCCGGCGGTGAGCTACCTGCCGCTGCTGGAAGCGCGCTCGGTGGGCGACACCCGGCGCAAGTACCAGGAAATCCTCCGCGCCGACGGTGTGGAAGTGGTGCTCACCTGGGACGCGCTCGGCGAGCCCTACGCGGTGGACATGCCGGCGGAGAAGGGGCCGACGCAGAAGCACGAGATGTACAGCCTGTTCATCGACGCCGCCGACGCCAGCATCCAGATCAACGGCCGCCGGCTGCCCGGCCAGGTCAGCACGCGCAACTTCGACGGCGGCAAGAAAAGCTCCGCTTTCCTCGCCTTCTCGGAGTCATGGATGGAAATGCCGGCCGGGTGAACGCCGTTACCGGGGTCCGGCGACGGCCTCAGTCCGCCTGCATCGGCAACTCATCCACGATGGCCGACAGGCACTCGACGATGGCTGCTGCCACCCGCGGGTAGTGGTAGCGGTAGGAGTAGGCGACCACGATGGAAGGCTGGCGCACCATGGCCTGGAAGGGCCGCGACACCACCCGGCCCAGGCCGGGAACCATGTAGGGCGGACAGAAGTTGAGCAGCGAGAAGCCATGCCCGGCCGCCACCAGCCCCAGCAGCATGCTGAAGGAATGCACCGTCTCGGTGATGCGCGGCAGCACGCCGTGGGAGCTGAAGGCGGTCAGCATGTACTCGCGGGTGCGCGGCAGGTCCAGCAGGATGAAGGGCTCGGTGGTGAGATCGGCCGGCGACAGGCTGGCGTTGGCCGCCAGCGCATGGCTGGCCGGCAGCACCGCCTGCAGCGGCGCGTCGCGCAGCGTCACCGACTGGATGCCGGAGGGAATCTCGAAGTCGTACAGCACCGCCAGATCCAGCGTGCCGGTGCGCAGGGATTCGATCAGGTACTCATGGTGGCCTTCCGCCCAGGTCAGCCGGGCACGCGGCAGCTTGCCCTTCACCTCGCGCAGCAGCGCCGGAATCACCAGCGGGGCGAAGGTGGTCAGGCAGCCCACCCGCACCTGGCCGCTCAGCGCGTGGCGGTCCAGCGCGCCGACGGAGGCCATCTCGCGTGCGTTCTGCAGGATGCCGCGGCACTGCACCGCGAAGGCGCTGCCTTCCTCGGTGAGGATCACGCCGCGGGCATGGCGGCGGCGGAACAGCGCCACGCCCAGCGTCGCCTCCAGATGGGCGATGGCGGCGGACACCGCCGGCGCCGACACATGCAGCGCGGCCGCCGCCTGCTGCACCGACTGGTATTGCGCGGCGGCGAGGAAATAGGAGAGCTGCCGCAGGGAGAAATCAGGCGCGCGCAGCGCGTTGTCGCCGCTGCGGGTGTTGAGGTCCTGAACATTGGATGTCACGGCGGCTCCGGGTCGGGGTGTTCTGCGGATGTTCCGCAGGGTGTTCTGAACAGGCGCCAATTCCGCGAAGGGCAATTGAGCGCGCTGATATTCCGCATTGCGCGGACGGCTTCTGTGGCCGCCAATCAAGTTACAGACGGAGTGCCGTTTTGACAATCGGTATTGGCCAGGGTGAGAGAGCGATTTCCCGCATCAGCCGCCTGGGCGTGAATCGGGTGGAATTGGAAGTGGGCCAGATCGGCGAATTGCTGGCGGTGGATGGCCGGCCGCATTGGCCGCTATTGGGCCGGGTATCGCGCAATGGGCCGGAAAGCGACTGGACGCCGGGTCAATTGATCGCCTGCAATATCGACCGCCAGATCCGCCGCGGTGAAATCATCGATGTGGACGCTCGCCGGGTATTGCCGGTGCCGGCCGGGATGGATGCGGCTGCCGCATTGCAGATGCCCCTGCGCTGGCCGCTGCTGCATGCAGCGCTGTGCGGCGGATTGCGCCTGCAAGCCGGTGAAAGCCTGCTGGTGCACCAGGGCGACGGCGAGCTGGGCCTGAGCGCCATCCGCCTCGCCGTGTCGCTGGATTGCACCGTGATGGCGGTATGCGCCGACCGCGCCGGCATTGCCCTTGCGCTGGCCGCCGGCGCCGCCGAAACCGCCCGCTACGGCGACGATTGGCCCACGCTGCTGCGCGAACACGGCGGAGTGGACGCGGTGCTGGATTTCGACGGCGGCGCCAGCCTGGAGGCGTCGCTGCCCTGCGCGAAACGCGGCGCCCGGCTGGGCGCGCTGGATCTCTCCGCAACCCGCCCGCCAATTGCAATGGCATGGCCGGCGTTCTGGCAGCGGCAGGCCAGCCTGGTGAGCCTGGATTGGTCGCCATTGCGGCAATGGCATATCGCCGAATGCGCCAAAGCGCATTTCCTGCGAATTAATGAAACGGGGTGAGGCATATGGAAATAGAAAAAATGAAAACCAGCGAATGCTGGATGGAAAAAGCGGAATTGAATGACTCAATTGCTGAAATGGTATTGCCGGCGCAATTGGATGAAAAAGGAAAAGACATGCTGGTACGCCATTCCGACTCCGCGCCACTCACCGCGGTCGCCATCCGGCGCGGATTGCAATCCGGTGAATTGAGCATCGAAGCGGTGCTCGCGCATTTCCTGCATCGCATCGAGGAACACGAGGGCGCGGTGCAGGCGTGGCGGGAGTTCGATCCGGCGCTGGCCCGCGCCAACGCGCTGCGGCAATGGCAGGCGCATCCACGGGGTCTGCTGGGCGGCGTGCCGCTGGCGGTGAAGGACATCATCGCCACCCGGGATTACCCCACCCGCTACGGCTCGGAGCTCTACCGCGAGGGCGTGCGCGGCGGCGATGCCGATTGCGTGGCGCGGCTGCGTGCCGCCGGCGCGGCGGTGTTCGGCAAGACAGTGACCACCGAGTTCGCCTACTTCTCGCCCGGCCCCACCGCCAATCCGCATGACCCGCGCCGCACGCCCGGCGGTTCCTCCAGCGGCTCGGCGGCGGCGGTGGCGGCCGGCATGGTGCCGCTGGCCCTGGGCTCGCAGACCGCCGGCTCGTTGATCCGGCCGGCGGCCTACTGCGGCGTCTTCGCGCTCAAGCCCGGCTTCGGCCTCCACTCGCTGGCCGGCATCAAGCCGATGGCACCCTCGCTGGACACCCTGGGCTGGCTGGCCAACAACGCCGACGACCTGGAGCTGATGCGCGCCGCGCTGCTGGGCATCGCCTACGAACCGCTGCCGCGGCTGGACACCGGTGGGCTGCGCCTGGGCGTGTGCCGTAGCCACGAATGGACGCAGATGGAGCCGGCGGGCGCCGCCGCCTTCGAGGCCGCGGTGAGCCGCATCGCCGCCGCAGCGATGGTGAGCGAGCGCCCGCTGCCGGATGAGCTGGCCGACCTGTCGGCGGCGCAGAAAACGGTGCAGGCCTATGAGGCGGCACGGTCTTTCGCTACTGACTGGGAGCAGGGACGAGCGCTGATGAGCCCCAGCCTGCGCGCCCTGATCGAAGCCGGCCAGGCCTGTGCCGAGGTGGATTACCGCGCCGCGCTCAACCTCGGCTGCTGCGGTGCCGCCGCCTTCGAGGGCATCGCCGAGGATGTGGATGCGCTGCTGGTGCCGGCAGCGCCGGGCGAAGCGCCGCTGGGACTGGCGGCCACCGGCGACCCGGTGTTCAGCCGGGTGTGGACCCTGCTCGGCCTGCCCTGCGTGAACGTGCCAGGCCAGCGTGGGCCGCAAGGCATGCCGCTGGGCATGCAGCTGGTCGGCCGACAGGGCAGCGAGCGCCGGCTGCTGGCCATCGCCCGCCATCTGCAGCCGCTGCTGGCGGAACTGGCTTGAGGGGAGAGGAGATGGATTCCGTGATGGAACTGAAGGTCATCGAAGTGGCCCGCATTGCCGAGGACGTCATGCGGGTACGGCTGGCGCTGGCGGATGGCGCGGCCTGCGCCGCCTTCATCCCCGGCGCTCATCTGCGGCTGGAAATTCCGCCGCCGGCCGGGCAGGGCGAGCCGCTGTACCGCCGCTACTCGCTGACCGGCGACGGCGAGCCCGCGGCCTGCTACGAGATCGGGGTGCTGCGGGTGGAGGGCGGCGCCGGTTCCGGCTGGATACACCAGCTGGTGCCGGGCGACCGGCTGCGCGCCACGGTGGACAACGCCTTTCCGCTGCAGCCGGCGGCGGGTGGCCATCTGCTGATCGCCGGTGGCATCGGCATCACCCCCATGCTGGGCATGGCGCGGCGGCTATGGCGCGAGGGGCGGCCCTTCGAACTGCACTACGGCGGCAGCCACCCGCGGCGCATGGCCTTCCGCGACGAAGTGGCGGCGCTGGGCGGCCGGCTCTACCACCGCGAGGCCGGCTCGCTGCGGCTGGCGCTGGCGGACATCCTGGCGCGGCCGCAGCCGGGGCGCGCGGTTTACGTGTGCGGCCCGGCGGCGCTGATCGGCGCGGTGGTGGCGCAGGCGGCACGCGCCGGCTGGCCGCAGGGCAGCGTGCATTTCGAACTGTTCGACGGCAGCCTGGCGCAGGCGGGCGACACCGCCTTCGAGGTGGAAGTGCGCAGCAGCGGCCGGCGCATTCCGGTGCGCGCCGACCAGAGCCTGCTGGGCGCGCTGCTGGAGGCCGGCGTGGAGCCGCTGCACGACTGCAAGCGCGGCGAGTGCGGCATGTGCCTGGTCGGCGTGCTGCAGGGCGAGCCGGACCATCGCGACCACTACCTGTCGGCGGTGGAAGCCGGGCGCAACGACAGCCTGTGCGTCTGCGTGTCGCGCTCGCGCAGTGCGCTGCTGGTGCTGGATCTGTAGAGGGACGAGGGAGGGCGGTGCGGGGAGAGTGCGCCGCTGGCCAGGGCATGGGGCCTGTGATTTTGCCTCGGGCGCTCCTCAGGTGGGAGGGTTCCGCGCTGCCCCTTCGAGGCGCTTGGCGCTGGTTTCCGCTTTTGGGCTGGAGAGGTGCCCCTTCTTCATTGACGCGGCAATTTAAACCCCGATAACCGTTCGGGCTGAGCCCTTGGGCAGGCTCAGGACAGGCTGGTCGAAGCCCGCCCCCTGCAAGGCCCTTCGACAGGCCCGCCTTGAGTGAAGGCCAGGGGGCCAGGGCAAGCGGCCCCTCCTTACCGGATCAATGGGCGCGGCACGGGCTGGCCGGACCTGCTCTCCGGATTGCTCTTCGACTCCGCCCAGGACGAGCGGCGTCACCCGCTTTATTGGAGGCGAGGCTCGCGTTCAGCCCGCGGCCAGATACGCCGCCTTTACCGCGTCCGCGCCGTATTTCCGCTCCAGCCGGCGCAGCGTGAAGTGGCCCTCGCTCATGGCCTGGAAGTGCTGCATGAAGAGCAGGTTCACCGTCGCCCCGGCGGCGGCGCCCAGGCCGGGGATGAGCATGCTGGCGGCCTTCTGGGTGAGCTGGATCTTGTAGCGGGTGGCCACCATGGTGAGCAGCCGCACCAGCGCCGGCGCACCCTGCTGGCCGAGGCCATTGGCGGCGACGTGGCGTGTGGCTTCGCCGATGGCGGTGGCCAGCGCGGCGCGCACCGCGTAGTAGCCGGATTCGGCGGCATCGTCGGCGCTGCCCGGGCCGCCGAGGGCGAACACCTCCAGCGCGGCGAGGCGGGTTTCCGGGCTGGCGATATCCTCGCCGTGGGCGCGGGCGATGTCGAGGATGGCGCGCATGATGAGCACGGTGGACACCGGAATCTCTACCGTCAGCCCCGGCAGGCCGAAGGCGCCGCCGCCGGCGCCGCTGAGGGAGCCGAGCACCTTGTGCAGCCGCGGGCTGGCCTCCTTCTGCTCCTTCCCCAGCGTGCCGGCGGCGGTGCTCATCGCCCGGCTCAGCGCCTCATGGGCGACGCCGCCCAGCTTCTCCCGCCAACTGGCCGGCAGTTTGGCCATGCCTTTTTCGAGTGGACTGCCAAGGTGATTGCTGAGCCGCACCGCCAGCCCGGGGTTTTCCAGCTTGCGGCGGGCGGCAGCGAGGGTTTGGAGATCGGCGGCGGTAAGGGCGGGCATAGCTGGCTGAATGGCTGCCTGAGCGAGTCGGAATGCCGCTTGGAGCGCCGCGGGCGGGCTTCGGTTCGTGCCGGCGGCCTGTCCAGCGGTTCGGCGCACTCAACCGAGGATGGCCAGTGGCAGGAGGAATTGGAGACGCAGGGCATTCACTCTTTTCGGCTTCATGTGGAGCGCAGCCGCGTCCATGTCACAGACCTCCCATCGACTTGAGGCAGGAGATCGCCGCGCTGGAAGTGGTGCTCGCCGTTGTAGCGCTCCACGCTGGCCCATACGCCGCTCCGGGGGCAGGGCTGACCGCTGCGCGTCTGCAGGTTCGCCGGCGGCTCGGCCGGCGCGGCTGCGACCGGCGCCAGGACCGGCAGCGGGCAGCGCTGGTCGAGGTCGGGGAAACGCTTGCCGGGGTTGTCGTCGGATTCACGCCACAGCCGGTCATAGCAAGCCGCTCGTTCCGGATCCTTCTCGACACCGTAGTTGCCATTCTTGAAGGTGGCATACAGCCAATACAAGCTGTCGGTGTGTCCTAACGTTCCCGCCTTCTGAAAGTACACCAGGCCCTTGGGAGTATTTTTTTCCATATGCACATAGTGCAGGCCCAGTTCATGGCCGGCCTGAGGTAACTCTTGCCCCAGGGCGCATTCGAGCATCTGTACGGCGATGGCGAAGGCTCGACTGCGTTCGGGTTCGGGGTGCCGGCCGAAGGCATTGCTGAATTCGCGCCCGATTACCCACTGACCATAGCGGTTGCCCAGGTCGGCCGCCCGGCGATAATAGGCCAGCGCTGCAGTCTTGTCCTGCCTCACGCCGATACCCTGCTGCAGCATCGCGCCCATCGAGTAATAGGCATATGGGATGTTCAGTTTCAGCGCCTGCTCCACCAGATCCAGCGCCTTCCCCTCGTCTTGCGGCACCCCGGAGCCATAAATGTAGAGCCGGGACAAATTGAATATCGCTTTGTAGTGTCCGCGCTCGGCGGCCTGGCGGTAGAGGCGAAGCATTTCTTTGTCATTGGCCTCCTGATCCAGCTTTTCGTAGGCGCGGGCTTGTTGGAACCAGACGTCAGCCTCCGGGTCAAGCGGTGGGTTCTGCTCAGTGGTGCAGGTAAAGGCCATGGCTTTCCAGTCGAGCTTGTGAATATCTGCCACGTCCTCTCCGCCAGGCTGGCCACAGGCGGTCGGGCCGGAGAGGATGGTTACTAGCAGCAGGCAACGGAGGAGCATGGTTTTTGTTCCGATGCGCTCCATGATGCTGTGGACATCGCCTCCGCCCGCAGCCCTATCAACCATGCTTCTTTCGCCAGGAAACTCTCCTGATCGCCTGGAGGACAGGGATTCCCCCAAGAGCAAGAGTCGAAGGTATCCCGATAGCTACCCAGACTATCGCGAAGAAAGCAATGATCTCCGGGTAGTCGAATGAACTTGTGCATGGCCCGCCGCCGCCGAGGTCCAGACAAAGATCGCTGAAAATCAATGCGGCAACTCCCCATGCACATATGGAGATAGCCGATGCAATCCACCAGGGGCGCACAGAAGGGGAATTTGATCCCATGCTGAATTCCTCATATTGAATTTTCTGGCGCTAACGAAGCGGTCAGCTGATAGAGGTGTCCCGATTCATCATGGCTGCCTCGAATGGAACTGCCTCCTGTAGCAGGTAATGACGAAAAATGATGATTGGTTTCAGGTGGGGCGTAGCCGTGTCCATGTCACCGACCTCCCATCGACTTGAGGCAGGAGATCGCCGTGCTGGAAGTGGTGCTCGCCGTTGTAGCGCTCCACGCTGGCCCATACGCCGCTCCAGGGGCAGGGCTGGCCGCTGCGCGCCTGCAGGTTCGCCGGCGGCTCGGCCGGGGTGGCTGCGACCGGAGCCAGGGCTGGCAGCGGGCAGCGCTGCCCGATGTCGGGGAAACGTTTGTCGGGGTTGTCATCCAACTCTTGCAACAAACCTTCATAGCAGGCGGCCCGTTCGGGATCCTTATCCAGGCCGTAATTTCCATCCTTGAACACGGCATATAGACGGAACAGGCTACCCCTGTAGCCCAAAGCAGCAGCCTTCTGGAAATACTCCAGCCCCTTGTGAGCATTTTTTTCCATATGCGCGTAGTGCAGGCCCAGTTCATGGCCGGCCTCAGCCAGGTCCTGCCCGAGGGCGCATTCGAGCATCTGTGCGGCGATGGCGAAGGCTCGGCTGCGCTCGGGTTCGGGGTGCCGGGCAAAGGCATTGCTGAATTCTCGGCCGACAACCCACTGGCCATAGCGGTTACCCAGGTCGGCCGCCCGGCGAAAATAGGCCAGTGCTGCCGTTTTGTCCTGCTTGACGCCGATTCCCTGCTGCAGCATCGCGCCCATCAAGTAATATGCATAAGGGATGTTCAGTTTCAGCGCTTGCTCCACCAGGTCCAGCGCCTTTCCCTCGTCTTGCGGTACCCCGAAGCCATAAGCGTAGAGCCGGGACAAATTGAATATTGCCTTGTAGTGTCCGCGCTCGGCGGCTTGGCGGTAGAGGTGCAGCATTTCTTTGTCATTGGCTTCCTGGTCCAACTTTTCGTAGGCGCGGGCTTGCTGGAACCAGACGTCAGCCTCCGGGTCAAGCGGCGGGTTCTGCTCGGTGGTGCAGGTGAAGGCCATGGCCTTCCAATCGAGTTTGCGGATGTCCATTGGAGCCTCCTCATTCTTCTGGTTGCAGGCGGCGCAGACGAACAGCAGCGCCAGAAAGAATGACGCCCTGAGAAAAGTTTCAATCAAAGGAAAAAATTGGGGATTTCCCATCATCGTAGAAATCCATTAAGGATGCGCTCAAGGGCTCGCCATTGCTCATGGCCTTGGTGTTTAGCTTCATGATGTCTCCCCATCGTTCAAATTCCCGCTTCATATCAGTCAATGGCGCTTGGCCGGTATGAATCCGCCACAGATGTTCGCGCCACTGCCGGGTGAGTTCCGGCGATGGGCTGGCGATATTCAGTTCGCTGTCGACCTCCATGCTGCGCACGTTGATGTTCGCCGAGCCCAGGGTGAAGAACACGTCGTCCACCAGCAGCAGCTTGGAGTGCACGTAGATGGGCGCATAGCGGCACGGCTTGCCTGGCGGGGCGCCGCTGGCCACCAGGGTGGCGATGTGGATGTTCACGCCTGCCAGGTCGATCTGGCGCAGGGCGGCGTCCGGATCTTTCTTGGTTTCGCGGCGGTAGGCCGGCATGCGGTGCCCCTGGCCCAGGGCGGCGAGCATCTCGTAGGTGTAAGTGCGGCCCTTGCTATCCGGCACGTTGGTGACGACGAACAGGTAGAAGTCCCGCGGCCAGCCTGCGCTCTTCAGCTTGCGGCGCACGCTGCGCAGCAGATCGGCCAGCTCCCGGTAGCGGAAGTACTGGTTCTCGAAGTACAGGTAGACGCGCGCATTGCTCAGCGCCAGGCGGTAGGCGTCGAGAATCGAGCGGTCGCCTTCCTGAGATTGGGTGCGGCAGATCTGCGCCATCGCACCCGTTCCGCGCTTCAGGGCCGGGGCTATGAAGTCCTTACTGCGGCAGGCCTTGCGTTCGGGGGTCCAGAAGAACTTCGAGCCCATGCCCTGGGCCTTGTCCCAGGCTGTCATGAAATTCTCGTTAAGGTCGAACAGCACCGGCCCGAAGACCCGGGTGGAGAGATCCTGCCAGGGCTGGAAGCCGAGTCTGGCCTCTGAAAAGTACTCATGCTCGTCAGTGTCCCAGTAATTGCGCAACAAGTTGTGCCCCATCACGAAGCCGGTGGCTTGTTCCGGGATTTCGTAGTCCACCAGGATGAGCTTCTGGTGATGGGAGGCGAAGAACTTCAGCGCGCCGGCTCTGGCTGGGCCCGCCATACCGCGTTGAATGGCCTGTTGGAGATCGATGAGGACTCGGTCCCACAGACCGTAGTCGCGGGTACGGAACTCCAGGTTGGGTGGCTGGTAGCGGAACCATTCCCGGTTGAAACGCTTGGCCTCGTCATCGTCGCGCTGGACCGCAGCGCTGTTGCCGATTGTATTGGCATAGTCATTGAACTCGTCATCGCCGCCGGAGCCGCCGCCCGCCGAGCCGAGGCCGCCGACGCCGGAGCCCAGGCCACCACCACCGCCGCTGCCCAGAAAGCCGTCGCCGATGATGTTGTTCTCGCCAAAATTGGCGGCCGCGTTCTTCCAGATCAGGATGCGCACTTGCACTGGTTTATCCCACGCTGGGCCGAAGCTGCCTTCGGCTTTGCGCCGCAGTAGCTCCCCCAGGCGTTCTCCATCCGGCCGCAGCAGGCGCATGCTGGGGTCGAAGCCCCAGCTGATGATGTCTATGGTTTTCTTCGCCGCGTTGATGACTTCATGTACCGCCGCGAAGGCGCGCTCGCCATTGATCAGCGGTTCGATGACATTGCCAGGGCGCGGAGGATATTTCGCGCGCGGGACGAACCAGGGGGAGGTGCCGATGGCGTCGCGTTTGTTTTCCAGGGAGATGGTGCTGGTTTCGAGTGTCTTGGGCAGTTCCATCGTGTCACTTTCCTTTGGCGAGGCGGAGCCAATCGACCTGTAGGCTGCGGAAGCCCTCTCCTTCGGCGTCGCCCGGGATGGCTTGGCCGTCTTCAGGTGTGTGGCTGCGATAACCCTGGTTGGAGAGCATCTGCAGTCGTCTCTCGGTCTCATCGTCCGAAAAGCGTTGTCGGGCGTCGATCTCGAAGGCCTGTCCAGTCACCAGTTGCAGCCGGTACGTTTTGGTCCCTTCCTGGTGTTGCCATTGAAGGCGGCCGTGCTCGTCCAGGATGCCGGCTTGAAGCAATACGCCATCTGCGAATAGCTGGTAGGGCTCTTCGGCATAGTTGCTGGTGAGATGCTCGGGCAGTGCCCCGAGGCTGAAACGCATGGTGCGTCGGAGAGGGCTTGTGGTTGCGTCGGGAAATTCGAGGAGGGGCGTCTTGCACTGTGCGGATCCCAGGAACTGGTGACGTCCGGCTTTGACTGTGAAAGTCCCCGGCATGCCCAATTCGATATTCCCGCCGGCGATCCTGATGTAAGCCCCACCACACAAGAGCGTGATGTGCTCCCTGGCGGCGACCTGCACATGCTGCTGACTGGCACTGATCTCCACGCTCTGGTCCGCCTCCACCCGGAGGCTGTTGTGTTGCGCCTGCAGCAGCAACTCCCCCTGGT
>Ga0209699_100164_pt1 | contig 72907 bp, 75 predicted proteins | sample SynthPrep_1_END__FD_187204 | JGI IMG/M metagenome (GOLD analysis project Ga0209699, IMG submission 187204) | Synthetic microbial communities from Ohio, USA - SynthPrep_1_END_DS7_MetaG (SPAdes) (version 2) | ecosystem: Engineered > Bioreactor > Aerobic > Activated sludge | place: USA: Ohio...
CGTTCTGTTCGCGCAGCCATTGCAGCGCGGTGTCGGCGTCCGGCGCCGGCAGCGGCAGGCGTCGGCAGCGCGACACCAAGGTGGGCAAGAGCCGGTCCGGCGCGTCCGCGACCAGCAGGAAGACCGTGTGCGGCGGCGGCTCTTCCAGCACCTTGAGCAAGGCGTTGGACGACACCACGTTCAGCGCATGGGCCGGGTACAGCAGCGCCACGCGCCAGCCGCCGCGGTGCGTGGCGGTGTTGAACCAGGACTCCAGCGAGCGGATCTGGTCTATGCGTATTTCCTTGGACGGCGCGCGCTTGGCCGTGCCCGTGGCGGGCTCGGCGTCTTCCGAGGGCTCGGCGGCGTCCGCGCCCTCTTCCACGGCCACGGCCTCGGGGCGGATGCGGCGCAGGTCGGGATGGTTGCCGCTGGCGAACCAGGCACAGGCGGCGCAACGGCCGCAGGCCAATCCGTTGTCCGGGGTTTCGCACAGCAGGCTGGCCGCCGCGGCGACCGCGAAATCCAGCTTGCCGATGCCGGCCAGTCCGTGGACCAGCCAGGCGTGCGCGAAGCGGTCGCGGTTGCCCAGCCAGTTGCGCGCCGTCTCGGCCTGCCAGGGCAGGAATTGCGGCGCGTTGGACGCCGTGGCGTCCTCGTCTTTGGCGGCGCGGGTCGCGTTCATGCCGGCTGCCCCAGCAGTTCGCGCAGCCCCGCCTCCAGGCCGGTACGGATCTGGGCGATGGACTGGGTCGAATCGACGATGCGGATGCGCTGCGTATCGGCCGCGGCGCGCGCGTGGTAAGCCTCGCGGGTGCGCTCAAAAAAGGCCGCGCCCTCGCGCTCGAAGCGGTCCGGCTCGCGCGCATCGGCCAGCCGGGCGCGCGCCACTTCCAGCGGCACGTCGAAAAGCCAGGTGCGGTCGGGCTGGCCGGCCTGCATCCAGGCTTCCAGCGCGGCCACGCGCGCCGCGCCCAGGCCGCGGCCGCCGCCCTGGTAGGCGTAGGTGGCGTCGGTGTAGCGGTCGCAGACCACCCAGGCGCCGCGCGCCAGGGCCGGTTCGATGACCTGGTGCAGGTGCTCGCAGCGGGCGGCGAACATCAAGAGCGTCTCGGTGTCCAAGCCCATGGCGTCGGTCAGCAGCAAGGCGCGCAGTTTCTCGCCCAGCGGCGTGCCGCCGGGTTCGCGGGTGGACACCACGTCCAAGCCCTGCGCGCGCAGGAAATCGGCGATCCAGACGGTATGCGTGCTCTTGCCCGCGCCGTCCACGCCCTCCAGCGTGATAAAGCGTCCGCGCGTGGTCATTGGTCTTGTCCTTGTGCTTGTGCCTGTCCCTGGTCCGGCTCGGGCGGGGTGTCCGCGGCCGCGGCGGGCGCAGGGCTAGCGGGAGCGGCCGAGCCATTGGCCGGGCTGCCGTTGGCTGCGCCGCGGTTCGAGGCCGGGCTGGGCGCGGCATTCTGGCCCTGGCCCAGGATATAGCGGGAAACGTTGCGGTTGTGCTCGTTCAGGTTGACCGAAAACTCGCTGGTGCCGTTGCCGCGGGAAACGAAAAAGAGGAACTTGTGCTGTTCCGGCTGCACCGCCGCCAGCAGCGCCGCGCGGCCGGGAGCCGCGATCGGCGTGGGCGGCAGGCCCGGACGCGTGTAGGTATTCCACGGTGTGTCGGTCTGCAGGTCGCGCTTGCGGATGCGGCCCTGGTAGGCGTCGCCCATGCCGTAGATCACCGTCGGGTCGGTCTGCAGCAGCATGCCGATCTTGAGCCGGTTGGTGAACACGCCAGCCACGCGACGGCGGTCCGGCCCATGGCCGGTTTCCTTTTCCACGATGGAAGCCAGCACCAGGGCCTCGTAGGGCGTGGTCACCGGCAGGTCCGGCTGGCGCTTGGCCCAGGTGTCCTGCAGGATGCGCTGGCCTTCCTGGTAGGCGCGGCGCAGCAGGTCATAGTCGGTGCTGCCGGGCGTGAAGATATAGGTATCCGGGAAGAACAGCCCTTCCGGCTGCTTGATGTCGGACCCCAGGCGTTCCATCAATTCTTCATCGGTGGTTTCGCCCAGCGTCTGCTTGACGTCCGGGTTGGCGCGCAGCGCCTGGCGGATCTGGCGGTAGGTCCAGCCTTCCAGGAAGGTGATCTGCCGCTGCGTCATGTCGCCGCGCGCCAGGCGTTCCAGCAGCTTCCACGGCGTATCGCCGTTGATGGCCTGGTAGCCGCCGGCCTTCATCTGCTTGTCGAGTTCGGACAGACGCGCCATCCAGACGAAACCGGGCTCCCAGACCGGCACGCCGGCCTCGTTCAGCGCGCGCGCCACCGTGCGCGGGCTGCTGCCCGGATCCACCACGAAATCGATCCTGTCGGCCGGCAACTGCATGGGCTTGTGCGCCCAATACCAGGCGCCGCCCACGGCCGCGGCGGCCGCCAGCGCGATCAACAGGAAAAACCACAGGACGTAAAAAAAGAGTCGCTTCTTCATAAGTGTCGGAAGTTTAATTGATCGCGCGGACCTGTCGCGGCTAAAGAGGGGCAGAACGCGGCGCGCGCCCCTGCGCGCGACGGGGACATGGCCCAGCCTGGAGGGGAACACGGCTATCATCAGCACTTTGATGACGCGATAACGCCGCCTCCATGCACGCTTTCCATTCTTCGATTCCCGCCCGCGCAGAAGGTTGCGCGCAAATCGCGCCGCTGGACGACTTCCTGGTCTTTGCCGCATCCGGCGCGGACGCCCTTTCCTTCCTGCACGGCCAGCTCACGCAGGACGTCACCGGCCTGCCCCAGGACGCCGCCCGCCTGGCCGGCTACTGCACCGCAAAGGGCCGCCTGCTGGCCACCCTGGTAATGTGGCGCGGCGCCCCCGGCGCTGCGGACGACGCGCCCCAGCTCTACGGCCTGGTGCGCCAGGATCTGGCCCAGGCGCTGCTCAAGCGCCTGTCGATGTTCGTGCTGCGCGCCAAGGCCAAGCTCGCCGCCACGCCGCTGCACGTGGCGGGCGTCACGGCCTCGGCCGCGGACCTGGCTGCACTGGAAGCCGCCGCCGGCGCGCTGCCGCGCACGCCCTGGCAACGCGTCGACCTGCCGTCCGGCACCTGGATCGCCGCGCCGTCCGCCGACGCGCGCCTGCGCTGGTGGTGGATCGCCTCCGACGCACAACTGGAGCAGTCGGCCGCGCTGGCCGGCGCGCTGGGCCTGGCGCCCGCCGCGCAATGGCACGCCGCCGACCTGGCCGCGGGCATCCCGTGGATCACCGCGGCCACGCAGGACGTCTTCATCCCGCAGACGGTCAACCTGGACCTGATCCAGGGCGTCAGCTTCACCAAGGGCTGTTATCCGGGCCAGGAAGTGGTGGCGCGCAGCCACTATCGCGGCACGGTCAAGCGCCGCATGGCCTACGGCACCATCGCCGACGCCGCCGTCCAGGACCAGGCGCTGGCCGGCGTGGACGTCTACGACGCCACCCAGCCCGGCGAACCCACCGGCCGGATCGTGGACGCGGCCGGCGCACAAGGCGTCGTCTCGGTGCTGTTCGAAACCACGCTGGCGGCGCTGCCCGAAGGCGACCTGCGCCTGGGCGCCGCGGACGGCCCGCGCATTTCGGCCGTTGCGCTGCCCTACTCCATCACGCCGTAAAACCAGGGGCCGCCGGGCCGGCGCCTGAGCCCGCCCGGTTACCCCGGGCCGGATGCGCTCAGGCCGGCCTTTGCCCTTACACCGCCACGCCGAACAGCGCGCCCACGCCCGCCGTCGCCGCCATCGCCAAGCCGCCCAGGATCGTCACCCGCAACGCGGCCGGCCCCTTGGGCGCGCCGCCCGCGCCCGCGGCCAGGGCGCCCAGGCCGGCCAGACAGGCGACCGATGCGCCGATGACCCAGACAATCAATTGCGGCAAGGGCGCCGTCGCCGCCACGGCCAGCGGCAAGGCCGCGCCGCCCGCAAACGATGCGGCGGACGCCACGGCGGCCTGCACCGGACGGGCACGGTTATGCATGGAGATGCCCAGTTCGTCGCGGGCATGCGCGTCGAGCGCATCGTGGCTGGTCAATTGCCGCGCGACCTGCTCGGCCAGCTCGCGGGTCAAGCCGCGCGCCACGTAGATGTCGATGAGCTCGGCCAGTTCCTCGTTGGAATTGCGCTTGAGCGAGCGCTGTTCCATGCGCAGGTCGGCGGCCTCGGTGTCGGCCTGCGACCGCACCGACACGTACTCGCCCGCCGCCATCGACAAGGCCCCGGCCACCAACCCGGCCACGCCCGAGGTCAGGATGGCGCCATGCGTGGCCTGGGCCGCCGCCACGCCGGTAATCAGGCTGGCGGTGGACACGATGCCGTCGTTGGCGCCCAGCACGGCCGCGCGCAGCCAGTTGCTGCGGAAAATCCGATGATGTTCTTTTGGAGGCATTGCCAGAAACCCATGCACCGCGCGATGAACGCGCTGCGGATCCGGCTACCAAGGACCCGCAGCGCGCAGGATTCAGCGCGGCGTCACGCGCACCGCGGTAAGCAAGCCTATCACGCAAAGCGTGGCCTGCTCGCCGTCGTAGGCATGCACCTCGACCTGGCAGACGGACAGGCGCTTGCCAGGCTTGACCACGCGGCCGCTGGCCACATAGCGGCTGCCCTTGGCGGGCGCCAGGAAGTTCATCTTGAACTCCGAGGTCAGCACGTCCTCGCCCGGCGCGAACAAGGTGTAGGCGGCATAGCCGCCGGCGCTGTCGGCGATGGTCGTGGAAATGCCCGCATGCAGAAAGCCGTTCTGCTGGCACAGGTCGGCGCGGTAAGGCAGCACGATGTCCACCCGGCCCGGCTCGACCACGGCCAGCTCCGCGCCCAGCAAAGTCATGATGCTTTGCCGGGCGAAGCTCTCCTGGACCCTTGCGGCCGGGTCCCGCTGCGCTTGCAATGGCGCCATGTCAGTCCTGCTCGCGCTTGACCAGGTTGACGATGCTGGAGAAGTCCAGCTTGCCCGAACCGCCCGAACTATGCAGCGAATACAGGTTGCGCGCCAGCTCGCCCAGCGGAATCGAGGCCCGCGCCGACAAGGCGGCCTCGGCCGCCAGGCCCAGGTCCTTCAGCATCAGGTCCACGCCAAAACCGCCCGCATAGCCCTTGGAGGCCGGCGCATGCTCCATCACGCCGGGCCAGGGGTTGTAGAGCTCCGTCGCCCAGTTGCGCCCGGAGCTCTTGGCGATGATGTCCGACAGCACCTTGGGATCGAGCCCGTTGGCCACGCCCAGCGCCAGCGCTTCGGAGGTGCCCGCCATCAGGATGCCCAACAGCATGTTGTTGCAGATCTTGGCCACCTGGCCGGCGCCGGCCGGACCGGCATGGAAGATGTTCTTGCCCATCTTTTCCAGGACGGGACGGGCGCGCTCCAGCGCGGCAGTCTGGCCGCCGACGATGAAGGTCAGCGTGCCCGCGACAGCGCCGCCGGTGCCGCCCGAAACCGGCGCGTCGATCATGGCGATGCCGCGCACGTCCGCCGCCTGCGCCACCTTGCGCGCCGAGTCCGGCGCGATGGTGCTGCATTCGATGACCAGCGCGCTCGACGGGATCTTGCCCAGCAGGTCCTCGCCCAGGTACAGCCCTTCGACGTGTTTGCTGGCGGGCAGCATCGAGATCACCACCTCGGCGCCCTTGACCGCTTCCGAGGCGGACGCGGCGGCCCGGGCGCCAGCGTCCGTCAGGGTCTTCACCGCTGCCGGCACCAGATCGAAAACCGTCACGCTATGTCCGGCCTTGACCAGATTCAATGCCATGGGCCCGCCCATATTGCCCAAACCGATAAACGCGATGCTGCTCATGATGTCTTGTCTCCTGTTGCTATAGCTATAGGTGTGAAATCATCGTGTACTGCGTTGCTTCGCCGGCAGGCGGCGGCCGATACGCCGCCGCGCGGCGCCTAGCGCCCTTCCTGCCCCAGATCCGCCAGCGGATGGGGCTCGCCCTCGGGCCAGGGCTCGTCAAAGAATTTCTGCACCCAGGCGTCGGTCGCCATGTCGATGACGGCGGGATTCCAGCGTGGTTTCTTGTCCTTGTCGATCAGCAAGGCGCGGATGCCTTCGGCGAAATCGCCATGGCCGGTGCAGGCCAGCGCCGCGATGTACTCGGCGCGGAACACGTCGTCCAGCGAACGCAGGCGCAGCCGCTGCTGCAGCGCGAACGACAGGCGCACCGATCCGGGCGAGCCGGCCAGCATCGTCTGCGCCGCGCGCGCCAGCCACGGATCCTCGTGGTCCTTCAGCGCGGCCAGTTCTTCGTAGATGTCGTCCAGGCGGTTGCCGTTGCACAGGCTGTTGATCAGGAACGAGTGCTGGCGCAGATGACCGGGCGCAAGCGGCGTCTTGGGCTCCAGCGCCGTCAGCGCGCGGCGCAGCAGGCCATCGTTGATCGAGCGCGGGGGGATGGCGTCCTCCGCCGCGTCCGCGGCCTGGCCCGCCCAGGGCTGCTGTTCCAGCGACGCCAGCAGCTTGGGCCAATCGGCGTGGTCCAGGCGGAAATCCGCCAGGCCGGCGAAAATGGCGTCCGACGTGCCCAGCTGCGCGCCGGTCAGCGCCAGAAACAGTCCGATCCGGCCGGACATGCGGTTCAGCAGCCAGCTGCCGCCCACGTCCGGGAACAGGCCGATCGTGACCTCCGGCATCGCCAGGCGGGAGGTCTCGCTGACCACCCGGTGGCTGGCGCCCATCATCAGGCCGATGCCGCCGCCCATGACGATGCCATGGCCCCAGCACAGCACCGGCTTGGGATAGGTGTGGATGCGGTAGTCCAGGCGGTACTCGTGCTCGAAGAAACGGCGCGCGTAGGCGTTGTTCCAGCCCGGTTTGCCGGCGTTTTCAGTCATGCTGCGGTACAGGCCGTGCAGGTCTCCGCCCGCGCAGAATGCCTTGTCGCCCGCGCCCTGCAGGACCACCAGGGCCACGCCGGGATCGCGTGCCCAGGCGTCCAGGCGCTCGGCCAGCAGGTCCACCATTTCCAGCGACAGGCCGTTCAGGGTCTGCGGCGAATTCAACGTCGCGATCCCGAACCGTACTCCATTGGCAGCGGTTTTTTCTTCGAACAGCACCGGTGCATTCATCTTATGTCGGCTCCTTTTTCCAACAATTGGCGGGCGATGATCACGCGCATGATCTCGTTGGTCCCTTCCAGAATCTGATGAACGCGAGTATCGCGCACCAGACGCTCCAAGGGATAGTCCCGCAGGTATCCGTAGCCGCCGTGGATCTGCTGCGCGTCCAGGCAAATCTGGAAACCCATGTCGGTGGCGAAGCGCTTGGCCATGGCGCAATAGGTCGCCGCGTCCGGCGCCCCCGCATCCAGCTTGCAGGCCGCCAGGCGCACCATCTGGCGCGCCGCCACCAGGTGCGTCGCCATGTCGGCCAGCTTGAATTGCAGGGCCTGGAACTCGGCCAGGCGGCGGTTGAACTGGCGCCGTTCGTCCATGTAGCGCCGGGCAGCGTCCAGCGCGCCCTGCGCCGCGCCCACCGAGCAGGTGCCGATGTTGATGCGTCCGCCGTCCAGGCCCTTCATGGCGATCTTGAAGCCCTCGCCCTCCTGGCCCAGCATGTTGGCGGCAGGCACCCGCACGTTCTCGAAGGTGATGGGGCGCGTGGACTGGCTGTTCCAGCCCATCTTCTCTTCCTTGCGGCCGTAGCCTATGCCCTCGCTGTCGGCCGGAATGGCGAACGCGCTGATGCCGCCCGCGCCCTCGCCGCCGGTGCGCGCCATGACGATCAGCAGGTCCGTGTCGCCGCCGCCGGAAATGAAGGCCTTGGCGCCGTTGACGATGTAGTCATCGCCCTGGCGCTGCGCCCGGGTCGACAGCGATGCGGCATCCGAGCCCGCGCCCGGCTCGGTCAGGCAGTAGGAGGCCAGCTTCTGGCCGCTGGCCAGCAACGGCCCCCAGGCCTCGCGCAGCGCGGGCTGGCCCCAGTTGCCGACCATCCAGGTGGCCATGTTGTGGATCGTGAGGAAAGCCGTGGTCGACGGGTCCACCGCCGCCATTTCCTCGAACACCAGGGTGGCGTCCAGGCGCGGCAGGCCCAGGCCGCCGATGTCCTCGCTGGCGTAAATGGCGCAAAACCCCATCTCGCCCGCCCGCGCGAAGGCTTCGCGCGGGAAGATGCCTTCGGCGTCCCAGCGCGCGGCGTTGGGCGCCAGTTCGCCCTCGGCGTAGTCGCGCGCCGCCTGCGCAAAAGCGCGTTGCTCGTCGGTCAGTTCCAAGTCCACAGCCTGTCTCCTGTTGTACTGAGTATTGTCTGTTGGCGTTGCTGCCGTCTCGTGAACGCCAGCCCGTCGATTTTGACATGACGTTGACGTAAACGTAAATGCGTGACGATGCCTATGTTACGCCCGAAGCGGCGGCGGAATTTGTCCTATTCGCGACATTGTGCGGGGCGTCGGCCGCCCCGGCGGCACTTCGCTACAGCAGCCCGGCCGGGCGAATCCTGCCATTCTTCGCCGTCTTGGCGCGGCGGTGCTCGGCACGCCGGCGCCGCGATTCCTTGGGATCGAAACTCAGGCCGCGGTAGATTTCCACGCGGTCGCCGTCGGCCAGCCTGGCCTGCGGCTCGGTGGCGCGGCCGAAAATGCCCACGCCGCGGGTCCAGGGCTGCACCACCGGAAAGGCTTGGGCGAAGCCGCTGGCCGCCAGCGCGTCGGCCACGGTGGCGCCGTCGGGCAGGCGCAATTCACGCAGCCAGACATGGCCCGGCAAGGCATAGCAGACGCTGACGCCGATCTGCGGCCCCGCGGACGGCTCATTCGCCATACTTGGCCTGCGCGCGCTTGGTGAAGGAATCGATGAAGCTGGTGGCGATGCGGTTGAACACCGGCCCCACCACCATTTCCAGCGCCCGGTTGGAAAACGCGTACTCCATGGTGAACAGGACCTTGCAGGCATCCTCGGCCAGCGGCTGGAACTCCCAGTGCCCCACCAGGCTGGAGAACGGGCCGTCGACCAGCTCCAGGTCGATCCGGTCGGGATAGACATGGGTGTTGCGGGTGGTGAAGCGTTGCTTCATGCCCGCGAAGCTGATCAGGATGGAGGCCTGCATGCCGTGCTCGTCGCGGGTCTGCACCTCGGCGCCGCCGCACCAGGGCATGAACTCGGGGTACTTCTCCACGTCGGCGACCAGATCGAACATCTGGGCGGCGCTGTAAGGCACCAGGACGGATCGTTGTACTTTGTGCATCGACTATCGCAAATGGCTAGAATGGCACGATTTTACCGGCACAACACGACCTGGGGCCAGAATCCGCCTAGCCATGGCGCGCGGCACCCAGGCACAAGGGCTTTATGAGCATTATCGACAATCGCAAGGCCACGCACGACTATTTCATCGAAGACCGCTACGAGGCCGGCCTGGTGCTGCAAGGCTGGGAAGTCAAGGCGATCCGCGATGGCCGCGTGCAGCTCAAGGAAAGCTACGTCATCGTGCGCGACGGCGAGCTCTACCTGCTGGGCATGCACGTCAGCCCCCTGCCCACGGCCTCCACCCATATCCACCCCGACGCCATGCGCACGCGCAAGCTGCTGCTCAAGGCCGAGGAAATCAGCAAGCTCATCGGCAAGGTCGAGCAACGCGGCTATACGCTGGTGCCGCTCAACCTGCACTACAAGAACGGGCGCATCAAGCTGGACTTCGCACTGGGCCGCGGCAAGAAGCTGTTCGACAAGCGCGACACCGCGCGCGAAAAGGACTGGCAGCGTGAGAAAGAGCGCATCATGAAGCACGACACCCGCGCCCCGCGCAAGGACAAGGACGACTGATTCAGGCGGCCTCGGGCAGCGCCTGGCGGTCGGACTCCTGCCCCGGGCCCGTGATGCGGTTGCGCCCCGCCGCCTTGGACGCGTACAGCTTGCGGTCGGCCCGCTCGAAAAACGCCTGCAGGCTCTCTCCGGGCATCCAGTCCGCCACCCCGGCGCTGAACGTATAGGAAATGGTGCTACCGCCGTGCGCACAGGGCGTGCGCCGCACCGAATCCAGCAGCCGCTCTGCCACATCCAACACCGCGTCGCTGCGCATGTCTGGAAACAGCACCGCGAACTCCTCGCCGCCCACGCGCCCGACGTGGTCGCCGGTGCGCAGCGTGGCGGTGGCCAGCAGACCGAAATGCCGCAGCACCGCGTCGCCGGCCGCGTGGCCGTGGGTATCGTTGATGCGCTTGAAATGATCGATGTCCAGCAACAGCAGCGTCAGCGGCCGCCGCGTGCGCAGGGCCTGCGCGCAATAGCGCTCGGCCTGCAGCCACCATGCCTTGCGCGACATCAGGCCCGTCAGGAAGTCGGTGCTGGCCTCCTGCTCGCGGTCGGCCAGCATGCGGTCGTGGATGATCATGATGGTGCCCAGGGTCAGGCATGGCATCGTCAGCACGCCCAGCGTCATGAACGCGATGTTCCATGCCGAAGGCAGCAGCAGGGCCTGCGCGATGGCGATGTCGAACATGTAGACGATGGCCCGCGTTGCGCACACCAGCGCGGAGATCAGGGCCACCACGCGCACGAAGTGGTAGCTGTAGCGCGACCGGTTCATCGGCATGCCGCGCTTGACCGTCATGGCGATGGCCACCATGAACCCGAACATCAGCCAGGACATGACCACCATGCGCGGCCCGACCAGGGGATCGACGTAGGTGTAGAACGCCAGCGCCAGCAAGGTCATGCCGCAAGCCAGCGCCATCAGGCGCTTGGGTACTGTCAGGCCCACCAGCCGGCGCAACCCCGTGTAGTACGCGCATAGCGCCAGGGCAACGGCGGTATTGGCGGCCATCACCGATATCCACAGCGGCGCCTCGGTGACCTGCAAGGCATAGAGCCCGAACGCCGCCAGCGTCAGCAGGTTGGCGCGGATCGCCTCCTTGATGCCCGCCATGCCGCTGCGGGCCAGGGACCCCAGCACGCACAGCGCAAGCACTCCCGCCAATGCCGCTATCAGAAGCAAGTTAACGGGAGCGATCATCGTCAGGCGCCGCCGGGCGCGGTTATCAGCTGTTGCGGGTGGACTTCACTATCGTCATGGCGGACGCGATCATGCCGCCCACGTCCGCCAGGTTCGCCGGCAGGATCAGCGTGTTGCCTTCCTTGGCGACGTTGCCGAAAGCCTCGACGTAGCGCTCGGCCACCTTCAAGTTGACGGCTTCCATGCCGCCCGGCTGGCGCACGGCGTCGGCCACTTGGGTGATGGCCTTGGCGGTGGCCTCGGCGATCGCCAGCACCGCGGCGGCCTCGCCCTGCGCCTGGTTGATCTGCGCCTGCTTCTCGCCTTCGGAACGAGCGATGGCGGCTTCGCGCTCGCCGGTGGCGATGTTGATTTGTTCCTGGCGGCGACCTTCGGAGGCCGCGATCAGGGCGCGCTTTTCACGCTCGGCGGTGATCTGCGCCTGCATCGAACGCAGGATCTCGTTGGGCGGGGTCAAGTCCTTGATCTCGTAGCGCAGCACCTTCACGCCCCAATTCAGCGCCGCCTCGTCCAGCGAAGCGACGATGTTGCTGTTGATGGAGTCGCGCTCTTCGAAGGTGCGGTCCAGTTCCATCTTGCCGATGACCGAACGCAGGGTCGTCTGCGCCAGCTGCGTGATGGCCGAGATGTAGTTCGACGACCCATACGACGCGCGCATGGGATCGGTCACCTGGAAGTACAGCACGCCGTCGACCTGCAGCTGCGTGTTGTCGCGCGTGATGCAGACCTGGCTGGGCACGTCCAGCGGGATTTCCTTGAGCGAGTGCTTGTACGACACGCGCTCGATGAACGGGATGACGAAGCCCGCGCCGGGCGACAGCACCCGATCGAACTTGCCCAGCCGCTCGACCACCCAGGCGTGCTGCTGAGGCACGATGGCGATCGCTTTGATGACTATCAGTATCGCCAGCGCGACGATGACGAGCAGGACGATGGTGGATGTATCGATCATCATGATTCGGAGCCTCTCCTTCTGGTAAGTACATATGCGGAAACCGTCCAGACCTTGCGGACGTCCGCAGCCGGCCCCGCCCGCGGCGGGCCGGCCTTGCTCAGGCCAAGCCCGGTGCGCCCTTGGGGGCCAGCACCAGGATCGAGCCGCGCATTTCAATGATGGTTTGTTCTCCGGCCACCGGCGCCTGGCCCTGGGCCAGCTCCGCCTGCCAGTGCGCGCCGCGGTACCAGACGCGCGCGGTGCCCTGGTCGGACCAGGCCTCGACCGACACCGTCTGGCCGATATCCAGGTTGACGTCGGCATTGCGGGCGGAATCGACCTCGCGCTTTTTCAGCACGCGGGTCTTGCGCAGCACCAGCAGGCCCAGCAGCAGCACGATGCCGCAGCCCACCAACTGCCACTCCAGGCCCGCGCCGAACCATGCGGCCACGCCCCCGGCCGCCAGCCCCAAGGCCACCAGCAGCAGATAGAAAGTGCCAGTCGCCAATTCCCCGATCAGGGCCAGCGCGGCCAATCCCAGCCAAATCCACATAGTCTTTGTTCGCCCGAAAGGATGAGTATCTGAGCGGAATTGTACGTATTTCCGGGACGGAACGGAAAAGCGGCTTTCATCATGGATCGGAGCGCTGGATTATGATGTGCGCTGGCGGTGGATCTCCCCCTGGAACCCGGCGCCCGCATCCTCTACGCACAAGCCCCCAATGACCGCTGCAATACCCTCCGCTCTCCCCGTCCTGATCCTGCACACCGGCGATCCGGACGACACGCTCAAAAGCCAGTTCGGCGGCTATGCCGAACAACTCGCGCAGGCCGCCGGCCTGACCGCCGAAACCATGGAAATCGTGCCCGTCCACGAGGGCAAGCGGCCACAGCCCCCCGCCCGCTATCGCGCCGCGCTGATCACGGGTTCGCCCGCCATGGTGACCGACAAGGAGCCCTGGAGCGAGGACACTGCCGCCTGGCTGCGCGAAGCCGCCGCGGCCGGCCTGCCCATGTTCGGCGTGTGCTACGGCCATCAACTGCTGGCCTACGCGCTGGGCGGCAAGGTGGGATACAACCCCGCCGGGCGCGAGGTAGGCACCCAGACCGTGGAACTGCTGCCGCCCGCGGCGGGCGACAAGCTGCTGGCCGGACTGCCGTCCACCTTCCCCGCCCAGATGCTGCATGCGCAGACCGTGCTGCAACTGCCGCCTGGCGCTGCGGTGCTGGCGCGCTCGGACCTGGACGAACACCAGATGATCCGCATCGGCCGCAACGTGTTCTCGACCCAGTTCCACCCTGAATTCGGCCCCGACTTCATCCGCGCCCACCTGGAACGCTTCGGCCGCCGCTATGCGGCTGAAAACCTGGACGTCCCCGGCCTGTCCGCCAACGTCCGCGCCACGCCCGTGGCAGGCGGCCTGCTGCGGCGCTTTCTGGACGCCTACGCGCCCGCGTAGCACCTGGCGCGGCCGCCGCGCAACATACGGAGTGCGGCGGCGGCAGGCTTTTGAGACGATGGGTCCAAGCGCGTGAATCCATGCGCAACAGGAGCTTTTTCATGAACCAAGCCGCCGCCCTGAGCAAACAGCACGCCGCCGCCGTCGAACGCGCCTGCCGCGCCCTGGAAGCCGAGCAGCCGCCGGATCTGACCACGCTGGCCGAGCAGGCCGGCATGAGCCGCTTCCATTTCCACCGCGTCTTCAAGGCGGCCACCGGCATCACCCCCAAGGCCTACGCCGACGCCCTGCGCGCAGGCCGTGCCCGCCAACAGCTCAAGCAGAGCGCCAGCGTCACCGACGCCATGTACGACGCCGGCTTCAATTCCAGCGGCCGCTTCTACGAAGCCGCCCCGGCCATCCTGGGCATGACGCCCACCGCCTTTCGCAAGAGTGGCGAGGGCGTGGATATCCGCTTCGCGGTGGCGCAATGCTCCCTGGGCGCGCTACTGGTGGCGGCCAGCGACACCGGCATCTGCGAAATCGCGCTGCACGAAGACCCTGAACAACTGGTGCGCAACCTGCAGGACCGCTTCAAGGCCGCCCGCCTGATCGGCGCGGACGCGCAGTTCGAAGGCTGGGTGGCGGCCGTGGTGGGCTTCGTCGAAGACCCTGCCCGCGGCCTGGACCTGCCCTTGGACGTGCGCGGCACGGCCTTCCAGCGCCAGGTATGGCAAGCCCTGCGCGAGATCCCCGTGGGCGCAACCGCCACCTACACCGACATCGCCGAACGCATCGGTTCGCCGCGGGCCGTGCGCGCCGTGGCCCGCGCCTGCGCCACCAACAACATCGCGCTGGCCATCCCCTGCCACCGCGTGGTCCGCACCGACGGCTCGCTGGCCGGCTACCGCTGGGGCATAGACCGCAAGCGCGAATTGATCGCGCGCGAAGCGCTGGCGGCATAGCGGGCAGTGCCAGGCATACGCGCCGCCCGCCCATAAAAAAACCCCGCGCCTTCTCAGGCGCGGGGTTTTCACATCGGTAGTCCGATCAGTTCTTGGCCAGGCGCTGCCACGTATCCACAACGGTGTCCGGGTTGAGCGACATCGACAGGATGCCCTCGTCCTTCAGCCATTGCGCAAAGTCCGGATGGTCGCTGGGGCCTTGGCCGCAGATGCCCACGTACTTATTGGCGGCCAGGCAAGCCTTGATCGCGCGTCGCAGCATGAACTTCACTGCCTCGTCGCGCTCGTCGAAGTCGGCGGCCAGCAGTTCCATGCCGGAGTCGCGGTCCAGGCCCAGCGTCAGCTGGGTCATGTCGTTCGAACCGATCGAGAAGCCGTCGAAGAATTGCAGGAATTCATCGGCCAGGATGGCATTGGACGGCACTTCGCACATCATGATCAGCTTCAGGCCATTTTCGCCGCGGGCCAGGCCGTGCTTGGCCAGCAGGTTGACGACCTTTTCCGCCTGGCCCACGGTACGCACGAACGGCACCATGATCTCGACGTTGGTCAGGCCCATTTCATCGCGCACCTTCTTCAGCGCTTCGCATTCCATGCGGAAGCACTCGGCGAAGTCTTCGGCGATGTAGCGCGACGCGCCGCGGAAGCCCAGCATGGGGTTCTCTTCCTCGGGCTCGTAGCGCGAACCGCCGACCAGCTTGCGGTACTCGTTGGACTTGAAGTCCGACATGCGCACGATGACGGGCTTGGGATAGAAGGCCGCAGCGATGGTGGCCACGCCTTCGGCCATCTTCTCGACGAAGAACGCGCGCGGGCTGGCATGGCCGCGGGCTGCCGATTCCACGGCCTTCTTCAGTTCGCCGTCGACGTTCGGGTAGTCCAGCACCGCCTTCGGGTGGATGCCGATGTTGTTGTTGATGATGAATTCCAGGCGCGCCAAGCCCACGCCGCCGTTCGGAATCTGGGCGAAGTCGAACGCCAGCTGCGGGTTGCCCACGTTCATCATGATCTTCAGATCGAGGGGGGGCATGTCGCCACGGCGCACTTCTTCCACTTCGGTCTCGATCAGGCCATCATAGATGCGGCCTTCGTCGCCTTCAGCGCAAGACACGGTCACCGCCTGGCCTTGCTTCAGCAGGTCGGTGGCGTTGCCGCAACCCACGACAGCCGGGATGCCCAGTTCGCGCGCGATGATCGCCGCGTGGCAGGTACGGCCGCCGCGGTTCGTGACGATGGCGGACGCCCGCTTCATCACGGGTTCCCAGTTGGGGTCCGTCATGTCGGTGACCAGCACGTCGCCAGGCTGGACCTGGTCCATGTCGGAGATGTCGCCGACCACGCGCACGGGGCCCGCGCCGATCTTCTGGCCGATCGCGCGGCCGGTGATCAGGACCTGGCCGGTGGCCTTCAGGCGGTAGCGCTGCTGCACGTCGTTGACGCCCTGCTGCGACTTCACGGTTTCCGGGCGCGCCTGCAGGATGTAGATCTTGCCGTCGACGCCGTCGCGGCCCCACTCGATGTCCATCGGGCGCTGGTAGTGCTTCTCGATGATGACGGCATAGCGGGCCAGCTCGTTGACCTCGTCGTCCGTCAACGAATAACGGTTGCGCTCGGACACCGGCACGTCGACCGTGCGCACGGCGCGGCCTTCGGGGCGCTCGGGATCGAACTCCATCTTGATCAGCTTGGAGCCGATGCGGCGGCCGACGATCGGGTAGTGACCCTGGGCCAGTGTCGGCTTGAAGACGTAGAACTCGTCGGGATTGACCGCGCCCTGCACCACGGTTTCGCCCAGGCCGTAGGACGAGGTGATGAACACCACGTCCTGGAAGCCCGATTCGGTGTCGATGGTGAACATGACGCCGGCGCTGCCCTTGTCGGAACGCACCATGCGCTGGATGCCGGCCGACAGCGCGACGTCGGCGTGGGCATAGCCCTTGTGCACGCGATAGGAAATGGCGCGGTCGTTGTACAGCGACGCGAAGACGTGGCGGATCTTGTCCAGCACGTCGTCGATGCCGACGACGTTCAGGAAGGTTTCCTGCTGGCCTGCGAACGAGGCGTCGGGCAGGTCTTCGGCGGTGGCGGAGGAACGCACGGCGAACGAACCCTTGCCGTCAGCGTCGAGCTTGGAGAAGGCGGCGCGGATCTGCGATTCGAACTCGGACGAGAACGGCGCGTCGACGATCCATTGACGGATCTGCGAACCGGCGTTGGCCAGTTCGCGCACGTCTTCGGGGTTCAGCGTGGTCAGGCGTTCAGCAATGCGCTTGTCCAGGCCGGAGGCCTTGAGGAAGTCGCGGAAGGCGTCAGCGGTCGTGGCAAAGCCGCCCGGCACGCGGACTCCCGCGCCAGACAGCTGGCTGATCATTTCGCCTAGTGATGCGTTCTTGCCTCCTACCGAGTCCACATCCGTCATCCGGAGCTGCTCGAACAAAACAACGTACGACATTGAAGTCACCTTTTACAATGGAATGAAAGCGAGTTTGGTCAATGCATCAGGAAGCTGGATCTCAGCCGGATCACAGCCCCAATTTACGCGCTGACCAAACTGGCCTTGGACCGCCCTTGGGGTGACTTATAGGGGCCTGATTGTACTCGGTGGAGTACGTCCGGCCATCTGCCTGGTTGGAATTTTTTACACATGACATCTACCCCGATCGTACGCACGGTATACATCGTTTCCGACAGTACCGGCATCACCGCAGAAACCTTCAGCCAGTCAGTACTTTCGCAGTTTGAAGAGGTCGATTTCAAGCCTGTCCGCCTGCCCTTTGTCGACACGCTGGAAAAGGCGGCGGAAGTGGCCATGCGGATCGACCGCAGCGCCCTGGAGGCGGGCGTCCCCCCGATCGTCTTCAGCACCCTGGTCAACCCCGATATCCTGGCACGCGTTCGCCAGGCGAACGGAATTTTCCTGGACCTGTTCGGCACCTTCGTCAGCCATATCGAACAGGCGCTGGGCCTGAAGTCCAGCCATTCCATCGGCCGCTCGCACATGCAGGCCAATTCGGAAAAGTACCGCAATCGCATCGACGCCATCAATTTCAGCCTGGCGCATGATGACGGCCAGTTCGTGAACCAGCTGGATCAGGCGGACGTGATCCTGGTCGGGGTGTCCCGCTGCGGCAAGACGCCCACCAGCCTGTACCTGGCCATGCAATACGCCATCAAGGCGGCCAATTTCCCCCTGACACCGGACGATTTCGAGCGCGGCACCCTGCCCTCGACCATCGCCCCGCATCGCGGCAAGCTGTTCGGCCTGTCGATCCAGCCCGAACGCCTGGCCGAAGTCCGCAACGAGCGCCGCCCCAACAGCCGCTACGCGCAGCTGGAGCAATGCCGCTACGAAGTGGCCGAGGCCGAACGGATGATGCGCCGCGAGGGCATTTCCTGGCTGTCCAGCACCACCAAATCGATCGAGGAGATCGCCACGACGGTGTTGCAGGAAGTGGGCCTGGACCGGGGCTGAAAACGACAGGGCGCGCCAATGGCGCGCCCTTTTACAAGACATGGTCCAGATCAGGGGCGCAGCTTGACGCGTTCGCGCGACCCGGCGCCCCAGTATTGCAGCGGCCCCATTTCCTGTTGGGCGGCCGCCTCCGACTCTTCCAGGCGCATTTCCTGGCGACCCATGTTGGACGAATTGCCGCTCACGCCTTCGATGCTCAACCGCACGTAGCGGGTCTGGCCCGGGGCCAGCGTGAACGACAGTTTTTCGTCGTCGCGCAAAGTGTCGACCACGTACTGGCCGGCGGGCCGGTTCACATAGAAGAAACTGCCCGGCTTGGAACGGCCGACCTTCAGGCCGTTCACGCGCAGGTACGGCTGGGCCGACACCACGCCAACCGGCGCCGGCGGCTGGTAGAAGTAGATGCGGCCCGTTTCCGGCACCATCATGGGAATGGAGCTGGCGACCTCCTTGTACCGAGGACCGCCGCAACCCGCCAACAAGGCCGCGCCCAGCACGGCGGCAGCCACCATCTTGAACCTGCGCTTCATTCCGTCTTCTCCGATTTGCCCGCTTCGCAGGCCGTCAGCTCGATGGCCCGACGCGAACAGGTATGTAGATAAAACCAAAACCTACATATTGGAGTTTTATTCATAGCGCAGCGGCTCGCGGTCGCGATGCCCCGCGCCCCAATAACGCAGGTCCTTCATGGCCTGCACGGCTTCGTCAGCGGAGGCCTCCAGCCGCAGGACCTGCCGGCCGCCCGCGACATCCACGCGCACGTATCGGGTCTGTCCGGCGGCCAGCGGGACCTTGAGCGCGTCCTTGCGCTCCTTGCGGTCGGTGGCGGTAATGACTTCCACTTCGCCTGGCGCGCGGTCCACGAAGAAGAAGCGGCCGGATTTGGAACGTCCGACCTTGCGGTCATCGACCAGGATCGCGGGCTGCGCGACTTTGTCGCCGTTGAGCGTCACGGGCTGGTAGAAGTAGATCCGGCCTTCGGCAGCTTCCAGCGCCGGAATGCGCTCCGCCACATCGCCATACCGGGGGCCGGCGCAAGCAGCAAGCAACACCGCCGCGCCCAGCGCGGCAAGACTCGATTTGATCCCGCTTTTCATGTCCCGTCCTTGATCCGGTCCCGCCGCGCCGCGCGGCTCAAGGCCGCCTCGCTCGGGAAAACGGGGCAGTATAAACAGGGGACGGTGCCTTCAATCGGCGGAAAAACGGCGAAAGGCAGGGCTGCTTGACGTTCAGCCCGGCTTGCTGCGCAAGGCTTGGCGCCGCTGCTCGAAGAGGCAGATCGCGGCTGCGGCGCCCACATTGAGCGATTCCACCGCCGCCATGTCGTGCGGAATGCGCACCTTGAGGCGCGCGGCGGCAAGCAGCTCCGCGGCCACGCCCTGGCCTTCGTGGCCGAACACCCAGGCGCAGCGTTGCGGCAGCACGCCTTCGTACAGGTCGCGCGCGCCATCCAGCGCGGTCGCCACCAGCGGCACCTGCAGCCTGGGCAGCAAGGCGGCCAGATCCACATGTTCATGGATGGCGAGGGCGAAATGAGCGCCCTGGCCGCTGCGCAGCACTTTGGGAGACCAGGCCGCGGCCGTGCCCGTGGCCAGGAAGACGCGCTTCACGCCCGCCGCCGCGCAGGTGCGCAGCAGCGTGCCGACATTGCCAGGATCCTGGATGCGGTCGAACAGCACGCAGTTCTCGTCCATGGCTTGCGGCAGGTCCGGCGCCGGCGGGGTCACCAGAAACGCCACGCCCTGCCCGCTTTCGACCGCCGCCAGGGACTGCATCAGCCGCGCGTCCAGGGCCAGGCAGTCGCGGTCCGGCACAGCCGCCGCCAGCGCCGCAATGTCGGGCTGGGACAACCGTTCCACGTCGAAAATCGCCTGATCCGGCGCGCCGTGGTGCTGCAGCCAGGCTTGGCACAAATGCACGCCGTCCAGCAGCACCGGCGCGCCGCGCTTGCCCGCCGTGCCCGCCAGCTTGGCCAGCGCCTTGACCGCGGGGTTGTCGCGAGAACTGATGTGCTTCATGAATTCAGGCCGAAGGCCTTGATGGGTGCGAAGCTGCGCCGGTGTTCGGCGCAGGGGCCGTGCTCGCGCAGCATCTCCAGATGCAGCGGCGTGCCATAGCCCTTGTGCTGGTCGAAGGCGTATTGGGGATACAGGGCATGCAGGCGCAGCAGATCCGCGTCGCGCGCCGTCTTGGCGAGGATGGAGGCCGCGGAAATCGCGGGCACCAGGGCATCGCCCTTGATGACGGTCTGCACCGTGCAGCCGAGCTTGGGAGCCTGATTGCCGTCCACCAGCGCCAACTGTGGCCTGGTGGACAAGCCCTGCACCGCGCGCTGCATCGCCAGCATCGTGGCGCGCAGGATGTTCATGCTGTCGATCTCGGCCACGCTGGCACTGGCGATGCACCAGGCCAGCGCGAACTCCTGGATTTCAAGCGCCAGCGCCTCGCGCGTGGCAGCCTTGAGCACCTTGGAATCCGCCAGGCCGCCTATGGGCCGGGCCGGATCCAGGATTACGGCCGCGGCGTAGACCGCGCCCGCCAGCGGGCCACGGCCCGCCTCGTCCACGCCCGCCGTGACCATGGCGGGCTGCTCGGGAGCCACGAACAGGTCAGGCTGCTCCACCGGCCACCTCCAGGATCGCCTGTGCGGCCAGCGCGGGCGTATCGCGCAGCAATTCCTGATGCAGGGCGGTAAAGCGGGCCTCGATGCGCGCCCTGCCCGCGTCGTCGGTCAGCGACGTCCAGGTCGCCTCGGCAAGCTTCTCGGGCGTCGCATCGTCCTGCAGCAGCTCCGGCACGGCAAAATCGCGCAGCAGCACGTTCGGCAAGCCTACCCAGGGCAGATAGGGGCGTTGCTGGCCGGACTTCCAGGCCATGATGCGGCGCATCCAGGGCGACAGCACGTAGGAAATGACCATGGGCCGCTTGTACAGCGCCGTTTCCAGCGTGGCGGTGCCGCTGGCCACCAGCACGGCCGTGGCCGCCTCCATGACGGACCAGGCCACGGGCGCCTGGCGTTCTCCGCCCTCGCCGTGCAGATCATTCGCGGTGACGCAGCGCAGCCCCGGCACCGGATACTGGGCCAGAATGGCCTGGAACTCCGCGCGCCGCTGGTCGTTGACCATGGGAACGACGCATTGCAGGGCCGGATCCTTCTTCTGCAGTATCTGCGCGGCTTGCAGGAAGCGCGGCGCCAGCAGACGGATTTCGGAGGAGCGGCTACCCGGCAGGATCGCCAGCACGCGCGCATTCTGGTCTATGCCCAGGCGCTCGCGCGCCGCGGCGCGGTCCGGCTGCATGGGCACGGCGCCAGCCAACGGATGGCCCACGTAAGTGACGGGTATGCCTTCCTTGCGGTAGATCTCTTCCTCGAACGGGAACAGCACCAGCATGTGCGACACGGATTCGCGGATCTTGTGGATGCGCTCGTAGCGCCAGGCCCAGATCGACGGCCCGACGAAATGCACCGTGGGCGTGCCCGCCTGGCGCAGCTGATGCTCCAGCCGCAGGTTGAAGTCTGGCGCGTCGATGCCGACGAAGACGGCGGGCGGCTCCGCCAGCCAGCGCCGCTTCACGTCGCGATAGGTGCCGAGCAGGCTGGGCAGGCGTTTCAGCGCGTCGACATAGCCGAACACCGTCAAGGCGTGCATGGGATGCCAGGTGTCAAAGTCGCGGGCCTGCATCTGCGGCCCCCCGATACCCTCGCAGCGAATGCCGGCGTCGCGCGCTTGCAGACCGGCAATGATGCGTCCGGCCAGCAGGTCGCCCGAAGGCTCGCCGGCCACCATGCCGATCCGAGTGCTCATGGGCGGATGATGCCGCGGCTTGCGACGTCCAGAAAGTCGAGCAGGGTCTGCAGGTGCGGGGCGACCTCGGGCTCCGCCTCCAGGCGGGCGCGCAGTTCTGCCCGCGCCGCGTCCAGGGACAGGCCACGGCGGTAGATGATCTTGTAGGCGTCGCGCAGCGCCGAAATGTCGGCGGGCGTGAAGCCGCGGCGCTTGAGGCCTTCGACGTTGACGCCCACAGGACGGCAGGGATTGCCCGCGGCCAGCACGAACGGCGGCGTGTCCTGCATGAGGGAGCTATTACCGCCCGTCATGCTGTGCGCGCCGATGCGCGAGAACTGGTGCACGCCGGTCAGGCCGCCCACGATGGCCCAATCGCCGACGTGGACGTGGCCGCCCAGCTGCACCGAGTTGGCCAGGATGGTGTGGTTGCCGATGTGGCAATCATGTGCGACGTGCACGTACGCCATGATCCAGTTGTCGTCGGCAATCGTCGTGGCCCCGCCGTCCTGCACGGTGCCCGTGTTGAGCGTGACGAATTCCCGGAACGTGTTGCGGTCACCGATCTCCAGGCGGGTAGGCTCACCCTGGTACTTCTTGTCCTGGGGCATGCCGCCGACCGAGCAATAGCGGTAGAAGCGGTTGTGGCGCCCGATGGTCGTCACCCCGTCCACCATGCAGTACGGGCCGATCTCGGTGCCCGCGCCGATGGTCACATCGGGACCGATGGTCGCGAACGGACCCACGACGACAGTCGGGTCGAGCTTTGCCGCCGGATCAACGACGGCGGTGGGGTGAATGTTTCCTGCCATTTACTCTTCCAGGCTGCGAATCGCGCACATCAGCTTGGCCGAGGCGACTTCCTGGCCGTCCACTGTCGCGCGCGCTTGGTACTTACAGATGCTGCGGCTCAGGCGCTCGGCTTCGACCTCGATACGCAGTTGGTCGCCCGGCACCACGGGGCGGCGGAAACGCGCGCCGTCGATGCCGACCAGGTAATACGCGGTCTTGGAACCTTCGCACTTCAGGCCGCCGTTCTCGTCAGTGAACGAGAACAGGGCGGAGGCCTGAGCCATGGCTTCCACGATGAGCACGCCCGGCATCACCGGGTGGTGCGGGAAATGGCCGTTGAAAAACGGTTCATTGATCGAGACGTTCTTGATGGCCACGATGGACTTGCCAGGCACCATTTCGACGACGCGGTCAATCAGCAGCATCGGATAACGATGCGGCAGCCTCTCCATGATCCCCTTGATGTCGAGTTCCATTTTTCTATGCTTTCCTGCGAAGTAAAGTAATCGTGCGGCGCGGACGCGCCAGGGGCGGCAGTGCGCCGCCCTAGTCTTTTTCCAGCGTCCGCACGCGCCGGCGCAATTGCGCCAACTGTTGTATCACGGCGGCGTTGCGCTGCCATTCGCCATGTTCCGCGTACGGGAAGACCCCGGTATAGCGGCCAGGCTTCGAAATGCTGGAGGTCACCGCGGTGCCGCCGGAAACATGCACATCGTCGCCCAGCGTGAGGTGGCCGGACAGCATGGCCGCGCCGCCTATGGTGCAGCGCTCGCCGATGGTGGTCGAGCCAGCCACGCCGACGCAGGCCGCAATCGCGGTATGCGCGCCGATCCGGCAGTTATGCGCGACCATGATCTGGTTGTCCAGTTTCACGCCATCGGCCAGGACGGTGTCTTCCAGCGCGCCGCGGTCGACGGTGGTGTTGGCGCCGATTTCGACGTCGTCACCAATGGTCACGCCGCCGAGCTGGGGAATCTTGCCCCAGGCGCCCTTGCCCAGCGTGGGATCGGGCGCAAAGCCGAAGCCATCCGCGCCCAGCACGGCGCCGCTATGGATGATCGCGCGCGCGCCCACCTTGACCCCGTCATACAGGGTGACATGGGCGTACAGGCGGCTGCCGGGTCCGACGGACGAGCCCGCGCCTATGACGCAGCCGGGTCCGAGCACGGTATCGCGGCCGATGCGGGCGCCGGATTCGACGACGCAATTCGGGCCGATGCGCACGCCCTCTTCGATGATGGCGTCAGCGGCGACCACCGCGGAAGGATGCGTGGACGCGGGCAGCGCGGGACGCCTGGCGGCGTCGAACCATTGCGCCACACGGGCATAAAGCAGATAGGGATGCTGACAGACGACCAGCGCGAACGGCGGCCGGGCATTGCCTTCCGCTTCCAGAACCTGGGCCACGTCGGGCGAGACGATGACCGCCCCTGCCTGCGTGGCGCCTAGCTGGTTCTGGTAGCGGGGGTTGGCCAGGAAAGCGATTTCCTGCCGACCCGCCGATGACAGGGTTCCAATGCCGCAGACCCGCATGGGGTCCGCACCGGGAACCGCGCTGATACGCCAGTCCATTCCCTGGGTGTTGGCGGCGCTCAACAGTGTTTCCAGCGTTGGCGCGCGGGCAAGATCCAGTAAAACCGGCATGGCGTGACGGGTGCTGCTTACTTGCCCAGGCTCTGGATCACCTTGTCGGTGATGTCGATGCGCGGGTTGACGGTCACGGCGTCCTGAATGATCAGGTCGTAGTTTTCCTGTTCGGCGATGCGCTTGATGGCGTCATTGGCCTTCGTCACGATGCCCGAGAACTCTTCGTTGCGGCGGCGATTGAAGTCTTCCTGGAACTCGCGGCGCTTGCGCTGCAGGTCGGTATCCAGGTTGGACAGTTCGCGCTGGCGCTTGACGCGATCGGACTCCGACAGAACGGGAGCGTCCTTGTCGAACTTCTCGGCTTGCGAACGCAGGCTGTTGTTCAGGCGCTGGAGTTCGTCGTCGCGCTTCTTGAATTCGGCTTCGATCTTGCTTTGCGCCGCCTTGGCCGGGGTCGACTCGCGCAGGATCCGCTCGGTATTGACGAAACCGATCTTCGTGCCTTGAGCCTGCGCGGGAATCGCTGCAGCCGAACCGAGTATGAGCGCACCTACCAGGGCAATGGAGCCGCCCAGTTTGCCGCGGCGCTTGGCGCGCAGCGAATTCGAGGTTTTAAGTGCGGAATCAGACATCATGAAAATCTCACCTTCCAGTAAGGCAAAGCCAAAGTGTGTATTGTGCCACTAAACAGCAAGGGAGCCGGCCGTACGCCCTTCCCCCTTGTTTTCAAGCGTAACGGCGTGCTTAGAAACCGGTCCCGATCTGGAACTGGAAGCTCTGCTTGTCGTCGCCCGACTTCGAATTGAGCGGACGGGCATAAGACAACTGCAGCGGTCCCATCGGCGACTGCCACGACAGGCCGATACCCGCCGAGAACCTCCAGCCGCACGGATCCTCGACCTCGCTGCCGGGCTTGCCGCCGGTGCAGCTCTGGCCGCTGCCGGCCGAAACCTGGCCCGCGTCCGAGAAAATGAACCAGCGCAGCGTGCGGTCCTTCGACGCGCCCGGGAACGGCAGATAGAGCTGCGCGTTGGCGATGACGCGCCGCGTGCCGCCCAGGTAGTCGCCGGTCTTCGTATCGCGCGGACCCAAGGACGAGCCCTCGTAGCCGCGCACCGTGCCGATACCGCCGGCATAGACGTTCTTGATGATCGGGTAGTCCTTGCTGCCGTAGCTCTGACCCCAGTCGACCATGCCGTTCAAGGCCAGGGTATAGGAGCCGCCCAGCGGCACGAAGTACTGCTGCTGTGCCGTCAGCATCGTGTACTGCAGATCGATGGTCGACACGTCGGCCTTCAGGCGGGTATACCCGCCCTTGGTCGGCGCCAGGCCGCTGTCGCGCGTGTCCTTGGTCCAACCGGTGGTGAAGATCACCGAGTTGGTCGCGTCGCCGTAGTCCCTGACGAACTTCTCGTAGGCCGCCGGCGAGTTGTTGAACAGATCGATCTGGTTACGTTCGATGTTCGCGCCCAGCATGATCCGGTCATATTCCGAGATCGGCACGCCGAAGTTCATGCCCAGGCCCATGGCCTTGACGCGGTAGTCGCCGTCGTTGTTGTTCCAGGGCTCGGTCACGCGATAGTAGGCGGACGTGGTACGGCTGATGCCGTCCTTGGTCCAGTACGGATCGGTGTGCGACAGCACCACGGCGCGGTTGGTCTTGCTGGTGTTCAGCTGCAGGGTCAGGTTGGTGCCGCTGCCGAAGACGTTGTCTTCGCTGATGCCGGCCGACAGAATGGCCTTTTCGGACGAGCCGTAACCCACGCCCAGGTTGATCATGCCGGTGGGCTTTTCCTTGACGTCCACGTTGACGTCGACCTGGTCCGGGGAGCCCGGAACCGGATCGGTCTTGACGTTCACGTCGCTGAAATAGCCCAGGCGGTCAACGCGGTCGCGCGAGGTCTTGATGTCCTTGGCGTCGTACCAGGCGGCTTCCTGCTGGCGCATTTCGCGGCGCACGACTTCGTCGCGCGTGCGGGTATTGCCGCCGATCTGGATGCGGCGCACGTACACGCGGCGGCTGGGATCGACGTAGAACGTCAGGTCGGCCTCATGCTTGGCGCGGTCCAGCTGCGGGTTGGGGTTGACGTTGGCAAACGCGTAGCCCAGTTCGCCCAGGTAGTCGGTGATGGCCTTGGCCGAGCCGTTGGCCTTGGCGGCGGAGAACGTCTCTTCCGGCTTGATTTCCAGCAGTGCGCCGATTTCCTTGTCCAGGCCCAGCAGATTGCCGGCCAGCTTCACGCTGCGCACCTTGTAGGGCTCGCCTTCGTGCACGGTAATCGTGATGCGGATGTCCTTGCGGTCCGGCGAAATCGTGACTTGGGGCGGCTCGACCGAGAACTCGAGGTAGCCGCGGTCCAGGTAGAACGAGCGCAGGCGCTCCAGGTCGCCTTCGAGCTTTTCGCGCGAGTACTTGTCGGTATCGGTGTACCAGGTCAGCCAGCCCGGCGTGGTCAGCTTGAATTCGTCGAGCAGATCGCTTTCCGAAAAAGCCTTGTTGCCCACGAAGCGGATTTCCTGGATGCGCGCGACCGAGCCTTCGAACACGTCGAAGCTCACGCCCACGCGGTTGCGCGGCAGCGGGGTCACGGTGGAAGTCACTTCGATGCCGTACTTGCCCTTGGACAGGTACTGCTGCTTCAGTTCGTATTCGGCGCGCTCGAGCATGGAGCGGTCGAAGATGCGGCCTTCGGCGAAGCCCACCTGCGCCAGCGACGTGGTGATGGCCTTGGAGTCGAACTCGCGCATGCCGTTGAAGTTCAGCGACGCGATCGTGGGGCGTTCCTGCACGACCACCACGACGACGTTGTTGTCCGTCTGGATCTGTACGTCAGTGAAAAAGCCAGTGCCGTACAAGCGGCGGATGGCTTCGGTCGCTTCTTCCTCGGTGAACTTCTCACCCACCTTGACGGGGAGATAGCCGAAGACAGTGCCGGCGTCAGTTCGTTGAATACCCTCTACGCGGATATCCCGCACGACAAAAGGGTCGAAGGCGTGGGCGATGGCCGGAACCAGCAGTGCGGCGATCAAACCCGGCAGTACACCCTTTTTGTGATGAAACATCCGGCGAAAAGACATCCTTGAGTATCCTCGGTCGTGCAAATGGCGGTGGATTTTATGCTAAATCGCGTTCAAGTGAACAAACGCGTGAAATCGTTGAATAGCGCAAGCCCCATCAGGCTTGCCAATAAACCTATGCCGGCGCGCTGTCCGATATCGATCCACCTTGCTGGCGGCGGGCTACCCCGCACAATTTCGACGAGATAGTACAGCAGATGGCCACCGTCCAACATGGGAATAGGCAGCAAATTTAGTACGCCCAGGCTGATGCTGATCAAGGCGATATACGCGATATACGCAACAATTCCGATTCTGGCGGTCTGGCCGGCATAGTCCGCGATGGTCACGGGACCGCTGACATTGCGCCAGGAAACGTCGCCCGTCACCATGCGGCCCATCATGCGCAGCGAGAACCAGGCGGTGTCCCAGGTGCGCACGGCGCCCTTCCACAGGCTTTCGAACACGCCATAGCGCACGGTGACCATGGGAATGTCGCCGCCCAGTTGGACTCCCAGACGGCCGATCACCTGGCCATTGACGGTCTCGGCGCGCGGCACGACGTTCAGGGAAATATTGGCGCCGTCGCGCGCCAGCGTAAGCGCCAGGGTCTTGCCGGCGCTTTCCTGGATCTGCCGCACCAGGGCGCCGGTGTCCGGCGTGGGCACGCCGTCCACGGCCAGGACCAGGTCGCCCGCGCGCAGGCCGGCCGCCTGCCCTTCGCCGCCGTCATTGACGACTCGCACGGCAGGCTTGGGCTGGGCCAGGCGTACGCCGGCCGCGGCCAGCGGGTCGCCGCCGGCGGGATCCATGGTGTTGGACGGCAAGACCAGTTCACGCTGCTGGACGGCCCCTGCGGGGGTCTTGACCTCGATGCGGGCGCTGCCGCCGGTCGCCATGACGTCCATCAGGCGCCAGCGCGCGTCGGACCAGGAGGCGACCTCCTCGCCATCGATGGCCAGGATGTGGTCGCCCGAGAGCAGGCCGGCGCGCGCGGCGGGCGTGCCGGCCGCGGGCTGGGCGATCACGGCCACGGGTTCCTCGGTGCCGGCCATGTTCAAGCCGGCGTACAGGAAGACCGCGAGTATCAGGTTGAAGATGGGGCCGGCCGCAACGATGGCGATGCGCTGGCCCACGGGCTTGCTGTTGAAGGCCCCGGCAATTTCCGCCGGGCTCGCGCCGGCGGGCGGATCGTCCTGCATCTTGACGTAGCCGCCCAGCGGCAGGGCCGAGACAGCCCATTCCGTGCCGTGGCGGTCGGTGCGGCGCAGGATGACCTTGCCGAACCCCACCGAGAAGCGCAGCACCTTCACGCCGCACAGGCGGGCCACCCAATAGTGCCCCAGTTCATGGAAGATGATCAGGGTGCCAAGCGCAACCGCAAAGGCCAGCAGGGTGAAAAGCATCGGGGTCGAGGAAATCTAGAAAATCAGAGGCCGGCGGACGATGGCGATCGTGCCCACATCAGGCCAGGCCCAGGTTGCCGGCGAAAACGCGCGCGTCCGAGTCTAGCGCGAGCACGTCGTCAAGACTGTTGAGCGTAACAGATGCTTGCCGCGCCTGCCACTCCAGGGTCGCCTCGATAACCCGCGGAATCCAGGTGTAGGTCAGCCGGCCGCCCAGGAAAGCCTCCACCGCGATCTCGTTGGCGGCATTCAGCGCCACACAGGCCCCCTGCCCGGCGCGCAGCGCCGCGAATGACAGGGCCAGACACGGAAAACGGGCCAGATCGGGCTTCTCGAAGTCCAGCCGGCCCAGGCGCGTCAGGTCCAACGGACCGACGCCGCTGTCCAGGCGCTCGGGAAAGCCCAGGCCGTAGGCTATGGGCGTGCGCATATCGGGCTGGCCGAGCTGCGCCAGCACGGAGCCGTCGTCGTACTCCACCATGGAATGCACCACGCTCTGGGGATGCACCACCACCTCGATGCGGTCGGCGGGCATGGCGAACAGCCAATGCGCCTCGATCACCTCGAGACCCTTGTTGAGCATGGTGGCGGAATCGACCGAAATCTTGCGGCCCATGCTCCAGTTGGGGTGGGCGCAGGCCTGGGCCGGGGTCACGTCGTGCAGGTCTTCCAGGTCGCGCCCACGGAACGGACCGCCGGAAGCGGTCAGCAGCAGGCGGCGCACGCCCGGCGCAGGGCTCTCCGGCGCGACAGCGCGCCCGCCATGGGGCAAGCACTGGAAGATGGCGTTATGTTCGCTGTCGATAGGCAGCAGTTCAGCGCCGTTGTCACGTACGGCCTGCATGAAGAGCGAGCCGGCCGCGACCAGCGCTTCCTTGTTGGCCAGCAGGACGCGCTTGCCGCTGCGGGCTGCCGCCAGGGCGGCGGGCAGACCCGCAGCGCCCACGATGGCGGCCATGACCGCGTCGCATTGGGGATCGGCGGCGGTATCGGCCAGCGCCTGCGCGCCGACCCGGATCTCCGGCATGGGCTGACCGCCTGCCCAGGCGGCAATGAATTTTTCGCGGGCCGCCGCATCGGGCACCACCACGACGGCCGCCCGGCACGCCTGCGCCTGCTGCGCCAGGCGCGCCATCCGGCTGTACGCCGACAAGGCATGAACCGCCAGGCGCTCGGGGTGGCGGGCGATCACATCCAGCGTGCTTTCACCGATCGAACCGGTGGATCCCAGCACGACGACGCGTTGAAAAGCCGTCAAAACAACACTCCAGACAAAAGTAGCGCAAACGGCGCGACCGGGAGAATGGCGTCGATGCGGTCATAGACCCCGCCGTGGCCCGGCAGCAGCGTGCTGGAATCCTTGCGGCCGGCCCGCCGTTTGAGCAGCGATTCGAACAGGTCTCCGACGATCGACACCACGCCCAACAGCGCGGCGATGGGCAGGGCCAGCCACAGGCTCCAGCGCTCGACCAGCGCGTGGCCGTAAGTGCCCTCCCACAGGCTGGAAAGGCCGATCCAGATGACCGCGCCCAGGACGCCGGCGACCGCGCCGGCCATCGTCTTGCCCGGGCTGACCCGCGGGGCCAGTTTACGCTTGCCGAACGCCCTGCCGGCGAAATATGCGGCGATATCGGCGACCCAGACCAGCGCCAGCAGCGACACCACGAAACCGGCGCCGTGCGCCACGAACATCTGCGCCAGCACGGCCCAGGCGGCAAACGCGGCGGGTACGGAGAAAACCGACCAGCCCAGGCTGGCGGGCGGCGCATCGGAACGGCCGCGCACCACCGCCGCCAAGCCGCCGAACAGCCAGACCGCGGCCACTGCCGGCACCAGATAGCGCAGCACCCAGGCGGGATCGGCGATTCCCGCGCCGCCACCCGCCAGCCAGGCCGAAGCCAAGGCCAGCATGCCCGCAAACAGCAGCACGGCGACGCCGACGGCGATCAAGGGGGAAGGCGGTTGCGGCAGCGTCAGGCGCAGCCACTCCCAATTGGCGCAGGCGGCAGCCAGGGCCAACAAGGCGACGAACCACCAGGGGTTCGCGCTGATCATCGCGGCAGCCAGAACGGCCAACAGAACGACTGCGGTAACGATACGCTGGCCCAACATATGACGGTCTCCTCGTGTACAGCCTGGAAAGACGCGCGGGTCGTCCGTTTACTTCGCGCCGTCTTCGCTGAGTTGCGCGCTGGTACGGCCGAAGCGGCGTTCGCGCGCCCGGTACCAGTCAAAGGCGGCCGCAAGCTCGGCGGCGCCGAAATCCGGCCAGTAGCGATCCGTGAAGTAGAACTCCGCGTAAGCCATCTGCCAGATCAGGAAATTGGAAATGCGCTGTTCGCCGCCAGTGCGGATGAACAGGTCGGGCTCGGGCGCCCAGGCCATGGACAGGTGCCGGGACAGGCGCCCCTCGTCCACCAATTGGGGCTGGGCGGCCAGTCCGGGTTCGGCCGCCAGCATGGCGCGGGTGGCCTGCAGGATGTCCCAGCGTCCGCCATAGTTGGCGGCGACCGTGAGATGCAGGCGGTCGTTGTGCGCGGTGCGTTCCTGCGCGGCGAAAATGAGTTCTTGCAGGCGGGGCTCGAAGGCCGACAGATCGCCGATGACGTGCAAGCGCACGCCCTGCTCGTCCAGCTTGCCGATTTCGCGCTCCAGCGCCTGCACGAACAGGCGCATGAGCAGCGACACTTCCTCGGCGGGACGGCGCCAGTTCTCGGAACTGAAGGCGAACAGGGTCAGATAGCGCACGCCGGCGCGGCCGCAGGCCTCGACGACGCGACGCACCGCCTGCACGCCCTTGGCGTGGCCCGCCGTGCGCGGCAGCAGCCGCCTCGTCGCCCACCGGCCATTGCCATCCATGATGATGGCCACGTGCTCGGGAATGTCGCGGGTAGCGGGAACCGCCTGGGTCGAACTGGTTGCCATTGGTCTGGAGCTGCGCGCGGTGAAACGGCGAAAACGGAAATACAGGGAGAAAAGCCTGCGCCGTCGCTCCACCGCTGCGCAGCAATGCTGCGGAACAATGGACAGGACGGCGCTCAGGCAGGAAATCCTGGTCGCCAGGGCGATACGGCCTAGCCTATCACCCTGACGGCATCCAGGAATTATACGGTCATGATTTCCGCTTCTTTCTGCGTGACCATCTTGTCGATCTCGGCCACGCTGCGATCGGTCAGCTTCTGGACATCATCCTGCGAACGGCGCTCGTCGTCCTCGGAGATTTCCTTGTCCTTGACCAGCTTCTTCAACGCTTCGTTGGCTTCGCGGCGCAGGTTGCGCACGGCCACCTTGGCGTCTTCGCCTTCGCTGCGGACCACCTTGGTCAGATCGCGGCGGCGTTCTTCGGTCAGCGCGGGCATCGGCACGCGGATGGTGTCGCCCATCGACATGGGGTTCAGGCCCAGGTCCGATTCGCGGATCGCCTTTTCAATCGCGGCGGCCATGCTCTTCTCGTAGGGCTGCACGCTGATGGTACGGGCGTCCACGAGGTTCACGTTGCCGACCTGGCTGATCGGCACGGGCGAGCCGTAGTACTCGACCTGCACGTGGTCCAGGATGCCGGTGTGGGCGCGGCCCGTGCGGATCTTGGCCAGGCTGGTCTTGAGCGTGTCAAGCGACTTGGCCATCCTGGCTTCGGCGGATTTGCGGATTTCTGCGGCGCTCATGGAATTTCCTTTTCTTTAGACGTGTACCAAGGTGCCTTCGTCTTCGCCGCTGACGACCCGCTTGAGGGCGCCGGACTTATTGATCGAAAACACTTTGATCGGCAGCTTCTGGTCACGGCACAGCGCGAAGGCGGTGGCGTCCATGACTTCCAGCCGGCGTACGATCGCTTCGTCGAAGCTGATGCGCGAGTAACGCGTGGCGGTGGGATCCTTGTTGGGATCCGCGCTGTAGATGCCGTCGACCTTGGTGGCCTTCAGCACGATCTCCGCCCCGATCTCGGCGCCGCGCAACGCAGCAGCCGTGTCCGTGGTGAAGAAGGGGTTGCCGGTACCTGCCGCGAAAATGACGACCTTGCCCTCTTCGAGGTAGCGCAGCGCCTTCGGGCGGATGTACGGCTCGACGACCTGATCGATGTTCAAGGCCGACTGCACGCGGGTGTCGATACCCTTGTGCTTGAGCGCGTCTTGCAGCGCAAGCGCGTTCATGATGGTGGCCATCATGCCCATGTAGTCGGCGGTTGCGCGGTCCATGCCCTGCGCACCCGGGGCGACGCCACGGAAAATATTACCTCCGCCGATGACGATGGCCAGCTCGACGCCCGTGGCGGCGACCTCGGCAACCTCATCGGTCATGCGGACGATGGTGGAGCGGTTGATGCCGAATGCATCGTCGCCCATCAGCGCCTCGCCGGAAAGTTTGAGAAGAACCCGTTTGTATGCTCTGCTGCTCATAGGTGATATCCCGAAGAACAATCCGACGAAAGTGTAAGACAAGAAATAGGCCGGACTAGAATTTAATCTAGCGCCGGCCCTTAAGCACTACCCTGGGTCAGGCGCGGCCAGCGGCGGCGGCGGCGACCTCAGCGGCGAAATCGCTGGTCTTCTTCTCAATACCTTCGCCGACAACGAACAGCACGAACTTGCTGATCGAAGCGCCCTTTTCCTTGAGCATCTGCTCAACGCTGTGCTTGTCGCTCTTGACGAACGGCTGCGACAGCAGGGTGACTTCCTTCAGGAACTTCGCGACCGAACCTTCGACCATCTTGGCGACGATTTCAGCCGGCTTGCCCGATTCGGCGGCCTTCTGCTCGGCGACCGAGCGCTCGGCGGCGATGTCGGCGGGGTTCACGCCGTCGGCGTTCAGCGCCTTGGGCTTGGTGGCGGCGATGTGCATCGCCAGGTCCTTGCCCACTTCTTCCGCGCCGGTGTATTCGACCAGCACGCCGATCTTGCCGCCGTGCACGTAGCTGGCCAGCGCGTTCGGGGTCTCGATGCGCTCGAAGCGGCGGATCGAGATGTTTTCGCCGATCTTGCCGATCAGGGCGGTGCGGGTGCTTTCGACCGTGCCGTCGCCGTAGGGCAGCGCCGACAGGGCTTCCACCGTGGCGGGGTTCTGCGTGGCGACCAGCTCGGCCAGCTTGTTCACGAAGCCGACGAAGTCGTCGTTCTTGGCGACGAAGTCGGTTTCGCAGTTGATTTCGATGACGGCGCCCTTCTTGGCGTCGGCGGAGATGAACAGACCGATCAGGCCTTCAGCGGTGACGCGGGCGGCAGCCTTGCTGGCCTTGTTGCCCAGCTTGACGCGCAGGATTTCCTCGGCGCGGGCCAGGTCACCCTCGGCTTCCGTCAAGGCCTTCTTGCACTCCATCATGGGCGCGTCGGTCTTTTCGCGCAGTTCCTTGACCAGGGCAGCGGTAATTTCAGCCATGTTTGCTCCAATTTGCTAGAACATGCCCCGGCGCACCGGGACAGTGGTTTGATTCGATGGGACATCCGCGACTAGCGGATCAGGAAGATGGGAGCCCACCTTCGCATTGCCGGCGAGGCGGGAGCGGACCGGCTTCGGCACCGCTCCCAGACGCTAACCGCCGGACATGACAGCAGGCTTAGGCCTGGTTGTCCTGCACTTCGACGAACTCTTCCTGACCTTCGCCCAGCTCTTCGACCAGACCGTTCAGGTTCTGTTCGCGGCCTTCCAGCACGGCGTCGGCGATGCCCTTGGCGTACAGCGCGATGGCCTTGGCCGAGTCGTCGTTGCCGGGGATGACGTAGTCGATGCCGTCGGGCGAGTGGTTGGTGTCAACCACGGCGACCACGGGGATGCCCAGGGTCTTGGCTTCGGCGATGGCGATCTTGTGGTAGCCGACGTCGATCACGAAAATGGCGTCAGGCAGACCGTTCATGTCCTTGATGCCGCCGATCGACTTGTTCAGCTTGTCCAGTTCGCGTTGGAACAGCAGGCCTTCCTTCTTGATCATGCGCTCGGCGCCGCCTTCGGCGACCACGACTTCCATGTCCTTCAGGCGCTTGACCGAGGTCTTGACCGTCTTGAAGTTGGTCAGCATGCCGCCGAGCCAGCGGGCGTCGACGAAAGGCATGCCGCAACGGCTGGCTTCGGAGGCGACCAGCTCGCGGGCAGCGCGCTTGGTGCCGACGAACAGGATGCTACCGCCGCGAGCAGCCAACTGCTTCACGAACTTGGTGGCTTCCTGGTACTTATCAACCGTCTTTTCGAGGTTGATGATGTGAATCTTGTTGCGATGGCCGAAGATGTAGGGGGCCATCTTGGGGTTCCAGTAGCGGGTCTGGTGACCAAAGTGGACACCCGCTTCCAGCATTTCGCGCATCAAAGACATAACTTTCTCCAAGGGTTGATTTCTTGCGCCGCACCTGCATCAGCCTCTGGCTGACACCCTGGGTGGTGTTGCGCGCGATTTCCCGCAAATGCGGGATGACTAGATTTTAACCGGGCCGACCGATCACTGCCGCAATAACTACGACGCCCTAGGGCGCCTTCTACTACGCTGCCGCGATAAACCCAGACGGCCGCCACGACCAAGAGCCTTGCACCGCACGCTTGCAGGCGCTTGTCCAGACCCACCAGGAATTTCCTGGAAGTTTCCGGCGGTTTCCCGAAAGCGCACCCGGACCTGTTTTGTTGGCAGCGAAATCCAGCTCTGGAAAATCCAGCTCTTCGCGTTCAAGCGCGGGGTTTTACGCCCTGGCTTCAGTTCGACCGCGCATCAGACCATCGGGGCATTTCTTAAGAAAACGTGAACGTTTTCAAGAACTTAAGCCGACGCCCATACTGAGTCCAGACCCTGAGCCTGCATCGCCGCTCTAAAACATGACCGGGCTTACAAGCACGCCGCGTCCCAGCTTGCACCTGCTTTGGATTCACCGCCGCCCACACGTGTCCAGCAGGTCCTGCCCGCGCTCCCGCCCATGGAACCAACGACCCACCCGATTTCGCTCCACAACCTTCGCTTGCGGTGAAACTTCAGGGCGCGCCGCCGATCACTATGAAAGGATCCGCTGCCAATAACTGCCGGGTTTGCGTGGCCTGACGCCGAACGTCGCTGCCTGCACCCGCCGGGCTCAGCCTTTGCCGTAACCCGATTGCTCCCCAAAATTTTAGGGAAGCCTATAATTCTACTATCCTTTCAAGCAGACATTCAAGCGAGATATCGCCAAGCGACTCCATGGGCACTATCACCAATCAAGCCGACCTGGCCAAGATGCGCGCCGCCTGCCAGGATGCGGCCAAAGTCCTCGATTTCATCACTCCCTACGTCAAGCCTGGCGTCACCACCGGGGAGCTGGACCGTCTCTGCCTGGAATACCTGACCGATGAGCTGGGCGTGAAATCCGCCACCGTGGGCTATGCCCCCCCGGGCTACCCGCCCTTTCCCGGCGCCATCTGTACCTCGGTCAACCATCAGGTCTGCCACGGCATCCCGGGCGACAAGGTGCTGAAGAACAGCGATTCGCTGAATATCGACGTCACCATCATCAAGGACGGCTGGTTCGGCGACACCAGCCGCATGTACCCGGTGGGCGAACAGTCCATATTGTCGCGCCGATTGACCGAGATCACCTTCGAATGCATGTGGAAGGGCATCCAGCAGGTAAAAAACGGGGCCACGTTGGGCGACATCGGCAACGCGATCCAGAAGCACGCCGAAGCCAACGGCTTTTCGGTGGTGCGCGAATTCTGCGGCCACGGTATCGGCCAGCGCTTCCATGAAGACCCGCAGGTGCTGCACTATGGCAAGCCCGGCACGGGCGTGGAATTGACGACCGGCATGCTGTTCACCATCGAGCCCATGATCAACGCCGGACGCCGCGAGATTCGCCAGCTGTCCGATGGCTGGACGGTCGTCACCCGCGACCACAGCCTGTCGGCCCAGTGGGAGCATGCTGTCTGTGTCACCGAAACCGGTTACGAAGTCCTGACCCTGTCGCCTGGCATGCCCCAGCCGCCGGCCTTCATCACCGAGCCCCTGGTCATCCCCGCCGTCTGAAACCCCGCCTACCGCCACCATGACCGCCAAGTACCTCAGCGCCCTGCGCGAACGCATTCAGGAAGCCCGGCGGACCGCGGTGGCGCAGTTCCGCACGCACCTGCGGCCGGACGCCCTGCTGTCCGAGCTGCGGCGCATCGTCGACGCCGCGCTGCGCGACCTGGTCAAGCATTGCCCGCTGCCCACAGGCGCCACGCTGGCGGCCGTGGGCGGCTATGGCCGCGGCGAGCTCTACCCGCATTCCGATGTCGATCTGCTGATCCTGCTGCCGCACGTCCCCACGCCCGAGGACGAGTCGGCCATCGAGAAGCTGGTCGCCTCGCTGTGGGACCTGGGCCTGGAGCCCGGCCACAGCGTGCGCACCATCGAGGACTGCGAACGCGAGGCGGACGCCGACATCACGGTGGAGACCGCCTTGCTGGAGTCCCGCTGGCTCGCCGGCAGCCGCGCGCTGATGAAGAAATTCGAAGCCGCGACCAAATCCCGGCTGGACCCGCGCGCCTTCTTCCGCGCCAAGCGCGTCGAAATGCAGCAGCGCCACGCGCGCTACCAGGACACGCCCTACGCACTGGAGCCGAACTGCAAGGAGTCGCCCGGCGGGCTGCGCGACCTGCAGGTCATCCTGTGGATGGCCCGGGCGGCAGGCTTTGGCGACAGCTGGCGATCCGTGGCGCAGGCCGGCCTGCTGACTTCGTCCGAGGCGCGTGACCTGCGTAAAGCGGAACAAGCCTTCAAGCGGCTGCGCATCGAGTTGCACCTGCTGGCGAACCGGCGCGAGGATCGCGTGCTGTTCGACCTGCAGCCGGCCCTGGCCGAGGTCTACGGCATACACGCCACCGCCACCCGCCGCGGCAGCGAGCTGCTGATGCAGCGCTACTACTGGGCGGCGCGGCTGGTGACGCAGCTCAATGGCATCCTGGTGCAGAACATCGAGGAGCGCCTGTTCCCGCGCCCGGACAGCGACGCGCGCGACATCGACGACGATTTCCGCAACCTGCGCGACCGCCTGGACATCATTCGCGACGACGGCTTCGAGCGCAATCCCACGCTGCTGCTGCGCGCCTTCCTGGTGATGCAGCAGCATCCGGAACTGACCGGCATGTCGGCGCGGACCCTGCGCGCCATCTGGCATTCGCGCCATCGCATCGACGCGCAGTTCCGACGCAACCCGGTCAATCGCAAGCTGTTCCTGCAGATCCTGCAGCAGCCGCGCGGCATCGTGCACGAGCTGCGGCGCATGACCATGCTGAATATCCTGCCGCGCTACCTGCCGGTGTTCCGCCGCATCGTAGGCCAGATGCAGCACGACCTGTTCCACGCCTACACGGTCGACCAGCACACGCTGGCGGTGGTGCGCAACCTGCGCCGCTTCACCATGCCCGAACATGCCCAGGAATATCCGCTGGCCAGCCAGTTGATCGCCGGCCTGGACCGGCACTGGCTGCTGTATGTGGCCGCGCTGTTCCACGACATTGCCAAGGGCCGCGGCGGCGACCATTCCGAACTGGGCGCGCGCGAAGTGCGCAAGTTCGCGCAAGACCATGGCATGGAGCCCGAGGACACCCAGCTGGTCGAGTTCCTGGTCCGCCAGCACCTGCTGATGTCGGCCGTGGCGCAGAAGCGCGACCTGTCCGACCCCGCCGTGGTGCAGGACTTCGCCGCCACCGTGAAGGACGAACGCCACCTGACCGCCCTGTATCTGCTGACAGTGGCCGATATCCGCGGCACCAGCCCCAAGGTCTGGAATGCCTGGAAGGGCAAGCTGCTGGAAGACCTGTACAAGCTGACGCTGGCCGCCCTGGGCGGCGCCCATGCCGACGCCCACACCGTGCTGACCGAACGCAAGGAAGAGGCCGCCCGCCTGACGCGCCTGGCGGGCCTGCGCGACGACGCCCGCGAAGCCTTCTGGAACCAGCTCGACGTGGCGTACTTCCTGCGCCACGACGCCTCGGACATCGCCTGGCACACGCGCCATCTTTACCACCAGGTGGAGCCGGCGCAGGCCGTGGTCAAGGCCCGCCCCACCGAGCATGGGGAAGGCCTGCAGATCATGGTGTATACCCGCGATGCGCCCGACCTGTTCGTGGCGATCTGCGGCTATTTCGACGCCAAGTCGCTTTCCATTCAGGATGCCCGCATCCACACCACGCGCCACGGCTGGGCGCTGGACAGCTTCATCGTGCTGCTGCCGGAAGGCGCCAGCGACCTGCGCGCCCACGCCACCCTGGTCGAACATGAGCTGGCTGAACGCCTGAAAGACCCGCACGCCGCCGCCTTGCAGCAGCCCGCCCGCGGCGGCTACTACGGCCGCGGCCGCCAGTCGCGCGTGTCGCGGGTGTTCCCGGTCATGCCGCAGGCCGAACTGCAGCCCGACGAACGCAGCACCTCCTGGCGCCTGTCCGTGACCGCGACCGACCGCCCCGGCCTGTTGCACGCCCTGGCGCGCGTCTTCGCCCGCCATGAAGTGAACCTGCTGATGGCCAAGATCATGACGCTGGGCGACCGGGTCGAGGACGTGTTCATCGTGGACGGCTCGGCGCTGGCGCGCCCGCGCAGCCAGATGCAGTTCGAGCGCGACATCCTGGATGCCCTGGCGGGCGAGGAAGCCCAGCAGCGCGCCGCCTGACCCCTGGCGCCTGGCATCGCCAGCGCCGCCGGGACCGCATACAATCCCGGTTTTCGGTCAGGCGATGCCCTCCCCATGGAGCTAAACGAATATCTGCGCGTTTTCGGTACCAGCTTCTTTTTCGCGCTGGCCACCCTATTGCCGTTTCTTAATCCGCCCGCGATCGCGCCGATCTTCCTGTCGCTGACCGAGGGCGCGTCATCATCCACCCGGATGGTGCTGGCCAAGCGCGTGGCCATCAATGTCTGCCTGATGCTGGTCGTCGCCATGGTCGCCGGCAACGTGCTGCTCAGCTTCTTCGGCATCTCGCTGTCCATCGTGCGGGTTGGCGGCGGCATGCTCGTGATCGCCAGCGCCTGGCGGCTGGTGAATTCGCCCGACGCCGATACCGAGCGCGTGGCGCGCATGGCCGAGTCCTTCACCCCGGAAATGGCCAAGGCCCGCGCGTTCTACCCCCTGACCTTCCCCATCAGCTGCGGGCCGGGCTCCATCGCCGCGGCCATCACCGTGGGGGTCTCGCTACGGGACCAAAACCACGTGCTGAGCCTGCTGCGGCTGGGCGGATCCATCCCGGGCATCATCGTCGTCTCCGTGACGCTCTACATCTGCCTGCGCTTTGCCGCGCAGATGCTGCACCGGCTCGGCGACAACGGCACGGCCGTGTTCATGCGCCTGTCGGCCTTCATCATGCTGTGCCTGGGCGTGCAGATCTTCTGGGAAGGATCGCGCGAACTGCTGCTGAGCGTGTTGCAGCAAGTGATGCAACCAATCCCGATTCCCAAGGCCTAAGCCTGGCCGGATACTGCGTCCGGCCCCTTTTTCCAACCCTTACAGAACAACAATGACTTCTCGTTCAGAACGCCTGCTCCGCCTGATCGCCCTATTCTGCTTTGGCGCCGTGGGCCTTGCTCTGGTTTCCCAGCACGTCTTCGACATGCCGCCCTGCGCCTGGTGCGTCATGCAGCGCCTGATCTACCTGGTGATCGGCGTCATCGCGCTGGTGGGCGGATTCGGCGGCGGACGCGTCCTGACGCGCCTGTGCGGCGCGCTCACCGCGCTGCTGTCCCTGAGCGGCATCGCCGCCGCCTGGTACCAATACAGCGTGGCCGCCAACATGCTGTCGTGCGACCAGACCTTCGCCGACCGCTTCATGACCGGCATCGGCCTGGAAAGCGCCGTGCCGTGGCTGTTCGGCATCTTTGCCACCTGCATGGACGCCAAGGTGCCGGTGCTGGGCATCGAGTACGCCTTGTGGAGCCTGGCGCTCTTCGTCATCATTTTCTTCATGGCGCTGCCTGTCGTGTTCCGGCGCGGCGGTTCGCAGTAAGTACCGTGCAGGCGCTGTCCGGGGATCGGAACGCCGCCACGCTGCGCCAGCTGGTCCTGGGGCATGAGCCGCTGATGCGTTGGCTGTGCGTCGCCCGTGATCATGGACCCGTGGATGGCTGCGTAGGCGCCGGCGCGGTTCGCACCTTGGTCTGGAATCACCTGCACGGCTACCCGCTGGGAAACCATACCCCAGCCGACGTCGACTTGGTCTACCACAACCCCGCCGATCTCTCCGCCGCCCATGAGGCGGAAGTCACCCGCCGCCTGCGCGACGCCGCGCCCGATGCGCCCTGGGAGGTGGTGAACCAAGCCCGCGTGCACCTCTGGCGCCGAGATAGCGCGGGCGCCGCGCCGCCCCCGGCGCCCTCGCTGGCAGCAGGCATTGCGGCCTGGCCTGAAACCGCCACCTGTGTCGCCGTGCGCCTGACGCGCGCTGACGAGGTGCAGATCATCGCTCCGCATGGTCTGGCCGACCTGTTTGCGCTAGTGCTGCGGCCCAGCCCCGCAGCGGACCCCGCAGCCTATGCCTCGCGGCTCGCCGCCAAACGCCATGTCGAGACGTGGCCGCGCCTGACCGTCATGCCGTAACCCCATTCTTGATCATGTCCACCTTGAAGTACCTGACCGGATACCCGGAATCCCTGCTCACCCAGACCCAAAAGCTGCTCGACCAAGGCAAGCTGGGCGCGGCGCTGCTGGCGCGCTACCCTGCCGGCCCGCACGACGTCCGCACCGACCGCGCGCTCTACCAATATGTGACGGATCTGAAGAACGCCCACATGCGCAACGGCGACCAGATCAACAAGGTCGCCTTCGACAGCAAGATCCACGTGATCCAGCATGCGTTGGGACAGCACACCTATATCTCGCGCGTGCAGGGCGGCAAGCTCAAGGCCAAGCATGAAATCCGGTTGGCGACATTGTTCAAGACCGTGCCGGCCGAGTTCCTGAAGATGATCACGGTGCATGAGCTGGCTCACCTGAAGGAGAAGGACCATAACAAGGCCTTCTACAGTATGTGCCTGCGCATGGAGCCGCAGTATCACCAGTATGAGTTCGACCTGCGCCTATATCTGACGCACCTGGAAGCCACGCGGGAAACGTTGTGGAAGACTGCGGCCTGACATCCCCGCGCGTGCGCCTTGCACTTGGCAATAAAAAATGCCGTCCCGCAGGACGGCATTTTTTTGGCCATCAGGCAGATCAGGCGTCGCTGGCGGCGTAGCCCATATTGAAGCGCAAACCACCCGCCCCTTCATCCTGGCCCGGCTCCGAGCGGGATTGACCCAGACGCGCCAGGTACTCGGGGGTGATGTCGCCCGTGACGTACTGGCCGTCAAAGCAGGACGCCTCGAAGCGCGACAGCTTGGGATTGATGTCCCGAACCGACTGCTGCATGTCGTGCAGGTCCTGGTAGATCAGCGAATCGGCGCCGATCGCGCGGGCGATTTCCTCGTCGTTGCGGCCGGTGGCGATCAGTTCGCTCTGCGTGGGCATGTCGATGCCGTAGACGTTCGGGAAACGCACCGGGGGAGCTGCCGAGGCGAAGTACACCTTGTTGGCGCCGGCGGCGCGGGCCATGTCCACGATCTCGCGGCTGGTAGTGCCGCGCACGATGGAGTCATCCACCAGCAGCACGTTCTTGCCCTTGAACTCCATGCCGATGGCGTTGAGCTTCTGGCGCACCGATTTGCGGCGCACGGCCTGGCCCGGCATGATGAAGGTACGGCCCACGTAGCGGTTCTTGATCAGGCCTTCGCGGTAGTCCAGGTTCAGGCGCGCGGCCAGCTGCATGGCGGCGGGACGCGAGGAATCCGGAATCGGCATGACCACGTCGATGTCGCCCAGGCGCATATTGCGCGCCACCTTGTCGGCCAGGTACTCGCCCATGCGCAGACGGGCGTCATACACCGACACGCCATCGATCAGCGAATCCGGACGCGCGAAGTACACGTATTCGAATATGCAGGGCACCAGCTGGGGGTTGTCGGCGCACTGGCGGCTGACGAAGCGGCCGTCCAGGTCGACGAACACGGCCTCGCCGGGCTCGACGTCGCGCACGAAGGCAAAGCCGCTGCCCTCCAGCGCCACGGATTCCGAGGCCACCATCCATTCCACGCCCTCTTCGGTTTCCTGGCGGCCGATGCACAGCGGACGGATGCCGTTGGGATCGCGGAAGGCGAGCAAGCCGTAACCGGAAATCTGCGCCACCACGGCGTAGGCGCCGCGCACGCGCTTGTGCAGGGCCGACACGGCGCGGAAGATCGCATCGTCGTCCAGCGACACGCCGCTGGCCGCCGATTGCAGCTCGTGCGCCAGCACGTTCAGCAGGACTTCGGAATCGGAGTTGGTGTTGATGTGGCGGCGGTCGACGCGGTAGAGCGATTCGCGCAGTTCGCGCCAATTGGTCAGGTTGCCGTTGTGGGCGAACATGATGCCGAACGGCGCGTTAACGTAGAACGGCTGGGCCTCTTCCTCGCTGGCGCTGGAGCCCGCGGTGGGATAACGGACCTGGCCGACGCCCGACGTACCCGGCAGCGAGCGCATGTTGCGCGTGCGGAAAACGTCTCGCACCAGGCCGTGCGCCTTGTACATATTGAATTGGTTACCTTGCGATGTCGCGATGCCCGCGGCGTCCTGCCCGCGATGCTGCAACAGCAGCAAGCTGTCATAGAGCAGCTGGTTGACCGGCCCGCGCCCGATGACCCCTACGATTCCACACATGGTGAGATTTCCTGGTTGATTTAAAGCTAATCAATACGGCAGCCACGTCGCCAGGGACGGCGGCAGCCACGTCTTGATATGTTTGATGGCCTCGATGGCCGAATGCGAAAACATGGCGTCCTTCCACCACGGCTCCTGCGGCAGCGGCGTGTAACCTGCGGCGGCGACCAGCGCCAGCACGATCAACAGGCCACGGGCCAGCCCGAACATCCCGCCCAGGCCGTGGTCGGCGGGACTCAGTCCGGTGCTGCGGATCAGGGCGGCAAGCGTCATGTTGACCAAGCCCACACCGAGCAACACGATGATGAACACCGCGGCGTACGAAACTCCCATGCGCAGCAGCGTCGTTTCAATATAGGGCTCCAGCCAGGCATAGACCGTGGGCCCCCACCATATCGCGGCCACGAAGGCCAGCAGATAGGCAACCAGCGACAGCACCTCTTTGAGCAGGCCGCGCACCAGGCCCAGCACACCCGAAACCACCAGGATGGCCAGCACGACGAAGTCGAAACCGGTCACTATTGGGCGGCGATGAAACCATTGTCATAGCCCAGGGTGCGCAACCGCGCCTGGGCCGCCTGCGCCGCCTCGCGCGAGGGGAACGGCCCCACCCGCAGACGGTACTGCTGCTTGCCATTGATGGTGGCTTGTTCGACGAATGCGTTGGTGACGCCCGCCTGGTGCAGCTTGCTGCGCCGCGACTGGGCATCCTCGGAAGTGGTGTAGGCCGCGATCTGCAACACGAAATTGCCCTTGGCGGCCGGCTTGGGCGCAGGCGCCGAGGCGGCGGGCGCCTGGCGCCCTTCCAGCAGGGCCAGGGCGCGTGCGCCGTCGTCGGAACGGGTATCGGGCTTGGCCGGCGTCGCCGGCTTGGGTTCAGGCTTGGGCGGCGTGGCCGGTTTGGGCTCGGGCTTGGGCGGCGTGACGGCCGCGGTCGCGGGCGGCGTCGCGGGCTGCGTCGCAGGAGGCGTGGCCGGCGTGGCCGTGGCGGGCGGTTGCACCGACGTGACCGCAGGCGGCGTGGGGATGGCCGCAGGATCCGTCGGCGCGGCACTGCCCGGCGCGGGCGTCTGCGGCGCGGCGACTTGGGGTTCGCTTACTTGCGGCTGGAACGGCGTATTGCGTTCCGGCACCCTGATGGGAAGGTTGTCGTCGACAGGCGTGGGCTGCGAATCGAGCACCATGGGCAGGACGATGACGGCTGCCAGCACCAGCGCGACGGCGCCCGCCAGCCTGCGCCGCGCGCGGCCGCGCAGCTCCGCAGCCTGCACCTCGCTGGGCACTGCCGCCCGTTTGGAGGACTGCGCCTGGTCGGCAGGATCTTTGCGATTGAAAAAACCCATGGAGGAGAATTCCTTGCGGCGATATGGCGGCGGGCCGCCTGGACGCGATTGACCCGCTGTTGCCTATGCCTTGCGACCCAGAGCCTGCAAAACCGAGGCTACGGTGAGAAACGAGCCGAACACCACGATTCTATCATTCTCCCCTGCCCGTTCGCGCGCAGCCGCAAAGGCCTGGGCAGGATCCGCGTACGCGGCAATGCCTGGTTTTTCGCCTTCCGCGGGCGTGGGCGGCAACGCCGCGGCGGCCTGCTCGGCCAGCGCTTCTCCAGGCGTGCCGCGCGGGCCCGGCAGGCCGGCGCAGTACCAGTTGTCGATGCGCGTGCCGAGCTTGGCGACAACGCCGGCCAGGTCCTTGTCGTTGAGCATGCCGAACACCGCATGGGTGTACGGATGGAAGCCCATGTTGTCCAGGTTCTGTGCCAGCACCGCCGCGGCATGCGGATTGTGCGCCACGTCCAGGATGACCACAGGCTGGCCCGGCAGGATCTGGAAGCGGCCCGGCAGCGACGCCTGCAACAGTCCCAGGCGCACGGCCTGCTGCGGCACCGGCAGCCGGTCGCGCACCGACTCCAGCGCCGCCAGCGCGGCTGACGCGTTCAGCAGCTGGTTGGCGCCGCGCAGCGCCGGATAGGCCAGGGAATTGCGGCGTTGTTCGCGTCCGCCGTAGGCCCATTGCTGACGGTCGCCGGAATAGTTGAAATCATGGCCGAACAACCACAGGTCGGCGCCGATCTCCTTGACGTGGTCCAGCAGCGATTGCGGCGGCATGGGATCGCTGCAGATGGCCGGGCGGCCGCTGCGATAGATATGGGCTTTCTCGAATCCGATCTTTTCTCGCGTATCGCCCAGCCAGTCGGTGTGGTCCAGGTCCACGCTGGTGACGATGGAACAGTCGGCATCGATGATGTTGACGGCGTCCAGCCGCCCGCCCAGGCCGACTTCCAGCACCACGGCGTCCAGCTTCGACCGCGAGAACAGCCGCAGGATCGCCAGCGTGGTGAACTCGAAGTAGGTCAGCGAAACGTCGCCGCGCGCGGCCTCGACCGCCTGGAACTGGGCGATCAACGCCTCGTCCGTGGCGATCTGGCCATTGATGCGGGCGCGTTCGTTGAAATCGATCAGGTGCGGAGATGTGTACAGCCCCACCTTGTAGCCGGCCGCAAGCAAAATCGCCTCCAGCATGGCACAGGTGGAACCCTTGCCGTTGGTGCCGCCGACGACGAATTTCACGCCGGACAGCTCCAACCCCAGCCGCCCCGCCACCTCGCGCACCCGGTCCAGGCCCATGTCGATGGCGGTGGCATGGATCGATTCCAGGTACTGCAGCCAATCGGACAGGGTGGCGGAAACGTCGGGCGTGCGGGCAGAAGACATGACAGGGCCGTAAGTGAGATCAGCCTTCGATTTTAGCAGTCCACGCACGGTGTTTTCCCTAATCCCCCAGGGAGTGGCAAGGTATCCCCACTGAAAAACTGCTTGCCACTATTTTTCTCATACATAAAAATAATTTCACGTATGAGAATTTTATTGGATCAAGCATGATGCAGAGCAAGACCCCCGCCTGGCTGGTGCGCGAGGCCGACGTGCCCGGCTACCACCCCGCCAACCACACCGGCACCCTGAACCGGCGCCTGATCGGCCCGGACACCGTCGGCTCCCGCGGCGTGGAGGTGCTGCTGGGCGTCATAGACAAGGGCAAGGGCGCCCTGCCGCACGCCCACCCCGGCATCGAACAAGTCTGCTACCTGCTGTCCGGCACGGCACGCGCACAGGTGCAGGACGAATGGGCCGACATGGGTCCCGGCGACTGCTGCTACTTCCCCCCCGACATTCCGCACGTCTTCACCGTCACCAGCGACGAACCCGCCCGCCTGCTGGTGATCTACACGCCCCCATATGAAGAATCCCCAGACCGCGTGATACGCGGCTTTCCGGCGCCACCCCCAGCCGCCTGACGCGGCGCAGCCCCGGGCAGCGGACGCAGAAACCGCGCCTGGACCTCAAGCACACAGGAGACAAACCCATGAGACCCCTAAGCCTGTTGGGCGCCGCCCTCATCAGCGGCGCGGCGCTGGCCGCCAGCCCCGCCGTCCACGCCACCGACTACCCCACCAAACCCATCACCCTGATCGTCCCCTTTCCCGCCGGATCCGGCACCGACGCCGTGGGCCGCATCTTCGGCGCCGAGCTGGGCAACATCCTGGGCCAGCAGGTCGTGGTGGAGAACAAGCCCGGGGCCAACGCCACCATCGCAGCCAACTACGTGGCGCGCGCCAAGCCGGACGGCTACACACTGTTCGTCACCACCAACACCTCGCATTCCGCCGCCCCCTGGCTGATGAAGAACGTGCCCTACGATCCGGTCAAGGACTTCACCCCCATCGCCCGCGGCGGCAACCTGCCCTTCATCCTGGTGGTGAACCCGAAGCGGCCATGGAAGACCGTGGGCGAACTGGTCGCCGACGCGCGCCAGCGTCCCGGCCGCATCACCTATGCCAGCGGCAACAGCACCGGCATCGTCGCCGGCGCCACGCTGGCCAACCGCGCCAAGATCGACATCCTGCACGTGCCCTACAAAGGCACGCCGCAAGGCTTGACCGACGTGGTCGGCGGACAGGTCGATTTCATGTTCACCGACCTGGCTTCGGGCCTGCCCTTCGTGCAATCGGGCCAGTTGCGCGCCCTGGCCGTGTCGACCGCCGAACGCAGCGCGATCGTCCCGGACCTGCCGTCCATGGCCGAGTCCGGCGTGCAGGATTTCGACCTGAACTCCTGGAACGGCTACTTCGGCCCGGCCGGCATGCCGCCGGAGATCGTGGCCAAGCTGAACGCCGCGATCAATCAGGTGGTCGCCAAGCCCGACGTCAAAAAGCGCCTGGCCGGCCTGGGGTTCGACGCCTTCTCCGGCACGCCGCAAGCTTTCTCCCAGTTCGTCGGCGCTCAGCTGGACCTGTGGGGCAAGCTGATCCGCGACGCGGGGATCGAGCAGCAATGAGCGAGCGGCCGCAATCCGAAACTCCCGACGGCCCGCTGGCGGGCGTGCGCATCCTGGACCTGAGCGCGGTAGTAATGGGTCCCTATGCCACCCAGGTCCTGGCTGACCTGGGTGCGGACGTCATCAAGGTCGAACCGCCCGCCGGGGACAACATGCGGGCCGTCGGCCCCATGCGCAACCCCGGCATGGGCCACATCTACCTGCACCTGAACCGCAACAAGCGGTCGGTCGTGCTGGACCTGAAGACGCCCGAAGGGCTTGCGGCCTGCCTGAAACTGGCCGAAAGCTGCGATGCCCTGCTCTACAACATCCGCCCGCAGGCGATGGCCAGGCTGGGCTTGTCCTACGAGGCCGTGGCGGCGCGCAATCCGCGCATCGTCTATCTGGGCGCCTACGGCTATGGCGAGGCCGGCCCCTACGCCGGGCGGCCCGCCTACGACGACCTGATCCAGGGCCAGACCGGCATCGCCGCCCTTTCCGCCCAGCAGAGCGGGGACGTGCCGCGCTACGCGCCGCTGACCCTGGCCGACCGGGCGGTCGGCCTGCACGTGGGCATCGCTCTCGTGTCCGCGGTGCTGCACGCTCGAAGCGCGGGACAAGGCCAGCAGGTGGAAATCCCCATGTTCGAGGGCATGGCCCACCTCGTGCTGGGCGACCATCTTGGCGGCGCCACCTTCGAGCCGCCACTGGGCCCCACCGGCTATGCGCGCCTGCTGGCGCCGCATCGCCGCCCCTACGCCACGGCCGACGGCTATATCAGCCTGCTGATCTATAACGACAAGCACTGGCGCAACTTCTTCGACCTGATCGGCCGGCCCGAATTGTCGCGGGACCCGCGCTTCCATTCCCACGGCGCGCGCGCCGCCCATATCGGCGAGGTCTATGCCTTTGTCGCCGACATCATCGCCACCCGACGCAGCCAGGACTGGCTGGAAAGTCTGGCGCGGGCGGACATTCCCGCGTCGCCGCTCTACTCCGTGGACGACCTGCTGCAGGACGAGCACCTGGCGGCGACCGGCTTCCTCCGGGCCATGGACCATCCCAGCGAGGGCCCGATCCGCACGACCGCTCCGCTGGGCAAGTACGAAGGCACCCCCACCTCCATACGCCGCCCCGCCCCCAGGCTGGGCCAGCACAGCCGCGAAGTGCTGGCCGAGGCCGGCTATGACCCTGCCCGGATCGACGCCATGGCGGCCCGCGGCATCACCCTGGATGGAAACCACTGATGGACTTTGAATTCACCCCCGACCAGTTGGCGCTGCGGGACGCCGTGGCCCGCATCTGCGAACGCTATCCCGACGAGTACTGGCTGGAACGCGACCGCGAAGGCGGCTTTCCCGAGCCCCTGCACGCCGATCTGGCGCGCGACGGCTGGCTGGGCATCGCCATGCCCCAGGAACATGGCGGCGCGGGCCTGGGCATGACCGAGGCGGCGCTGATGATGCAGACCATTGCGGCTTCCGGCGCGGGCTTCACCGGCGCCTCGGCCGTCCATATGAACATTTTCGGCCTGAACCCGGTGGTGGTCTTCGGCAGCGATGAACAGCGCCGCCGCTGGCTGGAACCCCTGATCGCAGGCCGCGAGAAAGCCTGCTTCGCCGTCACCGAACCCGACGCCGGGCTGGACACCACCAAGCTCAGCACCCGCGCCGTGCGCCAGGGCGACGAGTACGTGGTGCACGGCCGCAAGATCTGGATCTCGACCGCCCAGGTCGCCCACAAGATGCTGCTGCTGGCGCGTACCACCCCGCTATCGGACGTCGAAAAACCCACCCAGGGCCTGTCGCTGTTCTATACGGACCTGGACCGCGGCAAGATAGAAGTCCGCGAAATCGAGAAGATGGGACGCAAGGCGGTGGACTCGAACATGCTGTTCATCGACGGCCTGCGCATCCCCGTGGCCGACCGCATCGGCGAGGAAGGCCGGGGCTTCGAATACATCCTGCACGGCCTGAACCCAGAACGCATCCTGATTGCGGCCGAGGCGGTAGGCATCGGCCGGGCCGCGCTGGACCGGGCGGTGAAGTACGCCGGCGAACGCACCGTGTTCGGCCGCCCCATCGGCCAGAACCAGGGCATCCAGCACCCGCTGGCCCAGGCCTGGATGCAATTGGAAGCCGCCGACCTGATGGTGTTCAAGGCCGCCAGCCTGTATGACGCGGGCAAGGCCTGCGGCCCCTACGCCAACTCTGCCAAATACCTGGCGGCCGAGGCCGGCTACAACGCCTGCCAGACCGCGGTCATGACCCTGGGCGGCATGGGCTACGCCAAGGAATACCACGTGGAGCGCCTGCTGCGAGAGAGCTTCATTCCCCGCATCGCACCAGTCAGCCCGCAACTGATCATGTGCTTCATCGCGGAAAAAGTGCTGGGGCTGCCCAAGTCCTACTGAGCGGCACCGTTTGATGGGCGCCCAGGCCTGCCTGTCAGGCCTGCTGCTCCAGCGCGGTGCAGGCCGAGCGCAGGATGCGCGCGTAGGCCTCCTGCTGCGGCTCGATCCGGTAGATCGGCCCGCCCACCGAAATCGCATAGTGCTCGCCGGACAGCGTGACCGGCCAGGCGATCGCGCCCACGTCCGCAATCGACTCGCCGCTGTTCATGAACCAGCCGCGCTGGCGCGACAGGTTCAGGTCCGCCAGCAGCGCCTCGCGCGTGACCAGCGTGCGCTCGTTGTGGCGGGTCATGGTCATGCCTGCAAGCATGGCGTCGCGGGCCGGCTCGTCCAGCAGGGACAACAACGCCTTTCCTAGCGAATTTGCATGAACGTCTTTGAATTCACCCGCAACCGGTGCATATCTGATCGTATGTGGCGAATCCAGCACATCCAGGTACACCACCCGGCCATCCTGGCTCAGCTTGGCGAAAACAATCGTTTCGCGCGTAGCGTCCCTTAATTCCGTGAGGCTGGGATAGACCCGGTCCAGCACCGGGTCGGCGCGGGCGATGCGCTGCGCCATGGCCAGCAACCTGCCGGTCGGGTAGTAGCCCTGGCGCCGCCCGGTTTCATACAGATAGCCCAGGCCGGTCAGGGTCCGGATCAAGGCCAGGCAACTCGACACCGGCACATCCAGCAGCCGGGCCAGTTCCGATAGCGGCAGCGCGCGCTTTTCGCGGGCATAGGTTTCGATGATTTCGATGACTCGCAGCGCCGTCTTGACACTCATTGCCCGATCCGAACTATTTAGCACGTGAAACATCTGGCTCGCCGGTGGCTAAAGTTCCCTGCGAGCCTGCCGTAATCGTAGCTGAGAATTCCCTGAAAACAGCGCGTTCCTCCGAGACGCCCACATCGCCGTTGGAGTGATCATGGCCGTAACCCCCATAGCCCCTGCATCGTTTGCACCAGCGCCGGTCGCGACCGCGCCGCTCGCGCCGGACCCTGCCGTGAGCGTCGTGCCCACGGCCGCCGCAACGAACAGCGGGGCTTCGGACAACGCGACGTCGGATCAGTCCGACTCGCAGAAGCTACCCCTGGACAAGGCCCTGGACGAAATCAACGACCAGATGAAGGCCTGGTCCACGCAGTTGAAGTTCGAAATCGACCCCAACGTGCATCAAGTCGTGGTGTCCGTGGTGGATGCGGAATCAGGCGATGTCATCCGCACGATTCCCAGCGAAACACTGCTGAAAATCGCCAAAATGATCGTGAACATGCAAGGAAACGGCATCAAGACCTCTGCCTGATCCGACCCCGCAATCGGCTTGAATGCTCGTCCGAAGTGAGCAGGGCTCCGGAAGCGTCGAATTAGGCCCGCCTTATGCCCTTACCCGGCCAATCGCCGGCACCGTATTTTTGACAAAATCGCATCGCTAGGAAGGAATTTCACATGGCTTCTATCACCAACCTCGGCTCGACCACCGGACTTCCTCTGGAAGACATCCTCACAAAGCTCCAAGCTGTCGAGGACAAGAAGCTTAGTCTGTACACGAACCGCCAAGCGAGCTATGAGGCTCGCGTAAGCGCCTTTGGCCAAATCAAGAGCGCGGTGGAAGCCGTGCAAAAAACCGCCGAAGCACTGAGCAAGAGTTCCGTCTTGAACGCCGTGAAGGCCAATGTATCCGGCAGCGGCTTGACCGCGACCGTGGGCGCCGATGGCGCCACGAAGGGGGAATACTCCATCAAGGTCAACAGGCTGGCCACCGCGCACACGCTGCAATCCGGCGTGGTCGCGGACCGGAAAGCGTCCAATGGCGCAACCGGCTCGTTCACGATTGAACTGACCAATGGCGAAAAGCGCACCATCGACCTGAAGAACGACACGTCGCTCAACGGCATCGCCAATGCAATCAATACCGACGACAAGGTCGGCGTGCGCGCCACCATCATCAATGATGGCAGCGGCAGCAGCTATCTAATGCTGAGCGCCAAGGACACGGGCGAACAGGCGTCGGTAAAGTCGATTACCGTAACCGGCGACCAAAAACTCAAGGACATCCTGAACTACAACAAGGACCCTGCTGATACCAGCCCGAAAATGGCGCAACAGACCGCTCCTGTGGATGCCGAAATAGAAGTCAACGGCATTCTGATCAAGAGCGGCAGCAACAGCCTCTCCAGCGCCATCGATGGCGTGACCTTGAACCTGACGGCAACGACCGAGGCAGGCAAGCCAATCACCCTGAAGCTGGAAAGCGATACTGGCGTCGCAAGCACGGCCGTGCAGGACTTCGTGAATGCGTACAACTCACTGCAAAACACCATTGCCAAACATACGGCATTCGACGTCAAGGCCGAAACCAATCAGGCGCTGACCGGCGACAGCACGACTCGCAGTATCCAATCCACCATGTCCAATGCACTGCGAATCGCGACCTCGGAAGGGTCCATGCGCACGCTGGCGGACCTGGGTGTCGCGCTGGACCCGAAGACCGGCACGTTGAAGATCGATCAAAAGCAGCTCGATAAGGCGTTGACCGAGAACCCCGCCGACGTCAAACGCATCATGACCTCGGCCAACGGACTCACCGCACAGTTCACCGCGGCAGCAAAAGGCATGCTGGGTGACAAGGGCTCAATCAAGGTCCGTGAAGACGGCCTGACCGAGTCGATCAAGGACGTCAAGGATCAGCTTGCACGCGCCAAGTCCAGCAGCGACGCCACCATGGCGAATATGCGCGCCCAATTCATCCAATTGGAAAAATTCGTGTCTCAACAGAACGCCACCGCCAATTATCTGACCCAACAGTTCGCGGCCTTGAGCAAGTCCAAGTAACTTATAGAAGATGTATCAATGACTTACGCCGCCCGCCGCCCCACCGGATCCTATTCCGTGCGTTCCTACGCCGAGATCGGCCTGGAAACGCAAATCCTCGGGGCCAGCCCGGAAAGGCTTATCTCCCTGCTTTACATGGGTGCCCGGGCGGCAATCGGGCAGGCGCGCCTGCACCTTCAAGAAGGCAGAACCACTGAACGGGGAGCCGCCATCTCGAAGGCCATCAAGATCGTCGATGAAGGCTTGAAGACCGGACTGAACATGGAGGCGGGCGGCGAAATTGCCGCCAACCTCGCCCGCCTGTACGACTACATCGTCCGCACGCTGCTGATGGCGAACCTGAAAGCAGACGCGGAAGCGCTCGAAACGGCGGATCGCCTGTTGGCCGATCTGGCCGAGGCCTGGCAAACATCCATTGATCGCCCTGTCGGGGGCGTGCAGCCTTGACGGCATCGCATATGCCCCTGCCAGCCATCGAACGCCCGAGATTTCCATGACGTCCACGACCCAGTACACCTCCCCTATCCTGGAAAACTACCAGGAGATCGCTCTCATCACGGGAGAAATGCTAGCGGCAGCGCAAGCCGGCGACTGGGATGGCGCGATGGTCCATGGACAGCAATACTGCGAGCTGGTGGAACGCCTGCGCCAGACCGAACATTCCTCGCCGCTGGACGAAGCCGGCCGCGCCATGAAGTACGACCTGCTCGTGCGCATCCTCGACAATGACGCACTCACTCGCGACCTGGCGCTTCCGCAACTGGCCCGCCTGGGCGATTTGCTGGGACGCATGAAACGCCAGCAGACCCTGCTGTCCGCCTACGGTTACCAGCAGGCGCCTGAAGAATGAGCGTAGGTCCCGCCGCACTCGGCAATGTCCTGGTGCAGCGGCTGGACGCCGTGCTAGGCACGACGATGTCCGCCGCCAGCGCCAATCAAGTTTCCGGAGCCCGGCCCGACGCGGTCAGCCAGCCAGGCAATCTGGAAAAACCCGGCGCCTCTGACGGATCGGCGCGCGACCCGCGACAAGGCATACAGACTGGCGGCGCCCGCGGCGACCGCCAGAATACTGTCGTCGATCCCAAAATCGCAGCTGCGCTGGCGCTGGCCGCGCGCGGCCTGGTCACCAGCAGCGACACCACGGCCTCGGCTCCCACGACACTGGGCACGACGGCGCGCGCCATTCTTGCTTTGCTGGCCCAATTTCCCGAGGCCGCGCCAGCGGTCCAGGGACGCGCGCCCCTGTGGACCGCCGATGCGCAGCCGGGCCAACCCGCCGCCGGCGCCAGCCCCATGCCCGCAGCACAAGCAGGCCAGCAACCCGCGCAGACTGCCGCACAAACACCCCTGCCCTTGCCTGGCCAGATGCCGGCGCAGGCCACCGCCCAGCAAGCCCCGGCCCTCGCCGCCTCTGTCGCGGCAGCGCTTGACGGCGACAACCCGGCCGCTGGCGCCAAACAGGACCGACCGGTCGGACAGGGCGCAAGCGCCAACGCAAGCAAGGGACCCGAAGCCGCGGCGCATGCCGCCCTCGCAGCTGGCGGACCTTCCGCCCGCGCACTGGGACAGGCCCTGCGCCAGGCGCTGCAAGGCAGCGGACTGTTTTACGAATCCCACCTGACGGACATGGTCTTCGGCCGGGCCACCCCGGAACAATTGCGCAACGAGCCGCAGGCCGTACTCGGCAAGAACCCGCCCGCGCAGGATGCCGCGCCCTCGCGACCGCGGGCCGGCGCGGCTCCCAGTGGCAGTCCGGGCGCCGACGCCGCACCCAGCACCGGCGCCTCCAGTTCGCCCGCCCCTGGTACTCCGGTCAGCGGCATACATCAGGACCTGACCGTGCTGGTCCGCCAGCAACTGGACGTGCTGGCCAACCAAACGCTGACCTGGCAAGGCGAAGCCTGGCCCGGCGCGCCCATGGAATGGGAAGTCGAGCGCGACCCCTACGGCGGCGACCCGGAGTCGGCGGTTTCGACCTGGGCCACGCGGCTGAAGCTGGACCTGCCCCGACTGGGCCTGGTCGATGCTCGGCTGAACCTGGCCGGCGACCAGATCGTCCTGCAACTCATCGCACCGCACAGCGCGGCCGAGATCAATGACTCTTCGGACACGCTGCGTTCGCGCCTGCTGGCCGCCGGCCTGACCCTGAGCAATCTGTCGGTGAGCGTGGTCGAACCCCGCCCCGACATCCCCGCCGATATCTGATGAGCCGTCTCACCCCCCGTCCGGAATCGGATCCGAACGCCAGCCGCAACGCGGCGGTCGCGATTTCCTATGAAGAAAAGGACGGCGCTCCGCGCGTCGTCGCCAAAGGCTACGGCCAGCTCGCGGACACCATCGTCCGCGCCGCCCAGGAAAACGGCCTCTACGTCCATGAGTCGCGTGAATTGGTCGGCCTGCTGATGCAGGTGGACCTGGACGCACATATTCCTCCCCAACTCTATGTAGCGGTGGCAGAATTGCTGGCCTGGCTCTACCGCCTGGAATCGCGCGAGTTCCCCGAACCCGCTCCACCCGCCTGACCCTATTACCTGAGGAAGACCAAAGTGTTGGATGCCAGCGACCCGGAGTTTCTGCTGACCCGGCCTGAAGAGATGCGTTCGGCCCTGTTCGAGCTGACCCACCCCGACAGCCATATCCTGGTGCGCGACGCTGCGGACCGGGAGATGGCCGTGCTGATCCTGGGCGTGGACAAGCGTGCCGGAGAATTCTTCTGGAGACCGCGCGATTACGCCGGCGCGGACTTCGAACAATCCGACTCCATGGGCTTGCTGAGCGGCACCACCTTCCACTTCCATGCCACCGCCTATGGCGGCGTGCAGATCCGCTTTCGCGTGCAACGGCCCCAGGTCATTCATTTCGATGACGGCAGCGCCGCGCTGGTTTCGCCGTTCCCGGAACGCCTGGCCCGCATCCAGCGCCGCAAGATGTTCCGCGCCTCCCTGATCGCCGCCGCCAACGTGTGCCGCGCCAGTTGGCAAGCCTCCCCCGCCGACAAACCCTACGCGTTCACGATACGCGACATTTCAGTGGACGGCGTGGGCCTGCGCGCAGATCTGGCGGTCCCCGCCCTGCCGGAGCGCGGCACGCTGATGGAAAACGTGCAACTGGATTTCGGCGCCCAGGGCAAGCTAAACGCCAGCCTGGAGGTGCGCAATGTGTATCCGGTCTCGGGACAACCCATGAAGCAATCCGCGGATCCTGACGAACCGGCGCCCAAGCACGTTTCGCTGACCGGCGAACCGCCGGTCAGCCACCTCGGGGCTGTATTCCTGAATCTGGACGCGCGCCAGGAAAACTGGCTGCAACAGGTTGTCTGGCGCCTGGAAAAGAGCGTCCAGCGCAATTGATGTCGTGCGGCGGGAAACATGCGCAGCAAGTTCCCGCCTGATGTCAGCCAGCGCTTCCGGTCAAGCCGCAAGCGCGCCCCAGCGACCGGGACTCAGACCGCCATCGAGGAGATTTCCTTGTAGGCCGCAACCAGCTTGTTGCGTACCTGCACCGCCGTCTGGAAGCCGATGCTCGCCTTCTGCATATCGATCATGACGTCATTGAGGGAAATGTCGGGCGCTCCCAGCTCGAACGCCTTGGCCTGGGCCGTGGCGGCGTTCTGGGCGGAAGTGACGCGCCGGATGGAACGCTGCAGTTCCGCGGCGAAGCCATCGGGCTGGCCGACCATTTCACCCGCGCTGAGGTTACCGGTCTCCGCCTTGCTCACTACCGCGCGCATCTGCTGAAGCATGCTTTCGATGCCGGACAAGCCTGATACAGCCATTACCTGATTCCTTGCTGTTTGGGATTACGCCAATGTTGCGCACAGCGTAACCCCGACTCTGCCGGTTCATAGCCGACAAGAACCGCCAAAAAACCCGACATTTCCGCGAATGCGGCCGCCTGCCGCCAGGGCGGCTGCGGCGACTTTCGCCTTGTCGGGGACATAGGAGACAAGTAACGCCAAAAACCGGCCGTTTTCAACGATTGGGATGGACGTCTCAGGGGCAATAATCCACGCTCTCCCCAGACCAGAAGCACGTTGCATGTGTAATCTGCCCTACCCAGACATGAAGTCCCATTTCCAGCTCCGCGTGGCCAGCGGGGGCCTCCAATGAACCAGCAGGCCACCCTGAGTTCGTCGCTGCTGACGAAATTCCCCGTGCTGGAGAAGGTGCGCGCGCTGCCCAAGCCCATACTGCTGGGCGCGGGGGCAGCCCTAGTCGCGATCATCGTCGCCGTGGCGATGTGGAGCAGCGAACCCAAGTACAAGGTGCTGTTCTCCAACCTGGACGACCGCGATGGCGGCGCCATCGTAACGGCGCTGGGCGCGATGAACGTGCCCTACCGCTACAACGAAACCGGCACCGCCGTGCTGGTGCCGGCCGACCGCGTGTACGACGCCCGCCTGCAGCTGGCGTCCCAGGGACTGCCCCGCGGTGGCTCGGTTGGCTTCGAACTGATGGACAACGCCCGCTTCGGCGCCAGCCAGTTCACGGAACAGATCAACTACCAACGCGGCCTTGAAGGCGAGCTGGCGCGTTCGATCGAAGCCATGCACACCGTGCAGCATGCCCGCGTGCACTTGGCCATGCCGCGCCAGTCGCTGTTCGTGCGCGAACGCCAGGCGCCCACCGCCTCGGTGCTGCTGAACATGCATCCCGGCCGCAGCCTGAGCGACGCCCAGGTCTCCGCGATTTCCTGGTTGGTGGCCTCCAGCGTCCCGGAACTCACCGCCGAGAACGTGTCCATCGTCGACCAGAACGGCCGCCTGCTGTCGGCGCCGATGGGCGAAGGCCGCGGCATGGACGCCGACCAGATGCGCTTCGTGCGCGAAATGGAACAGCGCGCAGTCGAACGCATCCTCACCATTCTCAATCCGCTGGTCGGTCCGGGCAACGTCCACGCCCAGGCCAGCGCCGACGTCGACTTCGCCCGCCGCGAAGAAACATCCGAGGTCTACCGCCCGAACCAGGAACCCGGCCAGGCCGCCGTGCGCAGCCAGCAGACCAGCGACTCGGCCCAGCGCGGCGTCAATCCCGCGCAAGGCGTGCCCGGCGCGCTATCGAACCAGGCGCCGGCCAATCCGCAGGCCGCCATCGCCAATCCGCCGGCGCCGCAACCGCCCCGACCCGGCCAGCCGCAGCAGCCCAATACTCAGCAACAGACCGGCACGCAGGCCATCACCGGCAACCTGAACGAGCGCCGCGACGCCACCACCAACTATGAAGTGGACCGCACGATCAGCCACATCAAGCAACCGGTGGGCAACCTCAAGCGCCTGTCGGTGGCCGTGGTCGTCAATTACGTCCGCGACAAGGACGGCGAACTGCAGCCCCTGCCGCCCGAAGAACTGAACAAATTGACCAATCTGGTGCGCGAAGCCATGGGCTACTCCGAGACCCGCGGCGACTCGCTCAACCTGGTCAACAGCCAGTTCAACGACGGCCCGCCGCCGGTGCCGATGTGGCGCGATCCGGAAATGATCTCGCTGTTCAAGACGATCCTGGCCTGGCTGGTCGGTGGCGTGCTGGCACTGTGGCTGTATCGCATGCTGCGCCGCACGGTGGGCGACTACCTGTACCCGCCGGTCGACCCGGAACAAGCCGAAGCCGAGCGCATTGAAGCGGCGCGCGAGGCCCAGGACGTGGCCCGCGCCAAGGAAGTGGACCGGTATCAGGACAACCTGGAACGCGCCCGCACGATGGCCACCAAAGATCCGCGCGCCGTTGCGATGGTTCTGCGCACCTGGATGAGCAAAGATGAAAAATGATTCCACGCCGCTGGACGGCATGACGCGCAGCGCCGTCCTGATGATGTCGCTGGGCGAAGACGCCGCCGCCGAGGTCTTCAAGTACCTCGGCGCCCGTGAAGTCCAGCAGGTCGGCGCCGCCATGGCCAGCCTGAAGCAAGTTACGCGCAGCGACGTGGCCGTGGTCCTGGAGGAATTCCGCCAGGAAGCCGACCAGTTCATGGCCGTCACGCTAGGTTCGGACGACTACATCCGCACCGTGCTGACCAAGGCGCTGGGCAGCGACCGCGCCGCCGGCCTGATCGAAGACATCCTGGAAGCCGGCGAAGGCGGCAGCGGCATCGATGCGCTGAACTGGCTGGACCCGAACACCGTGGCCGAGCTGATCGGCGACGAACACCCGCAGATCATCGCGACCATCCTGGTACACCTGGAGCGCGACCGCGCCGCCGGCGTGCTGGCGCTGCTGACGGACCGCCTGCGCAACGACGTCATGCTGCGCATCGCCACTTTCGGCGGCGTGCAGCCCGCGGCGTTGTCCGAGCTCACCGAAGTCCTGAATTCGGTCCTGGCCGGCCAGGGCGCAAAGCGCAGCAAGATGGGCGGCGTGCGCACCGCGGCCGAGATCCTGAACATGATGAATTCGACCCAGGAAGAAACCGTGGTCGCCAGCCTGCGGGAGCGCGACAACGACCTGGCACAGAAGATCATCGACGAGATGTTCGTCTTCGACAACCTGCTCGACGTCGAGGATCGCGCCATCCAGCTCATCCTCAAGGAAATCGACAACGACACGCTCATGGTCGCGCTCAAGGGCGCCCCGGAAGAGCTGCGCGCGAAGTTCCTGCGCAACATGTCCAGCCGCGCCGCCGAAATGCTGCGCGAAGACCTGGATGCGCAAGGCCCGATCCGCATGTCCAAGGTCGAGACCGAACAGAAGAAGATCCTGCAGATCGCCCGCCGCCTGGCCGAGAGCGGCCAGATCGTCCTGGGCAACCAGGGAGACGACACGTATGTCTGAGGTGGACAGCGGCGCCACGGCGCTCATCTCGCGCAGCGCCGCCTGGCGGCGCTGGCAGATGCTGTCGTTCGACGAGCCCGCGGCCATTGAACCGGAACCCGAGCCCGAACCCGATCCGGGGCCGGACCCGGAAGTGGTGATGGCCCAACTGCGTGCCCAGGCCCTTGCGGAAGGCCGCGAGGAAGGCCATGCCCTGGGCCATGCCGCCGGTCTGGAAAGCGGCCAGCAGGCTGGTTACGAAGCCGGTCTCGCCGCCGGCCGCGAACAAGGCTATGGCGAAGGCCTCATTCAGGCGCGCGAACAAGGCGCCGCCGAAGCGCAGCGCCTGCATGCGCTGGTCGAGGCTTGCGCCGCGTCCCTCGGCTCGCTCGAAGAAAAAATGGGCCAGGGCCTGCTGACCCTGGCTCTGGACATCGCCCAGCAGGTCGTGCGCACCACCCTCGCCGAGCAGCCGGACACCGTGGTCAGCGCCGTGCGCGAAGTGCTGCACATCAATCCCACCGCCGGCGGCCAGATGCGCTTGTGGGCCAACCCCGAAGACATCGATCTGATCCGCCTGCACCTAGCGGACGAACTCAAAGAAGGCCATTGGCGCGTCCTGGCCGATGAGTCCATTTCGCGCGGCGGCTGCCGCGCCGAAACGCCCTTCGGCGACATCGACGCCACCCTGCAAACGCGCTGGCGCCGTGTCGCGGCCTCGCTGGGCCGCAACGTATCCTGGGAGGAGCCGGTGTGAGCGCCAATCCGGCCTCCCCCCTGCCCGGCCAGCCGGCCGCGCCCGCCACCGCCGTGCCGGTCATCGACCGTTGGCAGACCCAGCTGCAGATCGGCTCGATCCGCGCCGCCTCGACCGACCCCTGGCTGGTCAGCGGCAAGATCACGCGCGCCACCGGCCTGGTGCTGCACGCGACCGGTTTGCGCCTGCCGGTGGGAGCAGCTGCCCGCATTGAAATCGCGCGCGGTCACGACCATTGGGCAGACGCCGAAGTCGTCGGTTTCGACGGCCACACCCTCTATCTGATGCCGCAGGCCGATATCTCCGGCCTGCCGCCCGGCGCGCGCGTCGTGCCGGGCGAGCCGCCCGTCCAGCGCCAGATCCCGCTACCGCGCAAGGCCGAACTGAACGGCAACGCCAAGCCGCAGCTGGGCCGCCACCTGCCGGTGGGCAATGCCCTGCTGGGCCGGGTGCTGGACGGCGCCGGGCGGCCCCTGGACGGACTGGGTCCGCTCACGGGCGCCGAACTCGCGCCCCTGTCTGCGCAGCCGATCAATCCCCTGTCACGCGCGCCCATCGATACGGTGTTGGACACCGGCGTGCGCGCCATCAACGGCCTGCTCACGGTTGGCCGCGGCCAGCGCATGGGCCTGTTCGCAGGCTCCGGCGTCGGTAAAAGCGTGCTGCTCGGCATGATGGCCCGTTACACCAAGGCCGACGTCATCGTCGTCGGGCTGATCGGCGAACGCGGCCGGGAAGTCAAGGAATTCATCGAGCACAACCTCGGACCCGAGGGCCTGGCGCGCTCGGTCGTGGTGGCCGCGCCAGCCGACGTGTCGGCGCTGCTGCGCCTGCAAGGCGCCGCCTACGCCACGCGGCTGGCCGAACACTTCCGCGACCAGGGCCTGGACGTGCTCCTGATCATGGACTCGCTGACCCGCTACGCCATGGCCCAGCGCGAAGTCGCGCTGGCCATCGGCGAACCGCCCGCCACCAAGGGCTATCCACCCTCGGTCTTCGCCAAGCTGCCGATGCTGGTCGAACGCGCCGGCATGGGCGCGCCAGGACCGTCCGGCAAGGCGGGTTCCATCACTGCTTTCTACACCGTGCTGGCCGAAGGCGACGACCAGCAGGACCCGATCGCCGATTCGGCCCGCGCCATCCTGGACGGCCACGTCGTCCTGTCGCGCCACCTGGCCGAAGCCGGCCACTACCCCGCCATCGACATCGAAGCGTCGATCTCGCGCGCCATGACCTCGCTGATCACGCCAGAGCAGTTCGCCGTGGTGCGCCGCTTCAAGCAAAGCCTGTCACGTTACCAGCGCAACCGCGACCTGATCGCGGTGGGCGCCTACGCCGCCGGCAACGATGCGCAGCTGGACGAGGCCATCGCCCGCTACCCGCGCCTGGAAGCCTTCCTGCAGCAGGACATCGGCGAAAACGTCGGCTATGAAGCCGCCGTCAGCCAGCTGCGCGCCAGTTTCGAATTGAGGAACGCTTATGCCTAGCCAATTGCCCTTGGACATGCTGATCAACCTGGCCAAGGAAAGCACGGACGAAGCGGCGCGTCTGCTCGGCAGGCTCAACGCCGAACGCACCAATGCCGAGCGTCAATTGTCCATGCTGCACGACTACCGCCAGGACTACCTGGAACGGTTGCAGCAGGCGATGACCAGCGGCATGTCGGCAAGCGACTGCCACAACTACCAGCGCTTCATCAGCACGCTGGACGACGCCATCAGCCAGCAACAAGGCGTGTTGCGCCAGGCCGACGACAACCTCGCCAAAGGCCGGCTCTACTGGCAACAGGAAAAGCGCAAGCTCAACTCCTACGACGCCCTGGCGCAGCGCGAACTGCGCGCCCAGGCCGTGGTGGAATCCCGCCGCGAACAGCGCGCCAACGATGAATACTCCGCCCGCCTGGTCCAACGCCAGACCGGCATGCATTAAGCGATATCTCACAGGAAGCCCAAGATGAACGCTCCCCTGCCCCTGCCCGCCATCGCGCCCGCCGCGCCGACCTCGATCGCCGACGCGCTCGGCGCCAAGTCCGCGCCCGTGAACAAGAAGGGCCCCAGCTTTTCGGACGTCCTGGCCCAGCAGCGCTCCGCGCAGTCGCGCCCCAGCCAGGCCGCCGACTCGCGGCCGGCGAACAACGGCGCCAAGACGTCCGCTGACGGCAAGAATTCCGGCGACCCCGCCGCCCGCGCCGAAGGCGCCGCCGCCAGCGCCATCGACGAGGCGGTGCAGACCGCCGCGCAAGCCGAGGCTGGCGCGCTGGCCGTCGCCGTCGCGCAACCCGCCCTGATCCTGCCGCAGCAAGCCCTGGAGATCGCGGCCCAGGCCGCCGAACAGGTACAGCTCGCGCGCGGCAACGCCGCCGCGGCCGCCGCCGCAATGAGCAGTGGCGCCGCCGTCCTGACCGCCGCGCTGAATGCCGCCGACGCCGCGCCCGCGACACCCGCGGCGCAGGCCGCTAGCGCAGCCGCGGCAGCCGCCGGTGCTGGCGCCTTTACCGCCCCGCAGGCCGAGGCAGCGGCCGCGCTTGCCGCCCGCGAGGCCGAGATCGCCGTGCCGGTCATCACCGCGGCAGCCAAGCCCGGCACTGACGCAGCCACCACCGTGCAAGCGCCGGTCCGCGCCCTGGCTGCTGCCGCGCCCGTCAAGGCGGAAACGCCGCGACTCGCCGCGGAAGTCGCACTACCCCGTCCCGCGCGCGATGTGCGCCCCGAAACCGGCCACATCGCCATGCCTGAGCAGGCCGACGACGCCGAGGCCCAGGTCCTGGCCAGCGCCCAACAACAATTCCAGGCGCCGCAGCATGGCGCCTCCGCCCAAGACCACCTGGCCCAAGCGCTTGCCGCCGCCACGCAGCGTCCGGCCGCCGCGCCGATCGCAAACCCGGCAGCCGTCGCCGCACCCGTCGTACCGGTCATGCTGCAAGTCGCCACCCCTGTTGGCGGCACTCACTGGGGCACCGAGCTCGGCCAACAGGTCGTCATGATGAGCCATGGCGCTCGCCAAGGCATGCAAACAGCGGAACTGCGCCTCGACCCGCCCGATCTGGGTCCGCTGCGCGTCAGCCTGAACCTGTCGGACGGCGTGGCCAGCGCTTCGTTCGTATCGGCCCACGCCTCGGTACGCCAGGCCATCGAAACCGCCATCCCGCAACTGCAGCAGGCGCTGGCCCAGGCCGGCATCTCGCTGGGCCAGACCAGCGTGGGCGAACAGGCGGCCCAACAGGAATTCGCGCAACAAGGCGGCAACGGCTCGCAACGCCATGCTGGCGGCGGCCAGGCTGGCGCCGACAGCGTCGCCGAAGCGCCCGTCGCGGTGACGACCCCGCGCAACGCCAATGCGCTGGTGGACACCTTCGCCTGACAAAGAAACGCATCGCCTCTGGCCGCGCCTGCGGGCGCTGCAGCAATAGCTTGAGATACGCGGCTTTCGCCCTGTTTTTCGCCTCCAAGCGGAGGCGGCATTTGGGGCAGAATGCTTTCATCCACTAAGAACCCGTTTTCATCAGCGGCAAAACACGCATCGACTCCGAGATGGCGACTTCCAAACCTTCACCCATGCCTGCGCGCGCAGCCTCCAATCGCTCCGGCATGGGCCGTATTCTTCGCCCCTTGCTGGCAATCCTGGTCCTGCTCATCGTTGCCGCGGCCAGCGCCGGGGCAACCTGGTTCATTACCCAACGCATGCAGCCGCAAAACAGCGCAACCGTGCAGCTCGGCGTCGGCCAGGTGCCGACCGGCCAGCCTGGTCAACCCGGCCAGTCTGGTCAACCCGGCCAGCCCGGACAAGCCGCGCAAGGCCCCCAGGCGACCCCGACGACTTTCGTCGCGCCTCCTGCCAACCCGGTAGCCGTCCCGGCCCCGATCTTCGTGCCGATCGAGCCCTTCACCGTCACGCTGCAAAATCCGGATACGGAGCGCATCATGCACGTGGGCCTGACGCTGCGCGTCAGCGACGAGCAGACCCGCACGCGCCTCGAAAAATACATGCCTGAAGTGCGCAGCCGCATCCTGATGGTCCTGTCGTCGCAATCGCCCACCGGCGTGCAGACGCAGCAAGGCAAGACCGACATGGCCAACGCCATCAAGCAGGCCGTGAACCGCCCCTTCTCGCCCCTGCCGGACGGCCAGTACGTCACCGACGTGCTGTACACGGCGTTCGTGGTGCAATAAGCATGGCCTACGAGGCATTTCTTTCGCAGGACGAGGTCGATGCGCTGTTGGCGGGCGTCACCGGCGAAAGCGACAGCAAGGCAAGCGCCACGGACCAGAACGCCGGCGCCCGCGCCTACGACCTGAGTTCGCCCGAGCGCGTCGTGCGCCGCCGCATGCAGACGCTGGAGCTCATCAACGAGCGTTTCGCGCGCCAGATGCGCCATGTGCTGCTGAACTTCATGCGCCGCAGCGCCGACATCACGGTGGGCTCGATCAAGATCCTCAAGTACGCGGATTTCGAGCGCAATCTGCCGGTGCCGAGCAATCTGAACATGATTCAGATGAAGCCCCTGCGTGGCACCGCGCTCTTTACCTATGACCCGAACCTGGTGTTCCTGGTCATCGACAGCCTGTTCGGCGGCGATGGCCGCTACCACACGCGCGTCGAAGGCCGCGACTTCACCACGACTGAACAGCGCATCATCCGGCGCCTGCTCAATCTGACCCTGGAAAGCTACGGCAAGTCCTGGGACCCCGTCTATCCGATCGAATTCGAGTACGTGCGCTCGGAGATGCACACCAAGTTCGCCAGCATCACCGGCAACAATGAAGTGGTGGTCGTCACCTCGTTCCACATCGAATTCGGCGCGACCGGCGGCGACCTGAACATTTGCCTGCCCTATTCCATGATCGAGCCGGTGCGCGACCTGCTGACGCGCCCGCTGCAGGAAACCACGCTCGAAGAAGTGGACCAGCGCTGGGCGCAGCAGCTCTCGCGCCAGGTGCGCAGCGCCGACATCGACGTGGTTGCGGAATTTGCCCGCATTCCCTCTTCGATCCGCGAACTGATGGGCCTGAAGATAGGCGACATCCTGCCCGTGACCGTGCCCGAAACCATAGTCGCCAGCGTCGACGGCGTACCGCTGATGGAATGCGGCTACGGCGTCTTCAACGGCCAGTACGCCCTGCGCGTACAGAACATGTTTACCCACGATACAGAATCCAACGAGGCCTCTGACCATGACTGACAAGAACGAGCCCGGTACCGGCTCGTCCCCGGCCGACGACTGGGCCGACGCGCTCGCCGAGCAATCCCGCACCAATCCGCCGACCCAAGCGGACGGTCTGAAGCCCCAAGACGACTGGGCCGCCGCCATGGCCGAGCAGACCGCGGCTGCGCCCGCTGCCGCGCCGGCGCCCGCTCCCGCCGCATCTGCCGCGCAAGCCGCCGCCCAACCCGCCGCGCAATCCGTGTTCAAGCCCCTGGCCGGCACGACTGGCGGCACCGGCGCGGATATCGACCTGATCATGGACGTGCCTGTCCAACTGACGGTCGAACTGGGCCGCACCCGCCTGACCATCAAGAACCTGCTCCAGCTGGGCCAGGGTTCCGTGGTCGAGCTGGACGGTCTGGCGGGTGAACCGATGGACATCTTCGTCAACGGCTACCTGATCGCCCAGGGCGAAGTCGTGGTCGTGGAAGACAAATACGGTATCCGCCTGACCGATATCATCACGCCGTCCGAGCGGATCAACCGCTTGAACAACCGCCGCTGAACCTGGCGTCATGGACGATTCCGCTCTCCTGCGCGTCATTGTTGGCCTGATCCTGGTCGTGGCCGCCATCCTGGTTTCGGCCTGGCTGGCGCGCCGCGCTGGGCTGACGCCCCGCGGCGGCGGCAACCTGCTGCGGCAGGTTGCAAGCCTGCCGGTCGGTCCGCGCCAGAGCATCGTGGTGGTGGAAATCGAAAACACCTGGCTGGTGGTGGGCGTCGGCCCGAACCAGCTCAACACCCTGCATACCCTGCCCGCCGGCCAGTTGCCGGAGGCTTCGACCTTGCCCGCGGCCGCCTTCGCGGCCAAGCTGGGCCAGGCGCTCAAGCGCCGCTAGCGCTGCCGCGCCCTCCAAGCGACACCCATGAGTTTGCCCACAAGCACGACACCTGCCCGCGCCCGCTCCGGCGCGCTGCCCCTGCTCGGCGCCGCCGCGCTGCTGGGCCTGGCCTTGTTCCCTGCGGGTGTCGTCGCGCAGGCCACCTTGCCCGCGCTGACGGCCACGCCCGGCCCGAATGGTTCCGAAACCTATTCGCTCAGCATGCAGACCCTGCTGCTGATGACGTCGCTGTCGTTCCTGCCTGCCGCGCTGCTGATGATGACGGGTTTCACCCGCATCATCATCGTGCTGGGCCTGCTGCGCAGCGCCATGGGAACGGCCATGTCGCCGCCCAACCATGTGCTGATCGGCCTCGCGCTGTTCCTGACCTTCTATACGATGTCGCCGGTGTTCGACAAGATCTACACCGACGCCTACAAGCCGCTGTCCGAGGGCTCGATCCAGTTCGAGGCCGCCGTCGAACGCGCCGCCGCGCCGCTGCGCACCTTCATGCTGCACCAGACGCGCGAGAACGATCTGTCGCTGTTCGCCAACCTGGCCAAGCAACCCGCCCTGGAAGATCCCTCGCAGGTGCCGCTGCGCATTCTGGTGCCCGCGTTCATCACCAGCGAACTCAAGACCGCATTCCAGATCGGCTTCACCATCTTCATCCCCTTTCTCATCATCGACCTGGTCATCGCCAGCGTGCTGATGGCGCTGGGCATGATGATGGTGCCGCCGGTGACGGTGGCCCTGCCCTTCAAGCTGATGCTTTTCGTGCTGGCCGACGGCTGGAACCTGCTCATGGGCTCGCTCGCCCAGAGCTTCTATCAATAACGCCTGAAGGAGAATCGCCATGACCGCCGAAACCGTCATGACCATGACCTACCAGGCGATGAAGATCGTGCTTGCGATGGCCGGGCCGCTGCTGCTCGTGACGCTGGTGGTGGGTCTGGTCATCAGCATCTTCCAGGCCGCCACGCAGATCAACGAAATGACGTTGTCGTTCATTCCGAAGCTGCTGGCGATGTGCGGCGTGCTGGTGCTGCTGGGCCCCTGGCTCATCGGCGTCATGGTCGACTACATCCGGCACCTGATCGGCCAGATCCCCATGCTGGTGTCCTGAGCGGCCGCCGCCGCCGGGCACCGGAACTCCCCCCATGATCGCGTTCACGCTCGAGCAGCTCAACGGCTGGATCGGCCAGTTTCTCTGGCCGTTCGTGCGCATCCTGGCGCTCGTGGGCACCGCCCCGCTGTTCTCCGAATCGCACATTCCAATCAAGGTCAAAGTCGGGCTGTCTTTCATCCTGGCCGTCGCGATCAGCCCCGCGTTGGATCCTGTGCCTTCCATTGCGCCGGGTTCGTTCACGGGCCTATGGATGGTCATGCAGCAAGTGCTGATCGGCATCGCGCTGGGCTTCACGATGCGCCTGGTGTTCGCCGCCGCGCAGACCGCCGGCGAATTCGTCGGCCTGCAGATGGGCTTGTCCTTCGCCTCGTTTTTCGACCCTAGTTCCGGCGCCAATACCGCCGTGCTGTCGCGCCTATTCAACATCATCGCGATGCTGACATTTCTGGCCTTGGACGGCCACCTGCTGGTCCTGGCCGCGCTGGTCCGCTCCTTCGATACCTTGCCCATCGCCATGATCCAGCTGCACCAGAATGGTTTCGGCGTCGTGGTGGAATGGGGCAAGACCATTTTCATATCCGGTTTGCTGCTGGCGCTACCGCTGATCTGCGCACTGCTGACCATCAACCTGGCCATGGGCATCCTGAACCGCGCCGCGCAACAGCTGTCCGTGTTCTCCATCGGATTTCCGGTGACGCTCATCATCGGCGTCACGATTCTGGCCGTCGTGCTGCCGCATGCCGGACCTTTCCTGGAATCGCTGTTCGAATCGGGCCTCACCGCGATGAGCCGGGTCGCCGATGCGCTGGCCGGCAAATAGAAGCCCTGATCGACCCCGGGGGGCGAGGCGGCGCCTGGCACCGCCTCGCTATCCTTACTGCTGCCCGACCAGACGGAACACGCGGATCGTCTCACGCAGCGCGCCGGACTGATTCCCCAGCTGCTGGACGGCGCCGCCCAGGTCCTGGACCAGCGCGGTGTTCTGTACCGTCATCACGTCCATCTGCGACACCGCCGTATCCACCTGCTCGATACCGCTGGACTGCTCTTGAGAAGCCTGTGAAATCTCGCCGATGATGTCCGTGACGCGATGCACGGCGGCCACGATGTCCTGCATCGTCGCGCCCGCCTGCTCGGCCTGCTGGGAGCCTTCGGTCACGCGCTCCACCGAATCCTCGATCAGGCCCTTGATCTCCTTGGCCGCCTGGGCGCTCTTCTGCGCCAGGCTGCGGACCTCGCCTGCGACCACCGCGAAGCCCTTGCCGGACTCCCCGGCGCGGGCCGCTTCAACCGCGGCGTTCAGCGCCAGGATGTTGGTCTGGAACGCAATGCCTTCGATGATGCTGACGATGTCCGCAATCTTGCGCGAACTGTCCGAGATTCCATGCATGGTGCTCACCACCTGCCCGACCGCCACGCCGCCCTTGCGCGCCACTTCCATGCTGCTGGCCGCGAGCTGGTTGGCCTGGCGCGCATTGTCGGCGTTCTGCCGCACGGTGGAGGTCAGTTGCTCCATGCTGGCGGCGGTCTGCTGCAAGGACGCTGCCTGCCCCTCGGTACGGCCCGCCAGTTCCTGGTTGCCGCGCGCAATATGCGCTGCGGCATGGGTCGTGCCTTCGATGCCGCGATACACGTCCTGCGCGATCCCGATCAGGCTCTTGCGCATCACTTCGAGCGAGAACTTCAGGCTCCCGACTTCGTCATCGGAATCCGCCACGATCTGCGTGGTCAGGTTGCCCGCGGCAACTTGGCGCGCCATATTGGCCGCATCGACCATCGGATCCAGCAGCGACCGGGACAAACGCCAGCCCATGCCGAAAATGGCGACCACGCCCAGTGCAATGGCTGCGCAGCCGACGCTGGCGCCCAGGGTGCTCAGTTCCGCCCAATTGGCCCGCAAACCGTATACGCCCGCGCCAGCCATGATTCCGGACGACAGCAGCGCGTGGCGCAGCATGCGGCTGCGGACATTGTGCCGGAACGGAAATGCCAGCACATCCACGCCGCGGCGCCAACCTGCCCGCACGGGACGCCCACGCAGGATGCGCACGCCCTTGGCCGTACCCTCGCGAATGCGGGCATACAAATCCTCGGCCATGTCGATCTGCTCTTCCGATGGGCGCACCCGCACCGAGGAATACGCCACGACCTCGCCGTTCTCGACGATGGGCGTCGCATTGGCCAGCACCCAGTAGTAGCCGCCGTCCTTGCGCCGGTTCTTCACCAGTCCCAGCCACGATTCTCCGGCCTGCAGCGTCTCCCACAGGTCTTCGTAGGCTTCGGGTGGCATGTCGGGATGGCGCACGATGTTGTGCGGCTTGCCGATGAGTTCTTCTCGGGAAAAGCCGCTGACTTCGACAAAGGCCGGATTCGCATAGACGATCCGGCCCTTGGTATCCGTGCGCGAGATCAGGTACTGATCCTCGCGCAGCTTGGTTTCTACATTGTGGATGGGTAGGTTGACACGCACAGCTTGCCTCCGGGAACTTCATTTCGAGCAGCGAATGAATATCGGCGAGCAAACCGGATCTGACGCCCCGCTTAGACGTGTTCCCCCGCCAGATTCGTCAGGCTCCGGGGTAGCTTGTCCCCTGGCACTTTCGAACACTGTTCACCGCCCTTTTCAGGCGTTATTGTTGTTAACGGCCAAATTTTCGAAAACTTAACGTGCGCATGATTGTTGCGCGCGCCAAACCGCAAAGCACATGGACCACGGCCGCGCATCAGCGCGGCCGTGGTCCTGTTGCCGATTTCAGCAGACAGACCTCATGACTGCGTCAGCGTCGGCGCTCCGTAACCGCCCGACAACTGGTGCGCGGGGACTTCGATCACTTCACCCGCGTTGATCTTGAACACTGCCACCGCTTCAGCCAGGCGCTGGGCCTGCTCCTGCAGGGAACCCGCGGCCGCGGCCGCCTCTTCCACCAGCGCCGCGTTCTGCTGCGTCACCTCGTCCATCTGCGACACTGCGCGGTTCACCTGGTCGATGCCGCTGGACTGTTCTTCCGACGCCGCCGAGATCTCGCCCATGATGTCCGTCACCCGCTTCACCGAGGCCACGATCTCCTGCATCGTCGCGCCGGCGCGCTCTACCTGCTGCGAACCCGCGCCGACCTTGGTCACGGAATCCTCGATCAGGCCCTTGATTTCCTTGGCCGCCTGGGCGCTGCGCTGCGCCAGCGAGCGCACTTCGCCCGCCACCACCGCAAAGCCCTTGCCTTGCTCGCCCGCGCGCGCGGCTTCCACTGCCGCGTTCAGCGCCAGGATGTTGGTCTGGAACGCGATGCCGTCGATCACCGAAACAATCTCGGAGATCTTGCGCGAGCTGGCCGAAATGCCTTGCATGGTGCTGACCACTTCCGACACCGCCGAACCGCCGCGTTCAGCCACGTCCGAGGCGCTGGCCGCAAGCTGGTTCGCCTGGCGCGCGTTGTCGGCGTTCTGCTTGACCGTCGACGCCAGTTCTTCCATCGACGCCGCGGTTTCCTCCAGCGAAGCCGCCTGTTCTTCCGTGCGGCTGGACAGGTCCGTATTGCCGGCCGAGATCTCGCGCGAGCCCACCGTGATCTCGTCCACGCCGTGGCGCACCGCCGACACCGTGCGGGTCAGGCTTTCCTGCATGCGCTTCAACGCGGCAAACAGCTGGCCGATCTCATTGTGCGAACGCACTTCCACGCGGCTGGTCAGGTCTCCGGCAGCAATCTTGTCGAAGTGCTGGCCAGCTTCCACCAAGGGGCGCACCACCAGGCGGCCGAACAGCAGGCGTGCCAGGATCATCAGCAGCACCGCCAGGCCGACGGCCACGCCCACCGCCACCATGGCGAGGTTGAAATTCGCTTCGGCCTCGTCGATCGTGGCTTGCTGCTGGTCGCCGATGTACTTGCCGAACTCGCTGAGCGCCTCGATAAACGCGGCGCTGCGCGGCGTGCCGTATTCGTTGTTCACCATGTAGAAGGTGGAATAGTCCTCGCTGCGCAGGGCTTCGACCATGGTGTCCACGCCATCGTCGATGTACGACCGGTAGCGCCGTACCAGGTTCATCGACAGCTGGCGGCCCGTATCGTCCTGCAGCATGTTCTTCTGGAAATCAGCGAAACGGCTGCGCACCCCAGTCAGCAGGTCCGTCGCACCTTTCAAGGCCGCGGCCGCATCGCGGGCCGAGTTCTCCCCGCTGCCCCAACCGGATTCCTGCAGGTGGCGCGCGGCAACCATCAACGCAACCCGCGCGCGCAGCATGTCGCTGTTGATCACCTCGACCTGCTTGGAGCGCTCGGTCAAGGCGTTGACCTCGCGGATCGATTCATAGTTGTTCTGCAGGAAATACGCGGCCAGGCCGCCCACCGCCGCAATCAACACGGCGAAGAACGCCATGACCCACAGCAGCATGGTGCCGACGCGGGCATCGCGCAGCCGCAGCTTGCGCTTCACCTTGGGTGCGCGCGCGGCCTTCTTCTTGCCGACCTTGCCGGATTTCGCACCGGATTCGAGACTCGCTTCCATATTGTTTCCCCATCCCTCAGGAACTACTCTGACCAAATGAAAAACCACCCGGGGGACATGCCTTGTTACACGAGGCATGCACTCCGGGCGACGTACATCGCGGCGCGCGCCGCGATGCTCCCCGCTGGACTACAGGGCGCTACTTGCCCTGAGGCTGCAATCCGGCCGGTTCACCCGGACCCGGTATGTAGATGGTCTGCACCTCGGGGGCCACGGCGGGCGGCGCCATATCCTGACGCAAGTCAGGCGCAGGCGCGGGTCCCAGCAGCTTCTGGCGTTCCCAAGGTTCCAGCAAGATATTGGTGCTGTCGACGAGACGCAACAGCCGGCCGTCCGGACCGAACTGCAGCAGCGCTTCCTTGCGGCTGTACAAGCCGTCCGCGACGAAGGTGATTTTGAAGGCCCAGAGCGCGAGCAGCGTGCCGTCGGTCTGCTTGTAGAGCTTGTCGGGCGGGGCGGTGAGCGTGCGCGAAGCCTCTTCCAGCGTCGTCTGCCCCGGCGTCAGCTGCGACAGCTTGCCCGGGTCGAAGTTATGCCCCGTCGCCGCGCAGCCGGCCAGAAGCGCCGCAAACGCGGCCGCCGCCAGAAGATGTATATAGCCTCGCATATCCTACCCATTTACCGGCCAGGCCGGTGTCAGAAAGATTCCCAATCGTCATCCGCAGGCGCGGACCGGCGGCTTGCCGCCGTCACGGGCTTTGCCTGCGGCGCAGCCGCCGGGCGCGGCGCGGGCCGGCGCAGCGGCCGTGCCGCCGTCGCCCCTTCGGCCGCTGCCGGCTTGGCTCGCGTGGAATGCGTCAGACGTACTGCCGGAGCTGCCTTGGACTCGCCGGCGGGCTGCTCCACCTGCGCTGCGGGCGCCGCCGGAGCAGCCATACGCGGTGCGCGGCGCTGACCGGCCAACTGGTGCGCGGGAACTTCGATGACTTCGCCTGCGTTGATTTTGAACACCGCCACCGCTTCGGCCAGGCGCTCCGCCTGTTCCTGCAGAGAACCCGCTGCCGCGGCGGCCTCCTCCACCAGCGCCGCGTTCTGCTGCGTCACCTCGTCCATCTGCGACACCGCGCGGTTCACCTGGTCGATGCCGCTGGACTGTTCTTCCGACGCCGCCGAGATCTCGCCCATGATGTCCGTCACGCGCTTCACCGAGGCCACGATCTCCTGCATCGTCGCGCCAGCGCGCTCCACCTGC